>Ga0302311_10007909_pt1 | contig 10750 bp, 8 predicted proteins | sample III_Palsa_N1_3_FD_200449 | JGI IMG/M metagenome (GOLD analysis project Ga0302311, IMG submission 200449) | Peat permafrost microbial communities from Stordalen Mire near Abisko, Sweden - III_Palsa_N1_3 | ecosystem: Environmental > Terrestrial > Soil > Palsa > Peat permafrost | place: Sweden...
TCAGGCATTCAGCCGCGCGGGTCTGGCAGGTGGAATGGGGAACGAGAGGGCTCGCTCGGCGGTTTGGGGGTGTTGACGCTGATCAGCGCTGCTATAGTTATCATTCATCGTCGCCATCGCGTACAGGACGATCGTTGTGGCGGCGACGTAAAGCTGTTGTGGGGGTGCGCAATCGCGGTGTTCGTCAACGAAACGGCTCCCTCCGGCGTTCTCACCGTGACCGGTGTCGGTCTCCGACGCGGTTGGGGTGCGGCCGGTATTGCGCTGACCCACCCCTAGTCGCGACGATTGTGAATGGCTGCCAGAATCGTTTTGTCAACGGCGGGGACTGCGGGGGACTTGAACCCCTTCGTCGCCATTGCGATTGAGTTGAAGGCGCGGGGCTACGAGCCCTGTATCGCCGCGCAACGGGAATTCCAGGCCACGATCGAGGGCGAAGGGGTGGAATTCCACCCTCTGCGCCCCGGCATCGAGGACATTCGCGAAGAGCTGGGCCTGGAGACGCCGGAGATCGTCCAGCGCGCCACCCGGGGCAGCATCGGCCTGGAGTTCGCGGTCCGTCGAATCGCCATGCCGTTCCTGAAACGGGCCTTCGACGACATGATGGAGGCCACGGCCGGCGCCGACCTCGTCATCACCCACACCTCCGCATTCGCCGGAAGGCTGGCGGCGGAGACGCGCGGCCTGCCCTGGCTGTCGGCGGCCCTGTCGCCCTTCACCTTCATGTCGGACTACGACCCGCCGATTCTCAGCGCCATGCCGGCGCTGAAGGTGCTGCGCGAAATGACCAACGCGCGCTCGGACATGGCCTTGCTGAAATTCGTCAAGGCCGCCTCGGTGCTGTGGACCGGTACGTTCCAGAAACTGCGGGCCGAACTGGGCCTGCCGCGCTGCGAGAACCCTTTGTTCGATGGCCAGTTCTCCAGTCTGGGATCGCTGGCGCTCTATTCGCCGCTGTTCGGCGCGGCGCAGCCGGATTTCCCGACCCGCTGCACCCTCACCGGCTTCTGCTTCTACGACCGCCAGCACGGCGAGCCGTCCAACCTGACGCCGCAGATGCAGGCGTTCATCGATAGCGGTCCGGCCCCGCTGGTCTTCACCCTGGGATCGGCGCTGGTGATGGAGCCAGGGGATTTCTACGACGTCAGCATCGCCGCCGCGCGCAAGGTCGGCCGTCGCGCCATCCTGCTGGTCGGCCCCGGCAATGCCGAGGCGCTGCAGCAGAAGGGCGCGCCGGCGGATGTCCATTTCGCCGACTACGCGCCGCATTCGGTGCTGTTCCCCCACGCGGCCGCCATCATCCATCACGGCGGCATCGGCACCACGGCCCAGGCCATGCGCGCCGGCAAGCCGCAGCTGGTGGTGCCCCACTTCGGCGACCAGCCCGACAACGCCAACCGCGTCGAGCGCCTGGGCATCGGCCGCATGGTCGCGCCGAGCGCCTACAACCCGACCCGAGCGGCCAGGGCCCTCGCCAGCGTGCTGAACACCGCCCATCTCAACCGCACCGCCTATATGGCGCGGCAGCTTGCCCACGAGGACGGCGTCGCCGCCGCGACGGACGCGATCGAGACGGCTCTGCAGGACGCCAGCTGGCCGCTGAGCGCCTGACGCGCCGCACTCTAGCACCCTCGCCCCGCGCAGTGGGGAAAGGGTAGGGAGAGGGGTCTATCCGCGGGACGTAATCTTTCCGGAGAGGCAAGCGGCGTCGGCGCGCCCCCTATCCCTGCCCTCTCCCCGTGAACGGGGCGAGGGTTCCAGAGCGCGCGCGCCCTAAAGCGCGAACGCCTCGCGGGTTTCGATCATCGCGGGCGCCGGCAGGCGCAGGAGATCGGCGGCGGCCCGCTCGGTGGCGAATCCGCTCTCGAAGTCGCCGAAGATGTCGGCCAGTTCATCGGCGGTGACGATCGGCAGCCGGTCCTTGGGAAACCGGAAGCTCCAGAAGCTGACCATGTGATCGATCGCGCCCAGCCGCTCGCCCAGCTCGTTGAACAGACGCGGCGCGCTGAGCAGGAAGTCGCGAAACGCCAGCGAGTCGCCGCCCAGCGTCAGGGCGCGGTAGGCGGTTTCGTAGACCTCAAGCGTGGCGCGCACCTGGCGCGCGGCTTCGGCCACGCCGGTGCGCAGGGTCTCCCGCGCGGCGGCGAGATGGCTGCGGCTGTCGGCGAGGCGTCCGCCCCGGGGCTGGATCGTCTCGATGTGCTGGAGCATCGGCTGGACCTTGGGCAGGAGGTCCACCAGCTTCCATTTGTAATAGAGGAAGGCCTTCCAGGAGAAGACGCCCTCCTCGAACTGCAGGTGGTCCAGCTGAAGCGTCTGGCGCAACGGCTCCAGTTCTGCGTTGCCGGCGTTGGAAAGGATCTTGCGGGCCAGCTTGATCGTGTGCGCCGCCGTGGGATCGCCAGATCCGCCGGTCAACCGGATCAGCGGCGCGATCTCATGCTGGGCGAACTCGAACATGCGCTTGGCGTCGGCCTGGGACAGCTCGAAGTAGCACCGAGCCGGCGCCAGGCCTCGGCGCAGAAGTTGTTCGCGCAGCAGGAACGGGTCCAGCGTCGGACTCTCGTCGAGCACCGCCAGGGTGCGCAGGTCGACGCTCTCAGAGCCGATGGCGATGCCGAAGGCGTTGTAGAGCGCTTCCTTGAACCCTTGCTGCCCGACAAAGACATACCGGGCGCCCAGGCGCAGATCGGTGGACTGCAGCGGCACCAGGATCTTGGTCGCCACGCGCCGGGGCGAGGAAAACAACTCGAGCTCGTTTCCGCGCAGGCGATGTTTGACGATGATGCAGGTGTTGAGCGCGCTGCTCTGAAAGAAGGGCCGTTTCTTGTAGTCTGGGTCCCGGGCCCAACGCTGGGCGATCGACCGCAGGTTCAGCACCCGCGATGTCGACGCCGACCGTTCAAGATGCTCCAGGCTTCGAACGCTGCGATCGACCATCTCTACCCAGACTGAGATTAGTCGATCCGCGGCATTATGCTGCGTCCGCCGTCAAAAGGCGCCCCGACGATTGCCAATATTGTAGGATGTCTTTGTAAAAGAGTGGTTTCCGTCAGATCAGCCGACTATCATAGGCCCAGTGCAGCAGCGCTTGGCGCTGGCGGGGACGGCAGAAGATATCGCCGGGCTCGCAATTGCGGCGAATCTGCGCGGCGTGGCGGCGGATCGCCTTCCAGCGCTTGATCTGCCGCCGATCCTCGTCCGGCAGACGCCGGCCCATGTAGTAGCGACAGTACCATTGGAACCAGCCGCGCGGATCGTCCGGGTGGATCCAGCCCTTGTCGCGCCACACCGACAGGGGCTGGCTGGCGTCGACGCCGAAGTAGTTCAGCGACTTGTCCGCCGGGCCGCTGGCCAGCTTTGCGGCCTCGAACCAGTTATCGGGAAACTCACCCCGCGTGTCTGTCATGTACTTGCCGCCAAAGACGCCCAGGTGAAGCATCTCCTTGGGGGTCAGCTCCGGCGTGAACTCCGGGTCGAAATCACGGCCCTCGGGCGCGGTGAGGACGTAGCGGAAGTTCCGCTGCATCCGGTCGTTGACGATGACGGTCTTCGGCCTCACGCGCGCTCCAACACCCTCATGAAGCCGCCTGCTCCGCCCACAACGGAGAGGAGGCCTTCATGAACCGCAGGCAGTACAGCATCGAGCCCACATCGTCGCCGCCGTCGGTGGGCTGGAAGGTGACGTCGTACCAGACATTCTCCGTGCGCGGGCTCTCGCTCAGCTTCAGGATGCGGGTGCGGGCGCGATAGTCGACGCCGGCGCGAAAAGGCCCGCGCAGGTGCTGCACCTGCAGCGCGCCGAACAAGGCCACCGCCTTCCCTTGTTTTGCCATCGCTGAGGCGCGGGTGAGGTGGGCCAAGCGCACCACCTGCGACGGCGGCAGGATGTGTTCCTCGGCGTAGGCGGGGATGGACTCGGTGATGGTCTCCAGGGTGCGCGTCAGGTGCTCGATCGGGACATGCACGATCAGGTCGCGGTTCTCGTCGCCAACCTTGATCTCGCCCAGGATGCGCAGACGGCCGGCCTGGGCCGGCTCCTGCATCTCCATTCGCTTGAGCAGTTCAGATCCGGCGTCCGGCGCGGCCAAGCTGGCGGTGCCCTCGAGGATCACCGCCCCCGGTTCGTTGAACATGGTCAGGCGCGCACGGTCCGGCCCCGGCGTCAGTTCCGCGCGCACCGCCTCATTATCCACGGTCGCCTGGGTGAAGTAGGTGGAGATGTCGCCGCGCTCGAACCAGGCCTCGCCATAGGTCTTGAGGATCATTGGCGTGAACTGGTCCATGTGCACCGAACCCGGCACCGTGCCGCCCTTGAAGCCCAGCTTGGAGGCCGTGGCGTCGTTGTGGATTGAGCCGTCCGTTCCCTGGTGCAGGTTGCGTGGCTGGCGAAATTCGCCCTTCAGCACCGTCGCGATGTCACTCATCGCTCTGTCTCCCTATTGTGTTTGACCGCAGCATCCTCCCGCCCCACGCGGGTTGGCAAGGCCGTTGACGGGGCCTCCGCGCGGGCCGAAGTTTGAGCCACGCATCCTCGCCCTGCCCGCCCGGCATGAGACTTCGACCTTGAAAGGACCTCCCATGCGTTCCCCCAACCTGCTCGGCGCGGTCGGCATCGGCGTCAGCGATCTTAAGCGATCCACGGACTTCTACAGCCGGGTGATCGGCATGACCCAGACGCAGACGTTCAAGGTCGACTACATGGATGAGGTTGTGCTGGCCTTCGAGGGCCGGACCGCCGTGGTGCTGATGCACTACACCGACGGCTCTGTGCGCAACTACAAGGACAACCCTGTCAAGCTGGTCTTCTATGTGGTGGACCCGCAGGCGGTGTCGGACCGCATCAAGGCTGAGGGGCTGGAGATCGTGCGCGAGCCCGCCCCCATGGCCAACATGGGCGGCGCGTTGCTGGGCCTGTCCAAGGACCCGGACGGCTACATTATCGAACTGATCCAGCGCCCGCCGGTGAAGGCGAGCGCCGGGGGAAAGGAAGCGGCGGAAGTTTAGCGGTGACTCGGCAAGTCCGTTCTTCGACACGGCCGCTACGCGGCCGGCTCAGGATGTCGTGGTTTTGTAGGCACTAAAGCTCTACGTCATGCTGACCCGCGCGGTCAGGCGCGCGTCGAAGCACGCACCAAGCTACCGCCGCATCATCGGCATCGCGTCCCAGAACTCGCGGATCTCCTTGCGGGGATCGCTTTCCAGGCGGCTGTCGATGTCGAAGATCATGGTCTCGCGCCGGCCGGGTTCGTAGGGCGCCCAGGCGGGGATGGCCGCGCAGTTCGGATCGCCCGTCGCGGCGAACGCCACCCAGGCGGCGGCCATGCGGTCGCTCATGATCTTGCGCAGGGGGTCGGCGCGGTCGTTCTTGAAGGTCGCTCCCACGTCCAGGCCATGCACCGCGCCGAACTTGCCGGCCAGCGGCGCATACCAAAGGTACATATAGGCCGGCGCCTTGCCCTGAGCCGCCTTGCGTTCGGCCTGGGTGACGGCGGCCCGACGGGCGCCGCTGTCTGTGAAGATCTGCGCCTGCACCAGGAACGGCGACTTCTGCGGCTCATACTTGCGATAGAGCGCCATGATCTCGTCGGCCTTGCCGGGGAAGCGCTGCTCGACGATGCCCTTGAGGCCGGCCTCGGTGAGGTCGAAGTTGGTCAGCGCCAGGGCCGCGTCCTCCAGGGTGGTGGAGATGATCACCGGGATGTCGGCGGACTCCGGCGGCGCAGTCGGATCCCACGGATCGTGCGGCAGGTATTTGCCGTCCAGCACCGGCGAGAAATTGCCCGTGGTCACCGACTGGGCCTGCAGTATCTCCTTCCACGAAACCTTCTGCAGGTCGGCGGCGCGGCCCTTCAGCCCGAGGGTGGTGAGCAGGGCGTCGGCCGACTTGGCGCCGGACTCGCGCGTCTGCAGCTTGAGCGCCGAGCCGCTCTGCACCGCGGCGCGGTGGAACAGCCCCTTGGCCTGGGGATTGCCGAGCATGACCGTGGTCTTCGCCCCGCCGCCGGACTGGCCGAAGATAAACACCCGGTTCGGATCGCCGCCAAAATTGGCGATGTTGTCCCGCACCCACTCCAGCGAGGCGGTCATGTCCATCACCCCGGCCACGCCGGCATAGGCGAACTCGGGCGGGGCGCCGACGTCGACCAGGTTGATGTAGCCGAAGCTGGCCAGGCGATGGTTCACCGTCACCACCACCACGTCGCCGAAGTGGGCCAGCTGGGCGCCGTCATAGCCCGGCCCATTGCCCGAGCCGGTGGCCCAGCCGCCGCCGTGGAAGGAGACCATCACCGGCCGCTTGCCAGTGTCGTTCACGCCTGGCGTCCAGATGTTCAGCGTCAGGACGTCCTCGCCCATGCCGCCCACGTGCCGATCCCACTCGATCATCATGCCGTACTCGCTGCGCAGGTCGGCGAGCGTCTGCGGGCTGATCTGGCCGAAGTCGAAGCACTCCTTCACCCCCGTCCAGGGCGCGGGCTTCTTCGGCGGCATGAAGCGGTTGCGGCCGCCTGTGGGGGCGCCATAGGGCACGCCCTTGAATTCCTTGATGCCGGTGTTCTGCATCCCCTGCACCTTCCCCGCGGTGGTCTCCACCGTCCAGAAGATCTGGCCCTGAGCGCCGCCGCCCAGGCCCGGACGCGGCGCGGCGGCGGGCGCCGCCTGGGCTTCGGCCTGGCTGGACGCCGCGGCGCTCACAGCGGTGACGGCGGCGGCGGCCAGCAACGGCGCGCCGGACAGGATATCGCGCCGGCTCGCGCCTGCGGACTTGGACTCGTTGGATGACATGGTGGTCGCCTCCCTGATTTTGGGCGGCACTGTAGGCGCGGCGCGCTTCTAGTCAATTGTGCTTACAAACGCCGCCCTACTCCAGGTAGGTCCATGTGTCCGCGCCGTCGAGGTGGCGGACCTGAACGCCCTCAAGCAGGGCGCGGTCGAACAGGCGGACGTTAACGCCCATTCGGTCCATATCCGGCTTGAGGCTGGACCAGTGGGTCGTACAGCCGCAGGTGGGGCAGTGATGTATGGCGAGGCCGCCCATGCCTTCACCCTGCTGGACATAAGGGACCGTCTCGCCGGCGCCCGCGGTGAAGACCACCTCCCGCACGGTGTAGTAGGCCCAGAGAGCTCCCAACCGATGGCAGATCGAACAGTTGCAGGACGTGACAGTCGGCGTCAGCGCCTCAACCTCGAAGCGGACCTTTCCGCAGTGACATGAACCTTCGATCATCCTCCCCTCCCTCCAGGATCGGCGCGGCAGCGCCTAAGACTCTGAAATCCCTACGCTTCAATGGGCTGAGCACGAGGATTTCCACAAACGCCAAGGATGGCCACCATGAGATCGGCGGAGGAGAAGGCGGACCGCCAGCATCGCAATAGCTTCTCTTCCAGCTATTCACAGAACCGATTTGACTCCATTTCAGCCCGCCGCATAGCTTCACCGCGCCAGGACGGTCGCTTCGGACCAGTCGCTTTCGAAAGCCGCCCATGACCGCCCCCGCCTCGCTCGAACCTTCGCGACCGAGAGTCGCCGCGCAAACCGCCGGCTGGCTGGTGGTGCTGGTGGTCAGCCTGTTCTTCATCTGGGGCTCGGCGACGAGCCTGAATGACATTCTCATTCCCAAGCTGAAGGGGCTGTTTCATCTCAACTACGCGGACTCGATGCTGATCCAGTTCGCCTTCTTCGGCGCCTACGCCATCGTCTCGGTGCCGGCGGGCGCCTGGGTGGCGCGGCTGGGCTACGGCAAGGGGATCGTGCTGGGCCTAATGGTCATGGCGGCGGGTTGCCTGCTGTTTCTCCCCGCTGCGTCCATGGGCGTCTATGGCCTGTTCCTGGCCGCCCTGTTCGTGCTTGCCGGCGGCATCACCATCCTGCAGGTGGCGGCAAACCCCCTGATCGCCAACCTGGGCGATCCGGCCAATGCGTCGAGCCGGCTGACCCTGGCCCAGGCGTTCAACTCCTTCGGCACCACCATCGCGCCCTACATCGGCGCGCAGCTGATCCTGGCCCCCCTCGCTTCGGGCGCAGCGGCGCCGGCGTCGGTGATCGGACACGCCTATCTGGGCATCGGCGTCGCCCTGGCTCTGGTCGCCCTGGTCTTTTGGTGGGTCCGCAAAAGGCTGGGAGACGCGAGCGCGGCGGCGAGTCTCGCCGACAGCTTCTCGCTGATGCGCCGGCCGCGTCTGGCCCTGGGCGTCGGCGCGATCTTCATCTACGTCGGGGCCGAAGTGGCCATCGGCAGCCTTATGGTCAACTACCTGGTCCAGCCCTCGACGCTGGGCCTCGATCCGGCCGTGGCGGGCCAGCACCTGTCCTTCTACTGGGGCGGGGCGATGGTGGGTCGGTTCGTGGGATCTGTGATCCTGAGGCTCGGCTCGCCGGGCAAGATCCTGGCCGGGGCGGCGCTGGGCGCCGGGACGCTGGTGTTGGTCTCGGCCTTCAGTCATGGCGACGTGGCCGGCTGGACCCTGCTCAGCGTCGGGCTGATGAACGCCATCATGTTCCCGACCATCTTCAGCCTGGCGCTGGAAGGCCTCGGCGAAAAGACCCCAGAGGGTTCGGGCCTGCTCTGCATGGCCATCGTCGGCGGCGCGATCATCCCGCTGATCACCGGCAACGCCGCGGACATGGTCGGCCTGTCCATGGCCTTGCTGGTCCCCGCCGCCTGCTACGCCCTGATCGCCGCGTATGGGTGGTACGCAAGAAAGCCGGCGACGCCCAGCTAACCCCGTTTCCCAGGCCTTGTGCCTGGGACCCATTGGGCTCAGGCGGTCGATCGAAGAGTGCGGTCGGTCCTTCCGCGCGGATATCGAAACCTCAGCGTTCAATGGGCCCCAGGCACAAGGCCTGGGGTATGGGGATGAGGTGAGCGCCACGCCAGGAAGCCCCGGTTATCATCCTCTAGCGCCAACCCCGGAACTCGATTAGGCACGAGGCAACCACTGGGGAGGTCCATATGAACAGGCAGCGGCTGGCTGGCGCGATCGCGGCGGCGATTGGCGCCCTTCTGGCGACACAAGCGAACGCCGCCCCGCCCTGGATGAACCCCAAGCTTTCCGCCGACAAGCGCGCCGACATGCTGCAGGCGCAGATGACGGCGGACGAGGAATACGGCCTGCTGCACGGCCACATGCCTGGCATGATGCGCGGCGGCCATCCGGCCGACGTGCCGCTGGTGGCGGGCTGGTTTCCGGGCGTGCCGCGCCTAGGCATTCCGGCCATCTGGGAAAGCGACGCCAGCCTCGGCGTGGCCAACGCCGGCCGCAAGAACAACGACGACGCCACCGCCCTGCCCGCAGGCCTGGCCCTGGCCGCCACCTTCGATGCCAAACTCGCCTTCGCCGGCGGGGCGATGATCGGCAAGGAGACGCGACAGAAGGGCTTCAACGTCCTGTTGGCCGGCGGGGCCAACATCGCCCGCGAGCCGCGCAACGGCCGCAACTTCGAATACCTCGGCGAGGATCCGCTGTTGGCCGGGACCCTGGACGCCGCCTCGATCCGCGGCATCCAGAGCGCCCACGTGGCCTCCACCGCCAAGCACTTCGCCCTGAACGACCAGGAGACCGGGCGGATGGTCGCCAGCGCCGACATGGCGCCGGCTGCGGCGCGGGAGTCGGACCTACTGGCATTCGAGATCGCCATCGAGAACGGCCAGCCCCTGTCGGTGATGTGCTCCTACAACCGCATCGACGACGTCTACGCCTGCGAGGACCCGACCACGCTCAACGGGATCCTGAAAGGCGATTGGGGCTGGAAGGGCTGGGTGATGTCCGACTGGGGCGCGGTCCATTCCGCCGCCGCGGCGACGGCCGGCCTCGACCAGGAGTCCGGCGAGGAACTGGATCGTAAGATCTACTTCGACGAACCCTTGCGCCAGGCGGTCGCCTCCGGCCAGATCCCTCCGGCCCGTGTCCACGACATGGTCCACCGCATCCTGCGCGGCCTGTTCGCCTCCGGCATGATGGACCATCCGGTCAAGGCCGGCGGCCTCGACACCGCCGCCGACGGCAGGATCTCGGCCAGAGCGGCCGAACAGGGGGTGGTGCTACTGAAGAACGACGCCGGCCTGCTGCCACTGGCGGCCAAGGCCCGGAAGATCGTGGTGATCGGCGGCCATGCAGACGTCGGCGTCATGTCCGGCGGCGGCTCGTCCCAGGTCATCCCGCTGGGCTCGCTCAAGCTGCCGCCGCCCAAGGGCGCGCCGTTCTGGAGCGCCGGGGTGATCTACCATCCCTATGCTCCGTTGAAGGCCATCCTGGCTCGAGCCCATGGCGCGTCCGTGACCTACATTGACGGGTCCGACCCGGCGGCCGCCGCCGCGGCGGCCAAGGACGCCGACGTCGCCCTCGTCGTCGCGGTCCAATGGGCCAGCGAGGCGATGGACGTCTCCCTGACCTTGCAGGAGAACCAGGACGCCCTGATCTCCGCCGTCGCCGCCGCCAACCCGCATACCGTGGTGGTGCTGGAGACCGGCGATCCGGTGCTGATGCCCTGGCTCGATAAGGTCGGTGCGGTGGTCGAGGCCTGGTATCCGGGCGCGAACGGCGGTGAGACCATCGCCAAGGTGCTGTACGGCGAGGTGAACCCCTCGGGGCGCCTGCCGATCAGCTTCCCAGCCAGTACAGGCCAGTTGCCGCACCCGGTGCTGCCGGGCTCCGACCAGCTGGTGGGCGGGACCCAGGACGCCACCAAGCCGTTCGAGATCCACTACACCGAGGGCTCCGACGTCGGCTATCGCTGGTACGCCAAGAC
>Ga0302311_10007916_pt1 | contig 10747 bp, 9 predicted proteins | sample III_Palsa_N1_3_FD_200449 | JGI IMG/M metagenome (GOLD analysis project Ga0302311, IMG submission 200449) | Peat permafrost microbial communities from Stordalen Mire near Abisko, Sweden - III_Palsa_N1_3 | ecosystem: Environmental > Terrestrial > Soil > Palsa > Peat permafrost | place: Sweden...
CGAAGCGACAATGCGGCGGGAGGCGTCTTCGTCGATGAGGAAGTTCTGGCCGAGCTTAGGCTTCTTAGGCACACTTCCATGTTAGCTGGGTTGGCTACGCGGTGCGGCGCTGGTAGAGCAGATGGATTGGAATGCCGCAGAGAATGACGGCCGCGCCAATAGTGGAGTTCACCGGCTGATCCATGAAGCTGAAGACCAATAGAACCAGCGCTGCAAGGATAAATAGCGCCGGGACGACGGGGTAGCCGTGAACGCGGTAGGGGCGTGGGGTGTCGGGTTCGCGGTGGCGGAAGACGAAGACGGCGGCGGTGGTGAGCGCGTAGAAGGCCCACTCGGAGAAAATGGCCAGCGAAAAGAGCGATTGGAACTTGCCGATCGCAAGCAGCAGCAGCGTGCTGATGACGGCCTGTAGGACGAGGCTCGCTGTAGGCGTTCGGAAGCGGGGATGGATAGCGGCCAGCGGCCGTGGAAAGAGACCGTCCTGCGCAGCGGCAAAGGGAACGCGAGCGCCGGAGAGCGAGCTGCCGACGAACGTAGCGCAGATGCTGACGGCCATGCCGATGGAAACGAGTGCCGCGCCTGCGTGCCCGGCGACAAGCTGGAGCGCATCAATGGCCGGGCGCTCGGAGGTGGCGATGACCGAGGCCGGCAGGACGTACTGGATAGCAGCATTCGTCAACATATAGAGCACGCCGACAGTGGCGACCCCGCCGACGAGCGCTAGCGGCAAAGCCCGCTGAGGGTTCTGAACCTCGCCAGCCATCTGGGAGACATCCGACCAGCCATCATAGGCCCAGAGCGCGGCAGTAAGCGCGATCATGAACCCGGCAAAGCCACCGCGAGCGCCGTGGAAGCTGGTCGCAAAGTTGTGCCAGTTGCCGTGCTGGATGCTGGCGAAGCAGAAGCCTGCGATGACGAGGATCATCAGGACCTTCAGCCACGTCAGCGCGGCCTGCACATTGGCGGACTCGCGCGTGCTCACGATATTGAGACCGGTGATCAGCCACGTGGCGGCGATGGCGAAGAGTTGGCTCCAGTAAAGGTGTGCAAACGCCGGTCGAGCGAGGAAAGAAAACGCTGCGAACGTCCCCAGGATGCGGATGAGACCCGCAGCGATCGACGCGATAGTCGCTGGCTTCGCAATCGTAGTCCAAGTCCATGTGTAGAGAAACGCCGTGAGCGGCCCGTAGGCATCGTGCAGGAAGGCATACTCGCCGCCCACGCGCGGCTTCATCGCCGCGAGCTCTGCATAGGACATCGCGCCAAAGAGTGAGAGCAGTCCGCCCGCGATCCACACCGCGTAGACCATGTACGAGCTGCCCACGGCGGCCATCATCTCGCGTGGCACCAAAAAGATGCCCGAGCCGATGATGATGCCTACGACGATGGCAGTCGCATGGGTGGCCGTAAGGACGCGGGGAAGCTCACTGGATTTTGTCGGCATTGCAGGTGAGGGTAACAGACCAACCGCGCTGCAACGACGGATTTCGGGCAGAAATTAGAAGTAGAAGCGCTTGTCCGCCCAAACGAACGGAGCCGAGGCACGCCGGTTGCGGAGCAGATAAACATGCCGGTGCTCGAAGGGCATCGAATACGGATCATCGGTTGTGCCGACAAGTGTGACAGATTCGAACTTCGTGCTAAGGGACGCCGGGCTGTCTCCGGCGATAGCAATCATGACATTGGGGTCGCATCCATGGGTGCCCCAACTCCAGTAGCTGTTCTGGCCGCTTATGGCCGGCGGCAGCCCGTCGTGCTCGCGGCGGCCAAGAAAGTCAATCGCCCCCGCTTCACCGTAGTTGCTGGCGAAGATGCAGACGCGTTGCTGCTCCGCAGGCGCAAGGGAGCGGTACGCTTGTGTCACGAGATCCAGCTGCTGCTGCCACCCGAAGCGATCAGCATAGAACTGCGGCAGCGGGCCGGTGCTATCGGTTTCGCTGTTCTGGGTGTGTAGGTGCATGGCGGTCGTATAGCGGACCCACGTCGCCGGCCGCAACACAGGCGAAGCCAACGGTAATACGAGGATCGTCGTGACCAGCAGAAGCGATTCAAAGACCGGAAAAGCGATCACGCGGTCGCGCTTGACCGCAGGGCTATCAGCGAAGCGATGTTCCCATGCGATGGCGCCCGCGGCGAAGAGAGCAGGATAGATGCCGGCAAGGTAGTAGTCCTTGGCATGCAGCGCGTACATCATGCCGAAGAAAAAGAGATACGCGAACCCCAGCCAGCGTGCATCCCGGATCGACTTGGCACGCAGCAGCGAGACGATACCCGTAATCCAGAGCAGCGCATTGAGCGGCTGCATATTGACGAACTGCGCCCCAAAAAACTGCAGCGGGTTGAGGATAGTGTTCTTGCCCTTGACGCGGCCGTTGTGAAGAAACTCCAGCGTAGGCCAGTGGTTGTGCACTTGCCAGAGAACGTTGGGCAGCGCGATAACCACAAGCAGCACGACACCCAAAGCAGCATAGCGTGTGAACAGTAGGCTGCGCTGCGGGGTCAGCAGCAGACCAAGACCCAGCGCGATCAAAAAGAAAGCCATGGACGGCTTGTTCAGCAGCCCAACGCCCGCGCTGATACCGAAGAGCGTCCACCACAGTCGTGCAGAGTGTCCCCGCTGAATGAGGATGATAGCCAGGATGCAGAAGCTCCAGAACATCGCCTCGCAGGAGTTCATGGAAAGAAACCCATCCGTGCCAATGAACTGCGGCGTAAGGATAAGCGCGAACATCCCCAGCGCCTGCGAGGGCTTTCGTCCACCCAGCGCCCACGCAATGAGCCCGCCAAGGAAGACCATAATCGCCCCAGCAACAGCAGAAAGAATACGTATCGCGAAGACACTGTCGCCAAAAAGCATCTCCCCGAACCGCGCCTGCACCGCAACAATAGGCCCGTGATCAACATAACCCCACGCAAGATGCCGCCCGCAGGCAAGGTAGTAAAACTCATCGCGAAAGTACCCATACCCGAGGTGCTGCGTGTACAGCGTAAGGACGAAGGTAACCGCAAGCTTGATGGCCGCGAAGATCGCAGCGACGCGGAGCGCATCACGAAGGCTTTGGTCGGCGGGACGGGCGATGGTTGTTGGCGTCGGCATGGTATGAGGGTACGCGAGGGTCGTGCAGGCGGTTCCAAAAAAAGTTTAAAGCCGGGTACGCCATGGGAATTGCACTGTGTAGACGGGGATAGCCGTGGTGCTGGCTTTAGCCACAGTAAGCAGCTTGCGTCGCAGCAACCACCGTACGGAGGACTGCGCCGTACTGCGCGAGAGCCCCGTATTTTCAGAGAGCTCCTGGTAGCTGATAGGAATCGCTTCTTTTCGCCGCGCCTGCTCGCCGGCAAGCCACAGATACACAAGGAACGCCGCAGGCTTGCGGTCGTGGCCGGTCAGATCGCGGAGCAGCGTATCTAGGATGTAGTCGTCGAGCTTGATTTGCGAAACCATAGCTGTACCAATCATGAGTATAGCGAGGAAGAGGCAATTGTTGTCACGGGCATAACTGCCTATGCTCATCTTCAGGAGGAAGCCTGAATGATTCGAGGAATAAAGTTTGTAAGTGTGCCAGTGACCGACCAGGATGCGGCATTGAAGTTCTGGACCGAGAAGTGCGGCTTCAAGGTGGCAACCGACCAGGATTTTGGGTCGCAACGATGGATCGAGTTGATGATTCCGGGAGCGGACACGGGGCTGGTCTTGTTTACGATGCCGGGAGATGAAGCACGAATTGGGACGGCGCAGCCGATGTCGCTGTGGTGTGATGACGTGTTTGCGACGGCTGAAGGCTTGGTGGCCAAGGGTGTGGAATTTGAGAAGCCGCCGAAGAAAGAACATTGGGGAACGAGCGCCATCTTCAAAGATCCAGACGGAAATAAGTTTGTGTTGAGCAGTCGGTAACACAGCTTGTCCGATACAAAACCGTCTTATGGGCGAAACTACTTGAAGGAGGACCATCCCGATGGTCTCGCGCTTCCTCATCCGTTTCGTTGCCGTTTCAAGCGTGTTCCTCGCGAGCATGGCCGCGCAGTCGCGCAAGCCGCATGTGCTGATGATCTCCATCGACGGTATGAAGCCGGAGTACATCACGCACGCAGAGGAACACGGCCTGAAGGTTCCTAACCTGCGCCTGTTTCTAACCCAGGGCAGTTACGCCGAGGGTGTCGTGGGCGTCGTGCCGACGGTGACATTCCCCAGCCACATCACCATGATTACCGGCGTCTGGCCCGCTCAACACGGCGTCGTCGCCAACGCTTTGTTCGATCCGCTCGGGGATCTTCACGGCGAGTCGTACTGGCACTTCCGCCAGCTAAACGCGGAGACCCTGTATCAGGCAGCCGATGCCGCCGGGCTGACTACAGCCTCGGTCGGCTGGCCCGTCACGCTTGGCGCGCCAGTGGATTACCTCATCGCCGGATACGGCGAGCCAACGAGCAGCCCATCGCCCGAAGATCAGCCGCTACACCCTTTGGACATCAAACAGCAACTCAACGTTTCGCTCGCGCCAGGCACCGATGACGACGATCATCGCGCCGCCTGGGCTGAAGCCATCATCCGCAAGTGGAACCCCAACTTCGTCCTTCTGCACTTCAACGACCTCGACAAGAACCAGCACGCCCATGGCCCATTCAGCACGGAGGCAGACGCCGCGATGGAGCATCTCGATCGTCTCGCCGGTGAAGCCATCGCCGCCGAGCAGGCGACTGATCCCGAATCCATGATCGTTGTCGTCTCCGATCATGGATTCGCGCGCGTCGATCGCGAGGTCAACCTGAACGCCTATTTCGTGCAAGCGGGCCTCATTACATTGAAGGCTACAACCGCGACTGGCAAGGGGAATATTGCTTCCTGGGATGCAGAGTGCAGGCTCGAGGACGGAAGCGCAGCGGTCGTTCTCAGAGACCCGAACGACAAAGCGCTACTAGCCAAAGTCAAAGCCGTGCTCGATGCGATGAAGGCCGACCCCGCCAATGGCATTGATCGTGTCCTCGATGCGGACGAACTGCATGAACGCGGCGGCTTTCCCGATGCTTCGTTTCTGATCGACCTGAAGCCAGGATGGTCAACACGCGGAGGCTTTCGGCCTCCGTTCGTGATCGACACTCCCGGCATAGGAACGCACGGCTATCTCCCCGACCACACCGAGATGCGCTCCGCATTTTTTGTCATGGGCCCAGACGTAACACGAGGCAAAGATATCGGCGTGATGGACATGCGGCAGATCGCACCGACCGTGGCGAAGATGCTGCATATCAAGTTGCCGGCAGCGAAGATGAAACCCGTGGCCTACGAGCAGAAGTAATCGCTAAGTATCGATCTGCACAAGCCCGGGTTCCTGCGTCTCCGCCGCAAAGTAGCGGCGAATCTTTTCAGCAGACGCCTTGTTCACCACCGCGGTCAGCGAGTCCGGATTCTTCTCCGCCGCCTGCTTCAGCGCGCGAACGCTCCCAAAGTGCTCCAGCAGCCGCTGACGCGTAATCGCGCCAACACCCGGTATATCGTCGAGCTCGCTCGTACGATCGCGCATCTGCCGCCGCTTGCGATGGTACGTAACAGCGAAGCGATGGCTCTCATCGCGAATCTTCTGGATCACATGCAGCACAGGCGACCGTCGGTCCAGCACCACAGGATCGTCCTCCTGCCCGTGCACGTAGATAATCTCCTCGCGTTTGGCGATCGAAGCCAGCGGCTGCGTCGTCAGGCCGATCTCCGTAAGTGCATCAGCCGCAGCGTGCAACTGCCCCAGCCCACCGTCGATAAGGATCAGCGAAGGCATCGGCTTGTTGTCGTCCTGCAGCTTCTTATAGCGGCGATGAATAATCTCGCGCATGGACGCAAAGTCGTCGACGCCCGTCACAGTCTTTACCTGGAACTTGCGATAGTCAGACTTCTTCATCGCGCCTTTCTCCCACACCACCATCGACGCAACCGTCTCCGCGCCCTGTATGTGCGAGATGTCGAAGCACTCAATGCGGTCCGGCGGCTCGGCCAGTGTCAGCGCATCTTGCAACGCCTCCTGCATGTTCTTGATCGACGGCGCCATCACACGGAAGCGCTGGTCATACGACTGCTTCGCATTCTGGCAAACGAGGTCCACCAGAGACCGCTTGTCGCCACGCTGTGGCGCAGCAATCTCAATCTTGTGCCCAAGCTTCTCGCGCAAGGCATCAGCCAGCAGCGCGCGATCAGGAAAATCTACCGGTACATAGATGTGTCGCGGCACATACGACTGATCGAGATAAAGCTGCTTCAACAGCGCGGAAAAGAAGACCGGCGCGGAAAACGGCTCAGCGGCCGCCGGCGCAGCAAGCGGGCTCCGCTCTTCCAGAACTTCAGAGTCGGCCTCGATCTCCGGTGCAGGATAGCTCGGCTCCGGCTCCAGCGCAGGCTCCGATTCATCATCGGTAAGGTAAGGATTGCTAGCCGCCTCAAACTCCCACAAGTCTTCCCAGAACATATCGCGACGGTCGACAATCTTCCCGCCGCGCATATGGAAGAGGTTCACAGCAAGCATGTCGTTCTCAAAGTGAAACCCGAAGACATCGGCATCCTCACTCTCATCGGTGGAATGAATCCGCTGCCGGTCCTGCGCCTGCGAGACGGTAATCAACTGGTCGCGCAACCGCGCCGCCAGCTCAAACTGCATGTTTTCCGCAGCCTGCTCCATGCGCGCGGTCAGCCGCGCCTCCAACTCGCCCGACTTGCCTTCCAGAAAGAGCTGCACATCCCGAATCGCCTGCCGGTAGTCCTCCTGCGAGATCAGGTCCTGCACGCACGGACCCAGACACCGCTTGATGTAGTACTGCAGGCAGGCGCGCGGATGATAGCGGTTCAGATCGACTTTGCAGCTCGGAATAAGGAAACTGCGGTGGATCACATCCACCAGCCGGTGCGCGAGGTTGCCGGGAAAGTAAGGCCCAAAGTACGCAGACCCATCCTTCCGCAACCGCCGTGTAACGAAGACCTTGGGGTGGCGGTCCGTAAGCGTCAGTTTGATATACGGATAGGTTTTGTCATCGCGCAGCAGGATGTTGAACCGCGGCTTGCGCTGCTTAATCAGGTTGTTCTCAAGCGCCAGTGCCTCGCGCTCGTTAGCGACAAGGATGTACTCAATATCCACGGCCTCGCGCATCAGCGAGCCCGTCTTGGCGTTGTTAACCTGCGTCGCCGCGAGGAAGTAGCTGCGCACGCGGGCGCGCAGGTTCTTCGCCTTGCCCACGTAAATAACCTCGCCCTCGGCGTTCTTGTAGAGGTAGCAGCCGGCTCCAGTCGGCAGGGTTCGGATTTTGGCGAGGAGGTCCATAAAAGGGGTTGGAAAAGCAGGATGCGCGCAGATCCAAGTGTATTGGACGCGTCAACAAGGCGGAGGATGCGGCTGTGGGCCAGGAAGTACCCGACGAGACGTACTTGCCGTTGCCGCTCTTATTATTGCTGTTGATCTCTCCCGCACTACCCCTACTTTGTCATCCTGAGCGAAGCGTAGCGCAGCCGAAGGACCTGCCATACCTCCAATTCCCAGCACACCGCTCGCACCTTTCAACCACCAACTTCGCTTCGGTCGTTGCTTGTTCTCACGGAAGCCTGCACTTCCCAAACGCTCGTCATCCTGAGCGTAGCGAATGGACCACTGTATTGGTTGTTGCTTTTTGTTTGTCATTCCGCAGGAATCTGCTTTCCGCTGCGAAACCCCGCGTACTCTGCGAACCCCGCGCTTGCAGTTCCCCCTCTTCAACCCCTGAGACCAGCCTTCTTACCCGTCGGCGTCAATTACCGCGTCTTGAACTGGCGATAAACGACGTACAGCAGCACCGACGTCAGAATTACCCACGCAAACTGGTACCAGTAAAAGAACGGAAACCCAAACAGCGCCGGGGTAGCGCGGGCATAAAGCCCAGGAAAGCACAGCGCGATATACGGCGCGGCCAGAAGCACCACCACCCACCAGGCGGTGCGTTTGCGGGGCTGCGAGTTCGGAGTGGTCTCCATGCAGGAAAGACTATCACTGCGGGCCAGGAACGGGTGGGTCAAGTATTCTGGTTAGATGGATGAAGTTACGAAACCCGAAGGCGCCCAACTGCAGCGTGAGACGGCAGCCAGCCTGCAAAAGGCGGCCGAGATCATGGCCTGCCTGCGCGGCCCCGGCGGCTGCCCCTGGGACCGCGAGCAGACCTTCGACTCCATCAAGCGGCACACGCTCGAAGAAACCTACGAGGTCTTCGACGCCATCGAGCGCCGCGCCTGGCCCGACCTCAAGGACGAGCTCGGCGACCTCCTGCTACAGGTGCTGTTCTACGCGCAGATGGCAAAAGAGGCCGGATACTTCGACCTGAAGGACGTGGCGGACAACCTCAACGCCAAGCTCATCCGGCGTCACCCGCACATCTTTGGCGACGTCGTCGCAGCGGACTCCGGCGCCGTGCTCCGCAACTGGGAACAGATTAAAATGGAAGAGAAGAAGGCAAAGCCCGTGGCCGACGGCCCCGCGTCGATGCTGGATGATGTGCCGCGAACGATGCCGGCGACGTTGGAGGCCGGAAAACTGGGCTCGAAGGCGGCTAAGGTGGGCTTCGATTGGCCCGATGAGTCGGGATTATTTGAGAAACTGGATGAGGAGATTGGCGAACTGCAGATCGAGGTCGCTCGCGGCACCCAGGCGAGTGTCGAAGAAGAGTTCGGCGATCTGCTCTTCACGGCGATGAACCTGGCCCGACATCTGAAGGTGGATGCCGAATCAGCGCTGCGTCGGACCAACGCAAAGTTTCGCCGCCGGTTCGCCGTCATGGAAAGCAACGCAGGCGCGGACGGTCTTGAGGGCCGCTCGCCTGACGATATGGAAGCGTTATGGGCCCGCGCCAAGGCAGAAGAAGGGAAGCAGGATTGACTACAGAGGTTGCACAAGAGGTAAAGCAGGTCATTCGGATTGAAGCACTAACGGAGCTGGAGCAGTTCGACCGCTGTGTGGAGTTGCAAAACGAAGTGTGGTCGTACGACCTCTCCGGAATGATGACGCAGAAGGTCTTTTTGCTGGCGTCGCAGATCGGCGGACAGGTCCTCGGCGCCTTCGAAGGCGAAACTCTGGTGGGCTATGCCATGTCGCTGCCCGCTGTGCGGAACACTCATGCCTATCTTCACTCCCATCACCTGGCGGTGCTCCCAGCCTGGCGCAACGCCGGTGTAGGCCGTCGGCTAAAGCTTGCCCAGCGGGAGGACGCCATCGCGCGCGGATTCGAGCTGATGGAGTGGACCTTCGATCCGCTGGAAGTCAAAAACTCGCACCTGAACTTCGCGAAGCTCGGCGCCATCTCACGCCGTTACAGGCGTAACTTCTACGGCGCTTCCAGCTCCCCGCTGCACGGCGGCCTGCCCACGGACAGAATCTATGCGGAGTGGTGGTTGAAGTCCGACCGCGTCACCCGGGTCCTGGCTGGCGAAGCTCCGGTGATGGATGTCGCCGAACGCGTGGAAGTCCCGGCGGCGATCTCAGAGTGGAAGGCCTCCGATGACGACCGGCCCAAAGCGCGCGAGGTGCAGGAGCACAACGCCGTCGCGCTGGAAGAGGCTTTTGCGCGTGGATTATCGGTAATTGGGTACGAACGCAGCGCCGCCGGTGATGGCACCTTTTTGTTGGGCGTTTGGGACGAAGGGCTGGTTTATTGAGGCACTCGTACGCCAAGGTCACCCAGGGAACAGAGTTTCGCAGTGTAAAACGGTAAGCACAGGGAAAGTGAGCAGAAGGAATGAAGATTGAAGCAATACACATGCGCGAGGTGAACATGCCTCTCGCGTATCCGTTTGAGACCAGCTTTGGCGTGACCACCGCCCGCCGCATTCTGCTGGTAGAGCTTGAGGGCGAAGGCTTCAGCGCATGGGGCGAGTGTGTAGCGGGCGAACATCCCTACTTCTCCGACGAGATGGTCGATACCGCCTGGCACATCACAGAGACCGAGCTGGCCCCGCGCCTCCTCAAACAGGAGATTGAGAGCGGACGCGATTGTCCGGCCCTCTTCGAACAGATTCGCGGACACCGCATGTCCAAGTCCGCGCTGGAAAATGCCGTCTGGGATCTCGACGCACAGCGGCAGGGTGTGTCGCTGGCAAAGCTGCTGGGTGGCACAAGAGACATCATTCCCTGCGGCGTCTCCATCGGGATCCAGCCGACACCGGAAAAATTGATGGAAAAGATCGAGACTGAGGTCTCCGCCGGCTATCAGCGTATAAAGCTGAAGTGCAAGCACGGCTGGGACGTAAAAATCTTCGAAGAGGTCCGCAAGCGCTGGCCGGACATCCTCCTGAGCTGCGACGCAAACTCGGCTTACCGCATGGAAGACGCCGACCACATCGCAACCTGGGATCAGTTCAACCTGCTCATGATCGAGCAGCCCATGTGGTACGACGACTTCTACTTCCACGCCCAGCTCCAGAAGCGCCTGAAGACGGCAATCTGCCTCGACGAGTGCATCCGCAACCGCCGCGACGCTCAGGCGGCCCTGGAGCTCGGCAGTGGCCGCATCCTGAACATCAAGGTAGGCCGCGTCGGCGGCTTCACCGAAGCCATCGCCGTCCACGACGTAGCCCAGAGCCACGGGGTTCCAGTTTGGTGCGGCGGCATGCTGGAGACCGGAATCGGCAGAGCCCACAACATCGCACTGTCGTCCCTGCCCAATTTCAAGCTTCCCGGCGACGTCTCAGCCTCGAAGCGCTACTGGACCGAGGACATCATCGAGCCAGAGGTCGTCGTAAGCGCTAAGGGCG
>Ga0302311_10007918_pt1 | contig 10747 bp, 8 predicted proteins | sample III_Palsa_N1_3_FD_200449 | JGI IMG/M metagenome (GOLD analysis project Ga0302311, IMG submission 200449) | Peat permafrost microbial communities from Stordalen Mire near Abisko, Sweden - III_Palsa_N1_3 | ecosystem: Environmental > Terrestrial > Soil > Palsa > Peat permafrost | place: Sweden...
TCCGGGGGCGGCCGCCGGTCGGCGCCGGGGCGGGAGCGGGGCGGCGAACGCCGGGAGCAGCCCGGCCAGGATCGCCACGGCCGGGAGCAGCGGCAGCGCGGGCACGGCCAGCGGTACCACCGGCGGGTTGAGCGCGTCGGTGTAGCCGGGACCGAGCGAGACGACGACCGCCGCCACCGCGATGCCGGAGCCGGCCACCAGCCACTCCCGCAGCGCCCACGGGTCCGGACGGTAGCGGCTGCGCACCGCCCGGCGCCCGCCGAGCAGCAGCCCGGCGACGGCGGCGACCACCCCGGCCGCCAGCAGCGGCAGCGCCCAGGCGCTGCCGTCCGCGCCGAGCAGCCCGTAGGCGGCGACGCAGACGCCGAGCAGCCCGGCGAGCGTCAGCCCGGCGGTGGTCCGGCGGACCGCGGCGGGGACGTCGGCGGTACGGCCGAAGCCCCGGGTGTCCATCGAGGCGGCCAGGCTGACGGAACGTTCCAGGGCGCTTTCGAGAACGGGGATCCCGATGGTGAGCAGTGCTCTCGCCCCGCGTTCGGTACGTCCGCGCAGGCGGCGGGCGGCGCGCAGCCGCTGTACGTCGGCGACCAGGTTCGGTGCGAAGGTCAGGGCGACCACCACCGCCACCCCGGCCTCGTACAGGGCGCCGGGCATGGAGCGCAGCAGCCGCGCCGGATTGGCCAGCGCGTTGGCCGCGCCGACGCAGGCCAGCAGTACGGCCAGCGTCAGCGCCTGGTAGAGCGCGAAGAGCAGCCCCTCGACGCTGACCGGCCCGCCGATCCGCACGCCCTGCGCCCAGTGCGGCAGCGGCAGGCTCGGCAGGGTGACGATGATGTGGGTCCCGGGGACGTCCCCGCCGAGGACGATGAAGAAGGCCAGCCGGATCACCAGCACCAGCAGGCCCAGCCGCAGGAAGACGCCGTAGGCGTGGGCCCAGGGCGCGTCGGTCCTGCGGGCGGCCACCACATAGCCCGCGACGGCCGCGATCAGCAGCAGCAGCAGCGGATTGGTGGTGCGGGAGGCGGCGGTCGCCAGCCCGAGGGCCCACAGCCACCAGGCACCCGGGTGCAGGTGCCTGGTGGGCGGCGGCGTGCGCATGGCGGTACGTCCTGGTGCTGGTGGTGCGGAGGAGGCGGGATCGGAACGGCGGGGACGGCCCGGCGGTCGCGGCGGCACGGCGGGCCGCCGTCAGTCGCGCCTGCGGCGGCTCTGCCAGTACGACGCCCCGGCGAGCACCGCGATCAGCACCGCGCCGATGGCCCAACCGCCCGTCCTGGCGCCCTTGGCGGTCTTGTGTGCGGCCGGGGCGGCGGTGGCACTCGCGGTCGTTCCGGCCTTGGCGTCACCGCTGCTGCTGCCGCTGACGACCTGGCCGCAACCGCTCTGCGGGTAGCCGGAGATGGCGCAGAGCATGCCGTTGCTGTCGTAGCGCAGCGGCGGCGAGGACACCGCCAGCAGTTGCGCGGAACTGGCGTCCTGGTCCAGGGTCACGCACTTGCTGACCACGGTGGGCGGGGTGCCGCCGGTGCCGGAGTCGGCGGCGGTGCCGTAGTCGATCACCACCGCGACCCGCTTCTTCCCGGCGACGGCCGGTGTGTGCGCGCAGGTGGCGGCGAAGTCCGGTGCGGTGCGCGGCTGTTCGGCGGCCGAGCTGTCCGCGCTGACGCCGAAGCGCCAGCCGTCCACCGAACCGTCCGCCGGGACGAAGGTGTTGGGGCCCGACTGCTGGTAGCTCCAGCCGCTGCCCGTCCCCTGCCAGAACGACCAGTAGCGGTAGCTGTCGGCGGAGGCCGGGGCGGCTGCCAGCAGCAGCGAGGCCGCCACCAGCGCCACCAGCGAAAGGATCTGACGCGGGGTCACGAGCGCTTGCCCTTGGCCCGGTTGTAGCTGAAGAGGATCCCGCCGCCGATCCCGGCGAGCAGCACCACACCGAACACCCACCACGGCGAGACGCCCTTGCCGCCGGACTTCGCCGCGGTCGCCGCCGCGGTCGCGGAGGCGCTGGTGGCGGAGGCCGGAACGGCCGCCGGGGCGGGGCCGATGGCGACCAGCTGGGCGACCAGGTCACTGGTGCCGAACGCGTGCGGGTTCAGCCCGGTCGCCCGGGCGTCCAGGATCAGCAGCGCCAGCGCGGAGGACAGCGGCACGCCGTTCTGGCCCTGGATCCACGCCTCGCCGTTCTCCCGCAGCCACTGCACCGCGCCCGCCGCCGGGGCGGACTGGCCGGCCTTGGCCAGGGCGAGCGCGGCCCAGGCGGTGCTGGAGTAGTCGGGTCCGGCCGGGGCGCCGGCGAGCGCCGCCGAGATGTGGTTGCCGCCCGCGCCCAGCCGCTTCGCCAGGTACTGGGCCGCGTCCGCCTCGGCGTCCGAGCAGTTCGCCGCCGGGGCGGCCGAGGCGGCGCCGCTCGGTGCGGCGACCGGCAGGAACCCGCCCACGGCGGCCAGCGCGGCCTGGGCGCTGGCGGCGTCGTTGGCGACCAGCTTGCCGCCGGTGCCGGGCTGGTAGGCGAACCCGCCCTGCTGGGCGGCCGGGGCGGAGCAGCCGAGCTGGAACGCGTCCAGGCCCTGGATGCCGCTGTGGCCGCCGGTCACCACGGTCGACGGGTCGGTGCCCGCGGCCTGTAGCGCGGAGACGACCAGCCCGGTGGAGTTGGCGTCACTGGCGGTGCCCGGGTTGTAGGACCAGCCGCCGTCCTTGTTCTGGATCTTCTTGTACCAGGCCACGGCCCTGCTGACGGCTGCGTCCTGGCCGCCGACGGCGACCAGCGCCTGGACGGCCATCGAGCTGCTGTTGGTGTCCTCCTGGGAGGGGGTGCACGCCTTGGCCGGGTCCGCCCGGAACGGCTCCCAGCCGCCGTCGGCGCACTGCTGGCCGGTCAGCCAGGAGACGGCGGAGGCGGCCGGGGTGATCCCCTCGGCGTGCAGCGCCATCAGGCTCAGGCCCTGCCGGAAGACCGCGTCGTAGGTGGGGGAGGTGGCGCCGTACAGCCCGGCGGGCAGCGGGGCGGTGCTCGGGGAGGCACTGGCGGGCGTGCTCACCGTGCTCGGCGTCGGGCCGGAGCTACCGGCGGCGAACGCGGGTGCGGCCGTGGCCGTGAACACGGCGGCAGTCAGGGCGACGGCGCTGAGGCGCGCGGCGGAGAGCATGGTAGGCAGTGCCTTTCGGGGGAGCGGGGGCGACCGTAGACCTCGACGGGGCCGCTCGCTTCCTAGGAGGTGTTCCGGCTCTACGGTTGCGGGTCAGCGCCGGAATTGCACCGGGTTCCCCTGCCAGGACGCGATCACGTTGTCCCGACACTGTAGCCGCAGCCGTTCACCGGGCCCGGTGCAGGGCCGGTTCGGTGCCCGGGACCTCCTCGGCGAGGCCGGTCCGGACCAGCCTGCGCAGATGGGCGGCGGCCTCGGAGAGCGCGAGGTGCCGGGCCAGGAAACCGAGCTCGGACCACGGCCGGTTCCAGTGCATGCCCTGCGCGGCCTCCCAGAGTGTCAGTGGCCCGTGCTTGAGTTGTACGTGCAGCTCGGCCAGCCGGTCCGCGTGGTGGTCGAGCAGCGCGCGGACGCGTGCGGGCGCGTCCGTGAAGCGGTACTGGTGCGCCGGGAGGATCTCCTGCGGCGCGAGGGCGGCGATGCGCTCCAGGGAGTCGAGGTAGTCACCGAGCGGGTCGGTCGGCTCCTCGCCCGGGTGCTCCGGGTAGAGGCTGATCACCGGGCTGATCGTGGGGAGGAGGTGGTCACCGGCCAGCAGCCGGCCGGGGTGGTCCGGTTCGTCGAGGTAGAGGCAGACATGCCCGGGGGTGTGCCCGGGCGTCCACAGCACGCGCACGTCCCGTCCGGGGACCCCGGCCGACCCGCCGTGCACCAGCTCGCGGTCCGGCACGGCGTCGGCCAGCGCGACGCCGCCGCGTGCGCGGGGGCGGTCGGTGCCGTCCGGGCCTGGGCCCGGCGCGGGTGCGGATGCGGATGCGGGGGAGGCGCCGGGGCCGCGCAGGGCATCCAGGTGCTCCTCCGGGGCGCCCGCGTGGCGCATCGAGTCGGCCATCCGGTCGGCCCAGTGCGAGGCGGGGATCCCGGCGAGCGCCCGGACCACGGCCGCCTCGGCGCCGTGCATGGCGATCCAGGCGCCGGACTCGGCGCGGACGTGCGCGGACAGGCCGTGGTGGTCCGGGTGGTGGTGGGTGACCAGGACGCCGTGCACCTCGGCCAGGGCGAAACCGGCCGTGGCCAGCCCGTCCGCCAGTGCGGCGCGCCCGGTGGGGTCGTCCCAGCCGGTGTCCACCAGCACCGGACCGCGCCGGGTCTCCAGCGCGTACACCAGGGTGTAGCGCAGCGGGCTGTCCGGGATCGGCACCGGGATGCTCCACACCCCGCCGCCGAGGGGGCGGACCGGGGGCAGCGTGCGGCTGCGCCAGGCGAGCCGCTCGGGCTGTTCGGCCTCGGGCTGTTCCGGTTCGGGCTGTTCGGACTCGGGCGGTTCGGCCTCGGGCCGTCCAAGTGGGGCGGCCCGTCCGGGGCCGGGGCGTGCGGGTGCGGACAGTGCGGGGCCGGGCTCCTCGGCGGGCATGCTGCCGTCCTCTCCCGCCGGGTCGGCGAGCACGATCGAACGCCCACCAGCGCCTCGACTAGAACGCGTTCTGTTCATGATGCAACGAGTCGGAACTAGTCGGGGAGCCTACTGCATGGCCGTTGCCCCCGATAACTAGAACTGGTATCAGTTCTATGCAGTGTCAAAGATGACAGCCCGTCAGTAGGGAGTCCGGACATGGCCGAGGTAGTGGAGTACAACGAGCTCGTCATCGGCGGGGAACTGGTCGCCCCGGCGGGTACCGAGGTCATCGAGGTGGTCTCGCCGCACACCGAGGAGGTCATCGGCCGGGTGCCGCACGCCGCCCGGGCCGACGTCGACCGCGCGGTCGCCGCCGCCCGCCGGGCCTTCGACGCCGGCCCCTGGCCCCGGATGCCGCTGGAGGAGCGGCTGGCCGTCTGCGGCCGGATCAAGGACGGCATCGCCGCCCGGGCCGAGGAGATCGCCCGCTGCATCAGCTCCGAGAACGGATCCCCCTACTCCTGGAGCATCCTGGCCCAGGCCTACGGTCCGATGATGATCTGGGACGCGGCCATCGCCACCGCCCGGGGCCTGGTCTTCGAGGAGTACCGCGCCGGGGTGCTCAATCCGCTGCTGGTGCGCCGCACCCCGGTCGGCGTGGTCGCCGCCGTGGTCCCGTGGAACGTCCCGCAGTTCATCGCGGCGGCCAAGCTCGCCCCGGCGCTGATCTCCGGGTGCGCGGTGGTGCTCAAGCCCTCGCCGGAGACCCCGCTGGACTCCTACATCCTGGCCGAGATCTGCCGCGACGCCGGGCTGCCCGAGGGTGTGCTCAGCGTCCTGCCCGCCGACCGCGAGGTCAGCGAGTACCTGGTGGGCCACCCCGGTGTCGACAAGGTCTCGTTCACCGGCTCCGCCGCGGCCGGGAAGCGGGTGATGGAGGTGGCCTCGCGCAACCTCACCCGGATCACCCTGGAACTCGGCGGGAAGTCGGCCGCGATCGTGCTCCCTGACGCCGACCTGGACGCCGCCGTCCCCGGCCTGATCGGCTCCGCCTTCATGAACAACGGCCAGGCGTGCGTGGCCCAGACCCGGATCCTGGTCGCCCGCAGCCGCTACGAGGAGACCGCCGAGCGGCTGGTCGCGGCGGTCGGCGCGCTGGTCGTCGGCGACCCGCTGGACGCGGCGACCACGGTCGGCCCGCTGGTCGCCCGCCGCCAGCGGCAGCGCAGCCTGGACTACATCCGGATCGGCCAGGAGGAGGGCGCCAAGGTGCTCACCGGCGGCGGGGCCCCCGCCGACCGGCCCACCGGCTGGTACGTCGAGCCGACGCTGCTCGGCGGTGTCGACAACCGGATGCGGGTCGCCCGTGAGGAGATCTTCGGGCCGGTGATCTGCTTGATCGGCTACGAGGACGAGGCGGACGCGCTGCGGATAGCCAACGACTCCGACTACGGCCTGTCCGGCAGCGTCTGGTGCGGTGACGTCGGTCACGGCATCGAGGTGGCCCGGCAGGTCCGCACCGGCACCTACTCGGTCAACACCTTCGGACTGGACCTCAACGGGCCCTTCGGCGGCTTCAAGAACTCCGGCATCGGCCGCGAGTTCGGCCCCGAGGGCTTCGGCAGCTTCCTGGAGTACCAGACCGTCTGCCTCCCGGCCGGCTACCAGGCCCCGGCGGCGGGCGGCGAGGCCTGATGGGCGACCGCTGGCGGGTTGAGGTGGACCGGGCGGTGTGCATCGGCTCCGGCCTGTGCGCGGCCTCGGCGCCGGACGGCTTCCGGCTCGACGCCGCCCGTCAGTCGCATCCGGCCCGGGCCGAGGCGGACGCCTCCGAGGCGCTGCTCGCCGCCGCCGAGGGCTGCCCGGTCGAGGCGATCACGCTGTTGCTGGCCGGTGGCGGCGAACCGGTGTTCCCGCCGGAGGAGTGAGCCGGTGCCGCTGCCGGAGGAACGCGGGCGGGCGCCCCGGCAGGGCCCGCCCGGGCGTCCGGGTCACATGCCGACCCGCCCGCCCGGTCGCCCCGGGGGTCAGTCGCCGAGCAGTCGGCAGGCGGTCTCCAGGTCGATCCTGACCTGTGCGATCGACGCCCGCCCGGAGAGCCAGCTGACCAGCGCCGAGTGCCAGGTGTGCTCGATCACCCGGACCGCCGCCAGCTGCTCGCGGCTCGGCGGCCGGTCGGCGCCCATCGCGTCCACGATCAGCGCGGTGGTGAGCCGGGTGACCTGGTCCACCTCGGCGCTGACCGAGCGGTCGGCGAAGGTCAGCGCCCTGACCATGGCCTCGGCCAGCTGCGGTTCGCGCTGCAGGCCGCGGAAGGTGCGCATGAGCGTCTCGGTGACCCGGGCCCCGGGCGTGTCGCCACCGGGCGGGTGCTTGCGCACGGTGTCCTGGGTCAGCTGGAGCTGGTCCTGCATGGTCGCCACCAGCAGGTGCACCTTGGACGGGAAGTACCGGTACAGCGTGCCCAGCGCCACCCCGGAACTCTCGGCGACCTCGCGCATCTGCACCGCGTCGAAGCCGCCGCGCGAGGCGAGCTGGGCCGCCGCGTGCAGGATCCGGCGGCGGCGGGCCTCCTGTCGCTCCGTCAGCGGTGGCGCGGACGGCCTGGGGTTGGTGGTCACGTGCGGTCCCCCCGTCTGCTGGCGCCCCGGGTCTGCTGACACCCCGGGGATGAACGGACGCCCGGAGTGCTCGGCCGTCCGGCGTGGCCCATGATGGCGCAGAGCGGCAGGGTGGCGCGAATCACCCGCCCTGCCCCCGAGCGCCCCAGTACGGGCCGGTAACCTCAAGGTCTCCAACTGCTCCATCATTGGAACGTGTTCTAGATTACCCTGACGAGGATGACTGTCGGGAGTACACGGAGCTGGTGGCACGGACATACGACGGTACTGACTGAAGCGGTTCTTGCAGGTTCTTGTAGAGGAGACGACCCCAGGTGACCACTGTTGCGCGCGACCGTGTGTCGGCTGACCGGCCGCTGCGGATCGCACTGCTCTCCTACAAGGGCAACCCGTTCTGCGGCGGCCAGGGCGTCTATGTCAGGCACCTGTCACGCGAGCTGGCCCGGCTCGGGCACGACGTCGAGGTGCTCGGCGGCCAGCCCTACCCGGTGCTGGACGAGGCGGAGCCCGGCAGCGCCGGACGCCTCGGTTTCACCGGGATCTCCAGCCTGGACCTCTACCGCGAACCCGACCCGTTCCGGAACCCGGGGCTGTCCGAGTACCGGGGCCCGGTCGACCTGCTGGAGTACGCCGTCATGCGCACCGGCGGCTTCCCCGAGCCGCTGACCTTCTCGCTGCGCGCCCGCAGGCACCTGGCCCTGCACCGGGGCCGCTACGACGTCGTCCACGACAACCAGACCCTCGGCTACGGCCTGCTCGGCCTGGACCGGATCGGCTACCCGCTGGTCACCACCATCCACCACCCGGTCACCGTCGACCGCGAACTCGACCTGGCCGCCGCCGACGGCCTGGCCCGGCAGCTGTCGGTACGCCGCTGGTACGGCTTCACCCGGATGCAGCGGCGGGTCGCCCAGCGGCTCGACTCGGTGCTCACCGTCTCGCAGAGCTCCAGCCGGGAGATCACCGAGCACCTCGGTGTCCGCCCCGAACGGGTGCACGTGGTACCGATCGGCGCCGACGTGCGGCTCTGGTCGCCGGACGCCTCGGTCGCCGAGGTGCCCGGCCGGATCGTCACCACCTCCAGCGCGGACGTCCCGCTGAAGGGCCTGATCCACCTGGTCGAGGCGCTGGCCAAGGTCCGCACCGAACGGGACGCGCACCTGGTCGTGGTCGGCCGGCGGCGCGACGACGGACCGGTCGCCGAGGCGATCCGGCGGCTCGGCCTGGAGGACGCGGTCGAGTTCCGTGGCGGCATCGACGACGCCGCCTTCGTCGACCTGGTCCGCAGCGCCCAGGTCGCCTGCGTGCCCTCCCTCTACGAGGGCTTCTCACTGCCCGCCGCCGAGGCCATGGCCACCGGCACCCCGCTGGTGGCCACCACCGGCGGCGCCATCCCCGAGGTCGCCGGACCCGACGGCGAGACCTGCCTGGCCGTGCCCCCGGCCGACCCGGGCGCCCTCGCCGCCGCCCTCGGCCGGCTGCTCGACGACGACGGGCTGCGCCGCCGCATCGGCGCCGCCGGACGCGAGCGGGTGCTGGCCCGGTTCACCTGGGAACGTGCGGCGCAGCTGACCGCCGAGCGCTACCGGGAGGCGATCGCCACCGGGACGGGGCAGCGCGCCCGGGCCGGCGACGGCTGGCGCTACGTGTAACCCCGACCCCAGCGGCCCCGCCGCCGGTCCTCTCCCCGGCGGTTCCCCGCCGGTCCTGTCCGAACATCCTCACCGCTGCCTCGCCGGACGAAGCGAATGGAGCCCCCCGACCGTGCTGACCGTCGACTTCTCACGATTCCCGATCGCCCCCGGCGACCGGGTGCTCGACCTGGGCTGCGGCGGCGGCCGACACGCTTTCGAGGTCTACCGGCGCGGCGGCCGGGTGGTCGCCCTGGACCGCAACGCCGAGGAGATCCGCGAGGTCCGGCGCTGGTTCGCGGCCATGGAGCAGGAGGGCGACGCCCCGGCCGGGGCGTCGGCCACCGCGATGGAGGGCGACGCGCTGGCGCTGCCCTTCGCCGACGACACCTTCGACAAGGTCATCATCTCCGAGGTGATGGAGCACATCCCGGACGACAAGGGCGTGCTGGCCGAGATGGTCCGGGTGCTCAAGCCGGGCGGATCCATCGCCGTCACCGTCCCCCGCTGGCTGCCGGAGAAGATCTGCTGGGCGCTGTCCGACGCGTACCACGAGGTCGAGGGCGGCCACATCCGCATCTACCGGGGCGACGAACTGGTCGAGAAGATGCGCGGCGCCGGGCTCGCCCCCTACGGGCAGCACCACGCGCACGCCCTGCACTCCCCGTACTGGTGGATCAAGTGCGCCATGGGCGTCGACAACGACCAGGCGCTGCCGGTCAAGGCGTACCACCAGCTGCTGGTCTGGGACATCGTCGGCACCCCGGTGATCAGCCGGATCACCCGCGCCGCCGAGGCCGCGCTCAACCCGGTCATCGGCAAGAGCTTCGTCGCCTACGCGACCAAGCCGCAGAACCCGTCGGCCGACGCCGTGCAGGGGCTCGGGTGACGCCGGGCACCGGTCCCGGCCCGGTCACCGTCCCGGAGGTGCTGGTCCTGCCCGGCGTGCTCGACGCCGGACAGGCCGCGGCGACCGTCCGCAGCATCCTCGCGGACCAGCGGCCGGACGGGGCCATCCCCTGGTTCAGTGGCGGCCACCTCGACCCCTGGGACCACACCGAGGCCGCCATGGCCCTGGACGTGGCCGGTGAGCACGCCGCCGCCGAGGCCGCCTACCGCTGGCTGATGCGGCATCAGAACCCGGACGGCTCCTGGTACTCCGCCTACACCGACGGCACCGTCACCGACCGCAACCGGGAGTCCAACTTCTGCGCCTACATCGCGGTCGGGGCCTGGCACCACCACCTCACCACCGGTGACGACGCCTTCCTCGAAGAGCTGTGGCCCACCGTCGCCCGGGCCATCGGCTTCGTCGTCGGCCTGCAGCGCGCCGACGGCACGGTCTCCTGGCGGCGCGACGAGGACGGCTCCGCGCCGGACGAGGCGCTGCTGACCGGCAGCTCCAGCGTCCACCACGCGCTGCGCTGCGCCCTGGCGATCGCCGACTACCTCGAAGAACCGCAGCCCGACTGGGAGCTGGCGGCCGGACGGCTGGCCCACGCGATCGCCGGGCACCCCGAGCTGTTCCTCGACAAGGACCGCTACTCGATGGACTGGTACTACCCGGTCCTCGGCACGGTGCTGCGCGGCACCGCCGCCAAGGAGCGGATCGAACGCGACTGGGACCGCTTCGTGGTGCCCGGCCTGGGCGTGCGCTGCGTCGCCGACCGGCCCTGGGTCACCGGCGGCGAGAGCGCCGAACTCGCCCTCGCGCTGTGGGCGGTGGGCGAGTCCGACCGCGCGGTGGAGATCCTGCGCGCCATCCAGCACCTGCGCCACGAGGACGGCGGCTACTGGACCGGCTACGTGTTCGAGGACGACGCGGTCTGGCCCGAGGAACGCACCACCTGGACCGCGGGCGCGCTGCTGCTCGCGGTGGCGGCGCTGGGCGGCGACGAGGCCACCACCACGGTCTTCGGTGGTGACGGCCTGCCGCTGGGCCTGACGGTCGAC
>Ga0302311_10007928_pt1 | contig 10738 bp, 9 predicted proteins | sample III_Palsa_N1_3_FD_200449 | JGI IMG/M metagenome (GOLD analysis project Ga0302311, IMG submission 200449) | Peat permafrost microbial communities from Stordalen Mire near Abisko, Sweden - III_Palsa_N1_3 | ecosystem: Environmental > Terrestrial > Soil > Palsa > Peat permafrost | place: Sweden...
CTCCCTCGCACGTTCGAGCAAGACCTCAGTCTCATCCTTCAGCCGCCGAAGGTTCGACTCCTTTTGCCGCTCGCCCTTGACGCACTCCTGCTCGGAACAGTTGATGCAGTCGCGATGAAGTTGACAGGGTTTCGTTCGGTATGCCGCCGGGTGTAGGTGGCGCCCATCTTTGAGCCTTCAACCCACCCTTGCTGAGTCGCGCGCGCTTTCTCTTCGACCGCATCGGACAGCCCCATCGCGTCGGCCTGCTCCGAGAACCGTTCGTTCCATGTATGCCGCATGACGTGGCTCGTGAGCGAACCCGCCAGTCCAGGGCATGCCTCGCGCAGTTCTCTGAACAGCTTGTCGATGCTGGAGATCGAAAGCGCGTCGCCCTCGTCACTGACAATCACCTGGGGAATGCGCCGAGCGCGCTTGATCGCTCGTCGTTCCGTGTTGATGAACGTCCACAGTCGACTCATGATCGGTGCGGCTAGCTCGATCTCGCGGTCGTTGGTCTTGGCGACCGGCTGATCTGTCCGCGCGTCGCTGTCGGCATCAGCCCGGCGAACGATCAGCAACTTCGGCTCACGCGTTCGCAGATCCCCAATCTGCAAGCCAAGAAGTTCGCCCTTGCGCATCCCAGTCGCCAACAGGAGCACAACGATCAACCAGTTCCGGACGCGAACGAACGGATGCTTCCAGGGATTCGCGGAGGAGTCCGGATGGACTGTGGCGAGGACGCGGTTTTGATCTTCCTCGCTCAGGCCTGTGCGTGCTCCCAGCTTCGCTCGCTTCGGCACACGCGGGACGTGGGCAAGAAGTGACTTCAGGCCAAGCTTGGTCTCCGCTGCGAGTTGGGTTGCCGGATCTCCGGACAACCGGGCTTCGACGTACTCAGAGACAAACTTCAGGTAAGCGGCGAAGTAGCGGATCCGATTGGCGCGAGTCGCAACATCGACGGGCACTCTCTCGGGCGCCTTGCTCTTTCGGCGCATCCGCACACTTTCGAGGCTAACAACTCGCGCACGCGCCGGACTCGTGTCCTCCTCCTCGAGATCAGCCACGTGAAACTGCGCGATTTCCGCCAGCCTGCTCAGCTCAGAGATGCTCAAAAAACGGCCAACTTCAAATCGCTTGACGGGATCGATGCCTTGCGGCTCATCCTCGCTCCGCATGGCTGATAGCTCCCGGTGCAGCAGCGCGAGGGTGCTGCACACCTGGTGGATCGTGTTCGCTTTCCTGCCCTTTGTTCGGTATTGGTTCAGAAACAGAACGGCCTCTTGCACGGGCAAGCCGCGCCGGCGATTCAACACCGAGGTCCGCTCCCCGTTCTGAAACCTGATCCGCTTCGCGTAGAAATCGCTCATCTACCAACCATTGTCGCCAAGTACGTGATGACTCCGATGGGAATGAGAACACAAAAATCGTTGTTGGTAAGAAAAGAGGCTCGATCCCCAAGGGAACCGAGCCTCTACCCACAAAAAACAGCTTAATTCTGTTCTAGAACGGAATGTCGTCGTCCATGTCGTCGAAGCCCGTCGACGCCTTCGGCGCCGGACGCGGCGAAGCCGTCGGCGCGGGGCGGGCCGCCGGGCGGGCGGGACGCTCGTCGCGGTCACCGCCGTCGACGCCGTCGCGCGGGGCGAGGTAGCGACCGCCGCTGCCACCGCCGCCGCCTTCGTCAGCGCCGGCGCTGTCGCGGCCGCCGAGCATCTGCATCTGTTCGGCGACGATGTCGACGGTGTTGCGTTCGATGCCGTCCTTGTCGGTGTACTTGCCGTACTTCAGGCGGCCCTCGATGTAGACCGGCTTGCCCTTCTTCAGGTACTCGCCGGCGATCTCGGCCAGGCGGTCGTAGAAGGTGACGCGGTGCCATTGGGTGTCTTCGATGCTCTCGCCGCTGGCCTTGTCCTTGCGGCGGCTGGACGTGGCGACCGAGACGTTGCAGATGGCGGTGCCGCTGGGCGTGTAGCGAACTTCCGGGTCGCGCCCGCAGTTGCCGATGAGGATGACTTTGTTGACTGACGCCATGTGCGTGCTCCAGGAAATTTGGGGGACGGCTCCCCCGTGGCCGGCCGCCAGACATGGCGGCTTGAGATTTCCGGGCCGCGGAGCCCGGAAGGTGAGCCTGGATTATGCCGGGGCGGCCGGCGCGGCGCCTCGGGCAAAACCGCGGGTTTGGCGCGCGTTTGCCGTGCCCGGTATGCTTCGCGCTTGTTTCAATCCGAGTCCACCATGGCTATCGTCGCCGTCTACCAGTTCCGCGCCAAGTTCCGCTCCCAGTTCGATCCGACAGACGTCCCGCCGAAGGTCGGCCTGTCGCGCGAAGGCCTGCTGATGCTCAAGCAGGAGCAGGACGTGCGCTCCGACGCCGACGCGATCGCCGCCTGCGCGCACCTCAACGCCTTCGACGCCGTGATCAGCGACTATGGGGTGCTGGATCCGAGGACGCTGGAATTGCCACAGAACAAGGACTACGTGCCCCTGTACGAGAAGGCGCTGCGCGAAGGCAGTTCGCTGGCCTACAACGCAAACTCGGCGCCGCCCGGGGAGGCGCCGTACGTGACGCAGGCGGGCTTCAAGCCCGAATAGGGACGAACAGGGGACGCCTCAGAACCTGTGAATGAATCCGACGCGACCGAGCGGCCCGTCAAAACGCGTCCGATCAAGGCGCAAAGCGCAGACGTAGCTCGGGCTACGGCGAGCATTTGCAACGCAGAGCGGGCGTGTTTTGACGGGACGAGCGGGCGTGGCGGGTTCGTTCACAGGTTCTCAGGGCTCGCCGTCCCAGTAGTCGAGGTCGGTGTCGAGGCGGTTCATGCGCGCGAAGCCGAAGTCGTTGCCGGCCACGCGCGCGTTCGTCAGCACCTTGTTGGAGTCGGGGTACTCGACGACCTCGGGCGTGTCCTTGGTCGAGATCGACAGGTACTTCAGCGGCGCGTCCGAGGTGTTGATCATCTGGTGCGGATAGTCGGGGCCGGGCGGCACGAAGACGATGTCGCCCGCCTTGACGGCCAGCATCTCGCCGGCCACGCGCATCGTGCCGTGGCCTTCGATCACGATGAACATCTCCTCCTGCGCGTGGTGCAGGTGGTACGGGCAGCCGCGCTTGCCGGGCTCCAGCACGTCGATGCTGGCGCCCATCTTGAGCGCCGCGGTGCCGCGCGCCAGGCGGGCGCCCATGCCGTCGTAGAGCGGCTCGCGGACGTCGCGTGTCAGCGGCGCCTCGTTGAAGTTGCGGATGAGCTTGGCGCGCAGTTCTTCGGCTTTGGTCGACATCATGGCTCCGGTCGGGTTCAGGGCGGTGCAAGCCATTCTGCGATACAGACCTTTACCCTGCGCGCAGCCCTTGCCTATCAACCGCGACCCCCGGTCGGCCGTTGATCAGGAAGGACACCCAGCCCCATGATCGCTTCCCCCTCTGCTCCCCGCGCGCGAGCGCACGCCACCGCGTGCGCGCTCGCGGCCGCCGCTTTGCTGGCCGGCTGCGGCACGCCGCCCGCGACCTCGGACAAGCGGGCGCTCGGCCCGGCCCCGGTCATCGTGCTGCCCGACATGCACCAGGAAGCCGACGCTATGCGCGTCAGCACGCTGGACGCCCAGCGCGCCGACCGCGCCACCTTCGGCGTCGACGCGACGACGCTGCAGCAGGTCGGCCGCCTCGGCTATGCGCGTTGGGTCGACGAGCAGCTGCATCCCAAGCCGTTCGCGCTGCCGGCGTCCGTCAACGACCGCATCGCCGCGATGAAGATCACGCGCGAGCCGTTGGTGGCGCGGCTGCGCGAGGAGGCCGCGGTGCAGAAGGCGGCCAACGCCGTGTCCGACGACGAGCAGAAGAAGACCGCGCAGCAGGCGTACCAGAAAGGGCTGACCGCGCAGGCCGACGAGGCCGCTCAGCGCTGGCTGCTGCTGGCCGCGAACTCGCCCAACCAGGTGCAGGAGCGCCTCGTGTGGTTCTGGCTGAACCACTTCAGCATCGCGCAGAGCAAGGCCAACCTGCGCGTGTTCGCGGGCGACTACGAGACCACGCTGCGCGCGCACGCGCTCGGCAGGTTCCGCGACCTGCTCGAGGCCTCGGCGACGCATCCGGCGATGCTGCGCTACCTCGACAACGAGCGCAATGCCGCCGGCCAGATCAACGAGAACTACGCGCGCGAGCTGATGGAGCTGCACACGCTGGGCGTGGACGCCGGCTACACGCAGGCCGACGTGCAGGAGATGGCGCGCGTGCTCACCGGCCTGGGCGTGCGCATCGAGGCGGACGACGCGAAGGTGAAGCCGCAGCTGCAATCGCAATACGTGCACCAGGGCGCGTTCGAGTTCAACCCGAACCGCCACGACCAGAAGCCGAAGCAGGTGCTGGGGCAGGCGATCGCGCCGGCGGGCATCGCCGAAGTGCATCAGATCCTCGATCGCCTCTCGCGCAACCCGGCCACGGCCCGCCACGTCAGCACGCAGCTCGCGCAGTACTTCATCGGCGATGCGCCGCCGCCCGCGCTGGTCGACCGCATGGCGCAGCGCTGGCTCGCCACCGACGGCGACATCGCGCAGGTGATGAAGACGCTGCTGACGTCGCCCGAGTACGACGCGTCGCTGGGCAGGCACTTCAAGGATCCGTGGGAGTACGTGGTGTCGGCCACGCGGCTCGCGTACGACGGCAACATCGTCGTCAACCCGCAGCCCCTGCTCAACGCGCTGCGCCAGCTGAGCGAGCCGCCGTTCGGCCGCGAGACGCCCGACGGCTTCCCGATGGTCGAGGCCGCCTGGGCCAGCCCGGGCCAGATGACGGCGCGCTTCGACGTCGCCAAGAGCCTCGTCGGCGGCAACGGCAATGGCAACGGCAACCTGTTCAAGGTCGACGGCCTGACGCCGCCCGCGCCGTTGCCGAAGGCGCGCGTCGAGAGCGCGGCCTGGCTGCGCACGCAGGCGCCGCGCGAGTCCGAGGCCACGCGCCAGGCGCTCTTCGAGACGCTGCAGGCGCATCCGGGCGACTGGGCGTGGGCGGCCATCGTGTCGCCCGAGTTCATGCGCAATTGATTCCCAAGGAGCACGCCGTGCAACGACGCCACTTCCTCCACGCCGCCGCGATGGCCGGCCTGACCCTGAACGGCACGCGCACCTGGGCCGCGCCCGCGGGGTCGACCGTCGACAGCCGCCTGCTGGTGGTGTTCCTGCGCGGCGCCTACGACGCCTGCAACGTGCTGATCCCGCAGACCTCGTTCTACGCCGAGTCGCGGCCCAACATCGCGATCGCGCGGCCCGGCGCGGGCAACAACGCGGCGCTCGCGTTCGACGCCGACTGGGCGCTGATGCCGGCGCTGCAGTCCACGCTGTATCCGCGCATCCAGGCCGGCGAGGTGGCGTTCATCCCGTTTGCGGGCATCGGCGATCTCTCCCGCAGCCACTTCGAGACGCAGGATCGCGTCGAACTGGGCCTGCCGCTGCCCGGCGAGACGCTCGCGCCCGGCACGCCGCGTCCGGACAGCACGCAGGGTTTCCTGAACCGCCTCGCGCAGGAGCTGGGGGCGCGGCTCGACTCCGACCAACGCGTGATGTCGTTCACCGACCGCCTGCCCACCGTGCTGCAGGGCCGCCGCATGGTCACCAACATGAACCTCGGCCGCACCGGCAAGCCCGCCACCGACGCGCGCCAGGCCGCGTTGCTGCAGAAGATGTACGCGGGCACGACGCTCGAAAAGGGCGTCAGCGAAGGCCTCGACACGCAGAAGCAGGTCGCGCAGCAGATGGCCGACGAGATGCAGCAGGCCAGCCGCAACGCGATCACGCCCAAGGGCTTCGATCTCGAGGCGACGCGCATCGCCCGCCTGATGCGCGAGCAGGTGCGCATCGGATTCGTCGACGTCGGCGGCTGGGACACCCACGTCGGCCAGGGCGGCGCCACCGGCGCGCTGGCCACGCGCATCGGCGATCTGAGCCGCGGCCTCGACACCTTCGCGCGCGAGATGGGCCCGGCGTGGAACGACACGGTCGTCGTCGTCATCAGCGAATTCGGCCGCACGTTCAAGGAGAACGGCAATCGCGGCACCGACCACGGCCACGGCACCGTGTACTGGGTGATGGGCGGCGGCGTCAAGGGCGGCGTGCGCGGCGAGCAGGTGGCGCTGACGAGTCCCGCGGCGTTGAACCAGGGGCGCGACTGGCCGGTGCTCAACGAGTACCGCGGCGTGTTCGGCGGGTTGTTCCAGCGCTTGTACGGCTTGAACGCCGAGCAGTTGCAGCGCGTGTTCCCGGGCGGCGCGCCGCGCGACCTCGGGCTCGTCTAGCGCTCGACGCCGAATTCGGCGGGAATCGGCGCTTTGGCGCTGGTCCGCTTTACCGGCGCCCTGTACCATGGAGGCCTTGTCTCCTGGCCGTCGCGCAATCGCGCGCGCGCCCGCACCGGCCTTTTCCGTGTCTGAATTCGACTACGACGACTACGACTTCGATTCCCTGCCCGCCACGCGTCCCGCGGGGGCGGCGGCCAACGAGGTCCCGCGCGTCGCCGCCGATCCGGCCCGGCGCCGCGGCGCCACCGACGCGGATCTGCACGGCATCCTGCAGCAGGTGTTCGGCTACAGCGCCTTCCGCGGCGAACAGCAGGACATCATCCAGACGGTGACCGGCGGCGACGACGCCATGGTGCTGATGCCCACCGGCGGCGGCAAGAGCCTGTGCTACCAGGTGCCGGCGATCGCGCGCCATCGCGCGGGGCTGGGCGTCACGCTGGTCATCAGCCCGCTGATCGCGCTGATGCACGACCAGGTCGGCGCGCTGGAAGAGTTGGGCGTGCACGCGGCCTTCCTCAACTCGTCGCTGACCGGCGAGGAAGCGTCGCGCGTCGAGCGCGAGATGATGAGCGGCCGGCTGGTGATGCTCTACGCCGCTCCGGAACGCGTCACCAACCCGCGCTTCATGGGCATGCTCACGGCGCTCGACGAGCGCGGCCTGCTGAGCCTCGTGGCCATTGACGAGGCGCATTGCGTCAGCCAGTGGGGCCACGATTTCCGCGAGGACTACCTGCAGCTCGCGCAGCTGCACGAGCGCTTCCCCAACGTGCCGCGCGTGGCGCTCACCGCCACCGCCGACGACCACACGCGCGCGGACATGCGCGAGCGTCTCGCGCTCACCGGCGCGCGCGAGTTCATCTCGAGCTTCGACCGGCCCAACATCCGCTACGCGATCGTCGAGAAGGACGAGGCGAAGAAGCAACTGCTGCGCTTCCTGCGCGACGAGCACGAGGGCGACGCCGGCATCGTCTACTGCCAGAGCCGCAAGAAGGTCGAGGAGTCCGCGGCGTGGCTGACGTCCGAGGGCATCGCCGCACTGCCGTACCACGCGGGCCTGGACGCCGACGTGCGCCGCCGCCACCAGGACCGCTTCCTGCGCGAGGACGGCCTCGTGATGTGCGCCACCATCGCGTTCGGCATGGGCATCGACAAGCCCGACGTGCGCTTCGTGGCCCACCTGGACCTGCCCAAGAACATCGAAGGCTACTACCAGGAAACGGGCCGCGCGGGCCGCGACGGCGAGGCCGCCGACGCCTGGATGGCCTACGGCCTGGCCGACGTCGTCAACCAGCGCCGCATGATCGACGAGAGCCCGGCCGGCGAAGAGTTCAAGAAGATGCAGCGCGGCAAGCTCGACGCGCTGCTGACGCTGGCCGAGGCGCACGACTGCCGCCGCGTGCGGCTGCTGTCGTACTTCGGCGAGATGAGCTCGGCCTGCGGCAACTGCGACAACTGCCTCAATCCGCCGGCCACCTGGGACGCGACCGAGGCCGCGCGCATGGCGCTGTCCACGGTCTACCGCTTCCGCCAGCACTCCGGCCTGAGCTTCGGCGCGGGCCACCTGATCGACGTGCTGCGCGGCAAGGTCACCGACAAGACGACGCAGCATGGTCACGGCACGCTGTCGACGTTCGGCATCGGCGCGAAGTGGTCGGAGCAGCAGTGGCGCGGCGTGATCCGCCAGTTGCTGTCGCTGGGCCATCTGCAGTCCGAAGGCGAATACAACACGCTGGTGCTGACCGACAGCGCGCGCGCCGTGTTGAAGGGCGAGGTGCAGATCACGCTGCGCGAACATCGCGAGGCGCCCAAGGGCTCGGGCCGCACCCGGCGCAGCAGCGGCGGCAGCGGCAAGAGTCCCGCGGCCGCGGCGCTGCAGGCGCAGCTTGACGACCCGGCCAAGGCGCGCCTGGCCGCGCTGAAGGCCTGGCGCTCCGAGGTCGCGCGCGAGCACAACCTGCCGGCCTACATCGTATTCAACGACGCCACGCTGGCGCAGATGGCGCTCACCGCGCCGTCCACGCTCGACGAGCTGTCCGGCATCAGCGGCGTCGGTGCGAAGAAGCTCGAAGCCTACGGCCGCGAGATCCTGCGGGTGCTGGAAGCTTGACCGCACTGCGCGCGAAAGCCTTCGCGCCGTTCGTCCCGCTGTTGTTCGTCATGCTCTGGAGCACCGGCTTCATCGGCGCGAAGCTGGGGCTGCCCGATTGCGAACCGCTGACGTTGCTGAGCCTGCGCTACGGCGCCGTGCTGGTGCTGATGGGCGCCGTCGCGCTCGCGACGCGCGCGCCCTGGCCCGCGACGCCGGCGCAGTGGGGACACATCGGCATGTCCGGCCTGCTGATCCACGCGGTCTATCTGGGTGGGGTGTTCACGGCGATCCGGCTGGGGCTGCCGGCCGGCGTCACGGCGCTGGTCGTCGGGCTGCAGCCCGTGCTGACCGCGCTCGGCGCCGGCCTGTTCCTGCGCGAACGCGTGCGCGCGACGCAATGGGCCGGACTCGCGCTGGGCCTGGCCGGCGTCGTGCTGGTCGTCGCCCACAAGGTCGCGGGCTCCGGCGGCCCGGCCGCCGCGACGCTGCTGGTGCCGGCGGTGACCGCACTGATCGGCATCACGGCCGGCACGCTGTACCAGAAACGCTTCTGCCCCAGCTTCGACCTGCGCACCGGCTCGGTCGTCCAGTTCCTGCCCTGCCTCGCCGTCACCGCGCTCGCGGCCTGGCGCACCGAGACGATGGTCGTGCACTGGACGCCCGCGTTCGTCTTCGCGCTCGGCTGGCTGGTGCTCGTGCTGTCGCTGGGCGCCGTGAGCCTGCTCAACGTGCTCATTCGCAGCGGCAGCGCGGTCAACGTCGCGAGCCTGTTCTACCTGACGCCGCCGGTGACGGCGCTGATCGCGTGGGCGATGTTCGGCGAGACGCTGACGGGCCTCGCGCTGGCAGGCATGGCGGTGACGGTGTTCGGGGTGTGGCTGGCGCGCAAGTGAGCGAGCGCCGGCCGCTCAGTTCGAGTACTGATCGCGCTCGTCACGCGCCTTCAGCAGCTTGGGCGTGATCTCCACGGTGTTGACGGTGTCCGACACCCACACCATGCCGTCCTGGATCGTGATCTGCCACGCCATCGTGCGCGCCACCATCTTGCCGAGGGCCTGCGACACGTCGGGATCGATGGACCAGACCTCCACCTTCGGCGCGCGATTGAGCTTGCCCGCGAGCGCGGCCCACCAGATCGGCGTCGACGCGATATAGCTGTAGACGGTCACCTTCTCCGCACGGCTGCTGGCCTTGGCCAGGCGGCGGTCGTCGGGCTGGCCGACCTCGATCCAGTGGATGACCTGGCCGGTCAGGTCGACCTGCCAGAGATCGGGCTCGTCGACGTCCCACAGGCTCTTGGCGAGCACCAGGTCGCCCTTCTCGCGGTCGGCCGGCACGTTCAGCGCGTAGGCCAGCACGCGCATGAGCATGCGCTCGTCGGTCTCCGACGGGTGGCGCGCGATGGTCAGCTCGTGGTCGCCGTAGATGTTGCGGTCCATGTCTGCGACTTGCAGGCGGACCTTGTGGATCGTTGCTTTGAGGGCCATGGACGCATTGTCTCCCGCAAAGCGAAACTAGAGCGACGCGTCCCCGCACAGCACCAGCGTGCGGCCGCCCATGTCGAACTGGATCGACACGGTGAAGCACATGCGCGAGCCCTGCAGCGTCATGTACGGGCGCGTCACCTGCGCGATGTTGGGCGAGGCCTCGGCGCCGCGGAAATAGGCGCGGCGCGACCAGCGCGCCGCGCGCGTGTCGTGCAGCGGCGCGAAGCGCTCGACGCTCTCCAGCTGATGGCGCGACAGCCCCGCGCGGAACGCGTTGGCCACGACCTGGCGGCCCTGCTTGTCCAGCAGGTAGCACATGTCCGAGCCGGGCTGCGACAGGAAGCGGGCGCAGGCGTCGTCCATCGAGGCGCCGCCGGCCAGCAGCACGCTGGCCAGTTCGATCGACTGCTTGTAGGGCGACATCTGCTCCTGCCACAGACGGTCGTCGCTGGCCGACTGGCGATCGAAGCGATCCCAGGCCGCGCGCAACGCGTGCAGGCCCGCACCGCCGGCCAGGCCGGGCGCGGGGCGGCCGAAGTGATAGCCCTGCACGAAGTCGACGTCGCAACGCAGCGCGGTGTAGGCACCTTCGTCGGTCTCGATGCCCTCCATCAGCACGAGGCAGCCGCATTCGTGCAGCAGCGACACCATCTGCGACGCGATGCGCCGCGCGTGCGCGTCGACCTCCGCGCGCACGACCACGCTGCGATCGAGCTTGACGATCTCCGGCCGCAGGCGGAACACGCGGTCGAAGTTGGAATGGCCGGCGCCGAAGTCGTCGAGCGACACCAGGCAGCCCAGCTCGCGCAGCTCGTCGATGCGGTGATCGAAGTCGGCGTCGTCGGGCAGGGTCGACTCCAGCACCTCGATCACGACCTGCTCCGGCCGCAGGC
>Ga0302311_10007934_pt1 | contig 10733 bp, 9 predicted proteins | sample III_Palsa_N1_3_FD_200449 | JGI IMG/M metagenome (GOLD analysis project Ga0302311, IMG submission 200449) | Peat permafrost microbial communities from Stordalen Mire near Abisko, Sweden - III_Palsa_N1_3 | ecosystem: Environmental > Terrestrial > Soil > Palsa > Peat permafrost | place: Sweden...
TCAGCGGCAAGCGCCTCGCCGAAAAATCCACCGACGTAACCCAATTGCAAGCCGAGCAAGAGCAGGCCGTCAACACCATCCTGGAGCTGGCCGGCAACGTCGAGGCGGTGCTGAAGGACTATGCACCCTACCGCATGGGCATGTATGAGGCCGCCAACGGCGTGGTGTTCTCTGAAACTCTGGAATTCTTCGGCTACCTGCTCAACCGCATCGACGAACCGGTGCCGGTGCTCGATGCGCCGGTGTACCGCTATTTGGCGATCAGCAAGCAGCGCTTCTCGGCCAAGACGGGCGACTACATAATCACCACGCCCACCGGGGTCAACCATTTCGGTGCCCTGCTCAACCTGAAGGAATTTGCCGATGGTAGCTATCCGGGCATCCTGAACGGGCTCAAGTACCTGGACTTCGAATACGTCATCACCCATTCCTTTACCCCGAAAGGGCGGCACGATGCGCTCAAGGCACTGGAGCGCACCAAGGGCATGATGGTCTCCTCCGGCGATAAGTCCTTCAGCCAGATCGCCGAGCTGGACCACGCGATGGACCAATTGGCCTCCGGCAACTTCGTGCTGGGCGAGTACCACTTCACCATCGCGGTTTACGCACAGGACCAAGCCACGCTGTCACAGCAGATCGCCGCCACCCGGGCGGAGCTCTCCAACGCCGGCTTCGTCACTGTGAAGGAAGATATAGCCGTCGCCGCCGCGTTCTACGCCCAGTTCCCCGGCAACTGGAAATACCGCACCCGGCTAGCCAACCTGAGCTCGCTCAACTTTCTGGGTTTGTCGCCGCTGCACAACTTCGCCGCCGGCAAGAGGGACAACAATCCCTGGGGCGAGTGCGTCACCACCTTGCAGGCCACCAACGGTCAGCCGTACTACTTCAACTTCCACGCTACCCACCCGTCGGAAAACTCCCTCGGCGAAAAAGCCATCGCCAACACCATGGTCATCGGCAAGTCCGGTACCGGCAAGACCGCATTGATCAACTTCCTGCTCAGCCAGGTGCAAAAACTCAAGCCCACGCCGACCATCTTCTTTTTCGACAAGGACCGCGGCGCGGAAATTTTCGTGCGCGCCTGCGGTGGCAACTACCTGGCGCTGGACAATGGCAAGCCCACCGGATTCAACCCGTTCCAGTGCGAGTACACCGAAGCCAACGTGCAGTTCCTGTCCGACCTGGTCAAAGTGATGGCCGGCAAAAGCGTGTACTCCTCACGCGAAGAGGAGGACATCTTTCGCGCGGTGGAAAGCATACTCGACACCCCGATCCATCTACGCAACATCACCAATTTCATGAAAAGCCTGCCCAATATGGGCGACGACGGCATTTACGTGCGCATGAAAAAGTGGACCGCGGGCAACGCACTCGGCTGGGTGTTCGACAACCCCGTGGACACCATCGACCTTTCCAAAGCCAACATTATCGGCTTCGACTACACCGACCTCATCGACAACCCCGAGGTCCGTGTGCCAGTCATCAACTACCTGCTGCACCGGCTGGAAGAGCTGATTGACGGCCGCCCGTTAATCTACGTGATGGACGAATTCTGGAAGATCCTCGACGGCAAGGGCGGCCTGAAAGAGTTCGCCAAGAACAAGCAGAAGACCATCCGTAAGCAGAACGGCCTGGGCATCTTCGCCACGCAAAGCCCGGAAGACGCGCTGGCCAGCGACATCGCCGCTTCGCTGATCGAGCAGACGGCCACTATGATCCTCTTGCCCAATCCCAACGCCAGCCGCGACGACTACATCGATGGCCTCAAGCTTACCGAGGCCGAGTACGCTGTCGTCGTCGCCCTGGACGAACGCTCGCGCTGTTTCCTGGTCAAACAGGGTCACGCCGCGGCAGTGTGCCAGCTCAACCTGCGCGGCATGGACGATGCCTTGGCGGTGATTTCTGCGTCCACCGACAACATCGAAATCATGCACCAGGTGCTGGCCGAGCGCGCCGAGGCCGAGGGCGTCACGGCCGATCAACTCACGCCCGAGCAGTGGCTGGCAACCTTCTACGAAAACCGCAAAGGCAGCGGCAAGCAGAAACCTAGCCAGCCACCGCGTTCCACCCGGCCAACCCGCTCGGCCACCATATAACGCACAGCAACTTCAGCTCCCCCTGCAACTTCAGCCAAGGAGAATGCCATGCAAAACTCAGCCGCCCGCTTCAACTCCGTTCGCCGCCCCCCCGGCCGCGCGATGCTCGCCCTCGCCCTGGCCGGTGCCATGGCCGCGACCGGCAGCTTGCACGCCCAGGTACTGGTCACCGATGTACCCGCTGAAACTTCTGCCTCGACAACGGCAGCGGAAGATTCAGCAATGCATGTATTCCAGACAACCACGCAATACGCCAACTTCGTGGCACAGCTAACGCAGTTGACATCCACTTTAAGCAGCATCGCCTCTAACCCCCTTCAGGCGCTGATCCCCAGCGCCAACATGACCACGTTGAGCCAGGCCCAAATCCAGTCACTCGTCAATGCCAAGTGCCAACCTGCCTCCAGCGGGGGCAATATTCTCATCAACGCAGTCCAGTCCGCCGTTCAGGGCATGAGCCTCAACAGCAGCATCCAGGAGCAGCAGCAGGTAATCTGCGGCAATATCATTAACGCCCAGGCCGACCAGTACAACGCCACAGTCACCCTGTACCAGCAGATACCCGCATTGCAAAACAACCTGACCGCTCTGCAAGGCCTGATGCAACAACTCAATGGCGTGATGGGCAACTCCACTTCCGCCACGGCGCAAACCGTCACGTTCACTGCCCAACAGCAGACCCAGATCAGCGCTTGGCAAACCCGCATGGGAATGGATACCCAGATCGTCACCGCCTTGAATCAGCAGCAATCCACGCTGGCCTCCTTGGCTCTCAACGCCAGACCCGATCTGTTGGGCTCCGCGGTTCAAGCGACCGCGCTCGCGACCGCTTTCACCCTCAATCAATGAGATACACGCCTACACATGGGCCGCAACGCGGCAGATCACGGATAACCGCTACACCGAAGTAAGGACAGGGGCAGCTCATGGGTACTCTCGTTTTATACGTACTGGTCTACAATTACATCAACAATGAGATCACCAAGTTCATGGCGGCCCTCACCGGCGGTTTCGTGGAGGTGGCCAGTGGATTGGCGCTGATCTTGGTCACCATCTGGATAATGATCCAGGGCTACCGCATCGTTAGCGGCCAGTCGCGCGAGCCGATGATGGGCTTCGTGGTCAACAGCATGCGCGTCGTGTTCATCGTCACCACCGCCACCACCCTGGGGATATTCGGCTCCGACCTGCACACTCTGTTCACAGGCACGCTGCAGACGGATCTCAACCAGCTCTTCACCGGTAACACCACCACCTTCCCCCAAACCGTCGACCAGAATCTCGCCTACACCGCTGTCGCCATGGCAGCCATCGACACCATCCAGACCGCCCCCGGTGATCAGGACAACGTGGCCGCCAAGTCTCGCGCCGCGGACTTCGCCATCTTCGGCACCGCCAGCCCACCCATGGCCGCCGGCGCCATGATGCTGATGTTCAACCTCGCCATCGCCTTGTTCGTAGGCCTCGGCCCTCTCTTCATCCTCTGCCTGCTATTCGAACAGACCAAGCCGCTGTTCAACAAATGGCTGCTCTACGGCATCGGCACTCTGTTCGGCATGGCCATGCTCAGCTTCATTTCGGGGGTCGTGCTCAAGGTCACTATCAACGTGGCCGCAGGACTGTGGACGGCCAGCGTCATCGACGGCCTGATCGGAGCCCAAAGCGAAGGCATCACCACCCAGGCCATGGAACAGGGCGGCATCGGCCTGCTGCTGACCATGCTCATCATCTCCGCCCCGCCCATGGCCGCCCAGTTCTTCAACGGCACCCTGGGCAGCTTCATGGCCTACTCCGCCTTCAGCGGCGCCGCCGCACGCCCCGGACCGCAGGGACAGCCGCCGGGGTCCGGGGCGTATGGCGGGAATGGGTATAGCGGGGGGGGGGCTGGGCGGCCGTCGCAAGGCAGCGTGGCGCAGAACTCAGGTAGTCAGAGCGGCGGTTTCAACAACCCCGGCCTTGTCCAGCCGCGTCAAACGGCAGCAGCCGAGCAGGGCATCCGCACAAACCCGCAGCTTGGTAATGCGCCCACGACTCCGCCGCCGAACAATCAAGCGCCATGAGCCACGGCACCGTGAAAATCTTGTTCCTTTTCGGCTTGTTCCTGATCGCCGGCGCGCTGCACGCTCAACAGCCTGGCGTGGATTGTGCTCCCATTCAAGGGCAGGGCTGGTCAGGCTGCGCTCCGATCAACCCGTCGCAGCCGTCAGCCCAAGGACAACAACCTCAGGTGCCACAAGCTCCGCCCGAACGATGGCAGGATCATTGGGGGGCTATTGCCACGGATGCAGCAAGAGGCGTACTTGGAACTGCGGCGAATATGCCAAACGAACTTAGCGCTAAGCAGGCCGCTTTGAGTGATTGCATGTCAAAAGGTGGCAGTAACTGTGTTCTTGAAATACAGCCTTATCGAAATTCCTGCGGTGTACTCGTAACGAGCGGTACGAGCCATGTTGTGACCTCAAATACCTCCTTAGACCAAGCAATTCAGGAAGGTATGAAAACCTGCACTAAGACCAGTCACGCTAATTGTCGCGTTTATTACTCCGCCTGCAGCCTTCCGGTGAGGACGCAGTAGCCATGGTGCAGATCAAGCTACAACCAGGGATAAAGCGGAGCTCGGTGTTGACTGCACTGGTTGCGTGTCTCTTGTTAGCGCACTCACCTCTCTCCGGGGCAGCTCAACCGGCATCTGCATCGATGTGCGCCAAGAGCGATAGCATCGTTTTCTCCTGTCCGCTGGGTAACGGGAAAAAAGTCGTCTCGCTGTGCGCAGCCAGCAACGCAGGCCAAGGGCAAACGCCTTTTTACTACGCTTACGGACGCCCTTCGTCGCCCGAACTGCTTTATCCGCCAAAAGGCCAGGTAACCACTGGCGCCTTCGCGCATGCGCATCTTGTCTACGGCGGTGCCGGCGGGGGCACCGCCTATTCGTTTATCAACGGCGGCTACAAATACATCGTCTATTCGATTTCCGGCACCGGGTTTGACGATGGTGGCGTGCTCGTGCAGCGCCTCGGACAAACCGATGCAGTAAGAGACATGAAATGCCAGCGCGGAAAGATCACCGAGTCCGACGACGATAAGGTCATCAATGCCACACAGCAATGGAAAAGCGACACCGATCTTGAAACGCATGGCTTACCCAGCGTGCATTGACCTGCCCATGCCTTGGGCACTGACTTAAGGAGAAGCCTCATGTCATCCAAAGAAAATGCCGATTATCTGATGGAGGCCGCGACTCGCGCCGGCATCACGGACAAGAAAGAGCTGGGCAATTTCATGGGCCAGATGCAGGTTGAATGCGGCGGGTTCGGGCACATGAGTGAGGGTCTGAACTATTCGGGTGAGCGGCTACTTGAAGTATTCCCTGGACGCAACGGGCTGCACACCACCGCACAGGCCAACGCGATCGCTGCCGGTGGTCCTGAAGCCGTGGCCAATGCCGTTTACGGCGGCGAATGGGGCAAGAAGCACTTAGGTAACACCGAACCCGGCGACGGCTGGAAGTTTCACGGTCGCGGTTACGTGCAGTTGACCGGCCGCGACGCCTACGAGCGTATCGGCAAGGAAATCGGCCAGGATCTGGTCCATCATCCGGAGTTGGCGGAAAACCGCGAGATCGCTGCCAAGATTGCCATCCAGTATTGGCAGGACCGCGTGGTTCCGCATCAACACCAGACAGATGTCACCGGGGCTTGCCACGACATCAACGGCGGCGAGAATGGTTTGAAAGAGAGGAAGGCCGCTGCCGCCGCCTGGGATGAAAAGCTCACGCATGGGTATGTGCCGGGTGGACCTGACCCCGCTTCGCACACGCGCCACCACACGCCCATCCACCCCGCCGCCGCGCCGCGCCTGGACCATGCCAGTAACCCAGACCACGGGTTATACGAGCAGGCATTGGTCGGCGTACACAAGGCTGAGGCCGCGCACGGCATCACACCGGGCCTGCACAGCGAACGGCTGGCCGCCGCGCTGGTGGTGGCCGCCAAGCACGAAGGCATGACATCGATCAATGCGGCGGTTCTCAGCGAGGACGGCTCACGCGCCTTCGCGGTGCAGGGCCGATTGGATTCGCCACTAGGGCAGATCGCGGAGGTACAAACCGCCGAGGCAGTGAACACACCCATCGACAAGAGCAGCGCGGCGGCGCAACAGCAGCCGACGCAGCCATCCGTCCCAGCGCAGGCGCCGCCTGCCCCGGCCATGTCGCGATAGGCCCGATCGCCATGCATGCTATGACGCTGCCACGGATCGATTGCCACAAGATCGGCCACGCTCGCCGAGGCTTGGCCGATGCCTCGCTGCCATGGATCATCGTCACCGGCCAATCGCACGATTCGATGATGGCGTACATGACCAACAGCATGCGCGTGGTATTCATCGTCTCGTTCGCTACTACCCTGGGCATCTTCGGCACCGCCAGCCCGCCCATGGCCGCGGGCGCCATGCTGTTGATGTTCAACCTCGCCATCGCCCTGTTCGTCGGCATCGGACCCATCTTCATCCTCTGTTTGATCTTCGAGCAGACCAAGTTGGTTCTCCCTGTATACATACTTGCTTCGACGCATCTAATAGCCCAGACTCGGGGTGAGGCGGGGTTTAATGCGATGATTCGAAGGCTCTTTTTCCTGACCGCGTCGTCTGTGTCAGAGCTCACCAAGGAGGTTGAATTATGAAATTGCGCATTTTGTCCGTGACTCTTGCTCTGGGTCTCGCTTCAGCCAGCATTGCTCCTCAAGCTCATGCCCAGTGGGCACCCGGCGTCCTTCTTTGTACGGCTGGTGGTGTACCAGGTTTTGGCACTACTGGTGGCCCTGCCTGTATTCCATATAGGGAAACGTTTTTCAATATCGTTGTTCTCGATCCATGGGGCAATCCCGATCCGTTTTTGACAGCGGCGTCGCGCACGCTTTACCTGAACACGGATCCGACCGCCGCGCTCAACGAGGGCGCTATCGCGGCAGAAGTTAGTTTCTACTTTTTTGACTTCTACGTAGACCCTGTTATTTAACTTCTACGTAAACCCCCTGAAAAACATTGGGCGGGCCGTCCGCCCTTTGAATTTGAGTGCGCGTCACCAATGAATTCCGTTAATACGCTACGGGAGAGGGTATTCGATGTTTTTTCGCAAACTGTTTTTTATTGCCGGTCTATGCACATCTTTGGTTGCCGTCGCTGACGAGCTAACGAATAGTGCGCCCATATCTTCATGGCATACTGCCAGCGCGGTCGATAAAAAGCAGCTTATTGAAGCCGTGAGCAATCAGCTGCAGGCGAGTGCACAATTACGCAATAAGGTTGCAGTTCCTACCGATGCTGTTGCCAGCTGCGTCGATAAAGCCAACATGGCTGATGAAGTAAAGGTTAAAGACCATACGGTCAAAGTCACGGCTGCCTTAGCCGTGATGGTTTGCTTGAAGACTTTCGTGCCGGAACTTCGAAAAGCGAGGTATCAGCTGCAGCCTTCTTCTCCTTAGCCATTCTTTAAGAGGAGCTCTCCTGAATAATGCATGGAAATTAATGAGTTCACTGCTGATCGTGTCGCCGGCCATGCCCAGATGCAGTTCGCATGGCTCAGACGGCCAAGCCGGCGAAGCTGTGTAGGCGCGTCGGCGGGATCGCTGCTCCCATCGGCAATCCCGCTGGTCCGACTCTGCTGTTTTTCCATGAAAATTGCAGCAGCAGTCTCAGGCTCCACAGCCCCCCGCCCGAGCGTTGGCAAGATCATCAGGCGTAATGTCTGATGACTCTCAAGGAAAGTTCGGTGTTGCCACTGATAAAGTAAACGAAGTAGGGGCTTGGCTAGCAGCAGAGGAAGATTGCCATGCCAAAGGTGGCTTGAATTGCACACGGCTAATTTCATATCGCAATGAATGCATAGCGATGGTGCTAGGCGATAAAACGTATAGCTTCTCCGCTGGTGCAACCGCGAGCGACGCCATCCAGCATGCGACTCAAAAGTGTATGGCGAACACTACACTACAAGTTGCCACGTCTACTACTCCGTCTGCAGCCTGCCCGTGCGGATTCAATAGGAACTGCCATGACTATGCGCCTAACGTCCTCATCGATCTTTTTAGCTTCTTATCTCGTGCTTCTATCTGCTTGCAATGCCGGTGGTTCAACACCGCCGAGCGCAACGGGGGATCTGCCCGTCCCCACAGCTACCGCAGGCATCGCAAAAGCCGCCACAGCATCATCTGCTGCAACACTTGCGCAAAAGAACAAAATGGATAGTGGATCAACGGCGCAATCATCACCAGCGGCGGCAAAGTCGCTCAATGGGGTAAATAAAGGTATGGCGTACGCCGATTTCCGCAAAGCGGTGTTGGCCCAAGGCTGGCAACCCGTCGTGGATCTGAAGTGCAAAGCCAATGTCGTTGGCGGAGCTTATAAAGAGCTATGCGCCAAAGGCGCGGATTCGTGCAAGGCCTGTGATGAGCTCCCCGAATTGAGTGCCTGTAGCGGCGATGCGGTATGCGCGATGAATTTTCATCATCCTGCCGATAATCAGAGCATGGAAGTCAGCACCTATGGCGACATCGGTGATAGAAATGTTCATGGAAAAGATTCACAACTGGATGTCACCGGCTGGACCGTTTCACCGGCGGCCTCTCATTGATCGACGTGTTCGATCACGCGTTGACGTATAAGTTTTAACGAAGAAATTTCACAATAAAGCATGCCCACTTGTTGGCTATGAAAAGGAGATTTCCATGAGTAATCCCTTACTGGACCTAATGGTTCAAGGCGAGTCCGGCGCCGCTGGCTACAACGCCTATAATCGCGGCACATACGTTGATGCCAACGGTAGCGCACATATCCGCGGCGCCAACGGGGCCATCGACTTTTCCAGCCTGACTGTCGGGCAGGTGCACGATCGGCAACATCTTAGAGGCGACGATCCGAACCGGCTGTTTGCCATCGGCAAATACCAGATCATTCCAGCAACCATGGATGGCGCGATCGACAAATTGCATCTGGATCGCAACCAGCCCTTTACACCGGCCTTGCAAGACAAGGTTTTTTCCGACTACTTGATTGTTGATAAGCGCCCAGACGTCCATGATTTCATCACGGGCAAACCAGGAGCCACGCTGGAATCAGCACAACGTGGTTTGGCGCAGGAATGGGCAAGTTTCGGCGATCCCGACAAGGGTGGCCGTAGTTATTACCCGCCACCGAATGAAGCCAGTGTCACCCTTACGCAATCCGCTGACGCACTCAACAAAATGCGCTCGCAGTATCAGGCCGATATCGGCAAGGGCATGTCGCCGGATGCCGCATGGAAGGCTGTCACTGATGCCGGCCCTTCCCAGACTCAGACGCCGTCGGCCACACACACGTCGGCGCATCCCAATGCCGACACGCACAGCGTCTTGAAGCAGGGCGATCACAGCGCCGAAGTTCACACGCTGCAGCAGAACCTGAGCAAACTGGGCTATACCGACGCACACGGCCATACCCTCAAGCCCGACAGCGATTTCGGAGCCAATACGAAACACGCCGTCGAGGCCTTTCAGCGCGATCATCACCTCGCGGCGGATGGCATTGCCGGTCCAAAGACGCTGCATGCCATTCAGCAGCAGACGCAGATCAGCAAGGCCCCGGGACTGGATAGTCCCGCGAACCCCGATCACGCGCTATACCTGCAGGCGCAAAAAGCGGTGCATGAGCTGGATGCACGACAGGGACGTACGCCCGATCAGCAAAGCAACAATCTCGCCGCAGCACTGACCGTCGCCGCTAAACACGAAGGCCTGACCAGGATCGATCAAGTCGCGCTCAGCGACGACGGCTCACGCGCGTTTGCGGTTCAAAACGGAGCGTTCAAGCAAACCGCTCAGGTGCAAACGGCCGAAGCAGTGCATACATCGATAGCGCAAAGCAGTCAGGCGCTGCAGCAAGCCGCACCGGCACAACCATCTCCAACGCGCGTTCAACACCAGTCGCAAGCACCACAACAGGCCTCCCCTGGCGTCAACGTTTAATGCTCAACAAGGTAGCTTTGAGTCCTTCCACGCTGTCGACGATTTTGGTGCGGCTGTGTAAAAGCTGAAGCAGCGAACTCCGGCGGTGATAGCTGCTTCAACCGTCGATAGTCACGCTAACGAAGACGCCGACCGCATGGCTCGCAGCGAAAGCCACTTTCGATGGAGAACGAGGTGAACCGAACGGCCATGTCGATACGCTTGACGTCCACGCTGATTCTCTTTGCTGCTGTGATCACCTCCGCTCTTGGCGCCCCCATGAAAAAACCCGACATCAAACAGAACTCACACCCGACGATGCGTTACGCACTTACCGTGACGGTCGATGGAGCACCGGGGCCGTTCGACGCCGTGAGCGGATCGGTGGATTACAAAGTCAGTAACGGTCACTGCGTTCCGTTGACGCCGATCAGCGGCGCCACCATCGCCCCCGAAAACCATGCATCAATTGCCCTCACCCGCGTCAGTGAACATGTCTACACCGGCACGATCTACGCCGACCTGATGCAGGACGATGACTATTACGGCATGGGGGTCTGCCATTGGTCGGCTGTGGCAGCAGCAGCGACGTTCAAGGTCAACGCCATGAGTTTCAGTCCGGCGATATCGCTGGACGAGATCGTGGCGCAAAAATCGGTAACCC
>Ga0302311_10007936_pt1 | contig 10733 bp, 9 predicted proteins | sample III_Palsa_N1_3_FD_200449 | JGI IMG/M metagenome (GOLD analysis project Ga0302311, IMG submission 200449) | Peat permafrost microbial communities from Stordalen Mire near Abisko, Sweden - III_Palsa_N1_3 | ecosystem: Environmental > Terrestrial > Soil > Palsa > Peat permafrost | place: Sweden...
TGCCTTACAGCCGGATCTAGCGGGTGAACTCGTCCAGGGCCGCCTGGGCCTGGGCCAGCCACTCCTGCCGGGCCGTGATCGCGGCCTCGGCGTCGGCGATCTTCTTGGCCTGCTTGGCCTCGGTCGCCCGGGCCAGTTCCTTCTCGAACTTGCTGATGCTGGTGCGCAACTGGTCCACGGTGGCCTGGGCGCGGGCCCGGGCCTCGGGGTTGGTGCGCTTCCACTCGGCCTGCTCGGCGTCGGCCACGGCCCGCTCGATGTCGCGCAGCGCGCCCTCGATCCGGGCCTTGTCCTCGCGCGGCACCATCCCGATGGTCTCCCAGCGGGTGTGGATCGAGCGCAGCGCCGCCTTGGCCGTCTTGTAGTCGGTCACCGGCAGCAGCTTCTGCGCCTCGACCAGCAGGGCCTCCTTGGCCACGCCGTTCTCCTTGAAACCGGCGTCGCGCTGGTTCAGGTCGGCGTTGCGGGCGGCGAAGAAGGTGTCCTGGGCGGCCTTGAACCGGTCCCAGAGCTTGTCCTCCATCTCCCGCTGCGCGCGCCCGGCCGTCTTCCACTGCTGCATCAGGTTGCGGAAGCGCTGCGCGGTCTCGGCCCAGTCGGTCGAGTTGGCGAGGGACTCGGCCTCGGCGACCAGGGCCTCCTTGCGGTGCTTGACCTCGTCGCGCTGGGCGTCGAGGTGGGCGAAGTGGGCCTTGCGGTGCTTGGCGAAGGTGCCCCGGGCCGCGGCGAAGCGGCTCCACAGCTCGTCGTCGGCCTTGCGGTCCAGACGCGGCGCGGCCTTCCACTCGTCCACCAGGACCCGCAGCCGCTCGCCGGCCGACTTCCACTGCTGCGACTCAGCGAGAGACTCGGCCTCGGCGACCAGCGCCTCCTTGGCGATGGCGGCCTCGGCCTGCTGCTTGGCCCGGGCCTCCTTCTTGGCCGCCTGCTTCTGCTCGGCGATCCGGCCGATCTTGTCCAGCCGGGCGGTCAGGCCCGCCACGTCCCCGATCACGTGCGCGTCGGTGAGGGACTCGCGCAGCTTGGCGATCGCAGCCTCGGTGTCCTTGGCCGACAGACCCGGTCCGTGTACTCGCTTGTTGAGCAGGTCCACCTCGCCCTTGAGGCTGGCGAACTTGCGCTCGTAGAAGGCCAGTCCCTCGGCCGGAGTGCCGGCCGCCCAGTTGCCGATCTCCCGCTCGCTGCCGTCGCCGGCGATCGCGAAGACGGTGCCTTCCTCGGTCACCCGTCCCCACTGGCTGGAGACCGGTCCGAGGTCCACGACCACCGGGGCTTCCTCGGCCGGAGCCTCGGCGGCGGCGGCGGGTTCGGCCACCTCGGCCTCGACTGCGACAGCCTCGACGACTGTGGTGTCGACAACGGTAGTGTCGACAACGGGGGCCTCAACCACCACTGCCTCGACAGCAGGCGTCTCGACCACGGGAGTCTCGACGACAACAGCAGCCTCGACGACTGTCGTCTCGACCACGGGGGCCTCGACTACAGGCGCCTCGACAACAGTGGCCTCAACAACTGGAGTCTCAACGACTGCGGTTTCGACAACGGGGGTCTCAACAACTGGGGCTTCGGCAACAGGGGTCTCGACGGTAAGGGGCTCCTCAGCCGCCACGGCAACAATTTCGGCAGGGGTTTCGACCGCTTCGGCTCCGTCGGCGGGGGTCTCGGCGACCTCCGCCTCCGCGGCCTGCTCAGTGACGGGCGCCTCGGCGGCGACCTCGACAGCGGCGATTTCCGGGACGGCCGTTCCGGTCGCGGACACCTCTTCGGTGACGGCGACTTCTTCGACTGTCGTCTGCTCCGGTCCGTCGGACACGGTGGCCTCCTTGGGACGCGCGGTCCCTAGCGTGGATCAAGAACTGGGTGGGTCGGGGAACTTTCCCCACGCACTCTACAAGCCCGCGCATCCCAGGGAACAGTCTGTCGACCGTCAACGATTGGTTGGTAGGGGCTGCGCGTATTAGTTGGTGCTCACCTTGGTGATGGTCACCGTCTCGTTGGGCTTGCCGTCACCCGTCGCGTTGGAGTTGTCACTGCCCTTGGCGGCGATCGCGGTCAGCACGTCCAGGCCCGAGGTGATCTTGCCGAAGGGGGTGTAGCTCGGCGGCAACGGGGAGTCCTTGTAGACCAGGAAGAATTGGCTGCCGTTGGTGTCCGCGCCGCTGTTGGCCATCGCGATGGTGCCTGCGGGGTAGGTGACGGTGCCTGCGGAGGTGGCCGCGCCGAAGTAGCTCAGGTTCTCGTCCTGGAATTTGTAGCCGGGGCCGCCGCTGCCGGTGCCGGTCGGGTCGCCGCACTGCAGCACGTAGATGCCGCTGGTGGTCAGCCGGTGGCAGGGGGTGTTGTTGAAGTAGCCCTTGCCCGCGAGGTACTCGAAGGAGTAGGTCGCGTACGGCGCCAGCGTGGTCAGCGCGCTGAAGACGACGGTGCCCCGGTTGGTCACGATCGTCGCGTTGTACGGCTTGGCCGCGGCGGCGGCGTTGAAGGTCGGGATGCCGACGTTCTTGGACGCGGTGCCGTTGGCGAAGTAGCCGACCGGTTCCGGGGTGGCCGAGGCGGACGCGGTCGCGCCGGGGGTCGCGGCGGTCGAGGGCGTCGAGGCGGCGACCGGGGCGGCCTTCGAGTTGCCGCTCATCGCGATCGCGGTGCCGATGCCACCCGCGACCAGGAGGGCGACGACAGTACAGAGCGCGACGACGCGGGTACGCTTTTTCCGCTCGGCCGCCTTCTGCGCCTGGATCTTCTGGATGCGCTGGTAACGGGCGCGCTCCAAAGCGCGCTGCCGGTCCTTGGTGCTCGCCACTTGCTCTGCTCCTTGTTGATATCGGTTCGCGATCCTGCTTGCTCCGCCGGTAGGCTGTGGCCCACCAAACCACCGTACTGAAAGTCTGGACGCACGTGCTGATCACAGGGTTCCCCGCCGGTGCCTGGGCCACGAATTGCTATGTGGTGGCACCGGGCGCCAACGAGCGCTGCGTGATCATCGATCCCGGTCAGGACTCGGTCGCGGCGCTGGACGAGACCCTCCGTGAGCACAAACTTCAGCCGGCTGCGGTTATCCTTACACATGGGCACCTAGATCACACCTGGTCGGTGGCCCCAGTTTGCGGCGCTCACGACATCCCCGCGTTCATCCACCCGCGAGACCGCTACCACCTCAGCGATCCCGGCCGCGGCATCGGTCTGCCGCCGAACAGCCCGATGCTCGGCGGACTAAAATTTATCGAACCCTCAGACGTCCGCGAGCTCGTGGACGGCCGGACGATCGATTTCACCGAGGCGCTGGGACTGAGTTTCGTGGTCGACCACGCGCCGGGCCATACCGAGGGGTCGGTGACGTTCAGACTGCCCCGCTCCGGATCCGGATCCGACGAACCGGACATCTTGTTCAGCGGGGATCTGTTGTTCGCCGGCTCCATCGGCCGCAGCGACCTGCCGGGCGGCGACTCCCGGGAGATCATGCGGTCCCTGGCCCGGGTGTGCCTGCCGCTGCCGGACGAGACCATCGTGCTCTCCGGCCACGGCCCGCAGACCACCATCGGCCGGGAGCGCGCGTCGAATCCGTTCCTGAAAGGTCTCAAGGACGCCGATTCCGCCCGGCCCGGCCTGTAGAACAGTCCACGCAGCGTACCTAGAGAGACTTACCCTGACCATGAGTGAGTTCCAGGCCCCCAAGGGCACGTTCGACCTCCTGCCGCCCGGTTCGGCAGGCTTCCTGGCAGTGCGTGAGGCGATCTGCGCCTCGGTCCGCCGGGCCGGATACCGGTACATCGAGACGCCCGCCTTCGAGGACACCAAGCTCTTCTCCCGCGGTGTCGGCGAGTCCACCGACATCGTCTCCAAGGAGATGTACACCTTCACCACCCGCGGCGGAACTTCGCTGACCCTGCGCCCCGAGGGAACCGCCTCGGTGATGCGCGCGGTGCTGGAGAGCAACCTGGACAAGGCGGGGCTCCCGGTCAAGCTCTACTACAGCGGCTCCTTCTACCGCTACGAACGCCCGCAGAAGGGCCGCTACCGGCACTTCTCCCAGGTCGGCGCCGAGGCGATCGGCGCGATGGACCCGGCCCTGGACGCCGAGCTGATCATCCTGGCCGCCGACGCCCTGCGCGAACTCGGCCTCAGCCAGGTCACCCTGCTGCTCAACTCGCTCGGCGACGCACAGTGCAGGCCGGTCTACCGGGCCGCGCTGCAGGACTTCCTGCGCAAGCTCGACCTCGACGAACGCACCCAGGCCCGGATCGAGATCAACCCGCTGCGCGTCCTGGACGACAAGCGCGAGTCGGTGCAGGAGCAGCTTGTCGGCGCGCCGGTGATCGTGGACTACCTGTGTGAGGACTGCAAGGCGTACCACGACGAAGTGCGTGAACTGCTGACCGCCAACGGTGTCGCATTCACCGACGACGTCAAGCTGGTCCGCGGCCTGGACTACTACACCCGCACCACCTTCGAGTTCGTGCACGGCGGTCTTGGCTCACAGTCGGCGGTCGGCGGCGGGGGCCGCTACGACGGCCTGGCCGAACAGCTCGGTGGGCAGGCGCTGCCGTCCGTCGGCTGGGCCTTGGGCGTGGACCGGATCGTGTTGGCCCTGGAGGCCGAGGGAGTCGAGCCGGCCGCCGGAGAGAACGTCTCGGTCTTCGCCATCGCGCTCGGCGAATCGGCCAAGCGCACCCTGTTCAACGTGGTCACCGAGCTGCGCCGGGCCGGCCTCGGGGCCGACTTCGGCTACGCCGGCAAGGGCCTGAAGGGCACGATGAAGGCCGCCGACCGCTCCGGCGCGCGCTTCGCCCTGATCGCCGGGGACCGGGACCTGGCCGAGGGCCTGGTCCAAGTCAAGGACCTGACCAGCGGCGAGCAGTCGCCGGTACCGCTTACTGAGCTCGTCTCTACCCTGAAGGAGAAACTCAAGTGATCCGCACCCGAGAGGCCGGCAGCCTGCGCGCCGCCGACGCCGGCAGCACCGTCACCCTGGCCGGGTGGGTGGCCCGGCGCCGGGACCATGGCGGGGTCACCTTCCTCGACCTGCGCGACGGCTCCGGTCTCGTGCAGGTCGTGGTCCGCGAGTCCGAGGCCGTGCACGAGCTGCGCAACGAGTACTGCGTCGCCACTACCGGCCTGGTCCGGCTGCGCCCGGACGGCAACGCCAACCCCGACCTGCCGACCGGTGACGTCGAGGTCGTGGTGGAGGACGTCGAGGTGCTCTCCGAGGCCGCCGTGCTGCCGTTCCCGATCGAGGAGCACAAGCTCTCCAACGTCAACGAGGAGGTCCGGCTGCGCTACCGCTACCTGGACCTGCGCCGGGAGCCGATGGCCAAGGCGCTGCGGACCCGGGCCAAGGCCACCAAGGTGATCCGGGACGTGATGGACGACCTCGGCTTCCTGGACATCGAGACCCCGTACCTGACTCGCTCGACCCCCGAGGGTGCGCGCGACTTCCTGGTCCCGGTCCGCCTGCAGCCGGGCTCCTGGTACGCGCTGCCGCAGTCCCCGCAGCTGTTCAAGCAACTGTTGATGGTCGCCGGCATGGAGCGCTACTACCAGATCGCCCGCTGCTTCCGGGACGAGGACTTCCGGGCCGACCGCCAGCCCGAGTTCACCCAGCTCGACGTGGAGATGTCCTTCATCGACCAGGAGGACATCATCGCCGTCGGCGAGCAGGTCGCCTCCCGGGTCTGGAAAGAAGTGCTCGACGTCGACATCCCGCTGCCGCTGCCCCGGATGACGTACCACGAGGCGATGGCGCGCTACGGTTCGGACAAGCCGGACCTGCGCTTCGGCCAGGAACTGACCGAGCTGACCGAGTACTTCTCCGGCACCGAGTTCCGGGTCTTCCAGGCTCCGTACGTCGGCGCTGTGGTCATGCCCGGAGGTGCGGCGCAGACGCGCAAGGAACTCGACGGCTGGCAGGACTGGGCCAAGGCGCGCGGCGCCAAGGGCCTGGCCTACGTGGTCTTCGACGCCGAGACCGGAGAGCCCAAGGGCCCGGTGGCCAAGAACCTGTCCGAGGAGCACCTAGCCGGCCTGCGCGAGGCGGTCGGCGCGGTCAACGGCGACGCGGTGTTCTTCGCGGCCGGCAAGCGCACCGCCGCGCTGGAACTGCTCGGCGCCGCCCGGCTGGAGATCGGCGCGCGCTGCGGGCTGATCGCCGAGGGCCAGTGGAACTTCCTCTGGGTGGTCGACTTCCCGATGTTCGAGCCGATCGAGGACGCCCAGGGCAACCAGACCGGCTGGCACGCGGTGCACCACCCCTTCACCGCGCCCACCGCCGAGAGCCTGGACAGCTTCGACAAGGACCCCGGCTCCGCTCTGTCCAACGCCTACGACCTCGTGCTCAACGGCTCCGAGATCGGCGGCGGCTCGATCCGTATCCACCGCAAGGACGTGCAGGAGCGGGCCTTCACCGCGATCGGCCTGTCCGAGGAGGAGACGAAGTCGAAGTTCGGCTTCCTGCTGGAGGCCTTCAACTACGGCCCGCCGCCGCACGGCGGGATCGCCCTCGGCCTGGACCGCCTGGTCGCCCTGCTCGCCGGGGTGGACACGATCCGGGACGTGATCGCCTTCCCGAAGACCGCCTCCGGCGGCGACCCGCTGACCGGCGCGCCGACCCCGATCACCGCGGTGCAGCGCAAGGAGGCGGGGATCGACGGCAGGCCGGCCGCCCCGTCCGCCGGATCGGCTGCCCCGGCCGGATCGTCCGCCCAGGGCAAGTGAGCGTCGACGTGAAAGGGACCTGGGCCGCCGCGGCCCGGGTCCTGCGCCGTCTCTGGCGGGAGATGGTGGGCTTCGGCGTGGTCGGCACGGTCGGGGTGACCTGCGACTTCGCCGCGTTCAACACCGTGCTGCTGGGCTTTCACGGACCGCACGTGCTGGCTTCGCTCTCGGGTACCGTGCTCGGCACGATAGTCAGCTACCTGGGCAACAAATTCTGGGTCTTCCGCAAGCGCGACCAGCGCCAGTCCGGCGCCGAGCTGCTGCTGTTCGTGCTGGTCTCCGGCATCGCCATCGGGCTCACCGCGTTCGTCGTGTACTTCAACGACACGGCGCTGGGCAACCACTCGGCGCTCAGCGCCAACATCGCCCAGTTCATCTTCGGCCAGGGGCTGGGCACCGTCTTCCGCTTCTGGGGCTGCAACCGCTGGGTGTTCCCCGAGCGCGAACCCCAGCCCCAGCTCTCAGCGCCGCCCGGCTCCGTCCCCGCGCCCTCGTCCGCAACCGAATCCGAGGTCGAAGCGGAGATCGGCTGACCGGCTATCTTATAGGGACCCTAACTGATAATCTCCTCCTGTCCGTCGGTCCACGGTAGAGGGGGAGTGCCCGTCATGAGTGAGGCAAGCATCGAAGTCGCGATACCGAGTACGGACAGCCGGAGCCGGATCGGCCGGGACCGTCTCGTGGTGAGCGCGATCTTCGCTGTGCACGGCGCCGTGACCGGGACCTGGACCAGCCGCATCCCCTGGGTTCAAGAGCATGTCCACGCCGGCCTCGGCGTGCTCGGCGCATCCATGGTGGCGGCCACCGTGGGCTCCCTGGTGGCGATGCCCAGGGCCGGCGCGGTGGTGCGCCGCTTCGGCCACCGGACGGCGCTGCGGCTGCTGCTCGCGCTGTGGACCGCGTGCCTGGCGCTGCCCGCCCTGATGCCCGACGTGCCGGCGCTCGCGGCCTCGCTGTTCTTCTTCGGCGCCTCGGCCGGACTGGCCGACGTGGTCATGAACGCGGCCGGGGTCCGGGTCGAGCGGCGCGCCGGAAAGTCGATCATGTCCGGGCTGCACGGCCTCTGGTCGGTCGGCGTGCTGGCCGGCTCCGGGCTCGGCGTGCTGTGCGCCCACGCCCAGATCGGCGCCCCGGCCGAGTTGATCTCGGTCGCCGTCGTGCTCACCGTGGTCGCCCTGATCCTGCCCGGCCTGCTGACCGACGAGCCGGTCGCCGCGGAGGCCATGGCCGCCCAACCGAAACCCGCGCGGCGCCGCCTGCCGCGCCTGCCCTTCCCCAGTCGGGCCCTGCTGGGTCTGGCCGTGGTCGGCTTCTGCGCCGTCTTCGCCGAGGGAGCGTGCAACAACTGGTCGGCCGTCTACCTCGTCACCGTCGCGCACACCAACCAGGCCATTGCGGCCTTCGCGGTCACCGGCTTCGCCTGCACGATGGCGATCGGGCGGCTGACCGGGGACGCGGTCGTCCGGCGGCTCGGCCCGGTCCGGACCGTGCGCTTCGGCGGCATCGCGGCCACAGCCGGGGCGGTCGCCGTGGTCGTGGCCGGCTCGCCCTTGATCGCGGTGCTCGGTTTCGTGCTGACCGGCCTGGGCATCGCCACCACGGTGCCGCTGGTGTTCGGCGCGTCCGGCCGGGCCACCGCCCACGCGGAGAGCGCCATCGCGAGCATCGCCGTCATCACCTACACCGCCGGACTGGTCGCCGACCCGACGGTCGGTCTGCTCGGCTCTGCGGTCTCGCTGCCCTTCGCCTTCGGCGTGGTGGCCGTGCTCACCAGCGGCCTCGTCTTCGGCGCGGGCGCGCTGCGGGAGAAGACCGCCCCCGTGTGACAAGAGATTCCGGCAACTACTACCTCCAATTCATGAGGTACCGCTACGCTTCCTCACGCATCGCTTACATCAGTACCTGAATGATTGCGCATGCAAGCAGCTATCAGCCTGTGACGAAGGGTAATCGGAATCAACATGGCCACTTACGAGCACATCCCGCACCCACACATCAAGCACCGTGCGCTGGCCGGGCCGGTCAAGGTGGCCGACCAGCATCCGACCGGCAACGCGGCGGCTCGTTTCAACACGAAGATCGCCCTGGTCATCACGACCGCGGTGGGCAGTATGTGGTGCGCCTACATCTTCGCCCTGTTCGACCTGATCAGCCTGCCGGACGCGATCAAGGGCGGCGCGGCGACGATGGTGGCCTGGATCGCCCAGACCTTCCTGCAGCTGGTCCTGCTGTCCGTCATCATGGTCGGCCAGAACGTCCAGGCCGCCGCCGCCGACGCCCGCTCGGCCGCGACGTACAAGGACGCCGAGGCGCTGATCCACGAGGCCAACCAGCTCCAGGCCCACCTGTTCGCCCAGGACGACCTGATCCGCAAGCTCGCCGCGAAGCTCGACATCCCGCTGGAGCCCGTGCCGACCGTCCCGCCGGCCCCGGCCACCGAGGTCGAGTTCGAGTAAATCGACTGGCGGGGGGCCGCGCCGCCGACATACCTTGCATCCATGGCTACAGCACAGGTACGCAAGGTCCGGGACGAGGAGTTCGACGCGTGGAGCGACGCGATAAGTGTGGGGTTCCACTCTCCGCAGGAGCGCGGAGGCGCGTCAGTGCGTCGGCAGTGGGTGGAAATGGATCGTTGCTGGGGGGCTTTCGCCGACGGTGATCCCGTCGGCACCTTCGTAGGCCTGTCGCTCGAACTCACCGTCCCCGGAGGCGCGGCCGTCCCGGTGGCCGGGATCAGCGGCGTGACCGTCGGCGCCGCGCACCGCCGCCAGGGCCTGCTCAGCCGGATGATGGCCGGCGAACTGGCCGGGTCCAAGGCGCGCGGCGAGTCGATGGCGGTGCTGATCGCCGCCGAATGGCCGATCTACGGCCGCTTCGGCTTCGGCCCGGCCTGCGAGTCGGCCGGCTGCGTCCTGGACGCCCGGTCCGTGCGGTTCGTCCGCGACCTGCCGGGCACCGTGGACCTGGTGGACCGGGCCACCGCCCGAGCCCTGGCCCCCGCAGCCTACGACGAGTTCCGTCGGCGCAACCCCGGCAACATCAACCGGGGCGGCGTCCCCTGGGACATGCAGCTCGGCGTCCTGCGCAAGGAGGGCGAGCCGGAGCCGAAGGACGAGCTCTACGCGCTGTGCCGGGACGAGTCCGGGACGGTGGTCGGCTTCGTGCGGTACAAGTTCGGCCCGGAGCACTGGACCAATCAGCGCCCGGACATGAAGATCGAGGTCAACGACCTGTTCGGGACCGAACCGGTCTACGAGGCCCGATTGTGGAAGTACCTCGCCGACCACGACTGGGTCTCCGAGGTGTACACCGCGGACGGAGTCTGGTGGGCCGATCCGCTCTGGCGCGACCTCCTGGTCGACCGGCGTATGGCCGCGATGCACGATGCCTGGGAAGGCATGTGGCTGCGAATCCTGGACCCGGCCGCCGCACTGAGCGCGCGCACGTACGCGACCGCCGGCCGGATCGTGCTGCGGATCACGGACAAGGACGGCTACGCCGAGGGCACCTTCGCGCTCGAAGCCGGCCACGGCGGCGCGACCTGCGCGGCGAGCAGCGAGAGCCCGGACGTGACCCTTTCGGCCGATGTCCTCGGCTCGATCTACCTCGGCGGCTTCGCCGCAGACCGCTACAGCCAGGTCGGCCGGATCGAAGAGCACACGGCCGGTGCCGCCGACCTGCTCAACACCCTGTTCCGGGGCACCCGCGCACCGGTCAACATCACGATGTTCTGATCCGGGTTCTCATCCGGGGGCCGGCCGGGCCGCGACACCCGCATCCGCCCCCTCCCCGCACATTCCGCCTTGGGTGCGAGTCTGAAAGACTTGGGCCATGACTGACGGGATTGTAGGCCGGACCGCATGGCAGCGCAGCCTGGTGTGGACGGCGCCGGGGACCGCGGGCTACCTCAGAGACCTGCCCAGGGCGGTCGGGGAGAGGTTGGAGATCACCGAGATCCCGGCCGACCCCCTGGCCGACCCCCGGCTGACCGAGGTGCGGGTGCTGATCCCGGCCCTGATGCGCAA
>Ga0302311_10007937_pt1 | contig 10729 bp, 5 predicted proteins | sample III_Palsa_N1_3_FD_200449 | JGI IMG/M metagenome (GOLD analysis project Ga0302311, IMG submission 200449) | Peat permafrost microbial communities from Stordalen Mire near Abisko, Sweden - III_Palsa_N1_3 | ecosystem: Environmental > Terrestrial > Soil > Palsa > Peat permafrost | place: Sweden...
TTGTGCGCGGACCCCACATAGATCCCCTCGCCGAAGAACTGCTCCAGCAGGCCGGTATCGCGGACCACGCAGTGGCTGACGGTGTTGTCGCTGCTGAACGACCTCAGGTGGATGGCTTCGTCGCCGGTGGAGTGGACGTAGAGGCCGTACAGCAGGTCATGGGCGGCGCCATCGGCCATGACGCCCTTCTGGCCGCCCTGCACCGTGAAGCCCTCGGCCCGCCACCAGGACGCGTGGTCGAGGTAGAAGGTGTATCCGCGCTTGATGCTCTCGCCTTCGAGCACGGCGTTCCGTGACCCGCACAGCGTGATGGGCGCGCTCGACGTCCCGGATTGGGAAGCGACGAAGTCTCCCTGGTAGACGCCGTCCGCCAGCACGATCGTCTCGCCCGGCCTGGCGCTGGCCAGTGCGCTCGTCAGCGCGCTGGCCGATGACACCAGGGTGCCCCCGCTGGCTGGGCACCCGGTGACCGCCGCGGGCGGGGCGCTGCTGGCCGCTGTGGGCGTGGGAGAGACCACGGCGGCGGAGGTGTGCTCCCCGGTCGCTGGGTGGCCGCTGCTGCAGCCGGCCAGACCAACGCCGAGGAGTGCGGCGGCTGCCGCCGTGACCGGCACGAGGCTACGCCGGAGCGCCCTCATCGGTCGGACACCCTGGGCATCGGACGGGTCGCATCGGCCCTTTCCCGGGCGGTTTCCCTGTCGCTCTGTCCTGGCCACCCACCGCTGGGCTGAGCGGGCGCGGCAGGCCAGGGCGGCTCGGAATGCGCAGCCGGGTACCGCCCGGCTGCTGGTGCGGGGAGCCTTTCCGGCGGCGGGGAGAACGGATCGTCCCAGGCCCCGGCGCGCGCGGGCTCGGGGCCTGCGGGCGCCGGGGAATCACGCCAGGCCGGCCGGGCGGGACGGGCTGGGCCTTCCACCCAGGCGGGCTCGGGCCGGGACACGGCCCTGCGTTCGGGCGGTGGCGACGCCCAGCTCGCGGACTCCCGCTCATATGCCGGGTTGGGGCGGAACACGGCCCTGCGTTCGGGCGGTGGCGACGCCGAACTCGCCGGTTCCCGCTCGGGAGCCGGGTGGGGGCGGAATACCGGCGCCCGGCGCGGTGGCTCCGGCCAGGCGGCCGGTGGCCGCTCAGGCCTCGTTTCCTGTCCGGCCGCCCGATCCCCGGGACGTGCCGCCGGTTCCCAGCCGGCCCTGGCGTGGCGGGCTGCTGATGCGGCTGGGCGCTGCGGCTGCGGCTGCGGCTGCGGCCAGGCTGGCCCTGGGTCCAGGACCGGGCGGGTCTCCTCGGCATCCGGGGCCGCCCCGCGCCACCGGGTACTCACTGGATACGGATGCGGCGGCAGCCGGCGCCGGAACGACCAGGCGGCGGCGACGATCACGACGACCAGGATGCCCAGCCACAGCGCTGCGAGCGGATGGAACTCCAGGTAGGAAAGGAACGTGACCGTGGCATGGTGCGCCCAGCCCGAGGTATCCGTGCCCGACAGGGCCGGCGGGGCCGCATCGGCGCGGGCGTCGACGGCACGGAACCCGGTTCCCGACAGGACGTTACCGACGCCTTTGACCTGTGAGGTGGCCCCGCGGGCCGTTACACCGAAGACGGTCGCCCCGATAATGCGGTTGTTGTCCAGCTCCACCGGTCCCGAACTGCGGATGAGCAGCCCGATGCGCGGATCGGACAGCGAGTTCCCGGAAATGACCGTTCCTGGGGCAGATGGTCCCACCGACAGACCCGACTGCGGATGACAGCCGATGTAGTTGCCGGTGAGAACGGAGTTGGTCGCTCCGGCCCGGACGCCGATCGCCGTGGTCGTGGCGCACACCTGGTCGGCCTTGATGACGGTCCCGGTACCGCCTTCGACCAGTACGCCAGTGTGGGCATTGCCCGTCGCCGCGCTGTCGCCGAGCACCGTTCCGCTGCCCGGCTGTACCGAGCCGCCAGATGCCGAGGCCCCGCTGACCAGCGGCCGGCCGTCGATAAAGTAGCCGTTGGCCGCGTTGTGTTCCGAGACATCACCCTTGAGCGTCGTGTTCTGCGTGGCCCGGTCGACGAGGAATCCGTTACCGCCGTTCCGCGACGCTGAGCTGGACGTCACCTGCGATCCGACCGAGTAGCGATGGATATGCAGCCCGTCCAGCTCGTTGAACTCGAACAGGTCACTGGTGAAGGCGACGCCCTGGCCGCGCGAGACGAAAGCGCCGTAGGTGTCGTTGGTGAATGTGGACCCGGTGGCGCCGCCCTTGCTGGCCGCTCCACTCACCCCGGTCCACGCCACTCCGCCGGTCCGGCCGCTCCAGAACCCGAGGGAAGAGGCGCGCACATCGGCCAGCGTCATCGTGCCGCCGACCTCGCGGAGATAAGACCGCCCGTCACCCGCGTCGGTGGCCGGGGACCTGGTGGCCCGGTCCCAGCCCATGATGGTGAACGGCTGACCGGGGGTGCCGGTGAACGACAGGTTGCCGCCCCACGCGACGACCGTCGCGAAGCCGCCGCTTGTGCTGTCCATGTACAGCGCATCCAGCGTGGGAGAACCCAGGCTGAGCTGGGCGTTGGTCGAGACGAAAATGTTGTCCAGAAGCAGGGCTGACTTGTTGGCCAGCATGATCAGCGCACCGTACTGCACGAGATCCGCCGCCGTGTAGACGTGCGAGCCCGCGGGAAGCACAAGAGTCGGCAGGGCACCCCGGTAGGCGATGACTTCGGGCTGGTAGGTACGCACGGCCTCGTGCAGGAGCACACGGATCCGGGCATCCTCGGCAGCGACCTCGGCTGTCTCCTTAGCCGAGTTGACGGCCGGAAGTGAGGCCGGCGGCTGGCCGGGGTCGATCGGCTGGGCCACGGCGGGCAACGCGACCGGCGGCGGGTTCCGCGGCGCCGTCAGCAGGGGCACGCCGTGGCTGGACGTCGCCGCCACCGGTTCCAGGTGCAGATGCAGCGTCGTCAAGATGATCGACGTCGAGGCGAGCAGGCCGAAGAACGCCAGTGCGGCGAGCACGGCCGACCACGAGCGCCGCGGCCTGCCCTGCCCGTCCTGGTGCTTTCTCCTCCGGATCACATGGGTCTCCTAGGTCAGCGACGAGGCGGTCTGGGCTTCGCCGCCGATCTGGTCGGCATTGCGGGTGAGCCACCCGTGGGTGTTCATCGTCGCGAGCGCGTAGGCCTTCACCGGCAGCGCGACGACGATCGTCATTACCGCGACGAGGGGAAGCAGCCAGATGTCGCTGGGGCGCTCGCGCAGGTGAGAAATACCGCGCAGGCCACGGCCGACAAGCAGCCAGCCCACCGCGATGAAGGCGACGAATCTCTGCGGGTGCAATACCCACGCGGCCAGGTAGTAGACGGCGAAGCCCATGGTCACCGGGGTCAGCAGGATCTGCAGGACACTCAGCTGGCAGATGAAGGGCTGCCGCCACAGCCAGCCCTTCCAGATGGCGGTGAAGTAGGTCCGGTAGGAGTTGCGGCTCCAGCGGAGCCGCTGCTTGAGGAAGGCCCGGCCCTTGTCAGGGAACATGGACAGCGCGCGCGCATTGGACTGGTAAACCGTCTTGTAGCCAGAGGCCAGCACGAGCCAGGTCAGCCGGCCGTCGTCCCCGGATACACACCGGCGGCCGAGGAAGAACTCGTCCTCCAGATGCTCGAGCACTGGCAGCACCACATTCCGCCGGTATGCCGCCGTCCGGCCGGATAGGCAGGCCACCGCGCCGGCCCGGGCCTGGGCCCGGACGTAGTCGAGATACCGGACATCGATCATCCAGTCGGCTACCCGCCGCCACGCGCTGGTACGCGGAAGGTAGGCGTTCTGGCGGGTCCCGACACCACCGACCTTTGGATCGGCGAACGGCGCCAGCACGGCCGCGAGCAGACCGGGCTCCCACCGGGTGTCCGAGTCGGCCAGGATGAGGATCTCGCCGCTCGCCCGCCTGATCCCCACCCCGAGGGCAGAGCGCTTGCCGTGATGGGCAAACGGCACCACCTGCAGCCTCGGGTCCACGGCCGCACGGGCGGTCAGCCGCTGGATGACCTCCCTGTCCTCGAGATCCGGGACCACGATCACCTCGGTCGGATTCTCCCTCAGCCACGACTCAAGGCACTCATCAATGATGTCGGGATCTTCCCGGTACGACGGGATGACGACGGACGTGGTGGCCCGGAAACCGTTCGGCTCCGGACGGTACAGCCGCGACAGCGTGAAGCGGACCAGCCACACCGACCAGGAGATGGCGCCGATGAACCCGATCGGGATCACGTGGTGCACTTGCCGCCACCAGGAACCGTCGATCCGGGGCAGCCCGACCACCGCCGCCTGGATCACCTCGGGGTACATCCCAGCCATCGACGACCTTTCCGGCCGTGCCGCGCACGCGGGCAGCTGCCCACCCGCGATCACGGCACGTCAAACGGGCCGGACGACACGGCACTCCGTATGTTATTTCGTTCGGAATTATGTCTTATATGCCTATGGTAGACGTGCCGAGCTGGCCGGTGGATTACCGTTTCGACGGATTCCCCAATAAATAGTAAGTAACGGGGAGGTTTCGTGCTGACTGATTGTTATTTAGTGGGTCTCTTTTAGTTAAGGGCGGCTTTCTGGAACGATATAGTCACCGGTCCTGGCTAGCCGGGACCTTCCGTATCCAGAGTGATCCGATGCAGTTCACGCGGCATCGCGGCGGCAAGTGACCTGCTCGCCGGGACGGCGAGTAGTCATGAGCGTGTAATCGGTAACACCATTCCTGCGGGCCACTACGGGGAGATGTCCGGGATAGACCGGCGAGCGAGGATTGGCTGGTACCTATACAGCCGGCTGAAAAGGCATATCGCGGGAACATCGCCCGCTCATATCATGAGCCGGATGCCCGCTGCGGCATATCAGGCAAAAACAGTCAGGGAAGCTCCGGGTCGGTACAGATCAGGCCCCACGGCTTTTCGCTGACCCTGGTCAGGACGAGCGTGGCCCGGTGCGGCCCGGCCAGCCTGAGCCGGCGGTGGATCTGGTCCACGTCGCCCGCCAGGCCGCGGCGGCGCAGGTCAGCGGCGCCGATCCCGAGGGCGCGCAGCCGGCGGGCGAAGTCCTTCTCGTTCCACGGTGCCGACTCGACCACCCGCAGCGTCCGGGCGAACGGCGTGTGCTGCGCGGTACTGGCGGACAGGAACGCGATACGCGGATCGATCTTCCAGGCGCCGAGCTGCCGGGCCAGGTCCTCGACCAGGCCGGCCCGGGTCACGGCCGGGTTCGGGTCGAACAGGAACGGGCCCGGCGCGGCGACCGGGACCTCGTCCCCGTCCGCCGGCAGCAGGACGTGCTCCCCCGGCAGGATCGTCGCCCGGGACGGCGCCGTGGCGAGGGCGGGTGACCACAGCACGGCCTCCTTCAGGTCCCGGCCGTCGGCCACGAACTCGGTTTCCCAGCCGTCGGGGACGGTCCCGGCCGGCAGCCCGGGCGCGGCCTTGACGACCACCGCGGGGACCTGGCGGGTGAGGGCGAAGCACCAGTCCAGCGGGGGCTCGCTCGTGCCCGGCCGCAGCCGCCGGCCCGGGCCGCGGGCGGCGGGGAGGCGGCGCGCCGGGTCGGTGAACACCGCGTCGACGCCGGCCAGGCTGATGTCACGCACATCGGCCGCCATCGTGCGGACCCCGGCCGCCCCGTCGTAGATCCCCGCGTTATAGGCAGCCATCCGCAGGTGCACCGGATCGCGATCCACGGCGAGCACCGCCCGGCCGGGCGCCAGCGCGATCAGATCGCCGCCGATGCCACAGCCCAGATCGGCGAGACGCCCCGCGGTGCCGGCCCGCAGCCGGCCGGCCCGGTGCCGGGCGGCTGCCTCGGACGAGGCCTGCTCCAGCCCGGGCCGGGTGAACAGCATCCGGCCGGCCCGGCTGAACTTCGCCGCCGCGGCCCGGCGGAGCTCATCCTGCGCGGTCGCCGCGGCGACCAGATCCGCCGGGTATTCCTTGCGCAGCGCGGAGGCCAGGGCCAGCGCGGACTGCCCCGCCTCGCGCCCGGCCGCCACCCGGGCCAGCAGCTCCTGGCCCCGGGCCGACAGCAGGGCGTCCAGCCGGGCCGTTCCGCCGGCAGGGCCAGTACCGGCAGGAACAGGGCCGGACGGGCCGGCGCCGGCCGCGCCAGGGCAGGCGGGGCCGGTCACGCCCGGGGCAGGATCACGAACTGCCGCAGGTACAGGTCGCGGAAGGTGACCGGCCCGCGCGGGCCGGGGACCTTGTCGATGTTGATGCCGGTCTCCGGCACGGCCAGCAGCTTGACGCCGTCCAGCAGCCGGGGCGTGGCGTTCCAGAAGGCACCGGTCCCGGCGTAGGTGTCCAGGAACTCGCGGGCCGCGTTGCGGTCCTCGGCGACGATGGCCGCCGCGAGCCCGGACGTCTCGTCGTTGGCCAAGGTGGCGGCGTCCGCGGCCGAAGCGGCCGGGGTCACCGTGACGGTCGCCTCGTGCCCGGCGTCCAGCGCCCACTCGTACCCCAGCGGGTGCTCGTGCGGCGGCAGCGAGGCGGCGATGCCGAGCCGGTCCAGCAGCGCGGTCACCGCGGGCAGCGTTTCGTCCCAGATCCGGTCGTTCACCAGCAGCAGGTTGAGCCGGTTGCAGACGCCGAGCCGGTCGAGGCTGGTCTCGATGAGCCGGGCCGCGAGCTCCCGGTCGGCGGAGGCGTCAAGGTAGATCACGGCCCCGCCGTCGGCATGCGCGAGTGTCCGGACGCCGTGCTGGGCGCCCGCGAGGGCGAGCGTCCGGGTGCTGGTGCCGCTGCCGCGCAGGATGACCAGCGGGATCAGCGCGGGCTCACTGACCAGCGCGTAGGCGGCCGCCTGCCCGGGCATCCGGACAAGCTGGATCGCGGCGGGGTCGAGGCCGGCGTCGGCCAGGGCCGGGGCGACCACCTCATCGGCCAGGGCGATGGCGGACCGCAGGGCGGCAGACCCGGTGCGCAGGACTCCGGCGTTACGCGACTTGATGAGCTGGGAGGCGATGTCGGCCACCACGTTCGGCCGGGCCTCGAAGTTCGCCCCGATCACCCCGACCGGCCGACGCCGCTCCTCCGCGACCAGGCCGCCCGGCAGCTCACGGACCACCCGGCTGGCCGGCTCGGCGGGCACGCCGGCCAGCTCCAGCAGTGACGCGGCCATGGCCTTCAGCCGGGTGTCGTCCAGCCGCAGCCGGTCCCGGAGCGCCCCCGTGAGGCCGGCCACCTCGGCGGCCCGCATGTCCTCCTCGTTTGCCGCGCGCACCGCCCCAGCGGCGCCGGAGTCTCGGCCCAGCCGATCCGCCATGGCGCGCAGCGCCGCGCTGATCGCTTCCTCCGGCGCGCGGGCCAGGCTCGGCGCGGCCCGGCGGGCGGCTTGCCCGGCGGCCCGGACGGCGGCCGCGGCAGCCGGATCGGACGGGAACTGCGTGGCCCCGTCCCGGGCCGAAGCGGGCTGCGCGGCGTCCTCGCCTGTCATCGTCATCTCTTCGCCTCCTGCCCTCCATCATCCCAGCCCCGGCCGCCCCGTCGCCCGGTCCGCCGCTGATTGCCGCTGTACGCGGAGGCTTCGCGTAGGCAGGCGAGGCGCCCGCGCACGGAGCGCAGGAGCGGTGGTGGCGCCATTACCCCGGCCCGGACCGGGGTAATGGCGCCATTACCAGGGTCGGTCTGTGAAGCGAGTGACGAATGAGGCACTGGGCTGATGAGCTTGCGGAGGCCGGGCGCGATCGGGAGACGGGGCGTGGGGCCGGCGATGGGCAGCGGGCCCATGTGATCCACGAGACAATGCCGTTTCGGGCCGGCGTTCCGGGCGAGCGTCCCAGGCGGTAGGGCCCGCTCAGCCGGGTTCCGGGGGGGCCGCCGCCCGCCCGGCCGGGGCCGCAGCGACCTGATCACCGCACAGCCGCGGCGCATCCAGGCCACAGTACAGCCCCGGCTGGCCCTGCGGGGCCCGTTGATCCGGCTCCCGCCGGGGGCGCGGCGGGTTGCGGATCGTCGCGAAGGCGAGCACGCCGCCCGCGGCACACACGATCGCGGCGATGATCACCGCGTTCCGGAATCCGTGCGTCAGCTCCGCCGGGTGCAGGTAGCTGTCCCCGGTGATGCCGGCGGCCACGGGCAGCACGGCCACGGCGATGAGCCCTGCGACCCGGGCCACATCGTTGTTCACCGCCGAGGCGATACCGGAGTGCTCGGCCGGGACCGCCGACAGGGCGGTTGAGGTCAGCGGGGCCACGTTGATGGCCAGCCCGAAGCCGAACACGAGCACCGCCGGCAGCACGTCGGTAATGTAGCCGCCCGAGCCGGCGACCCGCGTGAACAGCAGCAGCCCGGCCGCGATAACGAGCGGGCCGACCGACATCTGCAGCCGCGGGCCGATCCTCGCCGCCAGCGCCCCCGACCGCGCGGACAGCGTAAGCATGATCAGGGTAATCGGGAGCAGCGCGGCGCCAGAGGCCAGTGGGCTGTAACCGGCGGCCTCCTGCAGCACCGTGGGCAGCAGGAACAACGTGCCGCCCAGCGCCCCATAGATCACGAACGTGACCGCGTTGGCCGCGGAGAACTGGCGGGAGGCGAACACCCCCAGCGGCAGCATCGGCTCGGCGCGGCGGGACTCGATGACCAGGAACGCCGCCAGCAGGGCCGTCCCGCCCAGCAGCGACGCCAGGACCGGCCCTGCGGACCAGCCCCGACCGGAGGCGGCGATGAGCCCATAGGTGATCCCGACCAGCGCCCCGGTGATCGTGACGGCCCCTGGCACGTCCAGCGCGCCCGTCCCGCCCGGCGCCCGGGACTCCGGCACGTGCCGCACGGAGATGGCGACGACGGCCACGGCGAGCGGCAGGTTGATGAAAAAAATCAGGCGCCACGACACGGCACTGATCAGCCATCCGCCGATAAACGGTCCCACCGCCGTGGCCAGGCCGCCCAGTCCGGACCAGGCGCCGATGGCCCTCGACCGGTCGTCCTTGACGAAGGAGGCCTGCAGGATGGCGAGGCTGCCCGGGGTCAGCAGCGCGGCCCCGATGCCCTGGATGGCCCGGGCCAGGATAAGCGTGGCCGCGTTGGGAGCCAGCGCGCACAGCAGCGACGCGACGGCGAACCAGACGGTGCCGATCACGAACACCCGGCGCCGCCCGTAGCGGTCCCCCAGCGTCCCGCCGAGCAGGAGCAATCCGGCCAGGGAGAGGGTGTAGGCGTCAAACACCCACTGCAGGCTCGCCTCGCCCACGTGGAAGTTGCGCCCGATCGACGGAAGCGCGATCCCGACGACCGTGGCGTCGAGCGACGCGATGCCGGAGCCCAGCACGGTACCGGCGAGCACCCAGCGGCCGGCCCGGGTGGAGTAGTGCAGCGCCGGCCCTGCGGCGGACGGGGCGGCGGCGCTAGTCACCAAGCGCCCTCAGGAGCCGGCCGGCGTAGTCGGAGGCGGCGGTCACAGGGCCCAGTATGCCCCGCCCCACCTGGCCTCCCACTTCACAACGCCAGTAGGCCCGACGCGCCGGCCCAGACAACGCCAGTAGACCGGGCGCCGGCCCCCAGACAACGCCGGCAGGCGGGCCCGCCGGCGCCGCCCGGCGGCGCCCACGGCCCCCCGACCGGGCCGGCCGCGGTGATTGCGGGTGCTTTGGGCGGGAGCGGTGATTGCGGGTGCTTTGGGCGGGAAGGGCCCCCCACGCTCTCCCGTCAGGGGATGATGCTGTCCGGTGACGGCCGCAGCCCGGTCCCGCAAGACGTAGCAGGAGCGGGCGGCCGGGCCATTGGATCCGGATTGAGCTGGTGTTAGGCACTAGGGAGATGGACTTGACATCCTCCATCGCCGTGAACGGCGAGGATTCCTGCGAGCTGGTGACGGGTCCCAGCATAGCCAAGGGGCGGCACCCGCTTGGCTCTCGCGGTATCGCCGCCCCTTGCACGTGGCATCTCCTGCGCGGAGTGTCACCAGCCCGCAGAGGTTCGCGGATCATCGCCGGGGTCACGTACCCAAGAAGGCTCACACGCGCTGCCACCGCATGCCCTGCGGCGGTCCTGCGCGTACCAATCTACCGCGCCGTACCCGGCGCTCCTCCCCGCCCTGAACGGCAGGGTTTCCGCACCGGAGGTATTCGATGACAGAAAGTTCGTTCGTGCCACTACCGGGCAGCGAACGCCAATCGCTTCCGGGCGCGCGCGACATCGGGCCCGTCGACGAGACCGAGCGAATTGAGCTGACCCTGATCACCCGCCGCCGCGCGGAGCTTCCTGACGAGCTGGTCACCGGGCCGGCCACGATCTCCCCGGAAGAGCTGGCGAACTCCTACGGCACCGATCCAGCCGACATCGACCGGGTGCGTGAGGTCCTCGGCGGCTACGGCCTGGAGGTCACCAGCGCCCTGCCCGGTTCCCGGCGGGTCAAGGTGGCGGGTACGGCGGCTGAGCTCAGCCGGGTGTTCGGCACGACCCTGCGGCGCGTGTCCAGCCCGAACCCGGCCGGTCCGGGAGAGGTGGAGCACCGCTACCGCGAGGGCCGTCTCATGGTGCCGGCCGGGCTGGCCGGGATCGTGGTCGCGGTCCTGGGCCTGGACAACCGGCCGCAGGCGAGCCCCCATTTCCGGCTGTCGGCTGAGGCCGCGACACCGTCCTCGTATACGCCACCGCAGGTCGCCCAGGCTTACCAGTTCCCAGCGAACACGGACGGGACGGGCCAGACGATCGCCATCCTCGAATTCGGCGGCGGGTTCTCCACCAGCGACCTCCAGTCCTACTTTTCCGGTCT
>Ga0302311_10007940_pt1 | contig 10727 bp, 9 predicted proteins | sample III_Palsa_N1_3_FD_200449 | JGI IMG/M metagenome (GOLD analysis project Ga0302311, IMG submission 200449) | Peat permafrost microbial communities from Stordalen Mire near Abisko, Sweden - III_Palsa_N1_3 | ecosystem: Environmental > Terrestrial > Soil > Palsa > Peat permafrost | place: Sweden...
AACGGCGCGCGGCAGCGGTAATGCCGAAGCCGTCGCGGCTGATGAAGTTCTTCGGCATTTTCTTTTCGCGATTGGCGATCTTCGCCAGCGGCGCCGCCTCGACCTTCCAGCGATAAGGCGCGTCGCTACTGCGCACGATCACCGGCATCACCGCGTTCATGCCGGCCAGCGCGTACTCGACTGCAGCCTTGCCGACGGCGAAGGCCTGCTCGGCGTCGACCTCCGATGCGGCATGCCGCGCGGAGCGCTGCAGGTAATCGGGCAGCGCCCAGTGATATTTGTAGCCAAGCTTCTCCTTCACCAAGGCGGCCAGCACTGGTGCCACACCACCAAGTTGCGCATGGCCGAACGCGTCGCGCGTACCGGCCTCGGCGAGGAACTGCCCGGCCGCATTGCGCACGCCTTCGGAGGCAACCACGGTGCACCAGCCGACGCGCTCGACGGTCGCCTTCACCTTGGCCAGGAACGCCGCTTCGTCGAACGTGTTCTCGGGGAACAGGATCAGGTGCGGTGCCGCGTCCGCGCCTTCGCCGGCCAGCCCGGCGGCGGCGGCGATCCAGCCGGCATGGCGGCCCATCACTTCGAGGATGAATACCTTGGTCGAGGTCTCGGCCATCGAGGCAACGTCGAGGCTCGCTTCCAGCGTGGAGATCGCGGTGTACTTCGCCACCGAGCCGAAGCCAGGGCAGCAGTCGGTGACGGCCAGGTCGTTGTCCACTGTCTTCGGCACGCCGATGCAGCGGATGTCGTAGCCCATCGCCTTGCCCAGCTGCGAGATCTTCAGCGCGGTATCGGCCGAGTCGTTGCCGCCGTTGTAGAGGAACCAGCGGATGTCGTGGGCGCGGAACACGTCGATCAGGCGCGCGTATTCGGCGCGGTTGTCCTCCAGCGATTTCAGCTTGTAGCGGCAACTGCCGAAGGCGCCACCGGGGGTGTGGCGCAGCGCGGTGATGGCCGCGGCCGACTCCTTCGAGGTGTCGATCAACTCCTCGCGCAGCGCACCGAGGATGCCATTGCGCGCCGCGTACACCTTTACTCCCTTGGTGCGGGCAGCCTCGATCACGCCGGCGGCGGTGGCGTTGATCACCGCCGTGACGCCGCCGGACTGGGCGTACAGCAGGTTGCCGGTAACGGCTGGCTGGCGGCGGTTCGGGCTCATGGGCATCCTCAATCGGGCAGTGGCAAACGGATCGGCGATCAGCAGCAAAGCATTTCGCAACAATCACTTGGCCTAAGTTCGTCAATGCCGCCGTTTGACGGCATCGGGTGCAGCGGCTAATTTGGAGGTTAATTCTGGGAATCTGGCGGGCTGCCACAGTGTGCGGCAGCCCGCCAAACTTGTGGAGCATTATGCGACTCGTCCTACTTGGTGCGCCCGGCTCGGGCAAAGGTACGCAGGCAACCCGGCTGAAGGTGGAGCTGGGCGTGCCGCATATCTCGACCGGCGACATGCTGCGTGCCGCGGTCGCGGCGGGCACCGCGATGGGACGCAAGGCCAAGGCGGTGATGGATGCCGGCCAGCTGGTGTCCGATGACATCCTGCTCGGCATGCTGGAAGAGCGTCTGGCCCAGGCCGATGCCAGGGCGGGTTTCATCCTCGACGGTTATCCGCGCAATCTGGCCCAGGCCGATGCGCTCGATCACCTGCTGATCAAGCTGAACCAGCCGCTGGATGCCGTGGTGAAGCTCGATGTGCCGAACGAGGCGATCATTGCCCGTTGCGAGATCCGCTTCAAGGCCGAAGGTCGTGCCGACGACAATCCGGATACCGTGCGCAAGCGCCTGGCGATCTACGCCGAGCAGACGGCACCAGTGGCGGAGTTTTATGCCCGGCGCGGCAAACTGCAGGTAGTCGATGGTGTCGGTGAACTGGCTGAGGTCACCGCGCGGGTCAAGCGCGCACTTCAGCAAGAATCAGCGGCGGCGAACGGCTGAGCACATCGCGCTCCGATCGGAGCGGGTTGCAAGGAATTTCTCCCAGCATGCGTATGCATATCCTCGGCATCTGCGGCACCTTCATGGGTGGTGTCGCTGCACTGGCGCGCGAACTGGGCCACACGGTCGAGGGTTCCGACGCCAACGTCTATCCGCCGATGAGCACCCAGCTCGAAGCGCTCGGCATCGAGCTGATGCGCGGCTATGCGGCCGAGCATCTGCAGCCAGCACCTGACTTGGTCGTGGTCGGCAATGCGATGACGCGCGGCAACCCCGCCGTCGAATACATGCTCGATACGCAGTTGCGCTACATCTCCGGCCCACAGTGGCTGGGCGAGACGCTGCTGGCCGGGCGTGAGGTGCTTGCGGTGGCTGGCACCCACGGCAAGACCACCACCACCAGCCTGCTGGCACACCTGCTCGAACAGGCCGGACTTGCACCGGGTTTCCTGGTCGGCGGCGTGCCGGCCAATTTCGGCGTGTCGGCGCGGCTGGGGCAGGGCAAGCCATTTGTCATTGAAGCGGACGAATACGACACCGCGTTCTTCGACAAGCGCTCGAAGTTCGTGCATTACCGGCCGCGCATCGCGATCCTCAACAATCTCGAATACGACCACGCGGACATCTTTCCGGATGTCGCGGCGATCCAGCGCCAGTTCCATCACCTGGTGCGCACCGTGCCGGGCAATGGCCGCTTGATCGTCAACGCTCACGACAAGCATCTGGCTGAAGTGCTGACAATGGGTTGCTGGACGCCGGTGGAAACCTTCGGTATCGGCTGCGGCGACTGGCAGGCGACCCTGGTCGAAGCGGATGGCTCGGCGTTCACCGTGCATCGCAGCGGCGAGTTGATCGGCGACGTGCACTGGTCGCTGCTCGGCAACCACAGCGTGATGAACGCGCTGGCTGCGCTGGCTGCTGCCACCGCGGCGGGCGCCGATCCGCGCGCGTTGCTGCCGGCATTCGCCACGTTCGAGAGCGTCAAGCGACGGATGGAGCTGGTCGGTGAAGTGAACGGTGTACGCGTCTACGACGACTTCGCCCACCACCCTACTGCGATCGCCACCACACTGGCCGGGCTGCGCGCCAAGGTTGGCGCCGCGCGCATCGTGGTGGCGCTGGAGCCACGCTCCAATTCGATGCGCCAGGGCGCGCATGCCGAGGCGCTGGCACCGTCGCTGGTCGATGCCGATGCCGTGGTATTCCTGCATCGTCCCGAGCTGCCTTGGGATGCACGTCATGTCACGGCGGCACTCGGCGGTCGCGGCAGCACCCTCCCCAACGTGGATGCGCTGCTCGAAGCACTGCGCGCCCAGGTAAAGTCCGGCGACCAGGTGATCTTCATGTCCAACGGCGGCTTCGAGGCAGCGCCGCGGCGGTTTGTCGAGCGCCTGCGGCACGATTGAGTCTGCGCTCGGCGTGATGATTACCGCTGACCGGAGGCCGTGGCACTCGTTACACTTGCCGCATGGCTGCCCAATCGCCACTCATCGAGTTGCCCTTGTTCCCGCTGTCCTCCGTGCTGTTTCCCGGGGGCCAGTTGCAGCTGCGCATCTTCGAGCCACGCTATCTCGACCTGGTGCGCGAGTGCACGCGTCATGGCACCGGTTTCGGCGTGTGCCTGATCCTCGAGGGGCACGAGGCAGGTGCGCCTGCGGTGCCGGCGGCGATCGGCACGATGGCGCGGATCAGCGATTTCCATAGCGGCGAGGACGGCCTGCTTGGCATCACTGCCGAGGGTGGTTCGCGCTTCCGGGTCGCGCGTAGCCGGGTGCGCTCCGATGGCCTGGTGCGTGGCGATGCGGAAGTCTGGCCAGCCGAGCCGGAGTTGGCGGTGCCAGTGGAATTCGCCCTGCTGCAGAGCATCCTTGAACGATTGATCGAGACGATGGCGCCGCACTGGCGGCATGCTCCACGCAGTTCATATGACGACGCCAGTTGGCTGGGCTTTCGTCTCACCGAACTGCTGCCACTGGACAAGGCCGAGCAGCAGCACATGCTCGAGTTGACTGATCCGCTGCTGCGGCTGGCCGAGCTGCGTGACATCCTGCCGCGCTTCCAGAAGCCGTGAACGCGCAGCAGGTAAACTGACCAGCCGCACCCCTGCACTTTCCGATGGAGTCGATACGCATGGGCACCCTGGCCGGCAAGACCTTGTTCATCACCGGCGCCTCGCGCGGCATCGGCCTGGCGATTGCACTGCGCGCTGCGCGCGATGGTGCCAACATCGTCATCGCAGCCAAGAGTGGTGTGCCGAATCCGAAGCTGCCCGGTACCATCCATACCGCTGCCAGCGCCGTCGAGGCAGCCGGCGGCAACGCGCTGGCGCTGCAGGTGGATATCCGCGAAGAGGATCAGGTACGTGCTGCGGCGGCGCAGGCGGCCGAGCGCTTTGGTGGCATCGACATCGTGGTCAACAATGCCAGCGCGATCTGGCTGGCCGGCACTGCCGATACGCCAATGAAGCGTTACGACCTGATGCACCAGGTCAATACCCGCGGCACCTTCCTGGTCACCCAGAGCTGTCTGCCGTACCTGAAACAGGCGGCCAACCCACATGTATTGATGCTTTCGCCGCCGCCGAACCTCGACCCGAAATGGTTCGCGCCGCACACGGCTTACACCATCGCCAAGTACGGTATGAGCCTGTGCGTGCTCGGCATGAGTGCGGAGTTCGCGCCGCTCGGCATCGCGGTCAACGCGTTGTGGCCGCGCACGGTGATAGCCACGGCGGCGATCGGCATGATCGATGGCGTCAAGCCCGAGCATTGCCGCAAGCCGGAAATCGTCGCCGACGCTGCGCACGCCATCCTGACCCGTCCGTCGCGCAGTTATACCGGCCAATTTTTCATTGATGAAGAAATCTTGCGAATGTCCGGCGTAAATAATTTCGACTGCTATGCAGTATCTCCCGGTATGCCGCTATTGCCGGATTTGTTCCTCGACTGAGGCCAATGTAACAGCAGACCGTACTGGTTTCTCGGTATCTTGGAGGCGTTTCTAAGCCATTCGGGCTATTCCTTAAAAGGTCATTCCGCTGCATTAATTCGGGCGTATAGTCCCCCACCAAGTTGCGCTATTGGAAATAGCGTCGGCGCACCTCACGTGCGCCATGCCATGCCATGGATGGATCTGAAAGCGTCCATGCTGACAACCCATCAACTTAGGGTTGGGACGGGAGGAGATGATGGACGAGACTGCGAGGGGCGGCCGTTGCGTAGTCTGGTTTGGTCGACCCATAACTTCTGAGCAACATACCCTGGCCAACTCTGGTTGGTCAGTCCGGATAGCCAATATCAGCATGTGCGAAGGCGTTGGCGTCCGCGCGGGAGAAACCGTGGTGGCGATGGCCGATTTGCGCCATGGCGATGACCATGTGCTGCAGGCCATGGAGCATCAGATCGCTCAATATCCGCAGCTGCCGTGGATTGCGCTGGTTTCGTCAGAGACGCCGACACAAGAGCCCCTGATAAAACGTGTTTTGCTCAACTGCGTCGACTTGTTCACAGCGCCGATCGATATGCAGCGGCTGCTGCAGACACTAGCGCGCTTCAGCGACGACAGGTCGCCATGCCTCACGATACCCGAGCCGGATATGCTCGGCATGATCGGGCAGAGTCGGGCGGTGCAGGCGATGCGCGCAAGCATTCGCAAATTCGCACCAGTGGATCTGCCCGTGCTGATCACGGGCGAAACGGGTACGGGAAAGGAAGTTGCCGCGAGCGCGTTGCATGGGTTGTCGGCACGCGCGGCGTGCCCGTTCGTGCCGATCAATTGCGGCGCATTGCCGTCTAACCTGGTCCAGTCGGAGCTGTTCGGTCACGAACGAGGCGCGTTTACCGGCGCCAATGCGCGGCGGATCGGTCACATTGAAAGCGCCTCCGGCGGTACGGTGTTCCTGGACGAGATCGGTGACTTGCCACTGGAAGCGCAAACCAGCCTGCTGCGTTTCCTGCAGGAGGGCAGCATCGAGCGGGTTGGCAGCAGCCACTCGATCCATGCTGACGTACGTGTCCTGGCAGCCACCCATGTCGATCTGGAGATGGCGGTAGCTGCAGGCCGTTTCCGCGAGGATCTCTATTATCGGCTCAATGTGCTGCGCCTTCGCACGCCTGCATTGCGCGAGCGCGCGGATGACGTCGAGCTGCTTGCGCAACATTTTCTTGATGCCTTCCGCGAGCAGCACAGTAGCTGCGCCCGACTGTTCAGTAGTGCCGCCAAGCAGGCCATGCGCACATTTGAGTGGCCTGGCAACGTACGCGAGTTGCTCAATCGCGTGCAGCGCGCCGCGGTGGTGGCCGAGGGCGCACTGATCAACGTGGCTGACCTGGACCTGCAGGATGTATCGCTGTCGTGCCCACCACGTTCCAGCCTGGGGCTGACCCGGGTGACAGCGGAGCGCGATGCCGTCGAGACCTGCCTGCGTGAGAGTCGTTACAACATCAGCGAATGCGCACGGCGGCTGAAGGTGTCGCGGGTCACTATCTATCGGTTGTGCAAGAAGCATCAGCTGGCACTCGAAGAAATGCGCTGAAGCGGTGTTGGCCGCCGTGCCGATCAGAACATGTAGGGAATCTTGAAGTTCAGTGTGTAATTCGGTGCGTCTGGCGTCATGCCGAAGCCCAGCATCGTTACCAGGGTCGTGTGCGGCGTGAGTGCATAGGTCACACCCATGTTGAAGGTGGCGGCATTGGCTTCACTGCCGACTACCCCGGTCCACGGTTGGGTGGCGGTGCGTATCGAAGCCCTCTCACTGATCTTGTCGCTGAAGGACAGGCTCAGGCTGGCGCGCTCGTTGAAGGCGAATGCCACGCCGGCACCGAAGTAGTAGGAATCGCCCAGTTCCACGCTGCCAGGCGTCGCGACCTGCGGGTCGGTGTTGATATCGGAGAAGCTGCGCGAGAACGAATGGATGTAACCCAGGTTGGCGAAAACAATTGCCGGGTCGATGGTCTTTACTGCGGTGACACCAAGGTTCACTTGCCATAGACCGTTACCCGTCGGCTGCCTGACGGGGACGGAAAACTTGCCATCGGTCGAGTCGTCGTTGCCATCGCTGCTGCCTGGCGTTTCCCACTTGATGCCATAGGGTGCAAGCCCGGTGGGTGCAACGACACCCAGAGTCAGCACGGTGTCGGGCCGCGTCGTACCCTCGGTGAACAACTTGTAGTTCGCGCTGAAGTTGATGTCGCCGATGCCGTGGCCGCTGGTGGTCTCTTCCTGCGTGGCCGAAGCCGAACCACCGGCGCCGCCCTGGAAATAGGACGTCTGACGGCCAAGATAGGGTACGTCGAGGCTAAGCGTCAGGCGCGGACTGACACCGTAACGGGTGGTGAAGTCGTAGGTCAGTGTGCTGGACTTGACGTCTTGCAGCGCGATGTTGCCGAGGAAGATGGCATTCAGCGCGAGGAAGCCGTTGAGTGTGAGCTGATTGCGGTCGTACCAGGAATAGGTCAGGCCGTTTTCGATCGTCAGCTTGCGGGTGAAAACGGAGGCATTCTGCTGCAGCGCATCCTGCATGCTGCGCGACGATGGACTCTGCTGGGCCTGACTGGCTGAAGCCTGACTGCCCGCACTGCCGTTCTCGGCGGCCGCAGAACCTGAGGGTTCTGCATTGGCCTCTGCAGGTTGGGCAGCAAGACTGGCTGGCGCTGCCTGCGCGGGGATGGGGGCGCCGCTGGCCTTGCCAGCGAGTCTGGCCTGCAATGCCTGCACCTGCATGTCCAGCTCACGCAGGCGACGGACTTCCTGCGCATAACTCGCCTTGAGTGTCTGCAATTCGCGGGTCACGTTCTGTACGTCAGCCTGATCCTGGCTGCTGGTGGCCGGTTGATCTGCGGACTGAGCAGCGGCATAGACCGGTAGACCAGCCGAAAGGCTGCATGCCACCGCAGTGGCCAGAAGTTTTCTTTGCATGATCGTTTCCCCTGTTACTTAGGATGCAATGGGCGGTTGCGATCCTCAGTGGTTGCCGATGCCACGGTTAAGGTTGATGGCCTGCGCGACGTTCTGTGCGAGGTTTTGTGCGAGCTGTGTATTTGAGGTCAGCGCCTGGCGGACGAGATCGACATCCAGGAAATTGCTGACGACTTGGTTGTCAGCGGTCAGCTGAATGCTCTGGCCGAGGCTGCCGTTCTGGATCCACTGACGTACGCTGCCTTCGCCAGCGACGTTCAGAAGCACCTGGGCAACGCCATTGTTGTAACTGGCTGTGGCGCTGGCGCCGTTGTCGGTGGTTGTCTGACTGCTGTTGTTGCTACCCGCGCCGGACGCTGGCGCATTGCCGTAGCTCGTGCTGAGGTTGGCCAGGTTGCTGGCCACGTTGCCATCGCCGGCAATCTGCACGCTTTGCACCACGCCGCCGACATTCGCCAGGCCGAGGCCGCTCACATTGCGGGTGGGCCCGTAGGCGAGCGTGTTTGCAGCCGTTGTACTCGCAGCAGGCATCGGTGCATCGGCCGCAGTGATGCTTACGCTCGGGATGAAACTGATCTTCAACTGGTTGCCGGTGAAATTCATGCTGAGCGTAAGCGTGCTTTGCAGTACCTGGCCAGTACTGCTTTGCCAGGTCGAGATCATGCTCACTCCAAACCAGGCCACGGCGTTGTTGCCCAACGTGTAGCGACCGCGCATGGTGCCGAGTTCCTGGTCAGAAACTTCCTGCACGCGATGATCGTGCTGGCTGCCCATGTCAGTGGCCAGGGCTGGCGCGCCGTAATGGATCAGCGCCATGCCAATAGCTGTCAGAAGATAGGTTTTGCCTTTCATGGCTATCACTCTCAGAAAAGATCGGCATTGGTAAAACCGAAATCGAGCAGCTCGGCATTGGTGATGGGTCCTTGCCGGGCGAACAGCGCACGTGCGCTGGGTTTGGTCACGGGTTGCAGCAGCACGGTGTTGCGATCGAAATCGCTTCCGATCACGACGAACACGACGTGTGATGGCCAACTCTTGATGAAGTCGGCGAGCGGCAAGCTGCGGTTGCCGAGAATGGGATCCGCCAGTTCGACGGTGTCGTTGTGTACCAGCTTCAGCACGACGAAATGCGTGAAACCGTTGACGTTCATCAGCACCAGACCGGGTATGCGCAAGGTGCGCAGACGGGCCTCGTCGACCCGATAGCCGCGGCCACGCATGCCGAGCAGCTCGACGTAGTGCTTGATATCGAGCAGCGAGAAACCGCGTTGCCTGACGATCGCGGGATCGGATACGCCCATCATGCCCTGGATCACCGTGGTCTCATCCACGTCCAGGCGATAGCCGAAACGCAGGATGGTGGCCAACGCTGCTGCGCCGCAGCTGTAGTCAGTGTGTTGGCGCACCATGTTGCGGTAGCGCGCGGCTTGCATGCTCTCGACATGGGTGGTGTAAGGCGCTCCGTTGGGTAACACGTTATCGAAGCGAACCTCGCCCGCGCGAGCGCCATGGGTGCAGGCAAGGCTCAGCAGAACGGTGGTCAGCACGATGCGTCGCATGACGGGAGATCCTGATTTGGGGGAAGTCCCCCGGCCCGCAGGGGTTCGGGCCGGGGGGTTCCGTTGGAGCCCCCGGCTACAGGGTGCCGGGGGTACCGCCCTCGTTACACCGCCGGGTGGCGGTTTTGTCAGTGGACTTACTTGGTGGCGGCTGCCACCGCCAACGTATTGGCCTGCATGTTGCCGGTGCCGGCGGCCACGTTTACACCGATGTTGCCGGTGGCGTTTTCAAACGCGTTGCCCGACAGGCTGGCGTTGTTCGACGTGGATGTGTCGCAGTACGGCCCGTTGAGTGTGGCGTTGCCCTGCGACTGCTGGTTCGTCGATGCCGTGGCGGTGGAGTAGACGTTGTCGTCGGTGGTGGACGCTGCCAGTCCGTTCAGCTGTTGGTTGTCGTCGCCTGATGCAACGTTGACACCGATATTGCCGGAGGCGCCATCAAACGCATTGCCGCTGACACTGGCGTCATTGCCGGTGCCGAAGTTGGCGGTTTTGTTGAAAGCGACCGCTTGGTCGGCGAACGCTTCGGCATCTGCCATTTCGCCGGCAGACGAGCTGCCGCCACTCTGGCCGTCGCACTCACCCTGGCCCTGGCAATTAGCGGTGGTGCCTGAACCCGAGCCGGATCCCGAAACCGATGTCGCAAGTGCGGCGGCATTGGCCTGGGAGTTGTCGTCGCCAGCCGCGACGTTGGCACCAACATTGCCGCTGCTGCCCTTGCCGACATTGCCGCTGATGCTGCTGTTATTGCTGGTGCCTGCAGCATTGATCACCCAGTTGCCTAGAGTCGACTGCGAGCTGTTCTGGAGCGCGATGGCTGCCGAGTTGATCGACATGGCACCGCTGACGGTCGGATCGCCGCTGATCTTCACGTCCGACGACAGTGAGATGTGTTTCTTGATCGTCACGCTGTTGCCGCCGTTTGAGTTGCCGTCATCGTGTGCATACGCCACCGAGGCGCCGAACAGAGCGGTAACTGCCAAAGCCATCAAGGTCCGTTTCATATTCGTGTTCATGATGTGTCCTCGTCTGTGTCAACAATCGTCTGTGTTCAACGCGAAGGAGGCGTTGCCGACAGCAACAGTGCGTTGCTGGTGGCATTGCCCGACCCCGCGATCTGGTTGAGTTGCAGCATTCCCTGGAATCCGAGCATGGCGGACGCCTCGACAGTCACGCTGCGCGTGCCGCCCGTTTGCGCCGTCTGTGTGCGCGGGTTCCCGGGGGACTGCCCCCCTGCCGACGCAGAGACGACTGACAGATAGCCGTCTGTCGTCTCGCGTATGCCCTGTGGTGCCTGCGTTGCTGCGACGGCGTTGA
>Ga0302311_10007943_pt1 | contig 10723 bp, 6 predicted proteins | sample III_Palsa_N1_3_FD_200449 | JGI IMG/M metagenome (GOLD analysis project Ga0302311, IMG submission 200449) | Peat permafrost microbial communities from Stordalen Mire near Abisko, Sweden - III_Palsa_N1_3 | ecosystem: Environmental > Terrestrial > Soil > Palsa > Peat permafrost | place: Sweden...
CCAGCGGTAGATAATTATCGGTCAGCGCTGACGTTCTCCCTTGCGCAGCCAGTGAAGCTGGCGTGTGCAGCGTGATCGCCGGCAACCAACGGCCCACGAAGCTCCCTCGAAAATCCCTCGACTTCTCAGCAGCCAAATCGCGCAAAGCAGCCATTCGTTCGCCAACTGCCTCAGGCGCTACGGGAGCCTCCCGATGCAACTCCCACCCCCGCGTCCCTGGTCGAGGCGAAAACGGAAAGAGATGCAAATAAGTAAAAGGCAGCCTCGCGACAAACTCGTAGGTTTCGCGAAACTCCGCCTCCGTTTCGCCCGGAAAGCCCACCATCACATCCGCCCCGACCGCCAGTTCCGGCCCCGCAGCCTCGTGCAGCGCCGCAACCTTCTGCTCATAATGCCATGGACGATATCGCCGATGCATCCGCCTCAGCACCCCATCCGACCCCGATTGCAGCGGCAAATGCGCATACCGAGCGAGCCGTCCGCCGCCAATGTTCCGCATCATCCCAATCAACTCTGGCGTCCAATCCATTGGTTCAATTGAGCTAAGCCGCAGCCGCTGCAAGCCGGTTTCCTTCAGGATCTCCTCGACCAACCCCGCCAGCGAGCGCTTTTCCTCCAAATCCCAGCCCCACCTCCCCAGGTTGATCCCGGAAATCACCAGCTCCTTGCCCCCAGCAGCAACAAATCCATGCACCTGAGCCATCACCTTCTCAACCGCCAGGCTCCGCGAATCTCCCCTCGTCGTCGGAATCACGCAAAAAGTACAGCGATTCCCGCACCCCTCCTGGATCTTCAGGTTCGGCCGCGTCTGACTCCCAGGCGCTACTTGTGCATCCTCTATATAAGAGTGAGCAAACCGGTCGTCCGCCCAAACTGGAGCCGCCGTCCCGAGCAAATCCCCAGGCGAAATCAGCGGCGCGCCCTGCTCAACCCGCGCACCTTCCAACACGCCACGCACAATCTCCGGCACCAACCCCTTGTGACTGTTGCCGACCACAGCCGCGACCCCATCCAGCGCCGCGACCTCCTGGGGAGCGCGCTGCGCGTAGCAGCCCGTAACTACCACCTTCGCCCCAGGATTCAGCCGCTTCGTCTTGCGAACAAACGCCCGCGCATCGCGGTCCGCCTCAGCGGTAACGCTGCAGGTATTCACCACCACCACATCCGCATCGGGCAGCGCAAGCTCAACCAACCCCTCCGCACGCAAGCGCGCGCTCACCGCCTCACCATCCGCGCGAGCCGCCCTGCAACCGAAATTTTCCACGTGAAAACTTGCCATCTAATTCAGCATAGCAACGGCCGGCTGCGCAGACAGCGAGCCGCCCATCCCCTGCACCATTTGGTACGCGAACCGAATCTTATCCAGGAAGGCTTCTTTTTGCGCCTCTCTCACTTCATACTTTGATCTTGGAAACCGCAATGACTAGCACCACCGCCGTCCCTGTTTCTCAACGCGAACTGACGGCGCGCATCCTCCCGTACGTCTTCTTCACCTTCGCCTGCTATCTCGCCATCGGCGTACAGCTTGCGATTCTACCCTCCTACGTCCATCTCAGCCTCGGATACAACACCGTCCTCGCCGGCCTCATCATCAGCATCGAGTACGTCGCTACCGTCCTCACCCGTCCCCAGGCCGGCCGCATGGTAGACCGGCTCGGAGCCAAGCGCACCGTCCTCTACGGCCTGGCCGCCGGAGGCGCAAGCGGCGTCTTCACCCTCCTCGCCGCCTTTTGCCTGCACATCCCGTGGCTGGGATTGACCCTGCTCATCCTCGGCCGCCTGCTCCTCGGCGCTTGCGAAAGCATGACCTCCACCGGCGCAACCCTCTGGGGAATCCTCAGCCTCGGCACCGAACACACCGCCATCGTCATCAGCTGGAACGGCATCAGCACCTACGGCGCACTCGCCCTCGGCGCACCACTCGGCGTCTTCCTCGAACACATCACCGGCTTCTGGTCGATCGGAGCTATCGTCATCCTGCTCGGATTCATCCCCATCGCCATGGCCATGAAGCTGCCCAGCGTGCCCGTCACCCACGGCGAGAAACTACCCTTCCACCACGTCTTCGGTAAAGTCGCACCCTATGGATTGGGCCTTGCCCTCGGCAGCGTCGGCTTCGGCGTCCTCGCCACTTTCATCACCCTCGATTTCGCCCATCGCAACTGGAATGGCGCAGCCTTCGCCCTCACCCTCTTCGGCGCACTCTTCATCTTCGCCCGCCTGCTCTTCGCCAATGCCATCAACCGCGTCGGCGGCTTTTACGTGGCCACAGTCTGTTTCAGCACCGAATTCCTCGGCCTCATCCTGCTCTGGCTCACCCACTCGGAAGCCCTGGCCTTCGCCGGTGCTGCCCTGACCGGCTTCGGCTTTTCATTAGTCTTCCCCGCCCTGGGAGTAGAAGCCGTAAGGCACATTCCGCCTCAGGACAAAGGAACTGCCCTGGGCGCTTACGGCGTCTTCATGGATTTCTCGCTGATGATCATCGGCCCGGCCGCCGGCGCAATCATCGGCGGCTTCGGCTACCCACCCATCTATCTATTCGCCGCCTGCTCCGTCCTGCTGGCTCTGGGGCTCATCCAGTTGCTTGCATCCCGCGAGCGCAAAAAAGCAGCCTGAACCGCGCAGTTCTTCGATCTACCCAGGACTGTCAAAGTCGAGAATCGGCGGCTCGTTGCTACAACGAGCCGCCGTCTCCAGTTCACTGCGAGCAGCTAGTGGAAATTACTGAATCTCCGGTGAAAAGATTCGAAGCCGGAATGCTCTCGCGAGCAGGCACATTCGCCAACCCAACACCGACGTCGAAGATTCCATTATTCTTCAGGTCCGCATGACTCGAGCACTGCAGGTCGATCCCAACTGTCGCCAGATAGCACGCCGAGCCGCCGGCGCCGTCCTGGCACGCAGGACTCGTCGGATCGAGGTACGTCCTTCGCGCGTAAATCATGTTCTCTGTCGCCGCACCTCCAGCGATGCTGATCGAGTTGTTCAGCAACATGTTTCGCGCAACCTTGGTCGCCCCAGTGATCCCGTAAGCGCCCGACTGAACCATGTTGCCTTCCACCAGGTCGCCGCCAACGATCCCCGTAGACTTGTAGTCAGACGAAGCGGTAATCAAGTTCTCCCGGATCGTGCCTCCGCCTGCCCAGATTCCGGTAGACCCCGGTCCCGAAACGGTAACAATGTTGTGATCCGCATCCAGTTCAGCCGAGGCAAAGATCCCGTTGAATCCCGCCTGTATCACGGCACTCTGCCGCACCGAGACGAGAGTCCCCTTTTCGTTATGGAATTCCATGCCGTTGCCACAGTTTGACACCTCGTAACTCGGATCGCCGGAGCCCGACAGGTTGCCATACTGGCCGACAATATTCAAATGATCTAAAGTCCCGCGTGCGTTATGGAAGTAAACTCCCGCCGAGTCCGAGATGAAGTTGCACGCCGCGGACAAATCGAAAGTGCCGTACTCGGTGGAGAAGGACCCGGCTCGCACCGTCAGATTGCTCAGGTTCACCGGCCCACCGACATTGTCCGCAAAAATCTGCGCATACGTGCTGTACAGTCCAGGCAGTTGAACCAGACCGGTTGCCGGAGCAGTAATGGTCACCCCGGGCTGCCCCTCAATCACCAGGCCGGTGATCGTGACCGGTTTATCGATCGTGAGTTGCTCAGGATAAGTCCCAGGGCACACCTGGATCTCTCCATAAGCGGGAGCTTCCTTAATCGCCTCCGAAATTGTCGCGTAGGGGTTTCTGGCCGAAGTGCATTTTCCAACAGTAAGTGTTGCGTGAGCGGTGCCAAGGCCTAGGGAGCAAGTCAAGCAAAGCAAAAGCGTTCTGTTCCTCACTGGGATGTGTCCTCTCCGAGTCGCGCCTGTAACGAAGGGCGTGACGGCACTTCAAATGTGGTGAGGGGGAGGAAGTCACCATTAGAGAGATGCCGAGGTAATTGTGCGCAGTTGTCCCATTTCGTTACAGATAACCAGTTCTCGCACTAAAGTAACGTTCATCCGGCCAACAACTTTGTAAGCTGGGCGCAACATCCCATGCCTTTAAGAGCAGGTCGAAGTACGATGTCTCAGAATCGAGGACAAAGGCATAGACGGACTCCGAGTCCTCGATTTTCTCCCGGGCACAAGCAAAAAGGCCGCCTCTGTAAGGCGGCCTCTTGCATTTCAGATTCAGTTCAACTTAGCGGCGGAATTTATCCCAGTTGACCAGATCGCCCAGAGTGGTAGTAGAACCGCTCTGCGATGAGGAGGAAGATCCGTGATCCCTTTCGCGATCGCGGGACGGCGACTTGTACTGCTCGACCTCCGACCGGCTGGCTTCTTCGCCAACAGCGCGAATGCTCAGACCGACCTTCTTCTCTTCCACGTTCATCTTGATGATCTTGAAGTCGTGCTCCTGGCCCTGTTCCAGCGTCAGCGCGTGACCCTGCGCATCCACAGCTTCTGAAACATGGCAAAGACCCTCGACTCCCTCGGCAACTTCGACGAAAGCTCCGAACTGCGCAGTCCGCAGAACCTTGCCGTGAACCACATCGCCAACACGGTGCTGGGTAAAGAACGTCTCCCAGACATCCGGCTGCAACTGCTTCACGCCCAGTGAAAGGCGGCGATTTTCCGGCTCAACGCCAAGCACCACAGCCTTGACCTTCTCGCCCTTCTTCAGGACTTCCGAAGGATGCTTGACCCGCTTGGTCCAGCTCAGGTTCGAAACATGCACCAAACCGTCGATGCCATCTTCGATCTCGATGAAAGCGCCAAAGTCGGTGAGGTTGCGAACACGGCCCTCGACAATCGCTCCCGTCGGATACCGCTCCGACAGATTCTCCCAGGGATTCTCCTGCAACTGCTTCATCCCCAGCGAAATGCGGCGATCCGAAGGATTGACGCTGATGACCACCGTCTCGACTTCATCGCCCGGCTTGACCAGCTTCGACGGATGCTTCATCCGCTTCGACCAGGTCATCTCCGAGACATGAACCAGACCTTCGATTCCCTGCTCGAGTTCGACAAACGCGCCGTAGTCGGTAACCGAAAGAATGCGGCCCTGAACGCGCGCGCCGATCGGGTAACGTTCCACTGCATCCAGCCACGGATCAGGCGTGAGCTGCTTAAAGCCCAGCGAGACCCGCTGCTTGTCCTTGTCGAACTTCAGCACCTTGACCTGAATCTCATCGCCGACATTGACCAAGTCGCGCGGGTGAGTCAGGCGCCCCCAGCTCATGTCCGTAATGTGGAGAAGTCCGTCAATGCCGCCCAGATCCACAAACGCGCCGTAATCGGTCAGGTTCTTCACCGTTCCGGTCAGGATCGCGCCCTCTTCCAGGTGCTCGAGAGTCGTCGAGCGCTTGGCGTTCTGCTCTTCCTCGAGGATCTCCTTGCGGCTCACAACCACGTTGCCGCGCTTCTTGTTCAGCTTGATAACGCGTACTTCAATCTGCGTCCCAAGATAGCCATCCAGATTGCGAACCGGACGAACCTCAAGCTGCGAACCGGGCAAAAACGCCTTGAGACCGATGTCCACCGTCAGACCGCCCTTGACGCGGCTCACAACCGTGCCGGTCATCGGAGTCTTGTCGTTGGCTGCCTTTTCGATCACGTCCCACACGCGCAGGCGCTGGGCCTTGTCATAGCTGACCAGGTAGCCGCCCTCGGGCTCTTCGCGCTCGATGACCACTTCGACTTGATCGCCAGCCTTGAACTTGGGCTCGCCATTGTGGTCGATAACCTGCTCAATCGGGAGCAGACCCTCCGACTTGAGGCCCACGTCGATGACCGCGTGCTTGTCTGTAAGCTTCAACACCGTTCCGGTAACAACGGAATCACCATAAGCTTCGACGGCTGCGGCTTCCGCTGCCTGCTCGCGCTCAAAGGCTTCCAGCTGCGCCGAAAAATCCTCGCCGCCATCAAAATCATGGTCGTGCGCCGAAGCAACATTCGCCACCACTGGCACGATCGGCTGGGAAGCCGGCGCCTTCGGGGTAACGACGGGCGCTGCCGCTGCAACAGGCGCGGCAACTTCTTCAACTGCAGAAGATGCGGCCGCCACTGGCTCAGCGACCGTCTCAGCAGTTGGGGCTTCGGCTTCAGCAGTGACAGCGGGAGCAGCTTCGACAGGCGCAGCTATGGCAGCTTCAGACTCAACCGTGGCCAGAGCAGATTCCACCGCGGATGCTTCTACGGTTTCAGGCTCTTCAGAGACAACGGGGTTGGACGTGGATTCGAGTGACGGCTCTTGGAGCTCCGTCACAGACTCAAGCTCAGGGGTTTCCAGTTCGGTGTTCAGGGGTGTGCTCTCGGTTTCAAGATTGAGGACGTCTGCCATGACTGCCAGCTCCGGGATTCCAGGTCCCGTGGACAGGCGAATCTAGATTTCCTGTCTCGGTAATCATCCCCTGCCAGTGCGCTTCCATTTGGCAGAGGTTAGCGGCCGTTTACCAGGTCTCCCGGCGAATCGTGTCTCTCAAGGATGTCCTATAGAACTTGCGGAGAATCTTGCCGAACATAAGGCTAGATACTACGTCTATCTACTGGGAATCCTTTGAGAAGGACCGGGTTGGCCGTTGGTAGGCCGCACCCGTATGCTGGAATCCGCGCATAAGGGTACTCCTGAAGTGTAGCAATGCAGCGTTAGTCCCGTCAATGCAAGGAGTTGGCGCGGAAGGCCTTTGCAACCACATATTCAACGAACCTGCTCCAGTTATGGTGCACATACCTGCCCGAACTTCCCGAGAATGAGACTTTGCATCGCAGGCGGCTGAATTTGCCCCTTCATCCCCAGTTCCGCTCCCGCCATTCTCTATACTCCCCAATATGGATCTGCTCTGGACTCCCTGGCGCTATCGCTACGTCACCAACGCCGAAAAAGCCGTTCGCCCCGGAGTTCCCCGCAGCCTCGAAGACTGGCCAGGCGACCTCGGCTGCGTCTTCTGCAACCTCATCGCCGCCGTCGACCACGCCATTGCCAACGGTAAAGACCGCGACCAAGCCGAAATGGCCGCCGGCCTCATCCTCCGCGGCAAAGACTGCTTCATCTGCCTCAACGCCTATCCCTATACATCCGGCCATGTCATGGTCATCCCGCACAAACACGAAGCGAGTCTCGCGGCCCTGCCCGTAGAAACAGCCCATGAGCTCATGGATCTGGCGCAGGAGACCGAGCGCGTCTTGGCCTCTCTCTATTCCCCGCACGGCATGAACTTCGGTCTGAATCTCGGCCAGGCCGCAGGCGCTGGAGTCGCAGGCCATCTGCACCTCCACGCCCTCCCACGCTGGATCGGCGACACCAACTTCATGACCACCATAGCCGAAACCCGCGTAATGCCAGAAGACCTCGACATCACCTGGAAACGCATGAGAACCGCCTTCGCCGAACTGGCGCCTTAGGCACGTTCATGACGGTTCGTATCGAAAACCGGAACAGGTCTCGTCTATTCGCAAATCTTCCGGCTCAAGAAGCCTTGTCAGCCTGAGTGCCGCGAAGAACCCGCTTCTCACGGATCAGCCCCCGGTCCCCTTTGCATCTCATCCCGAACCTCAACTTCTCTACCGTCGTGACTCAACGGCCGCGTCCGGAGCATCATCCCCGCTGGCAGCCAGCGAAAGCTCGGCCTGCTCCTCGGCATCCAGCCCCGAAGCATCGAGCAGCTTCACCGGCAATTGTTTGCCCGTTCGAATACCGGCCTTCTTCAACATCTCCGTCTGGCGAACAAGATTCCCCGACCCGGTACTCAGCTTGTTCATCGCATTCTGATAGCTTTGGTCAGCGCTACGCAGGCTCTCGCCTACCTTGGTCAGATCACCCACGAAGTTGACAAATTTCTCATATAACTTCGTCCCGCGATCAACAATATCCGCGACACTTTTCGCCTGCTGCTCCTGCTGCCACAGGTTGTCGACAATGCGAATCACAAACAGCAGCGTCGTCGGACCCACAAGCAAAACATTGCGCTCATACGCTTCGCGCCAAAGATCCCCAGCCTCTTGCATCGCCAGCAAAAACGCAGGCTCAACAGGAATGAACATCACCACAAAATCCGGCGATTCCAGCCCCGTGAGCTTGTGATAATTGCGCTTCGAGAGCCCATCGAGATGCGCGCGAACACTGACCAGATGCTGCTTCAACGCCATTTTGCGCACATCCTCGGCAACCGCATTCGCATAGTCCGTATAGGCGTTTAACGAGACCTTCGAATCCACCACCAAATGCCGTCCACCAGGCAGATTGATGATCACGTCGGTCCGCGAAGCCTTGCCGCGCAACCCATCCTCGTCCACCGCCGCCCCAAAACTCTCCTGGAAGCGATACTGCTCGCCTTCGCGCAAACCCGCCTTCTCCAGCAGGTCACGCAAAATGAACTCACCCCAGTCCCCCTGCGCCTTGGATGACCCTCGCAATGCCGTAGTCAGGCTGTGTGCCTCAGCACTCAGTTGCTGATTCAGCTTCTCCAGCGTCTCCAGTTTGCTGCGCAACTCAACCCGTCCAGTGAGCGATTCCTTCTGCGCCTCTTCCACCTTGCCGCGGAAATCGTTGATTTGGACCCGCAGCGGGTTCAGCAACTGGTCGAGATTGGTCTTGTTCTGCTCCGTGAACTTGGTCGATTTCTCATCCAGAATTTTCCCTGCCAACGCCTCAAACTGGGTTGTCAGCTCAGCACGCGCCTTCGTGAGTAGCTCAAGCTTCTCCCGAGAACCCTCCCGCTCGCTCTTCAGCTCAGACTCCAGCCGGCTGATGGCCGCAGCCTGATCCAGTTCCACCCTGGCTCTCTCTGCAAAGGCCTTCTGCAACTCGTCACGCTCGCCGATCAAGCGTTCAATCGCGCCCCTTCGCTCACCCGCCAATGCCTCAAAGCCTGCCCTGGCGGTAGTATCCGCCTGGGCGAGCGCCATTTCCCGTCGTAGCGCCGTCAATTCATGGGTCAGTTCGACACCGCGGTTCTCAACCTGAGTCTTCTCCGCCTTCGCTGCTATCGACCGAAGCCAATAACCCACAACAATTCCGGCGAAAGCAGCGACAATTACAGCAATCAAATCCTGCATCGGCGTTTTCTAACTCCTTCGCCTAATGTACGCCTTCCCCCTGTGCAATTGTCGGCGCATTTCGCGGCGCAGGTTGCAACCTGGTCGGCTATTCCCTGATCCCCGTTCCCTATTGCCTCGCCCGGGTCTCACCCGCCTTTACATGCCTTCGTGCCCCCCGGTAGACTTAGAGATTCGGGGCCGTCGAGCTTTTGTTTCTGCGGGAATCGTACTCGCCCGTGTCGCCGAGTATGGTAGGCTGCGAGTCGAACCTGTAGAAACGCCGAATCCCGTTCGCTCTTGTTTTCCGTGTTTCCATAAAAATTCTGAGGAGATTTAACACATGGCAGTGGAAGAGAAAGTTAAGCAAATTATCGTCGAACAGCTTCAGGTCGACGAAGCTGAGGTCACGCCCAACGCCAGCTTCCAGGAAGACCTCGGCGCCGATTCACTGGACGTGGTCGAGCTGGTCATGCAGTTTGAAGAGGCATTCGACCTCGAAATTCCCGACGAAGACGCCGAGAAAATCAAAACCGTCAAGGACGCCATCGATTACATCGAGAAGAACGCGAAGGCAGGCAAGTAAACGGTGAGACGCCGCGTCGTCATTACGGGCCTCGGACTGATCTGTGGGGTTGGCAACACAACCCAGGAAGTCTGGGGCCAATTGCTGACTGGGGTCAGCGGTGTCGGGCCGATCACGGCCTTCGATACCACGGGTTTCTCTACCACCTTCGCCGCCGAAGTCAAAAACTTCGATCCACTCCAGTTCATCGACAAAAAAGAGTCACGCAAGATGGCCCGCTTCATCCATCTCGCCATCGCCGCCACCCAGGAAGCGATGGACCAGTCGGGGCTCAAGATCACCCCCCAAAATGAAGAGCGCGTAGGTGTCTTTATCGGCTCCGGCATCGGCGGTTTCGAGATCATCGAGCGCGAGTACTCCAATCTCGTCGCAGGCGGCCCTCGCAAGATCTCACCATTCTTCATCCCGTCGACGATCATCAACATGGCTGCCGGACAGGTGAGCATCCGCTACGGCGCCAAGGGTCCGATCTCGGCCACTGCTACGGCCTGCGCCACATCCGCCAACTCCATCGGCGACTCCTTCCGCATGATCCAGCACGGCGAGTGCGATGCCATGATCGCGGGCGGCTCGGAAGCAGCCGTGACTCAGCTCTCCATTGGCGGTTTCGCCGCCATGCGCGCGCTTTCCACGCGCAACGATGATCCGCAATCCGCCAGCCGTCCCTTCGACAAGGACCGCGATGGCTTCGTGCTCGGCGAAGGCGCAGGCATCCTCATCCTCGAAGAATTGGAGTTCGCCAAGGCCCGCGGCGCAAAGATTCTCGGTGAAATCATCGGCTACGGCATGAGCTCCGACGCCTATCACATGACCGGCATCGCCCCCGAAGGCGCAGGCGCACAGCGCAGCATGAGGGCAGCCCTCCGCGACTCTGGCGTAGCCCTCGAAGACGTCGACTACGTCAACGCCCACGCCACCTCGACGCCTGCCGGCGACGGCAACGAATCGCGCGCCATCGAACTGGTCTTCGGCGAGCACGCCACCAGCAAAATGCTCAAAGTCAGCAGCACCAAATCCATGACCGGCCATCTGCTCGGCGCAGCCGGCGGCCTGGAAGCCGGCATCACCGCCATGGCTCTGCTCGACCAGAAGATTCCGCCGACCATCAACCTCGCAAC
>Ga0302311_10007950_pt1 | contig 10721 bp, 12 predicted proteins | sample III_Palsa_N1_3_FD_200449 | JGI IMG/M metagenome (GOLD analysis project Ga0302311, IMG submission 200449) | Peat permafrost microbial communities from Stordalen Mire near Abisko, Sweden - III_Palsa_N1_3 | ecosystem: Environmental > Terrestrial > Soil > Palsa > Peat permafrost | place: Sweden...
GGGATCATGGTGATGACCCGCTTCTGCTCGACCAACGCGTACGCCAAGGCAACGATCGCCAACCCTTCGATCCCGACTACGATCAGCAACAGCCGCGCGGTCGCCCGCGCCAGATCCCAGCGCTCCAGAAATTGATCCAACCTCATGGATAGAAACTCCGGCAGAACGGGTTCGGCATGAGGTAGCTCCGGGTCGGAATAAAACCGAACCAATAGAGCGCATGGAGGACATACATCTCCGGACGCCCTTCCCGGAACCGCCGGTAGAATATCATCAGGAGAATGCCGGCCGCCACCGCGAGCCAGAGATGATCGATGGCGATCCCCACCGCGACGCCAATCGCGGGCATCGCGATATCATCGACCCGCCACAACAACACGTACGGCGGCTCATCGATCGACTGGGGAAACTCAATCGGCGTCATGCTACTTCGAGCTCCTCACCGCGAGGTGCAAATATTTCCTCGCAAAGCAGTGCGCTTCGGCCGCCCTTGCATACCGGGCACGAGACCACATTGAGCGCTTCCCTGATCACCCAGGCCGGCGCGTGACAGACGGTACACGCCGTCTGCAGCAACTCATTCTTGCGGTGCGCGAGAAACAGCAGCCCCGCATCCTGCACGGTGAACTCGTTGCGCGCGCTGCCAGCCCACGGCCCACGCACCTCGACAAACATCCGAAACGCATCGAGCAGCGTCTGGGCCTTGGCGCTCTCGGACCGCCTCAACGCGAGGCAACCGACCAGGCAGTACATGAACCCCGTCACCTGCTGAAACATCGGCCGGTTCGCGAACAGATTGGGCAGCGCGCGCAGGCGCCCCGGTCTTCCTGCTTCGAGGTCACACCACGCGTCGCTCAGGAAATTCTCGGAAACTCCGGTGATTTCGTGGGTAAGGCTGGTCCGCAAACCCAACCTCATCAGTTCAAACGCGAGACTTCTCGAATCGATATAGGCCGGAACCGCCATCACGCTGTCTCCCGCGGCAGTGTCTTGGCGAGCACGGCGAGTCGCGTGGAGAAAATTTCTCCCTCCGCCGCCGCAAGCTTCTCGATCAGCATGGGTGAAGCGACGAACCAGGGCGCGGATGCGAACAGATACTCCTTCGGCGAGGCCAGCATGCCGCGAAGGATGGTGGCGCCCTCGGAGGCCAAGCCCATGCGCACGCAAACATCCGTGCGCCCGCCCGAGAGGAGCGCATCGGCGGCGATCAGTATGGCCCCGTGGACCGGCATCAGGTCTTTGGCAGCCAGCATGAAAGAATCACCGTTCGAGGCTGGCTTGGGCGCTTGCCGCAGATTCTTCACGTTCAATGTCACCATGGAGAACGGGTCGTCACAGAACTCGAACAGTTTCGAGGAATTCTCGCAAATTCCTCGCAGGCAAATCATTTGGCGATCGGTCATGCCGAACAAATAGGGCGCCGTCGGACGCCGCTCGATCGCCGCCAGAGCGCAAAGATTCATGTGGCGGACCGGCGTCAGAACACCCATGAGGAACTCCCCCAGCCCGGCCGGCCGGCGACACTCTCATAGAGATCGAACACCACCCTGCCGTACGCGGTTGCCTCCGCGTCCCGCCACGAGTGATAGCGCCCCACCCCGAGAATCAGATCGGTCGGAGCGCTGTCCAGCGCTTGCTTTAGAATCGCAGACGCAACGAGCACGTTCGTCCAGGGTTGCAGCAACTCTGCTGGTCTTGCCACAAACTCTTGCCTGACCGCACCTGCCCAATTTACCTGCATCATGCCGATATCGACATCCGCATCATCGGGAAGACTGCCAATATATTGCGCCGCCTCGGCCTCCGAAGTTGGAAATACCGGTCCCCGCGGAAATCTGATCGCCCAGGGTTGCGGCCGGATCCTGCCGTCGGTGCCGCAGGAGCCGGTCTCGACCAACGCGATGCAATAGACCAATAGCGGATCCGCGACCGCGGCAACCCTTGCACCCGCCGCCCACACGGAACGATTGTCCGACTCGGACGCCAGCGCTACGCTGCCAGCTCGCGCAGCTGCACTCGCGTGTGCAAGCGGAGACACTGATGCTGCACTGCCTCCCAGCAGGGCGCGCAGAATATGACGTCGACGGCTATCCATTCCGGCCCCGTGATTCCGAAGTCGTTCACTCGCGGCGGACGATTCTCCGAAATTTTTTTATTCGCAACTCCGTCTTTCCGGCACCATGGGCGCAAGATACAACCCCCGCGTGTTGATTGCTTTGTCGCAATATAACGCTAACATAGCTGTGCCAAATATTCAGAAGCACTTCGCCGTCGAGAAAGCGTTAACCAAACGTTAATTATAATACTCGGCGAATGAACAATGCCCGCGACACTCGCAACGGAGGCGAATTCGCCTCAACTTACGCGGGCACGGCCTCCTCGCTTTGCTACTTTCGTGTGCGAAGGCATACGCCGGCGTGGAGGGCCGAAAACTCTACAGCCGTTTACACTCGTTTCCTCGCAGTAACGAGTGGCTAGAGCACAACGTGGGGTTGATCGAGTAAAACCCGCCGCGATCAGAAAATTGGAGAGGTTTATTTTCGCGCGGCGTAGGAACGACATAATGGAGGGGGAAAATCCCCCTATTTATGCGGGCGCACATTTGAGCCCCTCGATTCGCGCCGTATTGTGGATAAGTCCCCGGAAACTAACGGATATTTTCTGTTGCACGAAACGCAGAATCAACGTTAGGTCCCCGTTCATTGCGTTCCGACTTTTGGGGGGATTGCCAGCATGCGTGGGAATGTACTCGCGTTAGTCGCCTGCGCGTCACTGTTCGGCTGCGGAACGATCGCGCGCCCAAGACCCGCGCTGGTTGTGCCGGCTTCCGCGCCAACCCCGACTCCGGCGGCGGCATCGACGCTATATCTATATGGATTGCCGCATCTTGCTGGGCCCGTCCGGATCGAGTCCGGGTACGAGGCCGCGATCACCTCACCCCCCACCTCAACGCTCGGCGCGCGGCCCACCCGTGAGCGGACCGCCTTACAGAGTGGCTTGTGCACCACCAGCGCTTGCCTGGGCGATCTGGTCGCCGTGTTCAAACGCTACTGCAGCGGGCAACCGCTCGAGAGCGACGATCTCACCACTCTCTATAATAGTCATCTGGAACCCGTGCCCCCCGGCTCAAAAAGTCCGTGCGCGGAATTTCCAACCTCATGAAACGCCGCCACAGGGTTTTGCCGCTCTCACGGACTTGCAACAAAGCCAACGCGCGGAACCAACATCGGGACCGCCATCGCGCCGCTGCAGAGCACCAGCGAAATTTGACCGCCAACCGGAGTAGCCCCGTGCATCAGAACATGGACCAGACCAACTCCCGCGCAGACCATCGCCGCCGCTGCCGCAAAGTACGATATCACAAACCACCGCCAATTCAGAATCACAAGACGAGGGCTCGAACGGGACGCGCGCGCCAAAAGCCCAATGTACCAGGCCACCAAAACGATGGAGACAGGATCAACAACAAGGGTCAGATCATTCGCAAGCGTCGCATGCGGGGCGAACTCGCGCGGGAAATCCACCGCGCCCTTCACCAGAGCCCGCAAAGCGCAGCCGCTCCAAAAGCGGCACCTCCACCAGTGCTGCTTCCCTCGCGTGACCAAACAGGATCTCCCGGAAATGCCGCACCAGATCCGCTGACCGTCGTGTGCTGCGGTCAGGAAATCTTCAGCCGTACCCTCGCTGTTCCCGGCAACGCGTGCCCGTGCACGGACAATTTCTGAAGCAACAGGAACCGGCTTTCCTCATTTGATCCAGGAGCAAGATGGCGCCAAACGATTCCGATCGCCAATAATTCCGTCCATTCAACCCATCATAAAATGGCAAAACCCGGCCACAAGGGCCGGGCTTTGGGACGCATAGAACGACTTTAGACTTTGTCTCGCTAATCTGAAGAACTGAGAAGAATTCGGAAGACCCGCTTGCTTCGAAACCATCGAAGAACTCGGAAAATCTGAAGCTCCTCAAACAGCGAACGTGGCGCGTGAGAAGCCCATGTTCGCTCAGTTCATCAAATTACGCAAGAGAAAGTGTGAGGTTTTGCGCGCCTATCGCTCGGACAAATGCACGGGGCTGCCCGCTGGAGATTACCGTGGTGCCCACTTTGTCACATTCAAATTACGAAGACCAAAATTACCTGCCGCACGCGAGCCGACCGCGAAGCGGAAGGCGTCGCATGACACCGCAACGCTTGGCAGCCCTCGACCTGCCGCCGCTCGGCGCATCACCTCCCACCAAGCAGCAATTGATGATTGCCGTCGCCGCGGTCGCGGCGATTGAAAAATGGCCCGCTGAAATGAGCGTCATGCTCCAGGCGCTGTTCGGTTTTTGTCCCGCCGATCGTTGGTGCCAGGGCGCGCACGCGCTCGTATGGCCGGGAAACCGTCAGCTGTGCGATCGGACCGGCTATTCTCTCGGCCAAGTGCGTCACTGGCTCGACCGACTGTTCGACCGCGATCTCATCGCGATCTTGGATGACGCCAACGGACAGCGGCGCAACTCGCTCGACCCGATTACCAAGTCCCCTCGCCTGCCCTTCGGCATTCGCCTCTCGCCGCTCGCCCACCAGTATGGCGCGTTCCTGGAAATATTGCGGGAGCACCAGGAGAAGCGCCGCGACGCCGACGAGATCGCCCGCAACCTCGGCGGCCAGATCCGGCGCATTCATGCGATATTGGATTTTCTCGAGGAAGAGGGGTTTGGCGATCAGTTACATCCCCTGCGCGCGCAAACCGAAACACTCGGGAAGCAGCTCCGGCGTCTGCGCCGCAGCCATCAAGCGTGCCTGCCGGACTACCGCGAGCTTCACGATCGAGGAGAGGCCCTGTTCGCGGAGGCGCGCGCGTTATGTCCTTCTCCGGAAACGATTCTGTTGCCGGAATCCGCACCCCAGGGTGCCGCGAGCGACACCCCCTACAGAATTACAAAATCAATTTCCGAATCTAAAGAATCTGTAGCCGCTGCGGCGGCGAGCAGGGCATCCGGAAAAGAAGAGGAGGCGCGTACGGTGTCCATCATCGCAACAGAGCCCCGGGAACCCTTCTATCCGAGACCTGGTTTTGTCGCGCGCATCGCGCCGACGCTCGGCAGCCTGATCCGCAAAGAGCGGCCCGTTGAGACCGACGTCATCGAGGCCGCCTACCAACTCCTGAACCCGCTCGGCATCAGCCAAGGCGCCTGGAGCGAGGCGTGTGGCAACCGCGGACGCTATCACGCCGCCGTGCTGGTCGCCGTGATCGCCGAGAAACATCAGGCCCAGCAGCTCCGGTCACCGGGCGCATACCTCCGCGCGCTGGTCGCCCGCGACCGCACCGGCCGGCTCAATCTCGACCACAGCCTGTTTGCTTTGCGCGACCGTGCAGACCGGCTCCACGCAAGTCAAAACGCGAGCCGGGGGTTCGCATGAGCACGCAGACGACGACGCGAAATCCCACGCCCGAACAATGGCGTCATTGGTTTGAGGAGGCGCGGACGGGAGATTGGCGAAGCAAGGTTGACCCCAGACATCTCGCTGTCCTTACCGCCATGCTTGCCTCCGTCGTGTTGGGCGTGCTGATTTTCCACGCCTGCACCGACCGGAACATCGACTTCACCGCGTTTTATGCCGCGGCCACGCTCGCGGCGGGGGGCCATGGGGCAGCCGTCTATGATCCCGCCTTGCTCTACCAGGCCGAACGCGCCGTCGCCCTGCAAAATCCTGCCTTCGCCTACAACTGCTTCCTCTATCCGCCCATCGCCCTCGTGGTCTTGCGCCCGCTTGCGCTGCTTCCTTACCCGGCCGCCCTCGCCTTATGGACAATCACCCAACTCGCTGCCGTCACCGCGGTTTTACGCCACACGCTCGGCCGGCTTCGGCCGCTGGTCTATCTCATCGCGTTCCCGGCGATCTGGTACAATGTCCTGCTCGGCCAAGACGGGTTGCTGAACACCGCCATCCTCGGCGCCGCAGCGCTCGCATTCGCAGGCAGACGGCCGGGTGTCGCCGGCGGCCTCATGGCGCTGCTCTGCTACAAGCCCCAACTCATCCTCTCCCTGCCCGGCTGCCTGCTGGCAGGCCACCAAGGACGCGCGATCACCGCCTTCGCGCTCATAGCGTGCGGCCTGGCGTTGCTATCGCTGGGACTCGACGGGGTCGCGACATGGCGCGCCTTTCTCACCCTGTTCTTCCACGGCGCCGGTGCGATTTATGGCACGGGCCCCACAACCGCCGAACATCCGGGCGCGCTCGGCGCCGTGGTTCATGCCGACGCGATCTTGAGCGCGTTCGGCTTTGCGCTCACGGCGGGCTTCAGCCGCCTAGCCGCGGCCGTGTTCCAAGTCGTCATCAGCACCGGTGCGCTCATTGTCGCAGCGTGGATCTGGCGCGCTTCGCAGCGCCTGGAGCCCCGCATATTGAGCGTGTTCGCGGCCATCGCCTTGGCCGCGCCGCTGTTCATGCTCTACGACGCGACGATTTATGTGTTGGCACTTGCCTGGGCGGGACGTGCCCGCGAAGCCACGGGATGGCTGCCGTGGGAGGTCACGCTCTTCCTCCCAATCTACGTCACGTCGCTTTCATTCGGCTGCATCTGCGGCATTCAACTCGGCTGGCTCGATGGCCTGGCACTGCTATGGATCGCCTACCGCCGGGCAATTTTTAGCGCGGGTCCTGACACTGGCTCGCAACCCTCACCGATTGCGGCGGTGTGCCAATGACCTACCTGGCCCAACGCCCACCGGCCGCATCCCAGACGGTCTGTGGAAGTGCCCGCAAACCAAAGCAGGGCCATCACGAGCTCGAGCCATGCGACGTCATTTTGCTGGGGACGATCTGTGTCGTAGCACTTTCAGCGCGAGTTCTCACTTACGCGCTCTATCCGGGGCTGCTTGATTCCGTCGAAATCTTTCAGTTTCACGAACCCGCCCACCGCTGGGTGTTCGGCACCGGCCTGATCGCATGGGAGCAGGTCGTCGGCATCAGGTCACCCATCATTCCCGGATTCCTGGCAGCACTTGCGCTGCTCTGCAAACAGATCACCACCAATCCCGATCTCTACCGCCACACGGCTTCTATCGCCGCTTGCGTGGTCACCACCATCCCGACCGGATTCGCTTACGTGATCGGCCTGCGCAGCTTTGGGCGCGCCGCCGCCATTCTCGCCTCAACCCTGAACGCCACCTGGTTCGAATGCCTTCACTACGCGCCGCACTTCATCGCCGACACCATCACCGGAACGCTACTCATCACCACGCTCTATTTCTGCTGGCCGTGCCAGCCGCAAACCAGCCCCGTGCGCCTGCGCGCCGCTGGCGCGCTCTGCGCCTTGACCTTCGTGATCCGGCCCCAGCTCGCTCCTGCCCTGATCGTGGCCGCGCTCTACGCCGTCCTTCCCGCCCCCCGCAACATCCGCCCGTTTACGATCGGCGCTGTTCCTGTCCTGGTCCTGTCGGGACTGTTCGATTGGGCGACCCTGGGCACACCGTTCCAGTCGATCTGGCTCTATTACGTCGTGAACCAAGTCTGGCACGTCTCCGGCGCCTACGGTACCGAGCCGTTTTACTGGTATGCCGCCTCGGAACTCGTGTTTTGGCTCGGCGCCGGGCCGGTCCTCATCTACGCCGCAACCCTGGGCGCACGCGCCACCCCCGCGATCACCGCCACCCTCGCGGTCGCCTTCCTGTCCTTCTCGGCCGTTGGTCATAAAGAGGTTCGCTTCCTTTACGCCCTGCTGCCGCTCTTCCTGATCTTGATCGGGATCGGAACCGCAGAACTACTGCGGGTCCGCTCGGTTGCAACCACAAGGGACAGATGGAAGACCGGTGCGGCTTGCGCCGCCTGGTGCGCGCTGTCCTTCGCGCTGGGTTTCCTGAGTCCCTACAAAGCCATGTGGAACCTGGGCCGGGGTCCCCTCGAGGCTTTTGAGGCCGTCAACCACGACCCCCGCGCGTGCGGACTCGCACTCTATCCCGCCTCGGTCTGGGCTCACACCTACGGGCAATCCTACCTTCGCGCCGACATCCGCATGAGCGCCGCGACGCCAGCAGCAATCCTCGAGCACACCCCGGCCGCCAACTACGTCCTCGACGAAGACGAGCCACCTGACCACCCGGCGCCGCCGCTCCGGTTCGGCGCGTACCACCAGGTCGGTTGCTGGTCCGACCTCGGGCCGAACCAGGTGTGCCTTCTGCGTCGCCCGGGCGGTTGCCACTACCACCCCGACACCGACGAACTCAAACCGGATCCGGGTGCGGCCGTCGACAAAATCCTCCGCGCTCACGGGATCCTCGACCCCCACCTCTACACCACATCGAATTAGGAGCTCGCCCATGGGACGGATCAAATATCTCGACGGGCTGCGCGGTGTGGCAGCCCTGCAGGTCCTGCTCCTCCATCTGCTCTCCTGCTACATGCCGGCCCTGGTATTTGCGGGCCCGTTTGAGGCCACGATCTCAAGCGAAATTCATGGCTCGCCGCTGGGGCTTCTCTACGACGGATCCGCCGCGGTCTATCTCTTCTTCCTGATCAGCGGGTTCGCGATCACCCGTGCCTACGACCCAGGCTCCGACTACATCGCGCTCATGACGGCGCGGGTCGTTCGTTTCGCGCTGCCATTGACACTCGCTTGCTACCTCACCTGGGCGATCGGCAATTACGACCAGTCCGACTACCTCACCGCCGCTGGTATCACCGGTTCCGGCTGGATGGGCGCGCTCTGGCACTATCCCCGTGGTGCCATCCAGCCGCTGCGCGACGCCCTCATCAATGGCTTGCTGGTGGGCTATCCGACCGCGTCGCCCATCGCCGCGGTGCTTCCCGGTATCACCCAGCCCCTGGCGCAATCCCTGCTTCCGCCAATGTGGACCCTCAATACCGAACTTCGTGGTACGATCCTGGTCCTCCTGTTGGCCCGGCTGCGCATGTGCCGGCCCCGTCTCTGGATCATCGTCTGCTTTGCTTCGTAACCGATGCGAGCTCCCCACCTCGCGGCGCGGTTTGATTTGCTGAACACTGGCGCCTTGAATTTGGGCGAGGTGATATCGTGGATAATGACGGTCCTAATGCGAGGCATCGGCACAGTCATCAGGACGCTGAATACCGCCGGGTTGAGCTGATCACCGGCAGAAAGCGGCGGCGGGATTGGACGGCGGAGGAGAAGGCTGAGATCCTCGCCGCAACCATGGCGCCGGGATCAACGGTTACGGAGGTGGCGCGGCGTTTTGAGGTCAGCCGGGGGTTACTTTGGACGTGGCGCCGCAAGGCGATGGACGAACTGGCGGAGGAGACGGGGCCGCGTTTTGTGCCGTTGCGCATTGGGGAAGAGACAACCGAGAGAACTGCTGTTGTTTCGGAGCCGGCGGGGGCTCGATTGGGTCGGGATCAGCCCGCGGGATCGATTGAGGTCGCGGTCGGGCGGGCCCGGGTCCGGGTGGAAGGAGCAGTTGATCCGGAAGTTTTGCGTCAGATGCTGGGCCTGATCGGACCGGCGCGGTGATCCTGGGCATTCCGTCTCGGCCGGGGCTGCGGGTGATGGTGGCGTCTAAGCCGATTGATTTTCGCAAAGGCATGGATGGCCTCGTGGCCATGGTGAGAGAGTTACTGTCGGCCGACCCATTCGCCGGCGATGTCTTCGTGTTCCGAGCCAAGAGAACCGATCGAATCAAGCTGATTCTATGGGACGGCTCTGGTCTTTGTCTGGTGACCAAGCGGCTGGAGGCTGGCGGTTTTACGTGGCCGTCGGTGCAGGATGGCGCGGTCACGCTGAGTGTCGCACAACTGCGCATGCTATTCACCGGAATGGATTGGACGCAGATACCTGCGCGATCCCCATCGCCGGCGAGGCCCTTGATACCGGTCGAAAAATTACAGGCAGCACCTTAATTTTCTAGCGAAACGGCTGGCATGTTTGGTAACTTTCAAGCATGTCCGATGGCCAAAACTCCCCGCATGATACGGCGCATTTGCTGGCGTTGAACGCAGCATTGCGAGCGGAGAACGAGAACCTTCGGGCGGTCGTGGCGACCTTGAAGCGGGCCCTGTATGGCGCGCGATCCGAGAAACAGGTCGAGCCGGCGAACCAACTGCCGCTCGCTTTGAACGATCTTTCCGCCATACCGGTTGAACCTGCCAAATTGCCGGCGCCTGCAAATTCCAACCGGCCGGCGCGGCCCAAGGCGGCGCGCAATATCGGCGGTCTACCGGCGCATCTGCCGCGGGTGGACATCACGATTGAGCCGGCCAGCCACGCGTGCCCCTGCTGCGAAGGCAAACTGCACCTGATCGGTGACGATATCAGCGAGATGCTGGACGTGGTGCCGGCCATCCTGCGCGTCAAACGCATTCACCGGCCACGCTATGGCTGCCGGGCCTGTGAAGGTGCGGTGGTACAGGGTAAGGCGCCGGCGCGTCCGGTTGATGGCGGCATGCCGACGGTCGCGCTGCTGGTGCATATCGCGGTGATGAAATTCGCCTGGCATTTGCCGCTGCACCGGCAGGTTAAAATGCTCTCCGGCCAGGGGGTCGATCTGGATGTTTCGACGCTGGTGCATTGGATCAGCCGGCTGGCGTGGTGGCTGAAACCGCTGCATGCGTTGCTCGCCGCCACCATCCTCTCGTCGCCGAAGATCTTTTGCGACGACACACCGCTGCCGGTGCTGGATAGAACCCGAAAGCGAACCCGTATCGCCCGGCTCTGGTCCTACGCGATGGATGATCGCCCGTGGTGCGGCCCGGCGCCGCCGGC
>Ga0302311_10007951_pt1 | contig 10721 bp, 8 predicted proteins | sample III_Palsa_N1_3_FD_200449 | JGI IMG/M metagenome (GOLD analysis project Ga0302311, IMG submission 200449) | Peat permafrost microbial communities from Stordalen Mire near Abisko, Sweden - III_Palsa_N1_3 | ecosystem: Environmental > Terrestrial > Soil > Palsa > Peat permafrost | place: Sweden...
GGCCAGGATCGGTCCGTTCCGGATCGTCGCCAGACTTGGTGCGGGCGGGATGGGCAAGGTCTATCTGGGCCGGGCCGAGAGCACCGGCAAGGCGGTGGCGATCAAGACCATCCACGGCGACCTGGTCACCGACCGTGAGTTCCGGGCCCGTTTCGCCCGAGAGGTGGCCGCGGCGCGGCAGGTGCGCGGCAGCTATGTCGCCGAGCTCGTCGACGCCGACGCGGACGCGGAGAACCCCTGGCTGGCCACAGCGTACGCGCCGGGCATCTCGGTCAGCGACGCGGTCAACCGCAGCGGGCCGCTGCCGGTCGACGCGGTCCGCCGCCTCGGCCTGTGCGTCGCCCGCGCGGTCGCCGATATCCACTCAGTCGGCCTGGTGCACCGGGATCTGAAGCCCGACAACGTGCTGCTGACCTCGACCGGCCCGAAGGTGATCGACTTCGGCATAGCCCGCGGGGTGGCCGAGGAGGGTCTCACGCGCACCGGCATGGTGGCCGGCTCCCCGCCGTACATGGCCCCCGAGCAGCTGCTGACCGGGGACTTCGGCACCGGCTCGGACGTGTTCGGGCTGGCCGCGATCCTGCACTTCGCCGCCACCGGCATCGGCCCCTACGGCAAGGGCGGGGTCAACGAGCTCTACGGCCGCGCGATAACCATCGGCCCGGTGATCGACCCCGCATTGCCCGAGTCGCTGGCCGCCGTGCTGCGCACCTGCCTGACCAAGGAGCCGGCCGGACGGCCGACCGCGGCCGCACTGCTGACGCTGCTGGAGCAGGCCCCGGGCGAGGACCCGGGCACCGGCTGGCTGCCGAGCGCGGTGATGGCGGAGATCCTGGCCCAGGCCACTGAGGCGCTCAGCGCGGAGTCCAGCGGCGGGGCCCCGGCGGCGCCGACGTACCAGCAGCCGCCTCAGCAAGCGCGTCCGCAACCACAGCCTCCACAGCAACAGCAGCCGCCGCGTTATCAGCCTCCTCAGGCCGGGCCGCCGCAGGGCGTCCGCCCCCAGAGCCCCGCCTACCCCCCGCCTGTTCAACCGCAGCCTGTCCGGCCGCAGTCGGGTCCTCCCCAGTCCGGCTATCCGCAGCCCAACCGCGCCCAACCAGCGCAACAACGGCACCCCAGCTGGCCGAACAACAACGTGGCCGGCGCCCCGCAGCAGCAGAACACCCCGGCCCGGCCGCAGTACCCGCAGGGGGTCGTCAACACCCCGCCGTCCTTCGCGGTGCCGCAGCAGCAGAACCGCCCCTCGGTCGGCCCGTACGCCCAGCCGGGCCAGTACGGGGTCGTGCCCGGCGTGCCCGGCTACCAGCGGCAGAAGAATCCCAAGGCCATGTGGGGGATGATCCTGGGGCTGGCCAGTGTCCTGCTGTTCCTCCTCCCGGTGGCCGACCTGATCCTGGCGGGCCTTGCCATCGGGTTCGGCCTGACCGGCAAGGGCCAGGCCAACCGGACCGGCGGGGTGGGCCGGGGCCAGGCGCTCACCGGCATCATCCTGGGCACGATCTTCATCGTGCTCGCCTTCTGGTACAACATCGCCTTTTTCAAGGACCTAGGTTCCAACAACAACTACGGCAACTGAACGGACCTGATCACCCGTCCGGCCACACCGGCATGCGCCGACCCGGACGGCCCCATAGCGTGTGATCATGCCCCCTGTGTCGCGCTCCGATCACCTGCATGACGATCAGCGCGGCGCTTCGGCCCCCGTCCAGGCGACAGCGCGGCGGGTGACCGCCACCTGGCTGATCGCCTTCCTCGGGCTGTTCCTGATCGGGGCGGCCTGGTCGCTGGCCATGCCCTACGACGGGCCGCCCGACGAACTCCAGCACGTCCTGCGTGCCTATGGCGCGGTCGACGGACAGTTCATCAGCCCCGACGGCGAACAGGACACGCCGGCCAGCCTGAGCCCACCCGGCATCGGCTGCTTCCGCTGGCACACCGACCAGTCGGCCGACTGTGCCAAGCGGGCCGGCTCGGTCCCCGGCAGCGAGCACGACCTGTCCCGGACCAAGACCAGCGCCGCGTACTACTCCCCCGCCTACTACGTGATCTGCGGTTGGCCGATCTACCTGTGGCCCGACTACAAAGGCATCATCTCGGCCAGGCTGCTTACCGCCGTGTTCATGGCCGCCATGCTCGCCTCGGCCTTCGCGATGGCGACCGGCCTGCGACACGGGCGCCGGCTGCTGCTCGGCCTGCTGGTCGGGCTCACGCCGGTGACGATGAACCTGGCCGGGGCGGTCAACCCGGCAGGTCCCGAGATCGCGGTCGGCGTCGCCCTGTGGGTCGCCCTGATCGCGATGGTCGAGGCGGAGCGGGTGAACGGCTGGATCGTCGCGATGGCCGGACTCTCGGCGGCCGGACTGGCGGTGTTCCGCGGCTTCGGCCTCGGCTGGTTGCTCGCGATCCTGTGCGTGTGCGCGCTCGGCCTGTCCGTCGAACGGTTCAAGGCCCTGCTGCGCAACCGGCTGCTCTGGACCGGCGCGGCGGTCGCGGCGGTCGGCATCATCTTCGGGCTCTACTGGCGCTACGCCGTGCCTGCCCTCGGCTTGGACGACGGACCGTCCCCCGCCGGCGGGCTGCGCCTGCGCCAGGTGGTGCTCCAGGTGCTGTGGGACCGCCTGCCTTACTACGCACAGGGTATGGTCGGGCTGACCTCGTACGGGGACGTGCCGCAACCGCAGATCTACTTCTATGTCTGGTACGTCGCGGCCGGATGCGCGGTACTGCTCGGCATCGCCTGCCTCGGCTGGATCAACCGGGTCCGGCTGCTGGCGATCGTCCTGGGCTCCTATGTCGTCCTCGCGGTGCCGGACATCAACGCGATCCACCACGGCTGGTATCTGTCTCAGGGCCGGTACGCACTGCCGTTCGTCGTCGGCGCGCCGCTGCTGGCGGGCTACCTGCTGGGCAAGGCGGGGGTGCTCACCGATCTGCAGCTGAACCAGTTGGCCAAGCTGTGCGCGCCGGTGTTACTGCCGTTCCAGTTCGTGGCGCTCTGGTTCACGATGATCCGCTTCGACAAGGGCGTGCAACCAGGGGTGTACCCGATGGCGATCAGCCCGTTCCATGGGAAGTGGACACCGCCGGAGGGCGTCACGCTGCCGCTGCTTCTGTGCGCCGCAGGGTGTCTTGTCGTTCTCTGCCTGGTCTTCTGGCAGGCCAGAGTGCGTCGCCAGCCGGTTCTTCCGGTACTTGTGCCAATGCCGGAAGAAACCCTCGCTCTGTAGCGAAACAGGGGCAATCAGGTAACCCGCTGTTACAGAGTTGGTTCATTAGGGCCCTTAATATTTTAAGCAACGGATCATGTTCCACTCCGCTGTTGACAAAGTTAAGGCACCTACCAATGCACCCTGCTCTGCCGGTCGGCACACCCCCCACCACGTCGGCGACCACACCAGGCAGGCTCGGGCCGGGCGGCCTCAGACAGCTCGGCCTGACCATCGCGGCGCTGGCAGGGGCCTGGATGATATCCGTGCTCGCCACCGTGACCCATCTCGACTGGCTGCTGCCGATCGTGATGCTGGTGGCCACCGCCGGGGCGCTGCGGGCGGGAGACGCGCTGCTGGACCGGCTGATGTTCGCGCTCACCATGATGCTCGGCGCGCTACTGGGGCTCGGCCTGGTCTACTCGGTCTGGCCGTGGCACCTGGACCCGATCGGCATCGCCGGCACTTATCTCTCCCTGGTCGTCCTAGCCGCCGCGTTCTCCGGTCGCGAATTCCGGATACCCCGGAAAGTCAGGCCCACGGACCTGGTGCTGGTGGTCGTCACCGGATACACGTTCTACCGGCTGTACCAGCCGATCGCCCGGCTCAACCCGATCCAGCGCTTCGCTTTCAACTCCCCGCTCGAAGACCAGTTCTCGCATTTCGCGTATTTCGACGCCATCCACAGAGTCGGCGGCTTCGGGTTTCTGAACTCCGCCAGGACCTTCCCGATGATCGGGCACCCGGCCGAGAAGATCTATCCTCAGGGCGCGCATTTCCTCTACGTCCTGATGGACGTGTTCGTCCGGTCCACCACCGCGGCCGGCAACGGGGTGGCCGAGTACAACCGGTTCTTCGTCTACACCATGGCCGGCTTCTCCTTCCTGGTCCTGGCGACCGGCTGGGCCGCCCGCTGGATCGCCGGCCCGCAGCTGCGCGGCTGGCACAGCGCCCTGGTCGTGACCACTGTGGTGTGCTTCGCGGCCTTCGGCCCGTTCGGCTTCGTCTTCCGCACCTCGGACATCGCCGAGGTGATCGGCCTGGCCTTCGTCGCACTGCTGATGGCGGTGACCATGCGGGCGCCCCGGCGGGTGCCGGACCAGCTGCTGCTCACCGCGGCGGCCGTGATCGGCGTGGCCTTCGCCTACTACGCGTTCCTGATCATGATCATCCCGGCGCTGCTGGTCGCCTTCGTGTTCTACCGCCGCCGGCTGCTGCGGCACTGGCGCTACGCCGTCCCGCTCGGCGTGGTCGGCGCCTTCGTGGCGGCCGTACCGCTGGTCATCATGGAGACCACCTCCTTCAACGTGCAGAACCAGGCCGACGCGGTCGGGGCGAAGGCGGCCGTCGACCGAACCCTGCTCGGCCTGCTCATCCTGCTGGTCCTGGCCAGCCAGTTCACCAGGGCCGGGCACCGCTCGCCGACCTGGCGGATGATGTCCGCCTCACTGCTGCTCAGCGCGCTCGGCGCGGGGGCGCTGATCGCCATCCAGGGCGGCACACTGACCCAGGCCTCGTATTACGGCGAGAAGCTGGTCTACGTCCTGTTCTTGATGTGCCTGGTCGGGTTCGGCTCGCTGGCGCTGTTCCTCAAGCCGCACGAGGTCGAGCCGGGTTCGTCCGGGCTGGGCCGAATCCAGGGCCGCCTCCAGGGCGGCTTCCTGCACCGCGCGATCGGACCGGCCCTGGCCATCGCGATCGCCGCGCTGGTCACCGGCGCGGTCCACCCCGGTTTCGGGTCCCCGACCGTGGACAAGCCCTACTGGGTCGCCTACTGGTCCGAGGGGCGCGTACACACCCCGGACGAGCCGGTGATCGCGGCCCTGAACCAGCGCGGGATACTCACCGACGAAGTCAAAACGCTGGTGGCGACCTCAGACAACGGCTACGACGACTACCGGTTGACCCTGCTCGTCGGCGTGCTCAACCACCAGGAGGCAGACGTCCTCCTGCTCGGCGCCGGAACATACGTCAACGACCTCAAGGGCATCAACACCGCGGCGAACGAGGGCAGCGGCCGGGCGCTCCCGAACGACCTGAAGGTCCTGCTCGGGCAGATCACCCCGGCCACCGGGCTGGTGCGGGTGGTCGTCACGGACCCGAACCTCCAGACCGCGATCCAGGACTACGCCGCGCACCACCCCGGCCTCCGGATCATCGTGGTGCTCCTGCCGTTCGACCTGGCCACGGCGCCGGCAACGGCGAACGCTTAGAAGATTCCGGCCTGGAAGGCCGCGGCCAGCTCCTCGCGCCAGTCCCCCATCGGTGCCAAACCCGCCCGGTTCCAGCCCTCGTGCCCCAGGACGCTGTAGCTCGGGCGCTTGGCCGGCCGGACGAACTTGTCCGAGGTGGTCGGCAGCACCCGGGCCGAGTCCAGGCCGGCCAGTTCGAAGGCCGCCTTGGCCAGCCCGCACCACGTGGTCTGCCCGGCCGCCGTGCCGTGGTAGATCCCGGCGGGCGCCTGGCCCGCCAGCGCGGCCTGCCCGAGCAGCACCAACTGCCGGGCCAGCGCGGCGGTGGAGGTCGGCTGGCCAAGCTGGTCGTCGACCACGTCGAGGGTGTCGCGGTCGCCGGCCAGGCGCAGCATGGTGGCCACGAAATTCGCGCCATGAGCGCCGTAGAGCCAGGCGGTGCGCACGATGTAGCCGGAGTCCGGCAGAAGCTCCAGGACCGCCTGCTCGCCGTCGAGCTTGCCCCGGCCGTAGGAGTTGATCGGCGCGGTGGGCGCGTCCTCGGGGATCGGCGAGGTGGCGTCGCCGGGGAACACGTAGTCGGTCGAGATCTGGATCAGCCGCGCCCCGTGACGTGCGCTGGCGGCGGCGAGGTTACGTGCGCCCGCGCCGTTGATCGCGGTGGCCTGCGCCTCCTCGGTCTCGGCCAGGTCGACGTTCGTCCACGCCGCGCAGTTGACCACCACGTCGTGGCCGGCGACCGTTTCGGCCACCGCCTCAGCGTCGGTGATGTCCAGTGCCTTGCGGTCCACTGCGGTGACCTGGGCGCTCGGGTCGGCCGCGAGCACCTCGCACAGATCGGTTCCAAGCATTCCGGCCGCGCCGGTGACGAGTACGCGCATAATTCCCAGAGTGTAGTGGCCGGGCCCGGGACCTGGGCCACCCGGAGTGGCACGCCCGTCCGTACACCCTCTAAGCTTTGGCCCTATGCGCGGAATCATACTTGCCGGAGGCACCGGCTCGAGGCTCTGGCCGATCACCAAAGCCGTCTCGAAGCAGCTGATGCCGGTTTACGACAAGCCGATGATCTACTATCCGCTGTCCACTCTGATCATGGCCGGGATCCGCGAGATCCTGATCATCACCACCCCCGAGGACCAGGCCGCGTTCAAGCGGCTGCTCGGCGACGGCCACGAACTCGGACTCGAACTGTCGTACGTGGCCCAGGAGCGCCCGGACGGACTGGCCCAGGCGTTCATCCTGGGCGAGGAGTTCATCGGCGACGAGTCGGTCGCCCTGGTCCTGGGCGACAACATCTTCCACGGCGTCGGGCTCGGCAGCCAGCTGCGCGGCAACACCACGGTCGACGGCGGCCTCGTCTACGCCTACCAGGTGGCCAACCCGTCCGAGTACGGCGTGGTGGAGTTCAACGAGGACGGCCACGCCGTCTCGATCGAGGAGAAGCCGGCCAGCCCGCGCTCCCGCTTCGCGGTGCCGGGCCTGTACTTCTACGACAACCGGGTCGTGGACATAGCCAAGCAGCTCAAACCGAGTGCACGCGGCGAGCTGGAGATCACCAGCGTGAACGCGACCTACCTGGAGATGGGCGAACTGGTCGTCTCGGTGCTGGACCGGGGCACCGCCTGGCTGGACACCGGCACCTTCGAGTCGCTGGTCCAGGCGGCCGAGTTCGTCCGGGTGATCGAGCAGCGCCAGGGCCTGAAGATCGGCTGCATCGAGGAGACCGCCTGGCGCTCCGGCTTCATCGACGACGGGCAGCTGGCCGCGCTGGCCACACCGCTGCTCAAGAGCGGCTACGGCAAATACCTGCTGGACCTGCTGAGCTCGCAAGACTGAGCCGGGCCGGCCCCAAGACTTTCCTGACCGAGGACGGACGACGCAGCGATGAAAATCGAAGAACTCTCCATCGAGGGCGCCTGGCGGATCGTGTCGCCGCAGTTCGGCGACCCCCGCGGGCTGTTCATGGAGTGGTACCGGCACGACCACCTGGCCGAGGCGGTCGGGCACCCGCTGGACCTGCGCCAGGCGAACCTGTCGGTGTCGGCCAAGGACGTGGTGCGCGGCATCCACTTCGCCGACGTGCCCCCCGGCCAAGCCAAGTACGTCACCTGCGTGCGCGGCGCGGTGCTGGACCTGATCGTGGACCTGCGGGTCGGCTCGCCGAGCTTCGGCACCTGGGAGTTCGTCCGGCTGGACGACACCGACCGGCACGGGGTGTACTTGGCCGAGGGCCTGGGCCACGGCTTCTGCGCGCTGACCGACGACGCGACGCTCAACTACCTGTGCTCGGCCACCTACTCCCCCGGCCACGAGCACTCGGTGCACCCGCTCGACCCCGACCTGGGCATCGACTGGCCGGCCGAGATCCCGCAACTGTCGGACCGCGACGCCGCCGCGCCCAGCCTGGCCGACGCCATCTCCACCGGCCTGCTGCCGGACTACGACACCTGCGTCTCCTACTACGCCTCGCTCAACCGGCAATGACCACGTTCGACATCATGATGCCGTACTACGGCGATGTCGCATTGATGAAACTGGCCGTGCAGAGCATCATCGGCCAGACCGAGCAGTCCTGGCGGCTGACCGTGGTCGACGACGGGACGGCCGAGGGCGTGCCGGAGTGGTTCGCCGGACTGGACGAGCCGCGGATCCGCTACCAGCGCAACCAGGTCAACCTGGGCGTGACCGGCAATTTCCGCAAGTGTGTCTCACTGCTCGAATACGAGCGCGCGGTGATGATGGGCTGCGACGACATCATGCTGCCCGACTACCTGGCCACGATTCGCGCGGTGCTCGACGAGTACCCGACCGTGGCGATGGTCCAGCCGGGTGTGCAGGTCATCGACGGCGTGGGAGCGCCCTGCAAGCCGCTCGTCGACCAGGCCAAGCAGCGGGTCTACGCGCCCAAGCACACCGGCCGGCTGCTGATGACCGGCGAGGCGCTCGCGGTGAGCCTGCTGCGCGGCGACTGGCTCTACTTCCCCTCCCTGTGCTGGCGCTCGGACGTGCTCAAGGCGGTCGACTTCCGGGACGGCCTGGAGATCATCCAGGACCTGGCCCTGATCATCGACCTGATCCAGCGCGGCGAGAGCCTGGTGGCCGATCCCACCGTGTGCTTCCAGTACCGCCGCCACCAGCACAGCGCCTCCAGCACCAGCGCGGTGGCCGGCAGCCGCTTCGGCGAGGCCAAGGGTTATTTCCTGGAGGTGGCCGAGCGGATGGAGGCGCAGGGCTGGCCCAAGGCGGCCAAGGCCGCCCGGCACCACTTCTCCACCCGGATCCACGCCCTGACGATGCTGCCCGGCGCGCTGCTCGCCCACCAGAAGGACAGCACCCGCGCGCTGCTCGACTTCGCGTTCCGCCCCTAGCTTCTCGAAGGATCGCGCCATGCCGAACACCCCGCCGTCCCCGTCCCGCTCACCGTCGGCCGCCCCCGGCAAACTGGCCGCGCTGATCACCGCCTACCACCCGGACGACCGCCTGCTGGGCACCGTGGACGCCGCACTTGAGTTCGTCGACGAGGTCGTGGTCGTGGACAACACCCCCGGCGGCGCCGACCTGCTGTCGCCACTCAAGGACCGGTCTGGGGTGCTGGTCCTGGGCGCGTCCGAGAACCTCGGCCTGGCCGCCGCGCTCAACCGCGGGCTACGGGAGGTCTCGCCCGGCATCGAGGCAGTGCTCTTCCTCGACCAGGACACCGTGTTGCCGGCCGAGCTGGTACCCCGGCTCGCTGCGCACCTGGCCGACCCGTCCGTGGCCGTGGCCGCTCCCACGGCCTGGGACGCCGTCAACAACGCGCCCTACCGGGCCTTCGGCGAGCTCGGCCAGGAGGTCGCGGACAAAGAGATCGTGATCACCTCCGGGATGCTGGTGCGCCGCTCGGTGCTAGCCGAGATCGGCGAGTTCCGCGAGGATTTCTTCGTCGACTACGTGGACCTGGACTTCTGCCTGCGGGTCGGCGCGTCCGGCGGACGACTGGTGGAGGACAAGCGGCTGAAGATGCCGCACTCGATCGGCGAACGCCGTGAGCACCGCTTCCTCGGGGCTAAGGTCCTGGTCGTACACCACGCGGCCTGGCGGCAGTACTGGATGGCGCGCAACGGCACGATCCTGATCCAGGAACACCTGCGCCGCAATCCCAAGTGGGCGGTGACGAACACCCTGTTCCTGGCCCGCTGGTTCGTCGTGACCTCACTGTTCGCCGAGCAGCGCGGCGCGAAGTCGGTTGCCCTGCTGCGCGGGTTCCGGGACGGGTTCACCCGCCACGTCACCCGGTCCTACCTGCCCGCCGGAGCGCGCTATCGCGGCGTCGGCGTGGAGAGCCAGCCGGTTTCGGCCACCGCTAGCGAGTAGTGAGTTCCTCTTTCGGCGCCAGCACGCTCAGGCTGGCGCCGGGCGGCAGGTACTTGAGGTTCGTCTTCCCGCGCAGCCCGTCGGAGAAGCCGCGCAGCGCCACCCCGACCCGTTCCTTGCGCGGCGGTTCGAACACCGCGCGCGTGGCGAGCCAGACACACATGTAGAACACCGTGGAGAAGGCCCAGCCGGGCTCGGCCCGCTTGTGCTCGCGGACCAGAACCATCGCGTTCCGGGCGATCCAGTACACCCGCCAGGTCGGGTGCCGGGACGCGGTCACGCTGACCCCGGCGATGCTGTGCTCCTCGCGCTTGCCGAGCGAGTGCTCCAGCTTGAGCCGCTTGTCCCGGATGATCCGGAAGCCCGCCGCCCTGGCCCGCAGGCAGAAGTCGTTGTCCACGTGGTCGACGAAGAAGTCCTCGCGGAACTCCCCGACCTTCTCGATCACCTCGCGGCGCACCAGCATCCCCGAGGTGATCACCACCGGCATGTCCTTGACGGTGGCGTGCAGGAAGGCCCGGGTCTCGTAGTACTTGCCCCGGTCCACGTCGTAGGGCGCCGGCGCGGCGATGCCGATCGTAGGGTCCCCCTCCAGGTGGGCGACGAGCCCGGCGACCAGCTCCGTGCCGAGCACCGAGTCCTGGTCGAGGAAGAGCACCGCCTCGGTCCCGGGCGCGATCTGCCGGACCCCGAGGTTGAGCGCGGCGCCCAGGCCCAGGTTCTCCCCGGACCGCAGCACCCGGACGCCCGGCAGCGCGGCCAGCGCGCCGGCGCTGGACTCCTCGCCCTCGGGGGTGTTGTCCACCACGACGACCTGCTCGCAGGACTTCAGGGCGCTCTCCACCACGGCGGCCAGCCGCTCGTCGGGGAAGAACGCGGTGGCGATCGCGGCGATCTTGAGGGTCATGGGCGTCGGGCTCCAGGGATGGGTCTGGACGGGGTGACGGTCGGTGGAGGCACCGGGAGT
>Ga0302311_10007953_pt1 | contig 10720 bp, 5 predicted proteins | sample III_Palsa_N1_3_FD_200449 | JGI IMG/M metagenome (GOLD analysis project Ga0302311, IMG submission 200449) | Peat permafrost microbial communities from Stordalen Mire near Abisko, Sweden - III_Palsa_N1_3 | ecosystem: Environmental > Terrestrial > Soil > Palsa > Peat permafrost | place: Sweden...
CCTCGCGGCGGGCGGCGATGCAGAGCGCCGGCGCCCAGGCCCTCGGCGGCGGGGCGGGGCCGCTGATGGCGGCGCTGATCGTCGGCGACGGCGACGTCCACGGGGTGCTGTGGATGGGCGGCGCGCTGCTGGTCGGCGGTTTCGCCCTGATCGCCTGGCTGCACTTCACCAATCGCCCGGCGGTGGGCGCGAACGCAACGGCTTCTTAAGCCCGCGCGGCTATGGTCCAGGCATCCGCTAGAAGCCAGCCATGTCGGAACCCGCACCCTCACGATCCGAACACCGCCAGACCCCACGCCAGCGATCCTACCTGGGCGGCAAGCTGGTCTATGGCGACTATTTCTCGCTCGACTGCGTGGTGCGCGACATCACCACCGGCGGCGCCAAGCTGCAGCTGCCCGAGGGCCAGGCGGTTCCCGACAAGGTCTTCCTGGTCGATCTGAAGACGGCCATCGCCTATGACGCCCATGTGGTCTGGCGCCGCTATCCCCTGGTCGGCCTCGCCTTCGACCACCACTACGGCCTGGCCGAAGCGTCGACGCCGCACCTGCGGATCCTCAAACAGCTCTGGATGTCGTCCCGCGAGCGTGGCAGCAACAGCTAGAGCGCGTTCCGAAAAGTGGGAACCGGTTTTCGGATCAGACGTGCGTCAAAACAAAAAGCTAGAGCGCCGATCTGATTCCATCAGATCGGATCACGCTCTAGACCCTGTTGTCCAACAGTCATAAACCGGACCGCTCGACGTTCCGGTCGAGGCTGCGGGGGCGGCGGAAGCATCCGATGAGCGCACCGGCGAGAGCGGCGATCGAGTCGACGGGTGAACCGTCGCCGGCCGCCGAACTGTCGATCATCGTGCCCACGTTCAACGAACGCGACAACATCGGTCCGCTGATCGAGCGGCTCTCGGCGGCCCTGACCGGGGTCGACTGGCAGGCGACCTTCGTCGATGACGATTCGCCCGACGGCACCTGGCAGGAAGTCCGGCGCTGGAGCGCGCTGGACCGGCGCATCAGCTGCCTTCGCCGCATCGGCCGGCGCGGGCTTTCCGGCGCGGTGCTCGAGGGCGCGCTGTCGTGCTCGGGCGCGTATGTCGCGGTGATCGATGCGGACCTGCAGCATGACGAGCGCCTGCTCATGCGCATGCTCACCGCCCTGCGCACGGAGGGCGCCGACCTGGTGGTCGCCTGCCGCCGGCTGGACAACGCCGACGACGCCTTCGGTCTCAGCCCGTTCCGCCGCAGGCTCAGCCTGCTGGCCAACCGGGTCTGCGGCTGGGTCACCAAGACCCCGCTGAGCGACCCTCTGAGCGGCTTCTTCATGATGCGACGGGCCGAACTGGACCGGTTGGCGCCGCAGCTGTCGCCGAAGGGCTTCAAGATCCTGTTCGACATCCTGGCCACGGCGAAGGGCGGGCTCAGGGTGCTGGAGACGCCTTATGTGTTCAGGCCGCGCGCGGCGGGCCGGAGCAAGTTCGATCAGCGCGTCGTCGCCGACTACGCCGCACTGGCGCTGTCCAAGGTCAGCCGGAACCTGATCTCGCCGCGCACCATCGTCTTCGGCCTGGTGGGTCTCAGCGGTCTGCTGGTCCATCTGGCGGTGCTGCGGATGACCCTCGCGCTCGGGCTGCCGGCGGCGCAATTGCTGGGGGCCGCGGCGGCGATGACCAGCAACTATCTGCTCAACAACGCCCTCACCTATCGCGACCGATCGCGCCGGGGTTGGCGGCTGTTCGCCGGCTATGTGAAATTCGTCATGCTGTGCGGGCTCGGACTGGTCGCCAACGTCGGCGCCGCCACCATGGCCAGCAGCCTCGGAGCGCCGTGGTTCGTGAGCGGGATCCTGGGCGCGGTCGTCGGCGCCGCCTGGAACTATCTGACCACCGCGACCGCGGTCTGGGGCTGATCGGCGGGCGAGACCGGCGGATCGACCTGGCCCGCGCCTCCTGCCCCGAGCCAGCGCCACACCAGCGCCAGCGCAGACGGCGCCATGGCGGCGCCCAGGGGCCAGAGCGGGGCCATGATCAGTCCCCAGTAGAAGTTCACCGCGCGGCCCGCGACCATGAAGGCGATCACATAGCCGAACACGGTGAGCGCCACGCGCCGTCCCAGGGCGTCGCGCCACGCCGCCAGCCCGAGCAGGGCGAGCGGGAACACGCAGGCAAGGACCCAGGGCGAGAGGAAGATCGTCGCCAGGTTCCAGCTTGCCGCGTGCAGGACGAACGGCCAGCCGCCCAGCTTGAGCCAGCCCGGCGAGGCTTGGTCGGAGGGCAGCAGCAAGGCGTTCACCGCCTGGGCATGCCGGGTAAGCGCCGCGGCGAACACCACCAGCCCCAGGGTCCAGCCCAGCACCTCCTTTGGCCGCCGCTCGGCGAGGGCGAAGACGATCATGACCAGCAGGTAGGCCGCGGCGAGCTCGCGGATGAGCGCCGACAGGGTGGCGACCAGGACGCTCGCCAGCCAGCGCTCGGGCGTGCGCAGGGCCAGTGACAAGGCGATCAGCAGGCCGGCCCAGGCTTCGTGCATCAGATAGGCGGTCGGCGACAGGGCGATCCCCGCACCCGTGGTCAGCGCCAGCAGCAGGAGCCATCCATGGCGGATTTCCCGCGACGTGGCCCGCAGGCGCCAGAACCAGGCCAGCAGGACGGCCACGGCCAGCAGCCGGAGCGACAGGGTTCGTGCGGCCTGATCGGGTAGCGCGGCCATCGCCACCGTGAGCAGCGGCGGACGCACGGTGAGGAATGGACGGGCCGGCCCGTCTGCGGCGCGGAGATCCTGGATCACCGCCTGATCGTAGGGTTGCCCCGCGTGCACCTGGTCGATGATCCGCGCGTAGAACCCGCGATCGCCACCGTCGTCCACACGATGGTCGCCCTGAGCCGGGCCGAACAGGCCGAGCATGACGAGCGCCGCAGTCAAGGCTAAGGCCACCAGAGCCACGCAGCGCTTCACCCCGGCGTTCGCCGTCAGGCGAGCGACAACAGCTGGCGGCGTCACCGGGTTCTCCCTCCTCGACAGCGTCGACTGTCGGGCGGATCGATTAAGAAGGCGTTCTGGCCAGAAGCATGGCCTGGGCGCGCTGGCCGACCCTCAAAAGGGGATCGAATAGCGGCGTCCTACCGCTTGGGCAGGTCCGCGTCGGTCCAGCCGCCGCCGAGGGCCTCGATCAGGGTGACGCTGGCGATCTGGCGCTCCTGCAGCACGGTGAGCATCGACTGATCCGCCGAAAGCGCCGTGGCCTGGGCGGTCACCACGCTGGTGTAGTCGACCGTGCCGGCCTTGTATTCGTTCAGGGTGAGCGTCACCGCGAGGTGGGCGGACTTGGCCGTTTCGTCGCGGACCTCGGCCTCCTGCTCCAGCACGCGGAGCGCGACGAGTTCGTCCTCGACCTGCTGGAAGGCCGACAGCACGGTCTGGCGATAGGCCGCCACCTTGCCGGCGTAGGCCGCCTTGGCTTCGCGCACCTTGGCCTGGCGCGCGCCGAAATCGACCAGGGTCTCGGCCAGATTGCCGCCGAACGACCAGGCCTCGTTCGCTGAGTTGAACAGGTTGGAGATCGAGGACGTGTCGCTGCCGAAGCTGCCGGTGAGGTTGATGGTCGGATAGTAGGCGGCGACCTGCACCCCGATCGCCTCGGACGCCGAGGCCGCGGTGCGCTCCGCCGCCGCGATGTCGGGCCGACGCTGCAGCACCAGCGAGGGAACCACGACGGGCGCGGTCGGGACGGCGCGGTTCAGCGTGGGCTCCACGGCGATCGTCAGCTCCGACGGCGCCATGCCGGCCAGGACCGCGATCGCGTGCTCGGTCTGGCCGCGCTGCACGCCGACATCGAGGTCCGAAGCCTGGGCGGCCAGCAGCTGGGTCTGCGCCGTGATCACGTCGGTCTTGGCCGAGACGCCGCCCTTGTACTTGTTCTGGGTGATGTCGAGGGAGCGCTGATAGGCCTTCACCGTATCGTCGAAGACCCGCTTCTCTTCGTCCAGGACCCGCAGGGTGACATAGTCGGTGGCGAGCTCCGCCTGCGCCGACAGGGTGGCGTTGGCGAGGTCGGCGGCCGAGGCCTGGGCGGCGGCGTTGTCGCTCTTGACCTGCCGGCGCAACCGTCCCCACACGTCGGGAGCCCAGCTGGCGCCGAGCGCGGCCGTATAGTTGTTGACGGCATAGCCGTTGGCCGCGGTCGTCGAGCCCACGGTCGTACCCAGGGTGCTGGATTGGCCCGAGCTGCGGGCGCCCGGGCCGCCGCCGGAGCGCGTGGCAGATCCGGTCGCCGACAGGGTCGGGAACAGGCTGGCCCGGTCCGCCGAGGTCAGGGCGCGCGCCTGGTCGTAGGCGGCGACGGCCTGGGCCACGTTCTGGTTCGACACCTTGACCTTCTGCTCCAGCCCGTCGAGCACCGGATCGGCGAACGCCGACCACCAGGCGCCGCGCTGAATGGTGTCCATCGGCTGGCTGGGGACCCAGCCGTTCTGGGCGCTGGGCGCCTCCTTGAACGCCGGCGGCGTCGTCACCGGCGGCTTGGTGTAGTTCGGCCCCACCATGCAGCCGGACAGCATCAGGGCGAGCGCCAGGCTGGAGCCGACAGATCGAAGACGGAGGCGGGAAGAGGTCATCGTCAAAGCCTTACGGGCGAACCGTGGGTGATGAACCCCGCAAGCGATCGCCGAGGGTCGTGCGACGGCGGGGTCTGCGGAGCTTGTCCATGTAGAGGTAGACCACCGGGGTGGTCAAAAGCGTGAGCACCTGGCTGGCCACCAGGCCGCCGATGATGGCGATGCCCAGCGGCCGGCGCAGTTCGGCGCCCTCGCCGAAGCCGATCGCCAGCGGCAGGGCGCCGAGGATGGCGGCGCAGGTGGTCATCAGGATCGGACGGAACCGCAGCATCGACGCCTTGTGGATGGCGTCGCGGCTGGACATGCCCTCGTCCCGCTCCGCCACCAGGGCGAAGTCGATGATCATGATGGCGTTCTTCTTGACGATGCCGATCAGCAGCACGACCCCGATCAGGGCGATGATGTCGAACTGGATGCGGAACAGCATCAGCGCGCCCACCGCGCCCACGCCCGCGGCCGGCAGGGTGGAGAGCACGGTGATCGGGTGGACGTAGCTTTCATAGAGCACGCCGAGGATGATGTAGACCGCGACCAGCGCCGCCAGGATCAGCAGCGGCTGGCTCGACTGCGACTGCTGGAACTGCTGGGCCGCACCGCGGAACGAGCCGTGCACGGTGTTGGGCATGTTGATGGCGGCGATCGCGTTCTGGATCGAGACCTGTGCATCCGACAGGTGCTTGTCCGGCGGCAGGTTGAACGAGATCGTCGCCGCGACCGACAGCTCGTCGTGATTGACCTGGATCGGCGTGGCGTTCGGGCCGTAGGTCGAGAAGGCCGGGAAAGGAATGACCTTTTCGGAGACCGTCGATATGGCCGAGCCGGTCTGGGTCCGGTCCGAACCGCCGCCGCCGGTCGACATCGCCGCGATGCCGGCGCCGGTCAGCGCGGTCGGCAGGGCGACCTGGGTATTGGTGCGCGCGGCGACGATGAACGGCTGGGTTCGGTTCAGCGATTGCGCCGTGGCCGGCAGGACGGTGCTGAGCGTGCCCGTGCCGCTGGCGTGGGTTCCGGAGCCGGCGGTCAGGAGGGCGCTGTCGGTCCCGGTCGGCGCGGCGAACAGGTCGCGGATGGCCTCAGGCGTCATCTGGAATTCGGGCGCCACCTCCAGGGTCACGTGGTACTGATTCTGCGGCAGGTAGATGTTGGAGATCAGCGTCTGGCCGAAGGCGTCGTTCAGATTGTTGTCGATCTGCGAGGTGGTCAGGCCGAGCCGCGAGGCGGCGTCGTGATCGATGTGGACATAGGTCTCCAGCCCGTGGTCCTGCTGGTCGGAGTTCACGTCGAGCAGGTTCGGGTCGGTCTTCAGCTGGGTGGTCAGCTTGTCCGACCACAGCTTGAGCTGGGCGAGGTCGTCGCTCTGCAGGGTGTATTGGTACTGGGCGTTGGACTGGCGTCCGCCGACGCCGACGTCCTGGCGGGTCTGCAGGAAGGTCTGCGCCCCGGCGACGCGGAACAGCTTGGGCCGCAGCCGATTGATCACGTCGTCCGAGGTCAGCCCACCCCGGTCGGCCTTGGGCTTGAGCTGGACCTGGATGCCCGCGCCGTTGGAGCCCGAGAAGCCCGTCACCGTCTCGACCGCCGGGTCGGCCAGGATGGTCTTGACGATCTGGCGGAACTTGCGGACCGTCAGGTTGAAGGACGAGGCCTGGTCGACCTGCACCCCGCCCTGCAGCTGGCCGGTGTCCTGCTGCGGGAAGAAGCCCTTGGGCACGACGATGTACATGTAGACCGTCGCGGCGATGGTGCAGAGCAGGATCGCCAGCACGATCCGGCCGTGGTCCAGGGCCCAGACCAGCGACTCCTCATAGGTCTCGTGGAAGAAGACGAAGGTGCGCTCGAACCGGTTCGACAGAGAACCGAAGAATCGCCCGACGCGGGTGGTCGGCGGCTTCTTCTTCTCCGGATCGTCGATCAGCCGGGCCGACAGCATGGGCGTGGTGGTCAGGGAGATCACCAGGCTGATCATCACCGCGGTGGCGAGGGTGACGGCGAACTCGTTGAACAGCCGGCCGACGATGCCGCCCATGAACAGGATGGGGATGAAGACGGCGATCAGCGACAGCGAGATCGAGATCACGGTGAAGCCGACCTCGCCGGCGCCGACCAGCGCGGCCTTGAACCGGGGCATGCCGTTTTCGACGTGACGGGTGATGTTCTCGAGCACCACGATGGCGTCGTCGACCACGAAGCCCGTCGCCACCGTCAGCGACATCAGGCTGATGTTGTCGAGGCTGAAGTGGCACAGGTACATGACCGCCAGGGTGCCGAGCAGGGACGTCACCACCGCCACCGCCGGGATCAGCGTCGCCCGCCCGTTGCGCAGGAACACCAGCACCACCAGCACCACCAGGACCACGGCGATGAACAGGGTGCGCTCGACCTCGAACAGCGAGGCGCGGATCGACAGGGTGCGATCGAGGGTGGTGGACAGCTCGATATTCGGCGGCAGCTCGGCCTTCAGCGACGGCAGCAGTTTCTTGATGCTGTCGACCACGGCGACGACGTTGGCCGAGGCCTCCTTGCGGATGTCGACGGTGATCGCGTCCTTGCCGTTGTAGATGGCGATGTTCAGCGTGCTCTCGGCGCCGTCATAGACGCGGGCCACGTCGGACAGCCGCACCGGCCGGCCGTTGCGGTAGGCGATGATCAGGCTCGCGAAGTCGGCGGCGTGCAGGCCGAGATCGTTGGTGTAGATCTGCGCCCGGCCGTCCTTGACGTTCAGCGCGCCCTTGGGCTGGGGCGTCGGGTTGACCGCGGCGATCGCGGCGCGGATATCCTCGAGGCCGAGGCTGTAGGCCGACAGGGAGCGCGGGTTGACGTCGATGCGGACGGCCGGCGCGGCCGAACCGTTCACGTCCACCTCGCCCACCCCGCTCACCTGCGACAGCTTCTGCTGCAGGATGTTGGCGGCGGCGTCGTAGACCTGCGGCTGCGACAGGGTCGGCGAGGTCAGCGCCAGGCTCAGCACCGGCGCGTCGGCCGGATTGACCTTCCGATAGGTCGGGTTGGACCTGAGGGTGGTCGGCAGGTCCACGCGCGCGGCGTTGATCGCCGCCTGCACGTCGCGCGCCGCGCCGTTGATGTCGCGGTCGAGGTCGAACTGGACGATGATCCGCGTCGAGTTCAGCGACGACTGCGAATTCATGTCGGTGACGGAGGCGATATGCCCCAGCCGGCGCTCCAGGGGCGTCGCCACGCTGGTGGCCATGACCGCCGGGCTGCCGCCGGGCAGGCTCGCCTGCACGAACACCACCGGCACATCGACCCGCGGCACCGAGGCGACCGGCAGCACGAAATAGGCGGCGACGCCCAGGATGGCGATGCCGAAGGTAAGTAGGACCGTCGCGACCGGCCGCCGGATGAAGACGGCGGAGGGATTCACGACGGATGGCCCTCGGGCTCGCCGCCCTCAGGTTCGCCAGGGGACCCGTCATCGCCGAGATCGCGGCGCTCCTGCGCGTCCTGCGCCTCGTCCTGGCCGCGGGTCGGGTCTTGGCCGCGCTGGCCGCGCTCGTAGCGCACCGGGCTCTCCGGATCACGGCCGGCGATGCGGGAGGCGAGCTTGTCGAACCAGATGTAGATCACCGGCGTGGTGAACAGCGTCAGCAGCTGGGAAGCGATCAGGCCGCCGATGATGGAGACACCGAGCGGCATGCGCAGCTCCGACCCCATGCCGCCGCCGAGCCAGAGCGGGATGGCGCCCAGCAGGGCGGCCATGGTGGTCATCAGGATCGGACGCAGGCGCAGCAGCGCCGCCTCGTGGATCGCCGTGGTGGAATCCTTGCCCTCGTTCCGCTCCGCGTCGAGCGCGAAGTCGATCATCATGATGGCGTTCTTCTTGACGATGCCGAACAGCAGCACGATGCCGATGATGCCGATCACCCCGAGGTCCTGTCCCGCGAGCAGCAGCGCCAGAAGCGCCCCGATCGCCGCCGACGGCAGGGTCGAGAGGATGGTCACCGGGTGGATGAAGCTCTCGTAGAGCACGCCCAGCACGATGTAGATGGCGACCACCGCCGCCAGGATCAGCCACAGCTCGTTGGACAGGGACGACTGGAACGCCTCCGCCGCGCCGAGGAAGGTGGTGCCCACCGTCGCCGGCACCTTCATCTGGGTCTCGATCTGCTTGACCTTGTCGACCGCCTGGCCGAGCGCCACGCCCTTGGCCAGGTTGAACGAGATGGTGGCCGCCGGGAACTGGCCCACGTGGGTGACCAGCAGGGGCCGCGTCTGCTGACGGATGGTGGCGATCGCGCTCAAGGGCACATTGGTGCCGGCGCTCGACTGCAGATAGATGGAATTCAGCGCGTTGGGCGAGTTCTGGATGTTGGGCGAGGACTCCAGGATCACCCGGTACTGGTTGGACTGGGTGTAGATGGTGGAGACGATCCGCTGGCCGAAGGCGTCGTAGAGGACGTTGTCGATGGCCGCGAGATTGACGCCGAGGCGGGAGGCCGTGTCGCGGTCCACTTCGATATAGGCGGCCAGGCCGCTGGACTGGGCGTCGCTCGACACCTGTTCGAACTGCGGCAGGGCGCTCAGCCGCTGGACCAGGTCCTGGGACAGGGTCGCCAGTTGGTTGGCGTCGGTGCCCTCGAGCACGAACTGGTACTGGGTCCGGCTGACGTTGGCGTCGATGGTCAGGTCCTGGACCGGCTGGAAATAGGTGGCCATGCCGGCGATGTGCGCGGTCTCGCGCTGCATCCGGCGGATGATCTCCGACGCGTTCTCGTGGCGCACGCCGAGCGGCTTCAGGGTGATCAGCACCCGGCCCTCGTTCAGCGTCTCGTTCTGCGCGTCGACGCCGATGAAGGACTGCACGTTCTGCACGTCCGGATCGGTCATCAGCGCCTCGGCGACCTGCCGCTGGCGTTCGCCCATCTGGCTGTAGGAGATCGACTGGGACGCCTCGGTGACGCCCTGGATCAGGCCGGTGTCCTGGGTCGGGAACAGGCCCTTGGGGATGATGACGTAGAGCAGGGCCGTGACCGCGAAGGTGGCGACGGCGACGATCAGCGTCGCGGTCTGCCGGCCCAGCACCCAGGTCAGCGCCGTGTCGTAATGCTTGCTGATCCACTGGAAGCCCTTGTCGAGCCCGAGGTTCAGCCGCCCGTAGGCCGTGCGCTTGTCCTCGTTGGGGGCCGAGAGCCACAGCGCGCAGAGCGAGGGCACCAGGGTCAGGGAGACGATGGCCGAGATGACGATGGTGATCGCGAGCGTGATGGCGAACTCGCGGAACAGCCGGCCGACCACGTCGCCCATGAACAGCAGCGGGATCAGCACCGCCAACAGCGACAGGGTCAGCGAGATGATGGTGAAGCCGATTTCGCCCGAGCCGCGGTAGGAGGCGGTCTTGCGGTCCTCGCCCTCCTCGATGTGGCGCGAGATGTTCTCGATCATGACGATGGCGTCGTCGACCACGAAGCCGGTGGCGATGGTCAGCGCCATCAGGGTCAGGTTGTTGAGCGAGAACTTGCACAGGTACATCACCGCGAAGGCGCCCACGAGCGACAGGGGCACGGCGATGCCGGAGATGGCGGTGGCGGCGATGTTGCGCAGGAACAGGAACATCACCAGCACGACCAGGGCCACGGACAGGGCCAGTTCGAACTCCACGTCCTTGACGCTGGAGCGGATGGTGATGGTGCGGTCGGACAGCGGAGCCAGGGTGATGCCGGTCGGCAGGGAGTCCTCGAGCGAGGTCCGCGCCGGGTTCTTGCGCACCTTCTCGCGGCACGCGTCGCTGTCGCAGTAGGCGAGCGGCAGCATCTGCTTGATGCGGTCGGCGACCTGGATGACGTTGGCGCCCGGCTGGCGCTGGATGTTGAGGATCACCGCCGGGGTGACGTTGTTGAGGGCGCTGAGCTGGCTGTTCTCGGCCCCGTCGATGATCTTGGCCACGTCGGTCAGGCGGATGGGCGCGCCGTTGCGATAGGCGATGATCAGGCTGGAATAGTCGGCCGCCGTGGACAGCTGGTCGTTGGCGTTGACCGCGTAGGTGCGGACATTGCCGTTGAGCTGCCCCTTGGGCCCGTTGACGTTGGCCGAGCCGATGGCCGTGCGCAGGGTCTCCAGCGACAGGCCGTAGGAAGCCAGGGCGAGCGGATCGGCCTG
>Ga0302311_10007955_pt1 | contig 10719 bp, 5 predicted proteins | sample III_Palsa_N1_3_FD_200449 | JGI IMG/M metagenome (GOLD analysis project Ga0302311, IMG submission 200449) | Peat permafrost microbial communities from Stordalen Mire near Abisko, Sweden - III_Palsa_N1_3 | ecosystem: Environmental > Terrestrial > Soil > Palsa > Peat permafrost | place: Sweden...
GCAGCGTGTAGTTATTGTCGTTTTCTATGCGATCGGATTGTCATGTATTGCCGCGATACGCGGTCGTCACCGCTTGGATTACCTCGACCAAACCTACTCGCTTGCTGAAGCATTTCTCTGGCTTGGGATTTACTTGACGATCAACCTCAAGGTCTCTGCGTTGGACCTTCCTGGGCGGTGGTTCGTCGATGGCCCTCAGGCCTCGTCGGAATTCACAGGGGCTTTCTACTGGATCACCTGGGTGCTCATCTGGTGCCTGCCGCCTGTCGTACTGGCGCGGGGGATTGGACTCAAGGACCGCTTTATCATCGCGGCAGGAGCGGTTGCGGCGATCCTGACGTTGGTTTCCAATAAGCCTTACCTTGGTTGGCAGCGGCATACGTGGGACCCGATGCTGCTGGGCATATTTCTGACCGGCGCTGTGTTGCTCCTTCGACGCTGGCTTGCGCAGGGCCCGGGCGGAGTTCGCTATGGGTTCACCGCTGCGCGGTTGTCAAAGAAAGACCGCAGCTTGATGAATACTGGGTCCACCGCATTTGGCCTTCTATCACACCACCCACAAGCGAGCGGCCCAGATACGCTGTCCCACGGAGGCGAGTCGGGAGGCGGGGGTGCCAGCCGTGACTTCTAGCTGCCAATCGTCCGCAGGTCACTCCGAGTGCGTGGGTCAACATAGGCGGTGATCTGGGATTCATCGTCAGGCTTGCGCCGCATCTCCTGTCGCCATACACTACACGTGCTGTTGGCTTGGGATAACCCACGTGATGAGATCGGCGAGTGTAACAGATCGCGACAACAGCATGCCGAAGCCTGCAACGCGCAGGCTGATTGAGTCGTTCGGGCGACAGGTTATTCAGCGAAGTGTTCCAAGATCCGCACTGGTCCTCCTCCTTGTCTCGCTTCAAGTCTGCCCGGCGTCTGCATGGGTGTTTCCTGAACACCGTGACATTGCCGCCCTCGCAATCCAGAAGCTCGACTTAGACAGACAAGCCCGTCTGCAGGCGCTCTGGTCAGAGGCTCGCACCGGGCACGAACAGCGCCTCTGTGCAGCGTCCTCCGATCCGGCGCAGACAAGTTGTGTCGACTTCGCGGCATGGGCTGCAATCTCAGGAGACCACTCCTGCTCGGCGCAGGAGATGCTCGGCACGGTTCTGACGGCGCCCTGGGTCTTAGGCGTCGAAAAGGTCAGCGCCCGGCTGAAGGCGCAACTCGCCGCCGCTTCGCGACGCAGCGACCGGACCAACGCGGTGCGCAACTCCGATCTCGCACTGGAGCGAACCGACCCGGAGTATGTCACGCGCGCGAGCTCCAACAACGCGCATTTCCTGCTGGCGCGGCCCGACGTTAACATGGAGCCCGAAGCGTATGCGCGGCTGGCGCTCGGCCCAAACACTGAAGTGAATGCTTTGGCAACGTACGTTTGGTATCACCTGCGAGCGCTCGATCGAGCGCGTAGCGTCTCCCTCGGGCAGGTGCCCGCTGCAGCGCACTCGAGTGCAGTCCGGGCCGCGCTTGCCGATGAAGCTTTCGCTTTGCACTTCCTCGAGGACAGCTTCGCGGCGGGCCACGTCGCAGGCAACTGGGGAAGGACAACGCTGCGCAAGGGGACGCACGACTACTATGGTGAGCGGGGCCTTGCGCTAACCACCTGGAACGGCGAGCATTTTGTCGGGCAGGGCGATGCTTTCATGAAACCGGCTGACGCCGACCGCGCGGCCACAGCCGTCCGCGATAGCCTGGCTCAACTTGTCGATTCGTTCGATAGCAAGATAGAACTGACCGACGCCGACGATCCAAACTACGGTGAAGCGAATTCCTTCAATGTCTGTAAGGAAGCGCAGTTCCCTACAGCCGCCGGGACGCTTGCGGACATCACCAAGTTAGTACCGATCCTCATGCAGACACCTGTACCTGCAATGGGCAAAGGCGCAGGTGAGCTGCCTCGATTCCGCACCGAACTTGGGACCTTTGTTGGTTTGTCGACGGGGTTTCGTGGAGCATTGCTGACACATGGATTTGGACCTGGGCAGACAGGTGTAAGTGCTGTCTCCGGGATTGAGTTGGCGGCCCGCGCAGGCTTAGGGCTGGATGGAATTCTCAACGATTCCAGCGACGGCTTGGTCTTCGTGGAATTCGGCGTCCGTGATGACACCCATGCCACCGGCACGGCCACGATCCCCGGACGCGGCGCTATGAGCGCGAGGCTTCGGATGCCATACTGGCTGATCCCAGGCGACCTTGCTGTCGCGGGACCCGTGCTTGCCCTGACGTCGCAGAGGACCCTGCAGAAGATGGCAATAGGAGCAGCAAACGGAGGGCTCATTCCATGGCAGGCCGGGATCGCAACCCGCGCTGGTCGCCTGCAGTTTGTTCTCGGGCGTGAAGTGGGGGTAAGCATCTTTCGCAATGGCAGCGACCACCAGTTTCTGCTGCCCACCCCGGGCGTACCACCTAACAACACGACCCTTGTGAGCATCAACTCGCTGCAAGTCGAGTTTCCGATTCTCGAGTATCGCCTATTCCGCAATTTTTCTGTCAATCAGAGTTCGGGCCTGATGCTACAGCCCTATGTAGGGTTCGACATGCCGACTGCGGTTTCAGTCGTGTCCCCAACAGGTGCACCGAACCCCGATGCGCACACCGTCGTTACGACCGGTATGCGCGTGGTCTTTGACTGGCGACACTACCTGAAGTGATCCCGTCGGCGGATTCGCTGCGTTGACGCTCTAGAACGTCGGCAATTGCGCCGTTGTCCAACCTCCGCCCAGAGCCTTGATGAGAAGCACTGATGCGTCCATCCTGCGGCGCATGATGTCGATGTCGTTGCGCTCGTTGGCGAGGGCGGTGTTCTGCGCGGTGACAACTTGCAGGTAGGTGTCGATGCCGCCGACGTAACGGTTATTGAAGATCCTCTCCGCGCCTTGTGCGGCTTCGGTGGCCTGGCGCTGCTGCTCTGCCTCTTGTTGCAGAATGCGTAGCGCGGCGAGGTTATCTTCCACCTGCTGGAACGCGGTCAGCGTCGTCTGCTTGTAGTTGGCGGAGTTCTCATCGAAGAAAGCATAGGCCTGGTCGGAGATGCCGGCGCGACGGCCGTGGTCATAGATCGTCTGGCCGAAGGTGGGGCCGAGAGCGTAGACGATGTTGGAGGCGTTGAAGATATTCTCGAGCAGCGAATTGAACTCGAAACCGCCGGTGAGGCTGAAGTTCAGCGTCGGGTAGTAGGCTGCCCGGGCAATGCCAATACGCTCATTCGCCTCGGCTGCACGGCGCTCGGCGGCGGCGATATCGGGGCGGCGTTCGAGTAACTGCGACGGCAGGCTCGCGGGGATCGCGGGTGGCTCTGCCGCGAGTGGTGCTACGGGAACGGAGAAGCTATTTGGCGGCTGGCCGATCAGCACCGCGATGGCGTGCTCATACTGCGAGCGCTCGACTGCGATATCCGACTCCTGCACGATGGCCTGCTGTAGCTGCGTCTTCGCCTGGAAGACGTCGGACTCAGCCGCCACGCCGCCTTCGAAGCGGTTGGACGTGATCCGCAACGCCTCTTCGTAGTCCTTCACGGTGTCGCCGAGCAGCTTGGCCTGGGCGTCGTCGCTGCGCATTTCAAAGTAGTCGATTGCCAGCTCGGTTTGGATCGAGAGTCTCGCTGTCTCCAGGTCGGCGGCCGAGGCTTGCGCTTCTTGCTTGGCGATATTGATGGTGCGGCGGATGCGTCCCCAGAGATCGACCTCGTAGTTCAAAGTCAGCGGCAGCAGAATGTCGGCGGTCCCGGTGTTATTGGCCCCAGGCGTGAAGTACGGCCGGCCGGCGGAGTAGCGAATTCCGTTGACGTAAGGCTGCGACGTCAGCGTCGGGAAACGGCTCGCGTTATTGATGCCAATCTGGTCTCGCGCTTCGCGAAAGCGTGCCTCGTAAATCTTCAGATCCTGATTCTGGATTGTGACCTTGGCTTCGAGTTCGTTGAGCTCCTGATTTTGGAACAATGCCCACCAATCGCCACGAATTGCCGCGTCCGTCGGCGTGGCGGGATGCCAGTTCGGGTCGGCTTCCTTGTAGGCATCGGGGGCCTGGTAGGTGGGGGTCACCGGCTTCACGTACTTCGGCCCGACCATGCAGCCGGTTAGCATGGATACGGCGGCGAGTCCCAGAATTTTGACCTGATTATTGCGGGGGAATCCCGTCATTTTGCGGCTCCCGTATCCTTGACGACCTTCACCGGCTGCCCCGACTGCAGCGAGTCGGACGGATCGAGAATCAGCGCATCTTGCGGGCTGAGGCCGGATGCGATTTCAACCGTCGCGCCATGGTCCTGCGATATCTTTACCGGGACAAGTTGCGCCTTGCCGTCGCGGACCACGCCGACCTGCATTCCCTGGGCACGGAATAGCAGCGTGTTCGATGGGACGGTCAGGTTGGCGGCGGCTGCCGGAACCTTGAAATGGACGATGGCGTACGCACCGGGGAGGAGCTTGCCGGTCGGGTTGGGTACGTCGACTTCGACGTTCAGAGTGCGCGATGCCGGGTCGATCGCGCTCGCGTTGCGTGCGATTACACCTTCGAACGTTTGGCCGGGGAACTCGTCCAGCGTCAGTGTTGCGGTGCCTCCATCGCGTACGACGCCGGTGTAGACCTCAGGCACGGCTACGAAGACGCGGAGTTGATTGATGGAAGCCAGGTGGAACAGCTCCTTCGCATTGCCGCCGCTGGTGCCGCCGGTGATGAGATCGCCGATATCGGTGTCGCGGCGAGTGACAACGCCGTCAAACGGCGCGAAGACCTGCTCGAACGACTGCAGCTGCTGCAACCGGCGCACGGCGGCCATCGAAGCTTCCACCGCAGCCTCTTTGGCGGCTGCATCGCCCATCGCCTGATCGGTCTCCTGCTTGGAGACGGAGTTTGTTTTGAGCAGATTCTGGTAGCGGGCGCTCGTGATGTTGGCCAGGTCGAGATTCGCCTGCGCGCTCTTCAGATCGGCCTGTGCCACCTGTAGTTGCTGGTCGAGTTCCGGCGTCTCAATCGTCGCCATCAACTGACCCTTCTTTACGCGGGCGCCGATATCGAAGAACCACTTCTGCAGATAGCCGTTTGTACGCGAGTAGATCGGCGTATCGACGTACGGCTGCGTGTTGCCGGGGAGCGCGAGTACGCCGGATGCGCCGTTCCCTGCCGGATGAATGACGCTCACCTCTGGGATCGACTCAGCCTTGGTTTCAACCGCAAGACTGTGGTCGGCGACCGAGCGGGTGTGGATGCCGTAGATGATGACTGCGGCGAGCGCGATGAGAAACACAATCAGACCGACCCAGAAGCCGGCTCCGAGCTTGCTGCCAGCCGGTGGTTCAGACGGAGCGGTCTGGCGGCGTCCGGCGTCCAGATGCGCGGTCATCGTATCGTCGTAACCGTGGCCGCCGCTGCCGATCGCTCCAGTGTGCGCTGGGGTATCTTGCGGCGAGGTCTCGGGCTCAAAGCTTTCAGGGATGTCAGACTTGCTCATGTTGTCAGGCTCCAGTCGCCGCGGTTGGGGCGGATGAATTCGATTTCCTGCTGCCATGCAGCAGCGCAAATACTGCGGGAACGAAGATCAGCGTGGCCAGCGTCGCTGCCGAGAGGCCGCCGATTACGGCACGCCCGAGCGGCGCGTTTTGCTCGCCGCCTTCGCCGAATCCCAGCGCCATCGGGATCATGCCGATGATCATCGCTAACGCCGTCATCATGACAGGGCGGAAGCGCGTGCCGCCGGCTTCGATCGCGGCGAGCAGCGCGTCGTGATGCTCTTCGTAGCGCGTCTTGGCGAACGAGATGACCAGAATCGAGTTCGCCGTCGCCACACCCATGCACATAATCGCTCCCATCAGCGCGGGTACGGAGAGCGTGGTGCCGGTCGCGAACAGGAAGAGGACAATACCAGCGAGAGCGGCGGGGAGCGCCGTGATGATGATGAAGGGATCGAGCCACGACTGGAAGTTCACCACGATCAGCAAGTAGACCAACACGATCGAGAATCCAAGACCGGCGATCAGGCCGATGTACGAAGCCTTCATCGTCTCTACCTGACCGCGAACCTGGACGAAGTTGCCCTTCGTCAGCTTCCCGCGGTGCGAGTCCACAACCTTGTCGATTGCTCGGCTAACCGAGCCGAGATCGCGGCCCTGAACCGCGCCGTAGATATCGATCGTGCGGCGAATGTTGTACTCCGAGACGAGGGGCAACTCGGTGGTGCGCGAGATGTTTGCGACGTCCGCCAGAATCTCCGGCTTGGTCGCCGTCGGCGAGGTCATCGGGATGTTCTCCAGATCGTTCATCGAACCGATGGTGTATTGCGGCGCCTGTGCGACGAGGGGATAGGCCACGCCATTCTTGGGGTTCAGATAGAACTGCGGCGCGAGTTGCGTGCTGCCGCTCAGGATATCCACCATGCTGCCGCCGATATCCTTGAAGGCATAGCCGCCCTGCTGAGCTTTCGTGCGGTCGACGTCGATCTTCAGCGCCGGGTAATCGTCCGGCTGCTGAATGCGAAGATCAACCAGCCCGGGGATCTTGTGCAACTCGTTGAGAACGTCATTCGCAACTTGCCGGTTGCCGGCGGCGTCCGTGCCTTCAAACTGAATGTCGATAGGCGATGGCAGACCGAAGTTCAGAATCTGCGTGACGATATCGGATGGAAGGAAGTAGAAGACGGTGCCCGGAAAGCTGTTGGGCAGCGCCTGGCGGAGCTTGGCGACATAACCGGCAGAGGGCTTGTGCTTCTCGTTTAGCGAGACCAGGATATCGGCGTCGCCCGAACCGAAGAGACCCGACGTTGCGTGCTGCGTGTTGATGGTCGAGTACGGCAGCCCGATGTTGTCGAGGATGTTATCCATCTCGCCCGCCGGTACGATCCTGCGGATCTGGTCTTCTACCTGATCGCAGAGCTTGGCGGTTTCTTCGATACGAGTTCCGCTCGGCGCGCGCAGGTGCAGCAGGAAGGAACCGTTGTCGGTTGCGGGGAAGAAGTTCTGGCCGAGGAACGGCACCAGCAGAAACACGCACACGCAAAACAGCAGGAAGGCCGGTACAAAGACTTTGCGGAGCCCGACGAGCCGAGACAGCAGGTTTTGATAGCTCGACCGCACCGCTTCAAACGCGCGCTCGAAGCCGCGCTGGAAGCGGGCCAGTGGATTCCTCGACCCAACGGCGTGGTGATCGTGTTTCTTCAGCAGATACATCGCCATCGTCGGGACCAGCGTGCGGGAGAGCACGTAGGAGGCGAGCATGGCGAAGACTACCGCCTCGGCGAGAGGGACGAAGAGGTAGCGCGAGACTCCCGAGAGGAAGAACATTGGCAGAAACACGATGCAGATGCAAAGGGTCGAGACCAGCGCCGGAACCGCAATCTGCGCCGCGCCCTCGAGGATTCCCTCGTTGAGTTCGGCTCCCTCTTCAAGGTAACGCTCGATGTTTTCGATGGTCACCGTCGCGTCATCGACCAGGATGCCGACGGCCAGGGCGAGACCGCCGAGCGTCATAATATTGATCGTCTCGCCGATAAGGCCGAGGATGATGATCGACGTCAGGATCGATAGTGGGATGGAGACGGCGATGATCAGCGTGGCACGCCAACTGCCCAGGAACAGCAGAATCATCAAGCCGGTAAGTACGGCGGCGATCACGGCCTCGCGAATAACGCCCTGCACCGACGCCCGCACGAAGATCGCCTGATCGGCCAGCGGCTTGATTACGAGCGCCGATGGCAGCGTGCTCTTGATCCGCGGAATCAGATCGCGAACGCCGCCGACGACCGAGAGCGTCGAAGCTGTGCCGGACTTCAGGACGACGAGCAGCACGGCGCGCTTGCCATCCTGCCGCACGATGTTCGTCTGCGGAATGCTGCCGTCTGACACCGACGCGACGTCGCGCAGAAAGATAATTGTGCCCTGGCGGTTTGCGACCGGAATATTGCTCAGGCCCTCGATTGTCGAAGGCGAATCGTTGACGAGGATGTCGTATTCATCCAGCCCGATCTTCGCTGTTCCACCCGGCTGCACGACATTTTGCGCGGCCATCGCATTCAGGATGTCGTTGGGCGCCAGACCCTTGGCCTGCATGGCCGCCGGGTTCAGATTGATCATGATGGAGCGCTGCTTGCCGCCGTAGACGTTCGGCACTACGGCGCCTGCGACTGTGACCAGCTGCGGCCGGATAAAGTTCAAACCGTAGTCGTTCAGCTGTTGCTCGCTCAGCCCGTTGCCAGACAGGGCAAGCTGAATGATCGGTACGGACGATGCTGAAAAATTGATGATCTGCGGCGGAAGGGTTCCTGGCGGAAGGGAGCGCAGAATGAACTGCGATGCGCCGGTAATCTGCGCGTTTGCCAGAACTACCGAGGCTCCGGGCTGCAGGTAGACCTTGACGATCGCCTGGCCGCGCATCGTTGTCGATTCGATGTGCTGGATGTTGTCGACCAGCGTGGTCAATACCTTCTCGTAAGGGTCCGTGAGTCTGCCGGCCAACTCTTCCGGTTGCAGGCCGGTGTACTGGAAGGCTACCGATACGACGGGGATATCGATGCTGGGAAAGATGTCGGTTGGCGTTCGCGCAATCACAACCGGGGCCGCAATCAGGATCAGGATCGCCAGCACGATAAACGTATAGGGCCGGGTCAGCGCCAGCTTAACAATCCACATGGTCCCTTTTCCTCACTCCGCAATAGAACTGAACGTATGTACTATGAGACACGACATTTCACGAATGGTCTCGCCGGTATTTCCGTCGATGTTGATCGGAAAAACCGATCGGCCATGGGTACTGAAAGCGAGCAGCAAAAATGGAGCTTAGACATCTACGATACCTTGCCGCCGTGGCTGAGTACGGAACTTTTCGCGAGGCCGGCCGTCGACTGCATGTCTCGCAGTCCGCGATCAGCGAGCAGATCGCCGATCTGGAGCACGAAATCGGCGGTCCTCTGGTCGATCGCGGGCAGCGGTCGACACGGCTGACGCCACAGGGCGTGGTCTTCCTCAGCGAGGCTCGCAAGACACTTGCCTCGGCCGATCGCGCCGTCGATCTGGCGCGCAGCTCCATGCTCGGGCAGGTGGGTTCGCTGTCGATCGGCTTCTTCCATTGGGGGTCCGGCGGATTTTTCCCGTCGATCATTCGCGAGTTCCGCCGGACGCATCCGCAGGTGAAGCTGACGTTGATCGAGATGCTGACCTATGAGCAGATGGAGGCGTTCCAGACGGGAAAGATCGATCTGGGTTTCACCCGTCCGCTCGAAGTGCCATACGACCGAATCCTGCGCTCCGAAGTGCTGCTGAACGATCCCATCGTAGTTGCCATGCCGCGCGACCACCCGCTGGCACCGGGTCCGGTCCGTATGGCAGACCTGGCCGGCGAGAGGTTTGTGATGTCCGAGCGGCTCACTAATCCGACACTCTTCGACCTGATTGTCGGTATGTGTACGCGGGCCGGATTCTCGCCCAACCTGGTCAACAGTTCGGCTGCATGGTCGGGTGTTTTGACCCTGGTGGAGTCGGGCGAGGGTATCGCGCTGGTGCCGTCGGGCGTCCGATATCTGAGCACGCCGGGGCTGGTCTTTGCGGATGTGGAGCCGGAGACGGCGCATATTGGGCTTTCCATCGCCTGGGATCCGAACAACGAAGGCCCCGTCGTCCGGAACTTCTTGCGACTGGTTCGAGCCAACAAGGATCGCATCCGGGCCAATACTTAGGCGTACTGCTCAATGACGACAGCCTCATTCCGGCGAAGTTCGATCCATCCGGCTACTACGTTCTCGCGGTCGAGAAACGAGCTGAGCAGAACTCGCCCAGCCGCACACTCCATCCACCGTTCCTCGCCGGTCAGATTCAGCATGACGCTGATTCGCTTGCCCTTATAGCTCCGGACGTAGCTGAGAACGCCGCTCTCAGCCTGCACATCTTCGATACTGCCGGCGAACAGTTCGGGTCGTTCCCGTCGCAAGGCGAGTAGCCGGCGATACAGCTTCAGCATCGTCCCCTGATCGGCTTCCTCGGTTTCAACCGTAAAGTTTGCCCAATCCCAAACCAACGGCAGCCAGGTTGCGACGCCGGGAGCCGTAAAGGCAGCATTCTCACGGTTCTCCCACAGCATCGGCGATCGTTCCGGATCGCGACCTCGCCCGAGTCCCGGCTGATTCCGCTCGGCCGGATCACGCACCTGGTCGGCTGATATGCGGGCATCGGGCATACCCAACTCGTCTCCGTAATAGAGCGTCGGCGTGCCGCGCAGAGTCAGCAGCAGCACTGCGGCTACCCGCGCCTGCTCGGGACCGATCCGGCTCGCCAGCCGTTTCTGGTCATGGTTGCCGAGAACATAGTTCGGCGACGCGCCTGCCGGCAAGACGTCTTCATAGTCGCGAATCAGCCTGGCGATTGCCTCAGCTTCCCACGCCGTCAGGATCAGGTGGAAGTTGAACGGTAGCTGTGCACCGTCGAGATGCGGGACGGGGTCTTCCTCCGGTTCACCGTAGAAGCGCACTAGCGACTTCAGCGGCAGATAAATTTCTCCGATCAGCACCCGTTCGCCGTATTCCTCCAGAACGGCCCGCATTTGGCGCACAATGGCCTGCGTCTCGGGTTGATCGGCGTTGAAGACCGGCTCGCCGCTCTGCGGATTGTCGCGGAACAGATCGTCCTTGATCAGCAGCCACAGGACATCCATGCGGAAGCCGTCGACGCCGCGATCGAGCCAGAAGCGCATTGC
>Ga0302311_10007958_pt1 | contig 10718 bp, 10 predicted proteins | sample III_Palsa_N1_3_FD_200449 | JGI IMG/M metagenome (GOLD analysis project Ga0302311, IMG submission 200449) | Peat permafrost microbial communities from Stordalen Mire near Abisko, Sweden - III_Palsa_N1_3 | ecosystem: Environmental > Terrestrial > Soil > Palsa > Peat permafrost | place: Sweden...
GGGTGGGGGTTGGCATGGGCGCGGCGTCTTGTTAGTATAAATGACAATTCTGGGCAAGCGAAATGACATCGCCTCGGGCGAAGGCGTTGCGATGCCGGTACGGCTTTGGCCGAGGTCTGCCTGTCTGCTCCAAGTGCTTCTATCCCACAACCATAAAAAGAAAAAAGTAAAATTAAAGGATAGATATAACAAAACGACTAATCTGGGATAGCAGCGTCTCTGGCATTAATGGCTGCTTTCATTGTCCGCCGCATTTCGACAAGTTCTGCGTTCTTTAGCACCTCCTTTATTTTATAAGCGGGCGCCGCTACGCCCATACCTAACGGAACTCTGACGCCACGGCCCGTCGTGACGGCGACAATATCGTCTGGCGGAGCATCCCAGGAACTTTGCCAAAGCGATATCAACATCGGGATCGGGATGGAAATGCCATATGATCTGATCAGCATCTATATTCTTTGCTGGTCCGTTCTTCATGTTGATACGAACGACGAACGGATCACTGCCTAATTCTTCGGCAACATGCCGCGCAGTTATGAGATATCCAAATGTCTCATACTGTAGAAGAAAGCCGGTGCCTCCACACCGAATCCCCCCATTCTCCCCCGGATCGTCCGGGAGGCCCAAAAATACCACGCACTTCCGCAGGTCATCGTCAACGCGCATGTAGAATCCCGGGCAGCCGGCAAGGAGCTTACGCCCTTCGCCACCCAATTTGCAGCGAGTGAAATCCATTGCACTCATGTTCAAACCCGTCCGCTCACTGAGTCAAGTATGTTATTACCCAAATTTGACCGTGGGCGGGATTGAACGCCTGTCTGTTCATCGGCTCGATAGTGCCGAGGTCTCGGTACTACCAGCAGGTCGGGTTTCTCGACAGGGCGCTCTGAAAGCAGAACATCCGCATTCCATCACCCTACGATCGATGCCCGGGACAAGCCGCCACCGTGCAGCCGGTTGCCGATCGGGGCCATCGCGATCGGACGCACGTTGCTACACCAAGAACGTCACGGGTCCTACGCTGGCGTCAGCATCACGAGTTTCAGGTCCGGCCGCCCGGCGACGGAAAACGCGGTCTGGTCGTAGCTCAGCAACCCCAACGTCGGGTGCGCGAAGCTGCGGGCGCCGCCCTCGCGGCCGGTGACGCCGTGCAACTGCCAGAGTGCGGCAAACTCGGCGCTGTCGCGGCGCAACTCGGCGAGCAGGTGGGCGACCGCAGAATCTTCCAGATGCGCGGCGCAGTCGGCGCGGAACTCGGCGAGCACGCGGCGCGCGCGGTCGCGCCAGTCGGGCAGCAGGGCGCGCGCTTGCGGGGCGAGGAAGACGAAGCGCAGCAGGTTGGGCGCCGGCGCGTCGAGCCAGCCGGCGAACAGTTTTTCCGCCGCGTCGTTCCAGGCGCGCGCGTTCCATGGCCGGTCGAGCACGTAGGCGGGCGTGCCGATGGCGGCAACGCAGGCGGCCAGGGTCTGCGGCAACGCTTCCTGCGGGTCCGGCTCCGGCTGCGGGTCGCGGCGGCCGGCGACCTCGAACAGGTAGTCGCGGGCGGCGCGGTCGAGCTTCAGCGCCGCCGCGATGCGGGCCAGGCCGTGCGGCGAGACCGACACGTCGCGCCCCTGTTCCAGCCATGTATACCAGGTGGTGGAAAGGCCCGCGAGATGTGCCACTTCCTCCCGCCGCAGGCCGGGCGTGCGGCGGCGCGTGGTGTCGGCGAGGCCCAGCGCGCCGGGGGTCAGCCGTTCGCGCCGGGCGCGCAGGAAGTCGCCGAGCGCACGGCGTTGCAGCGTGGTGCGGGGCGCGTCCATGGCAGCATTTATACCAGGATAATTTTTCGACTTATACCGGTGCCAGGGGTGGGGCAGCGTGGGCGGCAACGCAGGAGGACGCAATGAGCGGACAAACCCAGGATACCCTGGTGGTGCAACAATTCGGCGCGCAGGCGAGCGCCTATCTGGCCAGTGCCGTACACGCCGCGGGCGAGGATCTTGCCGCGCTGGCCGCGCTGGCGCACGGGCGGCGGGAGGCGCGGGTGCTCGACATGGGCACCGGCGGCGGCCATGTCGTCTACGCGGTGGCGCCGCATGTCGCCGAGGTGGTGGCCTACGACCTGTCGGCCGAGATGCTGGCCGTCGTCGCGCGCACGGCGGCCGAGCGCGGGCTGGCCAACGTCGTCACCCAGCAGGGCCGCGCCGAGCAGGTGCCGTTCCCCGACGCGAGCTTCGACATGGTGGTCAGCCGCTACAGCGCCCACCACTGGGGCGATTTCGACGCCGGGCTGCGCGAGGCGGTGCGCGTCGCGAAACCGGGCGCCACGGTGGGCTTCGTCGATGTGGTTTCGCCCGGCCGGCCGGTGCTGGACACCTACCTGCAGGCGATCGAGGTGCTGCGCGACACGTCGCACGTGCGCGACCGCTCGCGCGGCGAATGGGAGGCGGCCGCGGCGCGCGCCGGGCTGGACAGCGGCGCGGTGGCGACGTTCCGGGTCTGGCTCGACTTTGCCACCTGGGTCGCGCGCATGCGCACGCCGCCGCACATGGTCGCGGCGATCCGCGCGTTGCAGGAGGCGGCCGCGGGCGACGTGCGCCGGCACTTCGCCATCGAACCGGACGGCAGCTTCACGATCGACGTGGCGCTGTTCGCGTTCCGCAAGCCCGGCTGAGGGCCTGCGACGGAGATCGCCGGGTCAAGCCCGGCGATGACGCATCTTCCCGTTCGTCATGCCCGGGGCTTGACCCCGGGCATCCGCCATCGGTCACGCGGCGCGGCTCTGACCCATCAACTGCCGAATCCGCCCCGCCCCGGTGGCACCCTTCAGCGCTTCCCGCCACAGCGCCTCGGCGATGCGCTGGTGCGCCGCCACGGCTTCGTCGGCGCCGGTGATCATCGCCACGCCGACGCCGGCCGAAGGGTTGCTGTCCGAGCGGAACGGGTTGACGGCAAGGCTCGCCCGGTCGCGGGCGCGGAGAATCTTGAACTCGCCGGTCGGCTCGGCGCCCGGCAGGATGCCGAACTGCAGGCCCATCGGCTCGGCTTCCATCAGGTCGGCGATGCGCTGCACCTCGGTCGCGGCGAGCTGCCGGCACAGCCGCCGGGTGCGGTCCGACAGCGGCAGCGCGCCGCCGACGCCGGTGTCGAGGAAATGTTCCACCCGCGTGACCGAGATCATGCAGATGATGCTGGGCTTGCGCAGCCCATACATGCGCTTGCGCGCCGCCTGGATGCCCAGAACCTGCTCGGCCATGGCGCGCTGCGCCGCACGCTCCGGCCCGGCGGCTTCGGCGAGTTCCTCGAACGACTGCGCCAGTGCGTTGTCGTAGCCGTCCGAGGTGGTGAGGTAGCAGACCGGCCCGTTGAGCTGCAGGATCTGGTCGGCGGTTTCCTCGACCTGCCGGATGCGCTCGAAATAGCCGATCGGACGGCTGTAGTACTCGACACCGATCCCGAGCAGCGAGAGCGGCGAGATCTTCAGCAGTTCGGCCAGCCGCTTGATGGTGTCGAGCTTGATCACCTCGCCTTTCTCGTAGCGATAGAGCGCGGCCCGGGAGACGCCGAGCCGGGCCGCGATCTCCTCCGCCCGCAGCCCGGATTCGAGCCGGTACGCTCGAAGTTGCTGGCCGATTTCGGTGAAACGCATGTCGCCCTACCTTTTGCCTGATCCGTCCGATGCGCCTGCGGCTGAATCGCCGCATGCGTATCGTCTCAGAATGAAGAACAAAGGTATATTATTGCTAAATCCGCGGGGCGAGCAAGCGGTGTTTCGCGCAAAAAAGATTGTGAGACCGGGCTGGGGCGCGCCTCAGGCGCTGCGACGCGTCCCGCTGGGCGGCGCTATTCCGTGAGGCCGGCCATCCGCTCGATCGCCGTGATCAGCGCCGAGTGGTCCAGGTCCGCCCCGCCCTGGGCGGCGACCACGGAAAACATCTGTTGCGCCATGGCGGTATTGGGAAGGGCCATGCCCATCTCCCGCGCCGAGGCGAGCGCGAGGTTGAGGTCCTTCTGGTGCAGCCGGATGCGGAAACCGGGGTTGAAGGTGCGGTTGATCATCCGTTCCGCATGGACTTCAAGAATGCGTGATGAGGCGAAACCGCCCATCAACGCCTGCCGCACCTTCACCGGGTCGGCCCCCGCCTTGCGGGCGAAGGTCAGCGCCTCGCTGACCGCCTGGATGTTCAGCGCGACGATGATCTGGTTGCAGACCTTGCAGGTCTGGCCGGCGCCGTTCTCCGCCCCGACATGGGTGATGTTCTTGCCGAGTGCTGCGAACAGCGGCCGCGCCCGCTCGAACGCCGCTTCCGGGCCGCCGACCATGATGGTCAGCGTCGCGTTCTTGGCGCCGACCTCGCCGCCGGAGACCGGGGCGTCCAGGTAGTCGGCGCCCAGGCCGTTGACCCGCGCGGCAAAGCTTTTGGTGGCGATCGGGCTGATCGAGGACATGTCGATCACCAGCTTGCCGCCGGTCAGTCCCTCGGCAACGCCATGCGGGCCGAACAGCACTTTTTCCACGTCCGGCGTGTCCGGCACCATCAGGATGATGACGTCGGCCGCCTCGGCGACGGCGGCGGCGTCGCCCACCACGGTTGCGACCGCGCGCATGTCGTCGCCAAGGCTCGGCCGTTCCGGCACGATCAGCGTGTGCCCGGCCGTGTGCAGGTTGAGCGCCATCGGGCGCCCCATGATGCCAAGGCCGATGAACCCGATTTGCATTTTTCGTTCCCCGCTCAAACGCCGTAGCGCTGCCGCCAGACCAGACCCGCGACGGTATCGCCGGCGGGCCGGTACTCGCAGCCGACCCAGCCCGCGTACCCAAGCGCGTCGATGCGCCGGAAAACAAAATCCCAGCCAATCTCGCCGGTGCCGGGCTCGCTGCGCGCCGGCACGTCGGCGACCTGTATGTGTCCGACCACCGGCATCAGCGCCTCCAGGCGTTTGGTCACGTCGCCCTGGGTGATCTGGCAGTGGTAGATGTCGAACTGCACCGCCAGCCGGTCGCGCCCGATCGCCTCGACGATCGCGGCGCCCTGTTCGACGGTGTTCAGGTAGTAGCCGGGCATGTCGCGGTGGTTGATCGGCTCGATCACCAGCCGCTTGCCGGCGGCCAGCGCCTGTTCGGCCGCCCAGGCGAGGTTGGCCGCATACAGCGCCGCCGCGGTGACGGGCGCGACGCCGGCCGGAATGCCGGCCATGACGTGCACGATCGGGCAGTCCAGGACGGTGGCGTAGTCCAGCGCCTTGTGGATGCCCTCGCGGAACTCGGCCTGCCGGCCGGGCAGGCTGGCGAGGCCGCGCTCGCCCTTGGCCCAGTCGCCGGGCGGCGCGTTGAACAGCGCCTGGGCGAGGCCTGCGTCGGCGAGGCGGCGGCGCAGCTCGGCGGCGGGGTGTTCGTAGGGAAACAGGAATTCGACGGCCTTGAAGCCCGCGCGGGCGGCGGCATCGAAGCGTTCCAGGAACCCCACTTCGTTGAACATCATGGACAGGTTGGCGGCCAGACGCGGCATGGCGGTTCCCCCTTGGTGGCGGCCGGAGGCTAGCCTCGGCGCTCCGGCTTGGCCAGCTTGGCCTCCGCGACACGCCACTCCGCTGCGGTCACACCTCCCGCTCGCCCAGGATCGCGCGCCGCCGAGCCGCGAAATGGGTTGACAGCGCCTCGGCCGATTCAAAACGCGCGACGCGTCCGGCCGCCACGTCGTCGAGTCCGACCCGAGCCGCTGCCTCGAACGCCGCCACCCGCAGGGCATCGCTGCCGCGCATCAGGTCTGACAGCTTCAAGCTTTCATGTATCGCCTCCGCCGCATCCTGGTAGCGGCCGGTTTCCACCAGCCGGTCCAGCAGCGCCGCATCCTCGTCGTCCAGCACGATCGTGCGTTCGGTCATCGCCCACCCTCCGGCCGCAGATGACGAGATTGGCGCGGCGGTCCGCTCCGGCAAAGCACGCGCCGGCTGCCTGGGCATCGGTGCGACATGCGAGCGTTGCGGAGCACACGAGTCCGGCGACCGTTCTGCTGGTGATGTGATCAGGGCGGGGACCTATCCGGCCTTGGCGGCGATGACCCGCCCGTGGGCAAAGCCGCTTCAATGATCGACACACGCAACGGGCAGCGTTGAGTTTCCGCGCCGCATGGCCGATACCGGCGCGGCGAGGGGCAATGGGCAGTGCGGCATGATGACGGCGGAACGCGTGCTGATGGGGCTGCTGCTGGGCGGCATCGGCATCGGCTGCGTGGAAGTGCTGTATCCGTTCTTCTCGGCGATCCTTTGGGCCGCCATCCTCACCTACACGACATGGCCGATCCACGAGTGGCTGCGGCAGCGGCTGCATCTCGGCCGGGCGCCCGCGGCGCTGCTGATGGTGCTGATCGTCGCGGTCGTGGTGGTGCTGCCGCTGGCGCTCGCGGTGCCGGGCGGCGCCGACGACGCCAAGAACCTGCGCCAGTTGATCCAGGATTCGCTCGCCGCCGGCCTGCCGGACGCGCCGCCATGGGTCGCCGAGGTGCCGGTGGTCGGCCAGACCCTCGCCGACCTGTGGAATTCCTGGGCGGCCGACCTGTCGGCCATGGTGGCGTTCTTCAAACCTTATTTCGGCCTCGTCGCGGAGACCGGGCTGTCGCTGCTGCTCGGCCTCGCCAACGGCGTGCTGAGCTTCGTGCTGGCGCTGATCGTGGCGTTCTTCTTCTTCGCCACGGGCGACCGGGTGGCGCTGGTGATCGCTGCGTTGCTGGGCCGCATCGCCGGCGAGCGCGCGCCGCGGCTGATCGCGGTGACCGGATCGACGATCCGCGGCGTGGTCTACGGCATTCTCGGCACCGCGGTGGTGCAGGGCATCCTGACCACGCTCGGCCTCTGGGGCGTCGGCATTCCGCGGCCGCTGCTGCTGGGGGTGATCGCGGGGGGGCTCTCGGTGCTGCCGATCGGCGCGCCGGTGGTGTGGATTCCGGCCGGGCTGTGGTTGTTGGCGAACGGCCACATGGTCCGCGGCCTCGTGCTGCTGACCTACGGGCTGGTGTTCGTCAGCGGGTCGGATTCGATCATCCGGCCGTATTTCATCGCGCGCGGCGCGCAACTGCCGTTCCTGCTGACGCTGCTCGGCGTGCTCGGCGGCGCCATCGCCTTCGGGCTGCTCGGCGTGTTCGTGGGCCCGGTGCTGCTTGGCGTCGGCTTCACGCTGGTCAAGGAATTCGCCGAGCCGCCGGAGCCGGCGCTGCCGGAACCCGCGAATGGCCCATAGCGTGACGCCGGAGCCGCACCGCGCATGATCCTCCGCCTGATCCTGCTGCGGCTGGCGCAAGCGGTGCCGGTGCTGCTGGTGGTCGCAGCGCTGGCGTTCGCGCTTGGCAAGTTCGCCGGCGATCCGCTGACCGCAGCACTCGGGCCGGACGCGACGGCGGCGCAACGGCAGGCGGCGGCGGCGGAACTCGGCCTCAATGCCTCGCTGCCGGAACGCTACCTGCGCTTCGTGGTGCGGGTGGCGGAGGGCGATTTCGGCTTCAGCACGCGGCTCGGCGCCCCGGTCGGCCAGGTGATCGCCGAGCGGCTGCCGGCGACGTTGGAACTGGCCGGGGTCGCATTCCTGGTGTCATTGGTGATCGGCATTGGCGGCGGCGCCTATACCGCGGTGCGGCGGCGGGCGCGGTCGACGCGGCTGCTGATGGTCGGCTCGCTGCTCGGCGTGTCGCTGCCGCCGTTCCTGACCGGCACGCTGCTGATCCTGCTGTTCGCCGCGACCCTGCGCCTGCTGCCGAGCTTCGGGCGCGGCGAGGTGGTCGATGTCGGCGGCTGGACCACCGGGCTGCTCACCGCCGGCGGCTGGCGCGCCCTGGTGCTGCCGGTGACGACGCTGGCGATCTTCCAGTCCTCGCTGCTGCTGCGGCTGGTGCGGGCTGGCGTGATCACGGCCATGGCGAGCGAGTACGTCCGTTTCGCGCGGGCGCGTGGCCTGTCGCACGGGGTCGTGGTCCGGCATGCGCTGGTCAATGCGCTGGTGCCGGTGGTGGCGGCGGCCTCGGTGCAGCTCGGCATGCTGGTGGCGTTCTCGGTGGTGACGGAGACGGTATTCCAGTGGCCCGGGGTCGGCCAGTTGCTGGTGCAGTCGGTGGCCGCGGCCGACGTGCCGGTGATCGCGGCCTATCTGGTGCTGGTGGCGCTGCTGTTCGTGGCGATCAACCTTGCCGCCGACCTGCTGTGCCTCGCCATCGACCCGCGCCTGCGCGGCGTGCGGCGCGGCACTGCCGGGCTGGACGCGGCGGGGGCGGGGGCATGAGGCGGTGGGGGCTGGGCTGGGGCACGCTGATCGCCGCCGGTATGCTGGCCGTCGCGGTGCTGGCCGTCGCCACGGCGCCGCTCTATGCGCCGCAGGACCCGTTCAACCTCGCCTCGCTGCGCCTGCTCGACAGCCTCGACCCACCATCATTCCTGCATGGCGGCGTCAAGAAATTCCCGCTGGGCACCGACGCGCAGGGGCGCGACCTGCTCTCGGCCATCCTATACGGCGCGCGGTTGAGTTTCATGGTGGGTGGGCTGGCGGTGGTCCTCGCCGCGGTGGTCGGCGTGCCGATCGGGCTGGCGGCCGGCTATGCCGGCGGCGCCCTGGACGCGGTGTTGATGCGCTTGGCCGACGCGCAGCTTGCGATCCCGTCGATGCTGGTGGCGCTGCTGGCCGACGGGGTGGCGCGGTCGGTGCTCCGACGGTCCCTGCTGGAGGCGGCGTCGGTGCCGATCCTGGTGATCGCGATCGGCTTGGCGCGCTGGCCGCACTTTGCCCGCGTGGTGCGCGGCGTGGCGCAGTTGGAGGGCGGCAAGGACTACATCGCGGCGGCACGGCTGGCGGGAATTTCGTGGTTCGACGCCGCACTCGACCACGTGTTGCCGAACGTGATCGGCCCGGTGCTGGTGATGTTCGCCTTAACGCTCGGCTTCGCGGTGATGGACGAGGCGACGCTGTCCTTCCTCGGCGTCGGCCTGCCGCCGACGCGGCCCTCGCTCGGGACGCTGATCCGCCTGGGCAACGACTACCTGCTGTCCGGCGAGTGGTGGGTGGTGGTGTTCCCGGCACTCGCGCTGGCCATTCCGGTGCTGGCGGCGAATCTGCTGGGCGATACCATCCGCGACCGGCTGGACCCGCGCGGCCACGGGCGCCAGATCGCGCAGGGCCGCGCATGACGCTGCTCGCCGTCGAGGATCTGGCGATCGACCTGCCGCGCGGCCGCGCCGTCGACGGCGTCTCGTTCACGCTGAACCCCGGCGAAGTGCTGGCGCTGATCGGCGAGAGCGGTGCCGGCAAGTCGCTGACCGGGGCCGCCATCGTCGGCTTGCTGCCGGCGGCGGCGCGCGTGGGGGCAGGGCGCATCCTGCTGGACGGCGAACGCATCGACGACCTGGAGGAGGAGGACTGGGAGGAGCTGCGCGGCAAGCGCATCTCGGCGGTGTTCCAGGACCCGGCGGCGGCGCTGAACCCGCTGCAACGGATCGGCGCACAGCTTGCCGAGACGCTGGATGCGCACCATCCGCTCACCGAAAAAGTCCGGCGCGAGCGGGTCGGCGACTGGCTCGCGGCGGTCGGGCTGCCGCGCGAGCGGGTCCGGGCCTATCCGCACGAACTGTCCGGCGGCATGCGGCAGCGGGTGGCGCTGGCGCTGGCCTTGTGCCCGGGGCCGGAACTGCTGGTGGCCGATGAGCCGACCACGGCACTGGACGCGCCGCTGCGCGGGCAGATGGCGGCGCTGCTGCGCCACCTCGCCGGGCGCCAGCGGACGGCGGTGCTGCTGATCTCGCACGACGTGCAGACCGTGGCGACCGCGGCGGACCGGGTGATGGTGATGTATGCCGGCCGCATCGTCGAGGCCGGCACCACCGCCGAAGTGTTGCGGGCGCCGGCCCATCCCTACACCGAGGCGCTGCTGGCCGGCCTGCCCGGGCTCGGCCCGCGCCGGGCGCGGCTGCCGGCGATCTCCGGGACGATGCCGCTGCCGGGCGCGCGCCTCCAGGGCTGCGCCTTCCATCCGCGCTGCCCCCTGGTCGCCGCCCGCTGCCGCAAGGAAACGCCGGAACTGACGCCGGGCGCGCCGGCCTGCTTCTTCCCGCGCCAGCCGCCGCACCAATCCGCGGTCGGTGCAAGGCCCCTTGCTGCCCATGGTTGAGCCGCCGTTGCTCGTCATGACGCATGTGGCGCGCCGGTTCGGGCGGGTGCGCGCGGTCGCCGACGCGTCGCTGGCGGTGCTGCGCGGCACCACGGTGGGGCTGGTGGGCGAGAGCGGCTGCGGCAAGTCCACGCTGGGGCGGCTCGCCGCAGGGCTGATTACCCCGGACGCCGGCGAGATCCTGTATGCCGGCGCGCCGATGCATCCGAGCCTCGGGCTGCTGCAGGGCCTGCTGGCGCCGCCGCCGCCGACGCGGCGCGTCGCCATGGTGTTCCAGGACCCGGCCGGCTCGCTCGATCCGCGCTGGAGCATCGGCCGCAGCATCGCCGAACCGATCGCCGCGTTCGGCCTGCGCACCGGGAAGATCGGCGTGCGCGACCGGGCGATCCAGATGATGGCGGCCGTCGGGCTGCCGGAACAGCTCACCGACCGCCGGCCGCACGAACTCAGCCTCGGGCAGGTGCAGCGCGCGGCGGTGGCGCGGGGGCTGGCGGGCGAACCGGAGTTCCTGATCTGCGACGAGCCGACCAGCGCGCTCGACGTCTCGGTGCAGGCGCAGGTGTTGAACGCGCTGCGCGACGCGCAGGAGCG
>Ga0302311_10007959_pt1 | contig 10717 bp, 7 predicted proteins | sample III_Palsa_N1_3_FD_200449 | JGI IMG/M metagenome (GOLD analysis project Ga0302311, IMG submission 200449) | Peat permafrost microbial communities from Stordalen Mire near Abisko, Sweden - III_Palsa_N1_3 | ecosystem: Environmental > Terrestrial > Soil > Palsa > Peat permafrost | place: Sweden...
CGGTCTTCGTGACGTCATAATCCAAAGACGCCGTTGCCTGATCGCCGATCAGCGTGGAGGTGCCCAGCAATGTGACGTTGGGAACACCATACGCATATGGGGCGGTGTTTTGAGGTGTTGGAATCATGTATTGGCCGTTTGGCAAAGTGGCGCTGAACAGCGCCTGCGCGATCGGATTGAGGGCAAAGCCGGTGATCGGGGTTCCCTTATTCCACGCAGTAGCGGTAGCCGTAAGACCAGCAGCAGAACGGTCGTTGGTGAGACCGTCAGGCACGTTGAACTGAGTGAGCCCTGTGGACTGATCTGAATCATAAAGATGCTGATAGGCCACGAAGAAGAAAAGCTTATCCTTGATCACAGGGCCACTCAGCGTTCCACCGGTAGTCCAACGATGCAACGGTGGATTTTTCAACGACTGTGGGAATGAACCCACTCCCTGGGTTGCGAGAATGGCATCTTGCTTGAAGAAGAACGGGTCGGCGTTGAGCGCAGTATTAGCGATGCTGCTGTAGATCTGACCGTGAAGTTTATTCGTACCGGTAAGCGTGTTGGCATCGATCTGCGCACCGCTGGTTGCACCCTGCTGCGCGTCATACATGGATACGTTGACCCGCAGCTCCTGGAGAAACTCCGGAGGAGGTGTGGGCAGGCTGTTACCGTTCGAGCCATACACCGAACTGCCTTCCTGAATAGCCCCTCCAACGGCCGATCCCTCACCAATGTTGAAGTTATACCGTTGCGAGGTATCGCTGCTGGCGCTCTTGCCATTGAAAATATTGGTCGCATCGACCCCGTCCACCTGGAACGTATTCGAGGTGTCGCGCTGACCGTTGGCCCACACAGGCTGATTGCCCAGGCCCGCATTGGTCCCCACGCCACTAAGCAATTCGGCGTTCACGCCAGGAGAGAGGACCGCAAGCTGGGTGAAGCTACCCGTCGCCAGCGGAGTCTGTGCAATCTGCGCTTGGTCCAGCGTATAACCGTTAGTGGCATCCGTGGCGTTCAGCATGGGGTTCGCGGTGACTTCAACCGAAGTCGAAATCTCACCCACCTTCAGCTTGACAGTAACTGTCGCGGCCTGCGCTTCCTTCACACTAATGCCGTTCAGGTCCGTCGTGCTGAAGCCATCATGAGTCGCCGTCACTTTGTAGTTGCCAATCGGCAGGTTGAAGAACTGAAAGTAACCATTCGAGGAGGCTTGTGTTGTATGCGTGTAATTGATGTCCGCATCCGTGACGGTAACTGTTGCTCCCGGAACCGCCGCGCCAGAGCTGTCAAGCACTGTTCCGTTGATCGATCCCAGCGTCTGCTGCGCTATGGCGGTGCCCACAAACAACAGAGCCATGATCACCATCAAGCAACAGGAAATTGCGAGGTGCCTCCCAAAATGCTTTTTCATCTGTATACCTTCCCTCAGTAATTCTTGGTGGATCTGCAATGCTTGCAGCGGTTTGGCTTTGCTCACTGCAATTGAAAATAGAATCGTTGCCGTTAAATTCTCGGCATGTCTGGTATCAAATACTTTCCGGGATGCCCCGGGAGTTTTGTCGGATGAACTAACTGTAGCTCAATTTGGCCCAAAAGGAGCAAAAAACTTTAAAAATCCTCTTACAACTTTTGCTTATCAGCTGATTTGTTTTGTTTGAGTTCCGCGTACTTTTCCTTCTCACAACATGCGCCGCAAACCACCCTTTTAATGCACGCAGATATCTCGGTCTTTTGGAAGACTTTTGATGTATTTGCGATTTGAGCCGTGCTCCAACTTAGCGCCCTTGTATGAAATGAATGTGAACCTACTGGCGAAGCTGCACGCCGATGAAGTCGACACCATCATGCTCGACAACTTCACAACAGAACCGCTTCGGGAAGGGTACAGCGCGTCGCCAGCCGTGCACTGTAGAAGCCACCGGCGTCGACATTATCTCCGTTGGCGCGCTCACTCAGAATGTCAGCTGCCTCGATCTCGGGCTCTATATTCGCTCCTAACCCTCAAGAGGCTTGAGCCACACCACAAATCATTTGTGCAGCCCTATGCCATAAGACCTTAAAAAGAACTGCCCGGATATCTCCGGGCAGTTCAGGGTTTGTATTGAGTCCGGGTTAGAAGAACAACTTCGCCGAGAACTGCATCTGACGCGCACTGTAGAGGCCGTTGTTCGTGCCTGAAGTAGCCCCGAAAGCGCTCAGACCCGTGCCGCTGTATGGGGAGATGCAGCCTTGTAATACTGACCCTGCCGGAACCGTACCTGCTGTCGCGGCACCAACGGCTGTGCTGCAGGCAGAGGTAGCCGAAGTGGACGATGACGCATATTGCGAGTACGTGCCGTTCACAGCCGTAATCACCGTGTGGTTGAGCAGATTGAATGCATCTGCGGAGAATTGCATATAGATCTTGTCATAGATAGGGATATTACGTGCCAGGCGGAAGTCGAAGTCATTGAAACCCGGTCCAATCTGGCTGTTGCGTCCAATCTGAGGAGGGCGACCAGTTGTCGCCGAACCGGAACTGGAGCTCATCGCGCCGCCATAGATATTTCCTTCGTCGCCATAGCTGGTCGGGCTTGTATTGCCCGAATAGACCGTTCCGCTCATGCTAGCGAAGATGGGTTGTCCAGACGATGCGATCTCGATTCCAGAGAACGTGAACCCGTCCAATCCGTACTTGACGATCTTGTTGCTTTCAAAAAGGTGCGGCTGATAGGTAAAGGTCAGCGTGAACCGATTACGGATGTCGATATCAGCCAAGCCGTTTTCGAGGCGAAGGTTGTTCGGATCCAGCGGTGTATCACCGCCATAGAAGGTACCGTTGGCACCACCAACCTGGTCGGTGTCGCTTGCGTGGGACCACGTGTAGTTCATCACGACTTCCAACCCATTGGAGAACGGACGGCGGACCGACGCTGCCAGCGAGTTATACCAGGTGTTGGCTGTGCTGAAACCAGTGTTGTAGCTTGTCAACGTTTGATTGTTGCGATCGGTCGGAAGATAGACCGGCACCGTCATCACTTCAGTGATCTGGTTGGCTGCGTTGAGAACGTCGTATGTGCGAAGTCCGTGTGGCGTCCGGCCAATGAGATTGGCATCAACGAACACCGGTAGGCGCATGCCACGCGTACCCACGTATCCAATTTGCAGACTCATCTTACCGGGCAAGGCCTGCTCGACTGAAAGATCTGCCTGATGCGCCAATGGTGGAACAAAGTTGGGATCCAGGCCGTGGAAGCTCTGCGGCCCTACCACGGAAGGACCGTTCACTGTAGGAGCACTGCCTCCGGTCGGATACAGTGCTCCCGAAAGCGACGGGCCCGTTACTGGGAACGGAACATTCGGGTAAGCCAGTGTGTTTGTCGTGCTCGGCACGGTCGGACACTTGGCCGACGCCGTGCCTACACTCGACTCGCAGCCAGTGTAGTTGTAATTGATCTGAACAACACCGTTCTCCACGCGCATCGCGTAGTATGTGCTGCCCTGATTCAGCGCGGAGAAGATACCGTATCCGCCACGAACCACAGTTCCATCCCACGGATTCCATGAGAAGCCAAAACGCGGCTGGATACGGTCCGTGACGTTCTTGATCGTCTGGCTATACTCGGTCGAAATCGGAGGATAGTTGTTGTTGATCTTCACCGGAGGAGGCGTCAACTGAAGATCGTAGCGAACACCGGCCGTCAGGGTGAACTTAGGCGTGATCTTCCACGTATCTTCCGCGAAGCCGTCATACATCTTCATCCAGAAATCGTCCTTACCCTGGGTGCCCGGTGCCGTGTTCAGTACGTCGATCGTCTGAACGAATGTGTTGTAGTGATATCCGGAATAGGCATCCGTATCTCCAGCCTGGCCATGGAATGCATCCGCCGCCCAGTCCTGGAAGTTCAGCACCGGCGTTGAATCGCCGTAGCTGTAGATACCGCCGCCCTGGAAGAGGTTGATCATCACTTCGTGAACGATATTGACATCACCGCCTGCCTTCAGCGTGTGATGTCCCTTCGTGGTCGAGAACACATCTGTGAATTGGATACGGTGCTCGTCCGGTTCTGCGATACGCGGTAGAGCGTTCGGCATGCCAAACGTTACAACACCCGTCGCCACGCTAGGACCGGCGGCATTCGCACCTGCGGTCTCGAGATCGCGACCGAACTGGAAGTGAACCTGGTTAATAGATTGCTTGCCGAGCTGTGTCGTGAGACCCGCAACCAGGAAGCGCTCGTGATAGCTCGTTGGCGCATTCGTGCTCGGTGAGCTATTGCTGAATGTGTTCGCCGTGCTGTAGCCGTACGTGCTGTCGTAATCAACGAAGTTGTAATCAACGAACATATCGTTGCGCGAATTGATGTGGTAATCGATACGCGGGAAGAAGAGGTTCTCTTTCTGAAAGCGCGACGGCGGCGACTGGCCGGCATTGATATCCGCCACGTTCAACAGGAAGTTGATGGCACTAAGGCACTGCGTCGAGGTGATCGTTGTCGGGCACTGAGTCGGCGTGATCGTCGATGTCGCCGCAGTTCCAGCGGGCGGCGGAGTCACGGAGGAAGGAGTCGTTGAAATATAGTTTGAATCCGAATACAGAACGCGGCCAACCTTGCGGAAGCCGTCATAGGTAAAGAAGTAGAACAACCTGTCCTTGATGATCGGGCCGCCTACTGAACCGCCAAACTGATTCTGTTGATGAGTCGGCTGGGTCAGAAGAAACTGGGTGGCGCCATTGTGGAGAGCCTGAAACTTGTTATACGGATCAAGCGCGTTCAAGTCCGGATAACGCAGGTAGTAGAAAAGGTCGCCGTGAATACTGTTGGTGCCATTACGTGTGATCGCATTCACCTGGCCGCCGGCAGCCTGGCCAAATTCGACTGAGTAGTTCGATGTTTCAGCCTGAAACTCCTTGATCGCGTCTGAAGAGTAAACATAAGGCGCGCCAGAGGAACGGCCGCGCGCTTCCGAAAACAGCATCTGGTTGTTGTTCGAGCCATCGACATAGTTCTGGTTATAGAGACCTGAGATGCCATGGAACGAAACCAGTCCGGTACCACCGTCCTGCACAACATTCGGCGTCAGCAATACAAAGGCGCTCCAGTTGCGTGTCGCGACCGGAAGATTTGCAATCAGCGTTGGATCGAATGTCTGCGAGACTTCCGTCTTCTGCGTATCAAGAATCGGATTATCCGCAGTCACCTCAACTGCCGTCGACACAGAACCTGGAGGCAGCGATGCATTGATCGACAGCTCCTGACCCACAGTCAGGAGAATATTCTTGCGATCAACCTTGCCAAACGAAGGCGCACTCGCCACAACTTCATAATGTCCAGGGACCAGGAAGTTCGCTGTATATTCACCCGCCGAGTTCGACGTCAGCGTACGAGAGATACCCGTATCCGTATTCACGACCACCACCGTCGCGCCCGGAACAGCCGCCCCGCTCGGATCGGTGATCAAGCCGGCGATATTGCCATTGCCGGAGGTCTGTGCCATCGAAGGCAGCGTGCAAAGCGAAAGGATCACTGTGGCAACGAAAAGTCTGAACTGGTTGCTGAAATTTATGCGTGTCATCTTGATCTCCTAGAAAGTTCGGCGTTTTCAGGCTTACAGCGCGCTTGCCCGTGAATTACAACACCAGAAAGGAATTACTCCTGCTTTCTCGGGGGATCGAGATACTTCCGGCGCGTAGATTCGCGTCCGGTGTGCAGGTGGTTTGTGGTCTAAGTGTTCGATGTTAGCAGCCGCAACCCCTTACGGCAAACTCTTTCCATACGTATCTTGCTGTATTTCCTCTGCTTCGCCCTTCCAATTCAACAGGTTGTAACGCAGAAAGGCGTGACTGGTGCCCACCCACGCTCCAGTGTTTTCTTCGGTCGCGACTACAATAAGTATTGACATGCATGTCCACGCTAAGCCGGCCGGCTCGATGCAGCGCATTCTGAAGTTTTCGCTCGCGCTCACATTGCTCTACATCCTCGCGACGCTCTTTTTCGGCCTCCGCGCGCACTCTCTCGCGCTTATCTCCGAAGCCGGCCACAATGTCTCTGACTTCCTGGCCCTCGCTCTCAGCTTCGTTGCAGTCTATCTTCAGACCCGCCCCGCCACCGACCAGCGCACCTTCGGCTATCAGCGCGCAGGGGTTCTCGCAGGTTTCGTCAACGCGCTTTCACTCATGGTCCTCGCCATCTGGATCGCCGTTGCCGCCATCCACCGCTTCGCCGTCCCCGTCACAGTCGAGCCCAAGCTGATGATGTCGGTCGCCGCTGCCGGCGTCCTGATGAATGGTCTCATCGCCACGCTGCTCTGGAAGTTCTCCGGCGACGTCAACATCCGCAGCGTGTTCCTGCACATGCTCGGCGACACGCTTTCCACCGCCGCCGTCATCGTCGGCGGCTTCGCCATCCTGCTCACGCATCAGTACTGGATCGACCCGCTGCTCTCGCTGATTATCGCGGCTATGATCCTCTGGAGCTCCTGGTCGATCGTCCGCGAAACCCTCCACATCCTTCTCGAAGGCACTCCGCGCAGCATTAACCTCGCCGAAATCCGCTCCGCCATGGGCAAGGTGGAAGGCGTTGTGAATGTGCATGACCTTCACATCTGGAGTCTGACCTCACAATCGCACGCTCTTGCCAGTCACGTCCAGGTTGTAGAGATGCCCTTAGCCGAGTGTGAGGCCGTTCTCGAGCGCATCAACCACCAGCTCCGCGATCACTTCGGCATCCACCACACCACCATCCAGCTCGAAGTCACCGACTGCCCCACGGTCGACGGCTGCTGCTCGCCGCCAGAGCCCGACGTTATCGACGGCCACTCCCATCACCACCACGGCCCCGGCGGACACGATCACGCGCACGCCCACTGAGCCCCAGAGCAGAATCATGGTTGCTATACCCATCGCTTTTGCTTTCTTTCTGTCATACGCATCGACGCTGCTCGAAGAAGCCAGCTCCGTTGTTTGAGAGCTTTGTGCGGACGACATGCTGGGAAGCAAGACGGCCGGGTAGCAGCTTCTCCGATTTTTTGAAAAGAATCTGCCACCCGTTCACGCTCTTGTCACTTGCGGATCATTTCTTCTTTCCGTTGAAGTTATAAACCAGGCTCATCGAAGGCTCGCTCGTAAGCGTGTAATAAAACGGCACCAGCGGACTGGCTATCCCGAACTCAGGACCCTTGTAGATGAGCCCACGATACTCGGCCCTCAATGCGAAATGATCACTGAGCGCGTAATCCGCGCCCACATTGATCAGGCCAGTGGCGCGCACAATCGTCGTTGGAGCTGTATGCGATTCACTCGGAACGAGCGGCGAATTCGACAACGGGGCGAAGATCAACACGCCACCGCCTACATCCGCGAACGCTTGCAACTTCGGCGTAAAGTTGCGATGCACCATGTAGCCCGTCGTCAGCTCGTAGATATTTGACTTCACATCCAGCTCGGGCAACAGCGCTGTGGCTCCAACCTGGGTCCGGTACTCCTCTATCGTCCGCGTATAGCTGAAGTTCACCGTGTACCCAAGCCACGGATTGAAGCTTTGCCGAAATGAGGTCAAAGCTCCGGCTGAAGAAAGTGTCTGCAATGTGCCTGTGCCCTGCAAATCACCTCGCGTCGGCGTGAACTGGCCCAACGCGCCGAGCGAAACCGAAGTCTCAACATGTGACCGGGAAAGCATCGCCGAAGGCGCTTGAGGCAGTGGCGGCGCTTCACTCGCACTTCCTTCCGAAGAAGAGAAGGCACTCTGAGCAAGCGAAACATGGATCGCAAAAAGCGAAAAAGCGGCGACCATAAAAGCGAATGGCCGAGGATAGGGAAACTTCTTTTGAAACACAGAAAACCTCGCAAGTCATACAGAGATTCGCGCCTTGCCTCGGAAAAAGGGAGAGCCATTGCAAACATTCACTATGCCAACGGTGGGCACAGCTTATGATGTTTCGCTTATAGACGCCCTGGTGGTATCGCCGGATAGCAACCCTGTACGTTTTTTCGAAAGGAATCTGGACCCTCTTACAACTAATAAACACGGGCATTTTGCAACTAATAAACATCGATATCCGCAACCGGAAAAGCAAAAGGCGCTCCCGAAGGAGCGCCCTTTGCAAACCACAAAAAGAAGCTACACCAGCTGCGCATCCAGCGTAATCTCCGCCGCCTTCAGCAACCGCGAAATCGGGCAGCCTTCCTTCGCCTTCTTGGCCAGCTCATCGAACTTCTCCTTCTCGATGTTGGCCACCTTCGCGCGCGTCGTCAAATGAATCTTCGTAATCGTCGGCCCATCGTCGGTCTTTTCCATCGTGACCACAGCGGTGGTCTCCAGCGACTGCGGCGGATGATCCACGCTGCTCAACTGCCCGCTCAGCGCCATCGTAAAGCAGCCCGCATGCGCTGCTGCGATCAGCTCTTCCGGGTTGGTGCCGACGCCATTCTCAAATCGCGTGCTGAAGCTGTACTGCGCTTCATGCAGCGTACCGCTCTGCGTGCTGATAACGCCGTGCCCATCCTTCAACCCGCCCTGCCAAACTGCCGATGCGCTGCGATCCATCTTGATTTCTCCTGTCGTGGCCAAAACTTGCGGCTGCCGTCTTATGACGCTCTCAGCTCGCCTTTTGTTTCGATGCAATTTCCGCGCATGCCGCTTTTTTTGCGACGCTACGCTGCATGAAGATACACAAACCGCGACAGGAACAGCAACGCCAGCAGGTAAAGCATCCAGTGCTGCCGCCTTCCGCGCCCAGTCGCCAACTCCAGCGCCGCGAAGCTGATGATTCCAAACGACAGCCCAGTCGCAATCGAGTACGTCAGGGGAATGGTAATCAGCGTCAGGAACGACGGAATGGCTATCCGCGGCTCCTCCCAATCGATTCTCGCCGCACCCGCCACCATCAGCGCACCCACCAGAATCAGCGCCGGTGCCGTTGCAAAATCCGGAATCGCACCTACCACCGGCGCGACAAAGATTGCTGCAAGAAACAACAGTCCTGTAACAATCGCGGTCACACCCGTTCGCCCGCCCGCAGCCACGCCCGCCGAGCTCTCAATGTAGCTCGTCACCGTGCTCGTCCCGGCCAGCGAACCGACCACCGTCGCCGTCGCATCGGCAAAGAAAATCTTATCCAGTCGCGGAATCGTATGATCTTCCGAGATCAAGCCCGCCCGTTCGGTCACCGCGACCAGCGTCCCAATGTTGTCGAACAGATCGACGAACAGGAACACAAAAATAATCTCCAGCGCATTCATCTTCAGCGCGCCACGAATGTCCAGATGAAACGCCGTCTGCCTGATCGCCATCGGGTTGAAGGTCGAAGGCTGCCACTTCACCTGGTGACACAGAATCCCCAACGCCAGCGTCGCCAGCACGCCAATCAACATCGACGCCTTCACTCGGTACGCCTGCAGCACGGCAATCAGAATGATCCCAAATACCGCCAGCAGTACGGCCGGCGAATGCATGTTGCCCAACGTCACCGTGGTCGCCGGACTCGGCACAATAATTTCCGCGTTCCGCAACCCGATGAACGCAATAAACAACCCAATCCCACCTGCGACCGACGCATGCAGCTGATACGGAATCGCCCCCACCAGCTTCTGACGAATCCCCCCAAATGTCAGCAGCAGAAAGATCACACCCGAAAGAAACACCGCACCCAGCGCCGTCTGCCACGGCACACCCATGCCCTTCACGACTGAATACGTGAAGTATGCATTCAGCCCCATGCCCGGCGCAAGAGCAAGCGGATAATTCGCCAACGCGCCCATCATGATCGACCCAAACGCCGCGCACAAACAGGTCGAAGTCGTCACCGCCGCCAGCGGCATCCCCGTCTGCGAAAGAATCGCCGGGTTCACGAAGATGATATAGGCCATCGTGATAAACGTCGTCAGCCCGGCCAGAATTTCCGTCCGCCATGTGGCAGATAACTCAGCGAAGTGAAAGTAGTTCTCCAGACGGCTGCGCATAAGGCTGCTGGTTCCTCTTGAAAATCAACTTAGTTTTTACCGATGGAAGACGTTGTTCCTTCAGAATAGCCTAGAGGTCCCCAATGCACGCTCCCACACCATCGTTGACAGCCGCTGAAGTAAAGAAGCTTCTCAACCTGCAACCCCACCCCCGCGAAGGCGGCTGGTATACGCGCACCTACGAGTCCGGCGAACTCATCGCCCCCACACAGTTCGCCGACGGCCGCTACGACGGCCCGCGCCACACCTCCACAGCCATCTACTATCTACTGGAACCCGGCACCTTCAGCGAAATGCATCTGCTGCAAAGCGACGAAATCTTCCACCACTACCTGGGCAGCGCAGTAGAAATGCTGCAGCTTCTCCCCGATGGCACCAGCAAAACGATCCTCATCGGCAAAGACCTTGCCAGTGGCCAACGCCCTCAAGTCCTCGCGCCACGCAACGTCTGGCAAGGCTCCCGCCTGCTCGAACCCGAAGGCTTCGCACTCCTCGGTTGCACAGTAAGCCCCGGCTTCGAGTTCTCCGACTATCAAACCCTGCCGCGCGCCGAACTAATCTCCCACTGGCCCCACGAAGCCGAACGCATCACCGCCCTAACCCGCGACTAACCTAGCCTTACTTTGCGAACCTTTCTTTTAAACCTTCGCGCCCTTTGCGTGAGAGCTTTTGCTCTCCCCTAGTCCACCCCAATATCCTCATTCCACAACTCCGGCCGCGCGGTGATGAACTCATCCATCATCCCCTTGCACTCCGCAGAGTCCAGATCGATCACCTCAATCCCCAGCG
>Ga0302311_10007961_pt1 | contig 10716 bp, 7 predicted proteins | sample III_Palsa_N1_3_FD_200449 | JGI IMG/M metagenome (GOLD analysis project Ga0302311, IMG submission 200449) | Peat permafrost microbial communities from Stordalen Mire near Abisko, Sweden - III_Palsa_N1_3 | ecosystem: Environmental > Terrestrial > Soil > Palsa > Peat permafrost | place: Sweden...
GAGGCCGCCGTACCCTCCGGGCGCGCCTCTGGCGCCGCTTCCGGGCCGGGCGCTTCCGGCCCGGGCGCCGCCTCGGTGTGGGGGGCCTCCGGCTCGGGGGGTGCCTCGGGGCCGGGGGCTTGGGGGGCTGGCTTTGGGGTGTCTCGTTGGGTGGGGGGGCGTTTGCGGCGGCGGAGGTGCCAGAGGAGGAGGGCGAGGAGGAGGACGGCTGCGACGGCGATGGCCGCTGCCCGGCCCGCCTCGCGGGCGACCCGGCCGTAGGCGGCGCCCGCGCTGTAGCCGAGCGCGGTGTAGCCGACCCCCCAGACCAGCCCGCCCAGCGCGTTGAACAGCAGGAACGTCCGGTAGCGCATGTCCGACATCCCGGCGATGGCCGGCATCAGCGCGCGGAAGAAGGCGACGAAGCGGCCGAGGAAGACCGCGACCGGGCCCCGGCGCCGGACCAGGTCGCGGGCGGCGGCGATCCGGTCCTGGTGGGCCCGCAGTGGCCGGGAGGCGAGGATCGACGGGCCGAAGCGGCGGCCGACCTCGTAGCCGACCGTGTCCCCGGCGATGGCCGCGCAGACCACGGTGACGGCCACCCAGTAGACCGACACGTGTCCCTGCGCGGCCAGCGCACCGGCCAGCAGCACCGCCGTCTCGCCGGGCAGCACGAAGCCGAAGAACAGCGCGTCCTCGCAGAAGACCAGCGCCCCGACCACCGCGTAGACGCTCGCGCCGGAAAGCCCGGCGAGCCAGTCGGTGATCCGGTTCATGCCCGGTACCCTTCCCACCCGCCGTCCGGAGCAGGCCCCCGGCCCGCGAATGCGCTCCAACGGCCGCTGTTGCCCGGCTCCGGATCGCGGGCCGGGTGCGGATCGCATTGACTGGGAGCCGGACCGCTGACGCTCGGACGGGAGGCAGGCAGGTATGCACGCCCCGGCGGTCTGGACGTCAGTGCTCGCCCGCAGCCGGGCGCGGGCGGCCCGGGCGCAGGACTGGTTCGAGCGCACCCGGGCGGAGGCCGAGCGACGGCTCCCGGTGCTCACCGAACTGACGACCCGGCTGCTGTCGGCGAACCTGCTGGACGCGGCCAGCCGGGTCGCCGCCCAGGCGTTCCTGACCTCCGTTCCGCTGCTGTTCGCGATCAGCGCGTTCGCTCCGCAGGAGGTGCGCGACCAGTTGATCAGCTCGATCCGGTCGGTGTTCGGGCTCTCCGGCGGCTCGGACCAGCAGCTCCAGCAGGTCCTCGGGGCCGGCGCGGGCGGCGGTGCCGACGGCGGTGAGGACGTGCGGGAGACCGTCGGGGTGATCGGCGCGCTGATGGCGCTGATCTCCGCGACCAGCTTCAGCCGGGCAGTGGCCCGGGTCTGTGAGCGGGCCTGGCAGCTGCCCAAGTGCCCGACCCGGATCGCGGCGTGGCGATGGCTGGTGTGGGTGCTGGTCTGGCTGACGCTGCTGCTGTACCAGGGGCCGGTGCGGAACGGCTTCGGGGTGGGCCTGTGGCTGGGGGTGCTGCTCAGCTTCCTGGACGGGGTCGCGGTCTGGTGGTGGACCCAGCACCTGCTGCTGGGGTCGCGGGTGCCGTGGCTGCCGCTGCTGCCGGGCGCGGTGCTGGCGTCGGCGGCGCTGACCGCGCTGGCGCTGACCGCGCGGCTGTACATCCCCGCCGCGCTGAACCGGGCCCTGGCCGTGTACGGCTCACTGGGCCTGGTGCTGACGCTGCTGTCCTGGCTGATCGCCCTGTCCGCAGCGCTGACCTTCGCCATCACCATCGGCGCGGTGCTCGCCGAGGGACCGCCGCTGAACCACTGGCTGCCCCCGGTCGAACGCCCGCCCGCACCGACCCGCGCCCGCCGCCGGGTCGCCGACCAACCCGGGAGCACCGCATGACGACAGGACCGGCCGAGGGCGCACCGCTGGGCCCGGAGGAGCGCGACGAGCTGGCCCGGCTCCGGGCCGAGGCCGCCAACCGACGCCCCCGGCACCGGCTGCGCTCGCTGTGCTCCGCGCTGCTGATCGTGATCGCCTGCGTGCTGGCGCCGCTCAGTGTCGCCTCGGTGTGGCTGGCGAGCATCGCCGGTGACACCGACCGCTATGTCGCCACGGTCGCGCCGCTGGCCGCCTCGGTTCCGGTGCAGGACGCGGTCGCGGCCCGCGCGGCGGCGGCGGTGAGCGAGCGCCTGGACGTCAACGAGCTGCTCCAGCAGGTGGCCCCGGCCGACCGCCCGCTGGTCGGCAAGGCCATCAGCGGGCTCAGCGGGCCGATCAACAGTGCGGTCGCGGACCTGGTGCAGACGCAGGCGAAGAACGTGGTGTCCAGCCAGTGGTTCCAGACCTTCTGGAGCGAGGCGAACCGGCGGATCCACGCCACCGTGGTGAAGGCGCTCACCGGTCAGGGCGGCGGCGCGGTGCAGCTCACCGACGACGCCGTGGTGATCGACCTGGCCCCGGTGATCGACCAGGTCAAGCAGCGGCTGGTGGGGGACGGGGTCAGCATCGCGGCCAGGATCCCGGAGGTCCACACCCAGATCACCGTGCTCAGCGCCGAGAACATCGGCAAGGCGAAGACCGGCTTCCGGCTGCTGCAGCTGGTCGGCGACTGGCTGCCGGTGATCGCGGTGCTGCTGGCGGCCGCCGGGGTGCTGCTGGCCGGACGCCGCCGCCGGGCGCTGGTGGCGGCAGCCCTCGGCGTGGCCTTCGCGGTGCTGGTGCTCGGGATCGGCCTGGTGGTGTTCCGCCAGGTCTACCTGGACGACCTGCCCGCGAGCGTGTCGCAGGCGGCGGCGGCCGACGTCTACAACACGCTGGTGCGCTTCCTGCGGGTGACGGTGCGTACGGTCGTGGTGCTGGGCGTGGCGGTGGCCCTCGGCGCCTGGCTCAGCGGGCCGGGGGAGCGGGCGGCGCAGGCGCGCTCGGTGTGGACGTCCGGGCTGGACGGTCTGCGCTCCGCCGCCGACCGCGCCGGGCTGCGGACCGGGCCGGTCGGCCCCTGGGTGCACCGCTTCCGTACCTGGCTGACCTGGCTGTTCGTGGCCGCCGCCGGGCTGGCGCTGGCGGTGTGGTCCTACCCGACGGCCTGGGTGGTGGTGGGCCTGGGACTGGGGCTGCTCTTCGCCCTGGCGGTGATCGAGTTCCTGGACGAGCCCGGCCCGGCGCCGAGCCCGGAGGCACCGGCGCCGGAGGGCGGCAGCTGACCGCCGGTCAGCCGGTGCGGCGCGCCGCGAAGCCGTCGAGCAACGCGTCCAGGCCGTTCTCGAAGGTCTCGTCGGTGCTGCGGTAGCCGACCTGCGCCAGCACCGCCGCGAGGCTGGGGTACTGCTCCGCGTAGCTGGGCGGCGGGTCGGGGAAGCCCCGGCTGACCCGGTCCAGGCCGTTGCCGATGACGTAGCAGTCGACCGCGAGCAGGGTGTCCGCCGCCGCGCGGTGGCTGAATCCGGCCTGGAGCAGGCAGCTGAAGGCGGCGTCGAAGCAGCGCAGCGAGGCGCGGGCGCGGATCGGGCTGTGGGTGACCAGGGCCACCGCGTTCGGGTGCGCGGAGAGCGCCCGCAGGTAGCTGCGGGCCCAGATCCGCAGGTAGTCGCGCCAGTCGCGGTTGTGGACGCCGTCCGGTGCGAGGGCGTCGATCACCGCGTCCACGTCACCGAGGATCAGTTCGACGACGCCGCTGAGGATGTCGTCCCGGGTGGTGAAGTGGCTGTACAGGGAGGGGCTGCTGACGCCCAGGACGGTGGCCAGGCGGCGGGTGGTCAGCGCCTCGGTGCCCTCGGTGTCGATGATCGCGAGGGCGGCCGCGGTGATCCCCGGGCGGGACAGCAGCGGTCGGCTGGGGCGCGCCATGCGACTCCTTCGCGCGGGGAACGTCCTCGCCATTGTGCCAGCGCCCTTCGCGTCACCTGGTCGGGTGAGTCCGGATGGCTGCGGAAAGTGACCGCCGGATAAACCTACCGCCGATAGGTTCTGCTGGGCTACTGTTCCGGCCAATCCCGGAGAACGCGTCCCGGAGAACCGGAAGAACCGCCGGTGAACGCCCGGGGCCGCCCCTCGTCCGGCCCCCGCTCCGCCCTGCCTCCCCTGCCCGTCAGCACCGCGACCCCCACGGAGTCGACCCATGGATCCGACGACCCGCAACGGCGCCCAGCCGCCCGCCGCCGCGCCGCCCGCCACCCTGGAACGCAAGCTCGGCCTGCGTGACGCACTCGCGGGCACCCTGTCCAACATCGCCCCGGTCGAGGGCATCTTCATCGTGACCACGCTGGTGGCGACGTCCATGGGCACGCTCACGCCCTGGGCCTTCCTGGTCGCCGCCGTCGGCATCCTGGTGACCGGCAGCAACCTGGCGCAGTTCGCCGCCCGGATCCCCTCGGCCGGCGGCTACCTCGGCTTCATCGCCCGCACCGCCGGGATCTACGGCGAGCGCACCGGGGTCTTCGCGGGGGCGGCGGTGTTCCTGATCTGCCTGCTCGCCGGGCCGATCACGCTCGCCGCGGTGCTGATCTTCCTCGGCACCTGGACCGCCGGGATCCTCGGGCTCGGCGGCAGCTGGTGGCTGGTGATCGCGATTGCGGCCGGGCTGCTGTCGCTGCCGGTACTGCTGCGCGGGGTGACCACCTCGGCCCGCACCAGCTTCCTGCTGTTCAGCCTGGAGGCCGGCGGCCTGCTGCTCTTCTCCGCGGTGGTGCTGTTCGCGGCCCGGCACTCGATCGGCGCGCCACTGCACCCGGCGGGCGGCGCGGGCGGCTGGAAGGGCTTCACCGGGATCACCTTCGCGCTCGCCGTCTCCGGCTTCGTCGGCTGGGAGAACTCGGCCAGCCTCGCCGAGGAGGTGCGCAATCCGCGCCGGGTGGTGCCGATCGCCACCCTCACCGGGATCGCCGTCGTCGCCGTGCTCTACCTCTGCGCCACCTGGGCCGCGGTCGCCGGGTACGCCCACTGGCAGGGCACGCTGCCCGGAATGGCGTCGCTCGGCAACCCCGGCAACGCCACCCCCTTCCTCGACCTGGCCGACCACTACCTGCCCTGGTTCCGCTGGGGCGTGGCCGCGATCGGCACCATCAGCGCCGCCGCCTGCCTGGTCGCCGGGTTCACCGCCACCTCCCGGATCGCCTACGCCTCCGCCCGCGCGGGCCTGCTGCCGCGCTACTTCGCCACCCTCAACCGGCACAGCGTGCCCGGCCGCACCGCCGTGGCGTACGTCGCGATCACCCTCGCGGCCGTGGTCGGGCCGTACCTGCTGGGCGCGCACGACCCGACCTCGCTGTCCGCGTACGAGGCCGGGATCGGCACGGTGCCGCTGATCGGGGTCTACCTGCTGGTGTCGGTGGCGCTGCCGGTGTACGTGCTGCGGCGGGACCGGGCCTCGTTCAACCCGCTGGTCCACCTGGTGCCCTCGGTGGTCGGCGTGGTGGTCATCGGCTTCGGCATCTACGGCTCGCTCGACCCCTCCCAGCCCGCGCCGGGGAACACCTTCTGGATCTACGTGGTGGCGATGACCGCCGTGGCGGTGCTCGGCGCGGCGGTGATCACCCGGCGCAATCCGCGCGGGATGGTCGCTCTCGGCGTCTCGGACACCCCCGACGACGAGGACGAGCCGGACGCCCCCAGCCGGACCGGCACCGGCGCCCTCGCCGAAGCCTGACGCCCCCGTCCGGAACCGTCACCGAACGCGAACCCGGCCGAACGCGAACCTTCGCCGAACGACAACCCGGCCGAACGAGAACCCTCGCTGAACGAGAACCCCGACCGAACGGAGCCCACCCCGTGCCCCAGTCCACCACCGCCGAGCTGATCCTGGTCAACGCCCATCTGCCGGAGACCGGCCCGCTCCAGGCCGTGGCCGTACGCGGCGGGACGATCGCCGCTATCGGCGACACCGACGCCGTGACCGCCGGGCTGCGGGACGCCCGCACCGAGGTGGTCGACCTGGCCGGGGCGACCCTGCTGCCAGGGCTGACGGACAGTCATATCCACCCGGTCATAGGCGCGGTGGAGCTGGCGGCGGGCACCGACCTGTCCCGCTGCCGGAGCCTGGAGGAGGTCCGGACGCTGCTCGCCGAGGCCGCCCGGACCAGTACCAACGGCTGGGTCGAGGCCTGGGGCCTGGACCCCAACCTCTTCGGGTCCGAGCCGATCAGCCATGCCGCGATCGAGCCCGCGCTGAACGGCATGCCCGCCGCGGTGCGGCTGTTCGACGGCCATGCGCTGCTGGCCGGCCGCCGGGCGCTGGAGATCGCGGGCGTCGACGGACCGCGCGGCTTCGCCAGCGAGTCCTCGGTGGTCTGCGACGCCGAGGGCCGCCCCACCGGGCACCTGCTGGAGATGGAGGCGATCGCGCTGGTGCTCCAGCACGTGCCCGCGCCCTCGCGGCAGCAGACACTGGCCCGGATCCGGCTGGCCCTGGCCGGGATGGCCGCCACCGGGCTGACCGGCGGGCATGTGATGGACGCCCACGGCGACTCGTTCGCGCTGCTGGACGAGCTGGAACAGGGCGACGCCGACGGCCTGGCGCTGCGGCTGGCGCTGCACCCCTGGCTCGACCCGAGCGAGGGCGCCGACGGCGTGGACGGGCTGATCCGGCTCCAGGGCCGGGCCGGGCGCCGCTGGTCGGTGGCCGGGGTGAAGCTGTTCATCGACGGCACCGTCGACGGCGGCACCGCCTGGCTGGACGCCCCCGACTGCCACGGCGAGTCGACCCGCTGCTACTGGCCCGATCCGGCCGAGTTCACCCGCGCGGTCCGGCGGCTGGCGGCGGCCGGGGTCAGCACCGCCACCCACGCCATCGGCGACGCGGGCGTACGCCATGTGCTGGACGCGCTGGCCGGTGCCGGTGCCGGTGCAGATGCCGGTGCCGACCGGGCCTGGCGGCACCGGATCGAGCACATCGAGACGCTTCCGGCGGAGCTGGTGCCGCGCTTCGCCGCCCAGCGGGTCGTCGCCTCGATGCAGCCCACCCACTGCACCGACTACACGAAGGCCGACCACAGCGACAACTGGTCCACCCGGCTGGGGCAGAGCCGGGCCGACCGGGGCTGGCCCTGCCGGGAACTGGCCGACTCGGGCGCCGTGCTCGCCCTCGGCTCGGACTGGCCGATCGCGCCCTACGACCCGCGCGTGGTGATGTCCTCGGCCCGGACCCGCCGCCCGGCGGCCGACCCGCAGGCGGCGGCGCACCACCCGCGGCAGGTGCTGACGGCCCGTCAGGCCCTGGACGGCTACACGGTGAACCCGGCGCGGGCGCGGGGCGAGTCGGCGGTGGCCGGTCGGATCGCGCCCGGCTTCCGGGCCGATCTGACCGTGCTCGCCGACGACCCGCTGACCACCCCGCCCGCCGACCTGCTGACCACCCCGGTCCGGCTGACCGTGGTCGACGGCCGGATCATCCACCGCGATCCCGCGCTCTGACCGCCGGGACTCACGGGTCCGGGTTCAGTGGTCGTGGGTGACGCAGCGGTCGACGCCGCGCTCGACCAGCGTGTCGTCCTCCGGCCGGTACGCCAGCTGCTGGGTACCGGCCGGGCGGAAGCCGGCGATCTGGATCTCCAGGAACCGCCGCCAGGCCTCCGGCGCCACCGTCGCGGTGTCGTCCACCAGACCGCGCAGTGCCAGCACGGTCAGGTAGACGTCGGTCAGGGTCAGGTCCTCGCGCACCGTGCCGGCCTCCTGCGCGCGCTCCAGCAGCTTGCGGACCATCGTCCACAGCTCCTCCCGGCGCGGGTCGGTGACCGACAGCTTGGCCTGCCACAGCCGGGACAGGCTGCCGTGGTGCGCGGACATGATCCGGCCGGAGTGCCAGAGATGGGCCTCCAGCCCGGTGCCGCCCGTCTCCTCGGCCAGGGTCCGCCGGGCGTTGCTGACTATCTCGTCGAGCAGCGCGTCGTTCAGCGCCTGGACCAGGGCCTCCTTGGTGGGGAAGCGCCGGTAGAGGGTGCCCATGCCGACCCCGGCCCGGCGGGCGATCTCCTCGACCCCGGCCTCGGGGCCGAGCTCGGCGAAGACCTCCCAGGCGGCCCGGAGCAGCCGCTTGCGGTTCTCCTCGGCGTCGCGCCGCAGCGCCTTGCCGACGGGCGCGGGCACGGACTCCGGCGCGGGCACGGACTCCGGCGCGGGCTCGCGCGCGGGCAAGGGCGCGGACTCCGGCGCGGGCTGGGCCGGGCTTTCGGTCATACGGCGGTCGCTTCCTCGCCCTCGGGGGCCACGTCCTGTGCGGTCCTCGGCCCCGGGATGGTTGCTCCGGCGCTCTTGCGGACGGCCGGAATGATCAGCGCCGCGACCGTTGCCAGCACCGCCGCCCCGGCCATCATCCAGAACGTGGTGGTGTAGCCGGACGCCTTGGGGAAGGGGTGTGCGGTCGTGACGCCGTTGGCAAGGATACTGGCCGCGATGCCGCTGCCGATCGCGCCGCCGATGGTGCGGATGTTGGCGTTCATGCCGCTGGCGACGCCGGTCTGCGCGGGGGAGACCGCCTCGACCACGATCGAGGACATCGAGGAGAAGGCCAGGCCCATGCCGATGCCCATGGTGCTGGAGGCGAGGTAGATCTCCCAGGACTTGGTGTCGGCCAGGCCGAGCAGCAGGAACGGGACGATGGTCACCACGCTGCCGGCGACCAGCACCAGCTTGGAGCCGAAGCGCACCGACAGCGGCCCGCTGAGGACGCCGAAGATGAACATGCCGATGGTCATCGGCAGCATGTAGACGCCGGACTGGGTGATGCTGGCGCCGAAGCCGTAGCCGGCCAGCTTGCCCGGGGTCTGCACCAGCTGCGGCAGGAAGGTCATCGTGGTGTACATGACCACGCCGAACAGCAGGGCGACCAGGTTGGCGGTCCACACGGCCGGGATCCGCATCATCCGCATGTCGATCAGCGGGGCGTCGGAGCGCAGTTCGACCAGGATCCACAGCGCGGCGAAGACCACGGTGGCGGCGAACAGGCCCATGATCCGGGCGGAGCCCCAGCCCCAGACCGGGCCCTCGCTGACGGCCAGCAGCAGCGCCACCAGCCAGCCGGAGAGCAGCAGCGCTGCGCCCCAGCTGATCCGGCCGGGGGTGCGCACCGGGGACTCGGGCACGAACAGGAAGGTGGCGACGGTGGCGACCCCGGTCATGATCGCGGGGAACCAGAACAGCCAGTGGTAGTCCATGTTGTCGACGATCGGACCGGCCATCAGCAGGCCGATGCCGCCGCCGAAGGCGGTGAGCGCGGCGGTGATGCCGACCGCACCGCGCACCCGCTCGGTGGGGAACTCGTCACGGATGATGCCGAAGGAGATCGGCAGCACGCCGCCGCCGAGGCCCTGGATCACCCGGGCGATGATCATCAGCGTGATCGAGTTGGACAGGCCCGCCATCACCGAGCCGGCCGTGAGCGCCACCAGGGTGACGATGAGCATGCGCTCCTTGCCGACCATGTCGCCTATGCGACCGAGGATCGGGGTGGCCACCGAGGCGGACAGCAGGTAGCCGGTCATCAGCCAGGTCGCGGTGTCCTGGCTGGTGTGCAGCGCCGTCATCAGCGTCGGCAGGACCGGGATGACCATCGACTGGAGCAGGGAGTACGCCGACACCCCGAGGAGCAGGACGGCGAAGGTGACGTTGTAGTGCGGACGGGCACTTGTTCGAGCCATGAGGATGCGTGTTCCCACCGAAGAGGTTAACCGGAGATTCGACTCCGCATGCGTACGCTAACATAAGCGGAGATTAAACTCCGCATACTTTTCCAGGGGATGCCGAAAAGCCGCCCGGGAAGGGTCAACTGCCCCTTCCTGGACGGCTTTTCGTCGTGCGCCAGGGCTCAGCGGCGGGCCCACTCCTGCGCCAGCAGCTCGTAGGAGCGCACCCGGTCGGCGTGGTCATGGGTGATCGTGGTGATCACCAGCTCGTCCGCGCCGGTCGCGTCCCGCAGCTGCTCCAGCTGGTCGGCCACCTGTGCGGCGGTGCCCACGAACTGGGTGTCCACCCGGTCCGCCACCAGCGCCCGGTCCTCGTCGCTCCACGGCAGAGCCCGGGCCTCGTCCGGGGTCGGGAACTGGATCGCGCCCTCGGCGGTGCGGATGCTGCGCACCCACGGGCCGTAGCCGGTGGCCAGCTCCCGCGCGGTGGCCTCGTCCTCGGCCACCACCACGTCGGCGGAGACCGTCACATAGGGCTGCTCCAGCACCGCCGACGGGCGGAAGGCGGCCCGGTAGCCCTCGGCGGCCTCCAGCACCGACCCCGGGCTGACGTGGTAGTTCGCCGCGAAGCGCAGCCCGTTGGCACCGGCCACCTCGGCGCTCTGGCCGCCGCTGCTGCCGAGGATCCAGATCTGGAGATCCGCGCCCTCGCCCGGCACGATGTGCGCCTCGACCCCGTTCGAGGAGCGGAAGGTCCCGGCCAGCAGCGCCAGGATGTCGTCCACCTGCTCCGCGTAGTCCTGCGGCTGCGCGCCCGGCTGCACCAGCAGTTCCTTGTGCAGCAGGAAGCGCGGCGACTTCAGCAGCCCCTCGAAGGCGAACTTCGGCGGTATCACCAGCCCGTTCGGCGCCCGGCCGTCGACCACCTGGGTGCCGCCGACCAGGGCCGGCTCGCGGGCGGGCTTGCTCGGGCGGCCGCCGGAGCGGCCGAGCCCGAGGTCGAGCCGGCCCGGGTGCAGCGCGTCGATCAGCCCGAACTCCTCCACCGTGGACAGCGCGGTGCGGTGCCCGAGCTGGACCGCGCCGGAGCCGATCCGGATGGTCGAGGTCGCCGAGGCGGTCAGCGCCA
>Ga0302311_10007963_pt1 | contig 10714 bp, 8 predicted proteins | sample III_Palsa_N1_3_FD_200449 | JGI IMG/M metagenome (GOLD analysis project Ga0302311, IMG submission 200449) | Peat permafrost microbial communities from Stordalen Mire near Abisko, Sweden - III_Palsa_N1_3 | ecosystem: Environmental > Terrestrial > Soil > Palsa > Peat permafrost | place: Sweden...
GGCCTCCGGACAAATTCATAAACCAGGCGCCGCGCTTTTCCGCCAGGCCGAGATGCTCGAGCAGGTGTTCACCGTCGACGGACTTCTTGCGGTAAAGCGAAGCCCATAGGTCCACCGCTTCCCACACTTTGATCCGCTTCTGGAGTTGCGCCTGCTGCAGCTGTACGCCGATGCGCTCCTGCAATTTGTAAACCTGGCGGAAGGGATCGAATCCCAGCACGGAGATGGTCCCACGGTCGGGCCTGCGCAGGCCTTCGATGCACTCCATCGTGGTGGTTTTTCCGGCGCCGTTCGGGCCGATCAGGCCGAAGATTTCGCCGTCATTGACGTCAAACGACACCTCGTCCACCGCTACGGTTGCGCCATAGGTCTTGCGCACTCCCGAAACTTGAATCACTGGACCAGGTGTTGTGCGGCTGCTCATACAATTCTCTCGCGCCGCCATCGGCGCTTAACTCTATTGACTACCAAAAGCCTTCGGGGCATAGTTTCCGCGCTGCCAGACATGCTGGCCCAGGGCCTCATGTGGCAGCGTGGCAGAACATCAAATCCAAGCTGTCGCTCAGTTTCCCTGCCGCGTGTCTTGCGCTCCTGCCGCTTAAGGCAGGCCACTCGCAACCTTACATGGGAACGGTCGTTCCCGCCACTCGCGGCAACATCAACCGGATCTACTTGAGGAGAGATAGCGGCGCTTCGCCGGGGGAAGAATTATGTCGAACGTCCCAGCGCAACGAGCCAGCGCGAACCGATGCTTGCAGCTCTTGCGCTTGGCTTTGGCGCTTTTTGTGATCCTCGCAGTATTTCAATTCCCGGCTCGGGCCCAAGGAAAGGAACATCCCGTGGAACACCGCACTTCTTATCGCACCATTCAGATCGATGGTCTCTCGATCTTTTACCGCGAGGCCGGCCCGAAAGATGCGCCGGCGATTCTCCTGCTGCACGGGCTCCCCTCTTCTTCGCGAATGTTCGAGCCTCTTTTTACCCGGCTTTCGGATCGCTATCACCTTGTGGCGCCCGATTATCCGGCCTTCGATCACATCGCCGAGATCATGAATCACTTCACCGAAGCACTGGGGTTCTCGCGCTACACGCTTTACATGCAGGATTACGGCGGCCCCGTCGGTTTTCGCATGATCATGGCGCATCCGGAGCGCGCCGAAGCTCTCATCGTTCAGGATGCCGTGGCCCACAACGAAGGCTTGGGCGCGAACTGGAATGCGCGGCGAGCGTTTTGGGCCGATCGCGCGGCGAATGAAAGCGCGCTGCGCGTGAATCTGCTCTCGCTGCCCACCACACGCGCTCGGCACGTCGGCGATGATCCCAACGTGGAGCGCCATGACCCCGATTTGTGGACCGACGAATATTATTTTATCAATCAGCCCGGCCAGGGCGAGATTCAAAGCGATCTCTTCTACGACTACCGCACGAATGTGGACAATTATCCGAAGTGGGATGCCTGGATGCGCGAGAAGCAGCCGCGCCTGCTCGTGATCTGGGGCAAGTACGAGTCGTCCTTCGATCCCTCCGAGCCCGAATCCTATCGCCGCGACGTGCCCAAGGCCGAAATCCACATCGTCGACGGAGGCCATTTCGCGCTCGATACGGCGGCGGACGAAATCGCCTTCCTCGTCCGGGAGTTCATGAACTAGCGGCCGTACCGACACAAACCGAGCATCACTAAGTTCACTCTAAATCTGAAAGGAGCAACGAATGCCTGAAGAAATCAATGATTATCGCCGCCGTTTTCTTGGTACCGCCGCCCTCACTGTTGCCGCCGCTCAACTCGGCGTTTTCGGTACTCCCGTCGCGCGAGCAGGCGAGACCACACCCCCCGGCGCGAATCCGCTTCCCGCGAAGATGGGCGCAGCGGCCGATGACACCTCTATCCGTCCCTTCCACTTCGACTTTCCGCATGAGGAACTCGTCGACCTGCGCCGGCGCATCACTGCCACACGCTGGCCCGAACGCGAGACGGTCAAGGATACGTCCCAGGGGGTGCAACTGGCCACCATGCAGGCCCTCGCACACTACTGGGGCACGGACTACGAATGGCTGAAGGTCGAGGCCAAGCTGAAGTCGCTGCCGCAATTCGTGACCAACATCGACGGACTCGATATTCAATTCATTCACGTGCGTTCGAAACATCCGAACGCTTTGCCCATCATCGTCACGCATGGGTGGCCCGGATCGATCATTGAGCAGCTGAAGATCATCGGCCCGCTCAGCGATCCTACTGCCTACTATGGCGGCAAGGCGGAAGACGCATTTGACGTCGTGATCCCTTCGCTTCCGGGCTACGGGTTTTCAGGCAAGCCGACTGCTCCCGGCTGGGACCCCGCCCGCATCGCACGCGCCTGGATCGTGCTGATGAAGCGGCTGGGATACACGCGATATGTGGCCCAAGGCGGCGATTGGGGAAATTGTGTGACCGAACTGATGGCTCTGCAGGCGCCTCCGGAATTGCTGGCCATCAGCACCAACATGGCGGCCACCGTTCCAGCTGAAATTGACAAAGCTGCGTTTTCCGGGGCTCCGCCGCCGGCAAATCTCTCAGCCGACGAACGCAGCGCCTACGACCAGCTCGCCTTTTTCTATAAGCACGGCCTCGGCTACGCCAACGAGATGGCCAACCGCCCCGAAACGCTATACGCAATCGCCGATTCGCCAGTCGGTCTCGCGGGGTGGATCCTCGATCACGACGAGCGCAGCTACGAGCTCATCGCCCGCGTATTCGACGGGAAAACCGAAGGTCTCACGCGCGACGACATCCTCGACAACATCACGCTCTACTGGCTAACCAACACGGCCATCTCGTCGGCTCGGCTCTATTGGGAATATAAGGGCGGCTTTTTTGACGTCAGGAACGTCACCATCCCGGTTGCCGTAAGCGTCTTCCCCGATGAGATCTATGCGGCGCCGAGGAGCTGGGCGGAAAAAGCCTATCCCAAACTCATTTTTTACAACCGGCACCCCAAAGGCGGCCACTTCGCAGCTTGGGAGCAGCCGGAAGCCTTCAGCCTCGATCTGCGCGCAGCGTTCCGCTCGCTTCGCTCATAAGGAGATTCAAGGATGACTACGAACAACGTGCCTAAAAAAATCAGCAACGATCGCCGTCACTTCCTTGGCGCCACTACCCTCGCACTTGCCGCTGCCCAGCTCGGCATATTCAGCTCTGCCGACGCGCAGGTGGGTGAGCCTGAGCCCACAATTTCGGAGGCCATCGAGTCCGGCGCGAATTCGTTCTTCGGCCCGCTCAAGCAAATCGATGCTGGCTCTCTCAATGTTGGATACGCGGAAGCCGGCCCCGCCAACGGGCCTGCGGTAGTCCTTTTGCACGGCTGGCCATACGACATTTACGCCTTCGTGGATGTCGCCCCTTTGTTGGCATCGAAAGGCTACCGGGTGATTGTCCCGTACCTGCGCGGCTACGGCACCACCCGCTTTCTCTCCAGTGACACGCCTCGCAACGGCCAGCAATCGGTAGTCGCGGTGGACGCCATCGCGCTCATGGACGCGCTCAAAATCCAAAAAGCCATCATCGGCGGTTTTGATTGGGGCGCCCGCACGGCCGACATCATCGCGGCGCTCTGGCCCGAACGCTGCAAGGCGCTCGTTTCCGTCAGCGGCTATCTCATCGGCAGCCAGCAAGCCGGTAAAGCCCCGTTGTCGCCGAGCGCCGAGCTGCAATGGTGGTATCAATATTATTTCGCCACCGAACGCGGCCGCGCCGGCTACGATAAATACCGGCATGATTTTGCGAAACTGATTTGGCAGCTCGCTTCGCCAAAATGGAAATTCACCGATGCCACGTTCGATCGCACCGCCGCATCCTTCGACAATCCGGATCACGTCGCCATCGTCATCGACAATTACCGCTGGCGGCTCGGCTTGGCGCCAGGCGAGCGGAAATACGATGACCTCGAAAAGCGGCTCGCCGAATTTCCGGTTATCACCGTACCCACCATCACTCTCGAAGGCGATGCCAATGGCGCTCCCCATCCAGATCCCGGTTCCTACGCCAAGAAATTCTCCGGCAAGTATGCAAATCGGATTATCAACGGTGGCATCGGACACAATTTGCCGCAGGAAGCTCCGCAAGACTTTGCCAAAGCGATCGCTGACGTGGATGGTTATTGATACGCTGGATCGAAAGCAGAGTTATTGCCGGCGCCAGGTTTGGCCATCGTCGGCAGTGATCCACACTTCGCCGGATGAAGTCGCGATCCTTCCGTGTTGCGCATCGGAAAATTCGATGCGCGTGATGTCTCCGCTGAGCGTCGCGCCCTCCGCGGACGGTAGGACGCGCGCCCAATGCGCTCCCGAATCCGCCGAATGGTAAAGCATCGTCGCTGACCCGCCGGCCCAAACTTCAGTTCCGTTGGCGGCGACGGCCCGGAAAATCATGTTCAGTTTTGCCTTAACTTTGCTCTTATTATTTTCGTACGCGTTATCAGCGGTTCTCGCCGCCTGTGAGCGGCTGTCCGCAAGCTCCGAATTGACGTTTACATAAACCCAGGTCTTGCCTCCGTCAAGAGAGCGCTGCAAGGCGCCATCTGCGTTGATGCTCCAGCGTGCGGGCGCAACCGTCAGCTTGGAAGCGTTTTGTGTCGTGGCCAAATCCTTCCCTGCAATCGCACCTACGGCTTTTGCCGAGTTGTACGGGGATGCCTGCTGCGTTTGATTTTCAATAACCTGATCCGAAGTTGGGCCTTCCTGGGTCGCAGTCACAGGCGCAGCCTGCGCTTCCACCACGACTGTCTGCGGAGCAGGAGAAACCTCAACAGCCTTGGGAACTGCGCCTCCCCCAGCGCCCGCGCCAATACGGGACGCGGCACTACCTGCGGCGACTGAACGCCCGCCCTGCAACGCACGTCCCGCAGACAGATTTTGACTGGGCGAGCCAGCCAGCCGGTCCGCACCCAGATTATTTTGGCCGTTCGAGAGATCCTTCTTTCGCTCCTTGGCTTGCGCCTCACTCGGTTTCTCTTTCTCCGCGGGCAGAACAACGATTTGCGTTTCGGACGCCGCGGGAGCCGATGGAAGAGGTTGCGCCGCAGGGGCAGCCGTTCCGTTGCGCGCCATCAGATTTGCAGCCGGAGCAGCGCTCTTTTGCCGCTGCGTGTATTGCACGATCCCAATCGAAATGATCGCGACGATTCCCGCCGCAGCGACGCCCCAGCGCAAACCTGGCCAGCTCAGCCAACTCCCTCGCGAAGGCCTGCTCGCAGCAGCAACCGCCGCCGCAGCCACCGCCACGCTCTCACTCGCAGGCACAGCCAGCGCCACCACCTCGCGGCAGTCGCTGCACTGCGCCAAATGCTCCACCACGCGCGCGCGCTCGTACTCTGCCAGTGATTCTTCGGCGAAAGCCGTCAGCAGATTCGCGTCCGGATGATCTTCCGCGCGAGCCGTTTGCTGCAGCCGCTTCAGCACGATTTTGGGAACGTCTTCCATCTTTAGCTTCGAGCTTCCATCCTCACCGTCTCAATCCGCGGTTTCTCCTAGCTTTCCGCCCGCGGTGCTATCTTTCCCTCCAAGCGCCCCGCATCCTTCTTCTCTGAGAACGCTCCGGGAGGAGATTCTTGCCCCAAACTGCGTCGAATATTCACGCGCAGATCGCGCACATCCGCTTCGAGCGCCTCTTCGGCTGCGCGGCGATCGACTCCCTGCCGCACTATGCTCGCCATAATTTCCTTGCGCAGCGACTTGGCCAGTTTATCCATTTTTCGACTGATGGTGGACTCGTGAACGCCCAGCATGCCGGCGACCTCAGCGAGCGTCCGCCCATCGAGATAATATGCGGCCAGGACGAAACGGTCCTCGCTCGGAAGCGCCGCGAGGGCTGCGTCCACGCACGATTCCAGCCGCGAATTCACCGTCGGTTCCGGCTCAGCCTCGGGCGCTGTGAATTGCGCGCCGTCCTCGATTTCCTGGTCCAGGCTAACCAGCCGTTTGCCTCGCCGGTAGCGATTCACGAATTCCTGCGCCAGCACGGTCCGCAGCCAGCCTTCGAGCGATCCGCGTCCGGTGAACGATGCGAGTTTCGAAACGCGTTGGCCGTCGCGCAAAGTGGTGCCATACAGCTCGGCGTAAAGACTGTCGGCAAGGTCGCGGGCCGCTGAATCTTCGCGCGCGATGTGCAGCGCCGACTGGTACAGCTTCTCGCGATAGCGCGTAAGGAAAATCTCCCAGGCGGAATTCTCGCCCGCGGCACAGGCCCGTGCCAGAGCGAGCTCGTCCAAGCGCAGCGTCAGCAGAAAAACCCGGACCTCGGCTTCGCTCGCCTCCGCGGGAAGATACTTCGCGGCCACCGCGCGCAGGATCGCGGCGAAGCTTTCACGGCTCAGCCCCAGCTTCGCGCATCCGCCTTTCGCGCACAGCTCTCCGAGCATCTCGGCCACTGCCGATTGCACGGCGCCCGAAATCGGTATCGCAGCGCTCATATCGCAGAAACAGAAAAAACGACGGGGCCCACCGGTGCTGATGCTATCAATTCATCAGATGCGCGCAACGTGAATTTTGTCTGCAAGGTTCCGCATTCCCGCCGTTCTCTCCTCAAGCCGAGTGAAAACGGCGCGGACGTTTAGCGGCGCGCGAGGGATTGAAAGCCCCGGCCCCGCCGCATACCCGTCCGCCAAAGGGAGAATAGCCATGCACGCCAAATTATTTTTGACCTTGCTCGCAGTTTTGACCGTGGCTTCAATGCTGTGCCTGCGGCTGCGGCCGATCCGTGCCGGGCAGGAGACTTCCGGCGCCGACTATCAGGTGCTGGAACCCATCCGGAACGGAAGCCTGACCGTGTTCCCAGTGGTCGCTTCCAAATCCTATCCCACCGGCGAGTTTCTCACGCTTGATGATGGGCTACGTTCCGGCGAAGTTGTTGTCACCGAGTACGGAAACATGCGCGGGCTGGTGCGGAGGCCGAATGCGCCGGTAGTCGAGCAGCAGAGCGCCCGCGTAAACCAGCTTGTGCTCGTCAACAACTCCAAACGTCCGCTCCTGCTTCTCGCGGGCGAGATTGTTGCCGGAGGCAAGCAGGACCGCGTCATCGGCATGGACCGCATCGTTCCTGCGGAAAGCGATCCCATCGACCTCAGTGTGTTCTGCGTGGAGCCGGGGCGTTGGGTCGCCTCGAGCGATCGCTTCGGCACCTCGGGAGCGACGTATGGATCGGTTGCGGGCGGTGGCAATGGGGCCGTGCCCAGCCCCAACGCAAGCGGCGGCACGTTGATGGCTCAACCGTCGGTGCGTGCGAAAGCCATGGGCGACAAAGACCAGTCCCAAGTTTGGGCCGAGGTGAAAAAACAGCAGCAGTCGATGGCGAGCGAGGTGGTGACAGTGGAAGCAGCCCCTGCATCGCCCTCGGGTGGCTCCGCCGCCAGCCAGATTAACTCCACAAGTTCCTACGCGGTCGTGATGGAGAACAAAGCCGTGAAGCAGGAAGTGGACAAAATTGCCAAGCCCATCGAGCAGAATTACCAGAGCCTGATCAAGCAGCTTCGCGATCGCCACGCGGTCGGAGTAGTGGTTGCCGTGAACGGCCGCGTCATCTGGTCCGATGTTTTCGCCAGCACCGAGCTGCTGGAAAAATATTGGCCCAAGCTCGTGCGTTCGTACGCCTCCGAAGCGGTGGTCACACGCACGAAGGACGCGAAAGCCACGTTGTCCGAAGCCCAGGCGTTTCTCGAAAACATGCAGGGCCGACGAGAAACGATCGAGAGCGAGCCCGGAGTCTTCCGCCACACCGAAATCAACGGCGATGGCTTCAAAGCCTTCGCGTTGACCTCGCTCCTGCCGAAGACGGGCTTCGACGTGCACGTCGCAAAGATGGCCGAGTGAACGGGAAGTGACAAGTGACGAGTGGCGAGTGAAGAGTGAAGAGGGCGTTGCCCTCATAGCGGCCGCCTTCCTAACCTGAGCGCAGCGAAGGGCAGGCGGGCGGCTTTCCATCTGACCTCCGTCCATTGCCGCGGATACCTCCTCAGAGTATATTGCTGCGTACTTCAGCGCGTAATCTCAAGGGAGGCCACGCCCGATGACTTCACCTTTCGACGCAGCGATCGACGATCCCAGGCGCGATGCGGACGCGCGGGCTCCGGAGCCTTCCCCCGACCCGGGCCTACATCCACGGACGGCGGACGACGATTCCTCGCGGCGCAAGTTCCTGCAGATGACTCTCGGCGGGGCAGCCGCCGGTTACGCGAGCGCGAAGGGAATGGAATTTGCCCCGCCACATCTCGATCTGACGCAGGACGCGCTGACTCCCGATGCCGCGTTGCAGCAATTGATAGACGGCAACAAGCGCTTCGCGACCGGCCGTCTGACTTCCTGCGAGCACGACTTGGCGATGCTGAAAGAGAAGAACCTCGAGAAGCAGGAACCGTTCGCCGCAGTGCTGTCCTGCGCCGATTCGCGCGTGCCCGTTGAACTGGTTTTCGATCAATCCATCGGCCACATTTTTGTCACGCGCGTGGCCGGAAATTTCGCCGCCACGGAAATCATCGCGAGCCTGGAATACGGCGCGGCGGTGCTCGGAACCAAAGTCATCCTGGTCATCGGGCATAGCGGCTGCGGCGCGGTGAAAGCCACGATCCAGGGGAAAGAAGTTCCCGGGCAAATCAGCGCGCTCTTTTCCTACATTCAGCCCGCCGTGGATCAGGCCGGACCAAACCTGGAAGCGGCCACCAAAGCAAACGCCAAAAACCAGGCGGCGATTCTGCGCCAGTCCTCTACCGTAATCTCCGCTCTGGTGAAGGAAAACAAACTGAAGGTCATCGCCGCGTATTACGACCTCGGCACCGGAGTGGTGTCGCTCCTGGAGTAATCCGTTGTCCGTGGGTACCACTGGCCGTACACCCGAAGGCTCGACTGCAGTCGAGGAAGGCCCGCTCGCTCGGCTGGGGCTGGGGCTCGCGAACTGGAGCGAGCGCTGGTTTCCCGACCCGCTCGTTTTCGCTTTGCTCGGAATCGTAGTGGTGTTTGTCGTGGGACTGCTGCTGCACCAGCACGCCTCGCAACTGGCGATTCAGGGCGGCAAAAGCTTCTGGTCGCTCGTGCCCTTCACCATGCAGATGGTGATGATCATAGTGGGCGGATATGTGCTGGCCTCGACGCCCATCGTGTATCGCGCCATACGCGCGCTGGCTGGAATTCCCCGGACGCCGCGCGGAGCAGTCGCCCTCGTGGCGCTGTTCTCCATGCTGACCTCGCTCATCTCCTGGGGCTTGAGCCTGATTTTCAGCGGGCTCTTCGTGCGCGAACTCGCGCATCGCGTGAAGGGCATGGACTACCGCGCTGCCGGCGCCGCCGCGTATCTCGGTTTGGGAGCGGTGTGGGCCATGGGCCTGTCCTCTTCCGCCGCCATGCTGATGGCGACTAAATCCGCCATACCTCCATCGCTCTTCAGCATCAGCGGCCTGATTCCGCTCACGCAAACTCTTTTTCTCTGGCCCAGCATCGTGACCACCGCGATCCTAATCGCGCTCTCCGTGCTGGTAGCCTACCTGTCCACACCTTCGCCGGAAAACGCCCGCACTGCCGAATCCTACGGCATCTCCTACCAGCCGATTGGCTCGAGCCTGGAAGCGCGCAGCAGCCCTGGCGAGTGGCTCGAATACAGTCCGCTGCTCACAATTTTGGTCGCCGCGCTGCTGTGCTGGTATCTCGCGGACGTCTTCCGCACCTCTCCGCAGGGCGCCCTCGCCGCGCTGGACCTGAATACGTACAACCTCATGTTCATCACCGCCGGGCTTTTATTGCACTGGCGTCCGAAGCGCTTCCTGCGCGCCGTGGCCGGGAGCATTCCCGCGACCGGCGGCGTGCTGATCCAGTTTCCATTTTACGCCGCGATCTTCGGCATGATTGCGGGCACCGGCATCGCCGAAGCGCTCGCCAAGTTTTTCGCCGATATCAGCACGCATAACACTTATCCGCTGCTGGTGGCGGCCTATTCCGCGGTACTGGGCGTGTTCATTCCTTCCGGCGGCAGCAAGTGGGTAGTCGAAGCGCCCTACGTGCTGCAAGCCGCCATTCTGCATCAAGTGCATCTCGGCTGGGTCGTCCAGATTTACAACGCGTCCGAAGCCCTGCCCAATCTCGTCAATCCCTTCTGGATGCTTCCGCTGCTCGGCATTTTGAGACTCAAGGCCCGCGACATCGTGGGCTACGGCGTCCTGCAGCTCGCCGTGCACCTCCCGGTGGTGTTCTTCCTCTGCTGGCTCTTCGCCCGCTATATTCCCTACATCCCGCCCATGAAATAGGCCGTCGGAGTTCGCCCGGCTACGCATCCATCTCTTGACAATAAAGATGCGGCAAGTAAAGTGATGCCGCTGGGGAGCACGCAGCGTCGGCGGCCCGCTCCTTCGCATTCCGAATAGTCCCAACCGAGAGGTGACACGTGCCAGACCAATCCGCAGCAAACGCGAGCGCCGCGAAAGCTGACATGAAGCTGGAGATCGTTGTCCTCCCTGTTTCCGATGTCGGCCGCGCCAAGGAGTTCTATGCGAAGCTCGGCTGGCGGCTGGACGCTGACTTCGACAACGGTAAAGACTTCCGCATAATTCAGTTCACGCCGCCCGGCTCCGGATGCTCGGTCATCTTTGGCAAGAACCTCACGCCCGCGGCGCCCGGCTCCGCTCAGGGCCTCTACCTGATCGTCTCCGACATCCAAGCCTCCCGCAAAACGCTGCTCGATCTCGGCGTCCGGGTCACCGAA
>Ga0302311_10007965_pt1 | contig 10713 bp, 6 predicted proteins | sample III_Palsa_N1_3_FD_200449 | JGI IMG/M metagenome (GOLD analysis project Ga0302311, IMG submission 200449) | Peat permafrost microbial communities from Stordalen Mire near Abisko, Sweden - III_Palsa_N1_3 | ecosystem: Environmental > Terrestrial > Soil > Palsa > Peat permafrost | place: Sweden...
GCACCGACACCGTCCACGCCCTGCGCCACGCCCAGCGCGTCCACCAAGACATCGAGGCGGGCATCGCATGAGCCAGCTCGTGTCACTGCTGCGGATGCGAGCCGCCGCCACCGGCCACGCCCAGCGAGCCGGCCGCCTGCGCCACCACCACATCAGCGCACAGCCGCTGATGATGATGCTGCTGAACCGGACCGGCACGGAGGCAAGCCCTCTGGCCGTCATGCTGGGCACCGACCAGGCCCGCCCCCACCTGCTGGTAGCGCCGCCCTCGGGAACCGCAACGCCGATGCTCACCGCCCTGGCCCGCGAACTCGCCCACTACATCGAACCCCGCCAGCAGCGCAGCGAGACCCTGCCCGCTACTTCCACCCAGGAAGCAGCTCTCCGCTACACCGACGCCCCCCAGATCCTGGTGCCCAACCCGCAGACCGTGGACTACCTGCGAAAGCTGGGACGCAAGCTGAGGTTCCGCCCCGCCGACGCACAGACGCCCGCCGCCGACTCGGTGCCCCGTCTGGGGCAATGGCTCACCTTCTTCGCGGACCGCGCCGAGATCCCGGGAGCTGCCTCCCTGCTGGCGATGACCGATCTGCTCGGCGCGCACTGGATCACTGGCCAGAGCCCGCTGGAGGACCAGGATCTTGCCGCCCTGCTGGCCTGGATCGACCCACCCCGCCACGCCGCCTCGGGGCTGCAGGCCACCCTCGAGGCGGAAACGGCCGCAACCCACCGCTCGGCAGGGCCGGTCACCGACGCGGCCTTCGACAACCAGCAGCTGGCGCCCCTCCTCAAGGCCCACGCACGGGCATCCGAGCACGGCAAGGACGACATTCTGAAAGAACTCGACGGCCTGCTGGCTGACCACCTGCAGCCGACCTGGGACCGGATGTGGCAGGCATTCGGACTGCTGCACGGGCTCCCCGAGGCCGACAGCGTCAAGCGCCGCTGGAGCCACGAACGCGGCCAGTTCACCCAGCAGAGCAACCACCTGGCCCAGGACGGGCCTCCTCGGCCGGCACGAGACAATGCCGTGGTCGCAGCAATCGGCCTGGCCCGTAGGGAGCACGCTACAGCCGTCTTCGCCGCCGAACGAGCCGCCGACGACCCGTTCGCGAGGGCGGAACTGCGGACCACCGGCGACGCGTTCGCTGGCTCCGTGACCGCCGTCGACATCGAGCGCATCACCCGGGGCCCCACCGGACGCCTCCGATGGCGCCCGCAGTTCACCATGTCCACCCAGGACCCTGTGCGACTGGAGCCCGGCCAAGCCCTCGCCTGGCACGGCCACCGCAAGGCCCGTTACAGGATCCTCGAAGTGACCCCCCGCGACGACGACACCCTCGTCGAGCTCGAGGTCTTCGAGGGCATGGGCACCGTGGCCCGACCCAACCATGCCGCATGCCCCGAGGCCAGCGCCTGCCTCGTTCTCACCATCGCCCCCGACTACTACCGCATGCCGGAGTTCCCCTCCCGGGACCAGACGCCCTGGACCCACGGCGGACCCCCGTCTGACCGCCCCGACGACGTCGAGGAGGAGCCGTGACCAATCCCGACCAGCCCTCACCCCAGCAACTGGCCCGCCAGGCGAGCCACGCGATCCTCGACCAGCTATCCCGCCTGACCCACCGAGGACTTGTCGTGAACTCCCCGCCGGGCGCTGGCAAGACCACCCTGGTCGTCCAGGCCGTGGAAGGCCTCGCGCAGGCCGACATCCCCTGCATCGTCATCGCCCAGACCAACAGCCAAGTCGACGACCTCGTACGCCGCCTCGCCACATCCCCCCATGACCTGAAGACCGCCCGGCTCACCGCCCAGGGCTACAACCTCCCCGACGACCTGCTCACGTTGCCCCACACACAGATCAGCACGCGCATCAACGACCTCGAAACTGCCCACGTCATCGTCGGCACCGCAAAGAAATGGGCGACCATCCGCGACCGACAGTGGCCCTGGGCCATCATCGACGAGGCTTACCAGATGCGCTCCGATGCGCTGCTGCTGACCGCCCGCCTGTTCGCCAAGGCCCTGTTCGTCGGAGACCCCGGGCAACTGGACCCGTTCTCCGCAGTACCGACCCACCGATGGACAGGCCTCGCCCATGACCCCATGAACAGCGCCGTCGCCGTCCTCCTCGACAAGAACCCAGCCCTGCCCGTCCACAACCTGCCCGTATCCTGGCGCCTGCCACCCTCGGCCATCCCCCTGATCAGCGAAGCCTTCTACCCCTTCACACCGTTCCAGGCAGGAACCCGCGCCACCGACCGGACCCTCACGTTCACCACCGCTGGCATCCGAAGCCCCTACGACCCGCCGATCGAGCACGCCGCGCAGACCGGATGGGCACTGGTGGAGCTGCCGGCCCGCTACACCCAGCACACCGACACCGAAGCCCTCCACACCGCCCTCGGCATCGCCGAGAGGTTCCTGACACGCATCACCCACGTCACCGACGAAACCGAACCACAACCACGTCCCCTGCGCCCACGCGACATCGCCATCGGCGTGGCCCACCGCAGCCAGGCCCGCCACCTGCGGCTACTGCTTGCGCAGCTCCATCCCCGGCTACTAGGCGTCACCATCGACACCGCCAACCGGCTCCAGGGACACGAGTTCAGCGTCACCATCGTCCTGCACCCCCTCTCCGGCCGCTCCGATGCCTCCGCCTTCCACCTCGAAGCCGGCCGTCTGTGCGTCCTGACCACACGCCACCGACATGCCTGCATCGTCATCGCCCGTGCCGGTATCGCCCAACTTCTCGACGCACACCCCTCCAACGAACCCGAACACCTGGGAGCCACCACCAAGATCCCGGACGGCTGGGAAGCCAACCACACCGTCCTGGAACACCTGGCCCGACACACGGTCGGCCCACGGCAACCCTAGTAGCCGTGATGGTGATGCCCAACCTCCGGACGCCCGGTTCGAAGCAGGATGGTGCGGGACCGCGTGCCTCTCGACCCGCCTTCCGCATCACGCGGACGGCGTTCTCCACACCCCACCCAAACGCGTTACATTTCCCCGCCCATGTTATGTACCGTCGGGGTGTTAGGGTAGCCACTCCGAGGCCGTTACATGTTCGGCAGTCGGGCTCTGCCGCTCGCCTGCCCGCCCACCCTCGGTCGCCCGCCCCCGGAGCCGCCGGGCCAAGCCAACCATCACCATGTCCTGCTGGGAGTAGCCGGTGCCTTCCTCACCTACCCGTGGTGCCGACGAGCACGTCGATGCCACGCTCGCCCTGGTCGAAGCAGTGCAGACAGGCGCGGCCCAGGGCCTGGTGCTGCCTCAGCCCACGGACACGGTCTGGCAGTTGGTGCCGACGGCTCTGACACAGAGCCTCGCCATGACCGCATACCAGCTGATCAATCCCCTACGCGGGCCCTTGGCCGCCCCGTCGGGCCGAAAGCTGCGGGCTGCGCTGCAGGCCGCCGTCCGGGGCCGGATTACCGGCACACACTGGCACGTACTGCTCACGGCTCCCCGCACTGCGTTCGGCGGCCCGCGCAGCGCCCGTGCCGAGCAGGCGTATGCGCACCTGCAGCAGGTGGTCGCCGACTATCTGCAGCCCACGCTGGCGGCTGCTGCAACAGTACACTTCAACACCACGATGGAGCCCACCGCCTTGGAGCCCTCGACCCCGGCGGTTGCGCACCCCACCTCGACTCCTGCACCTACCAGAGCAACCGGCTCGATCGATCCTGATAGCGCCGCAGCCTCCGCACCCAACGCACCTTTCTCCGGAGCCCAGGAACTGTCTGTGCCTGCCGTGCCCGAAGCACTCGCCGCTCTCCCGGCCCCGACTGTCTCCCGGCCCCGTCCCGAGGCAGCCCGTGAGGCCGCGCCTGCCGATTCGGCTCCTTCAGCGACGCCTGCCGCGGCCGTATCCGATGACGCAGCTGCCGCACTGTCTGCGGCGGCGACTGCCCTTGGCCACGTCGCGCCCGGTGCGGCCGCGGGGCCGGAGCCTGACGCGGCTCCCGACATTCCGACGACGCTGCACCAGGCCCGCTCCCGCCTGCCTGAGTTGATCAAGAAGGCCGTTGCCGGCCAGCCGACACCGCTCGCCCGAGGCTCACACCACGTCCTGCTCACCACCCCGGTCGCCGCCCACGCACTGGGCTGGGACCTGATCCGCGCGCAGGCGTACGGGATCGCCGACGCACGCAAGCGCCTGGGCGATCTGATCCAGGCAGCGGCAGAGGGCCGTCCGCAGGTGCTGCGGCGTCATGTCACGCCCGTTGCTGTACTGGTCCCCGCTGCACCGGACGGGATCCCGGTCCAGGCTGCGCAGTTCACAGCTGACGCGAGCGGCGACGCCCCCGTCTCCAGCGCCGCACCTGCGGCTGTACCCATGCAACCGGACACCGTGGCGGGGCCCTCCTGCGCCGCGGTAGAGCCCGCCGCTCCAGCAGCCCCGTCCGCAGATACCCCGGTTCCCGCTTCCGCGCCCGGCTCAACCACCTCGGATGTGCCAGCCGTCCTGGCCGCCCTGGCAGCGCCGGTTCCTGCTCCTTCGGCCCCCACCGCAGATCCCGTACTGCCTGGCGCCGCAGTGTCGGCCTTGACCACCACACCCCGCGAGGACGCCTTGGCCCCCACCTCTGTCGCCGCCGAGCACTCCGATCCCGCCACCCCCTATCCCGCCGCTCCCTCCCTTCCCGTAGCGGCCGCGCTGCCCGCCACCTCGTGGGCCCCACGGCGCCTGGCCCCCCTCGCCAAGGCACTCGACGCCGTCCTGGCCTTCACGAGCGAGGAAGCGCGCACCACGCCCGTCACCCCGTTCGGCCTGCCCACCGGAATCCGCACCCTGGACAACGTCTTCGGAGGCCTGCAGCCCGGCCGGTTCTACCTCATCGCCGCCGCCCCCGGTGCCGGTTCCAGCCTCATCGCATCAGCAGCCGCCCGCACCACCGCCCTCGACCACCACCAGCCCGTCCTGTACGCCGCCTCCGGCCTTACCCGGGCCGACGTCGCAGCCCGGATCGTCGCCGCCCACCTTCCGGTCGACTACCGCCGCCTGCGCGCTGGCCGGCTCACCCCGAGTGAGCAGAGCGACGTCGCAGCACTCCACGAGCAACTCACCGAGGCGCCGCTGTTCATCGACGACGGCGCCGACCTCGATCCGGCCGCGATCGCCGAGAGCGTCCCCGACATCCCCGGCCTTGCTCTGGTAGTCGTCGACCGGCTCCAGACCGTCGCCGACCCCCGTCTGCCGCTGTCCGGCGCCGACCGGATCCGAGACGCCGCCCAAGCTCTCGCGCACCTCGCCCGCACCCACCGCATCCCGGTCATCGCCGCCGTCGACACCGACACCCCCGATCTGGTCGCCGCCTTCGCCCTGGACGTCACCCTCATCCTGACCCGTGACACCGACCAGATCCATGCCCGCCTCACCGAACGCGACCTGGGCACCCAGGCAGCCATCACCCTTCACGCCGACCTCACCCACGCCCGCATCACCGACCCGCCCGCCCCCCGGGTGCGCCAGATCGACACCGTCACTGCGCCCGGCTCTGGAACCGGTTCTGACACGGCACCGGCAGCAACGGCGCCCACCCGGCAACCCACCGCTGCCACCACGGCAGCACCGACGGCCGCGCCGCGCCGCGCCGCTGCGGCGAAGGCATCACCGGCGACCAGGGACAGCCGCGCAGGCCGGGACTACAGCTATTTCACCGACATGATCACCCGCGAGGTCGACCGAGCCCTGACCGAGCACGCAGGCGACGCCGAGGCCGCCACCCAGGCACTGGTCAAAAAGGCCGTGCCGAACGCCATGGCCCTCTTCGAGGCGACCCGTGTCGGCGCGACCTACGAGCACTCCGTCTACCCGGAAACCCTGGAATTCCTGCGAAAGAAGAAGCGGGACGGAGTCGACGAGATCTGGGAAGGCCGCCACAACTGGACCAACCTGGATCTGCTGGACGTCCTCAACTCCGGAGCCCTGCCCCCGGCCTCCATCGACGCCCTCGACACCAACGCCTCCTTCCTGTCCGCGTTCAAGACCTGGCTCCCCATCGGAGCCCTCGTCCACCAACCCGACGGCGGCTACGACCCCAAGCGCTCCGGCATCTACCTCCTCCCCGCCCGCCCCGCCTGGCACCACCCGGACCTGCCCGACCCGATCGGCAACCGCCACGAAGACGGCCCGATCATTCTCGACGACGCCACCGTCCGCCTCCTGCTGCGCTGCGCCAAGCTCGGACTGTCCCAAGCGCCGCACATCACCGAGTGCTGGACCTCCGGAGCAAGCGAAGGCCTCCTGGAGAAGTTCCGACGCGTCCTCACCGAGGCCCGCGAACAGGCCATCCGGACCGACGACACGGTGACCGTCGAATACATCAAGGCGATGTACTCAAAGTTCGTCTCCACGATCGGTGAGTCCAGCGCGAACCTGGAGATCCGGCGACCCGACTGGATGCACATCATCCGCTCCCAGGCATTCGCGAACCTCTGGTACAAGGCCCACCGCGCCCACAGGATGGACCTCACCGTGGTCCGGGTCAGAGGCACCGACGAACTCCACGTCACCGGAGGCGACTGGCGCACGGTATTCGAAGAAGGCCGCGCGACCACCCAGATCAAGCTGAAAGAGGGCTACACCCTGCCACGCACACGGAAGACCGCCTAAACCATGTCGACGGACGGTTGGAAGAACTTCGGCACCTACGGTGCGAACCGTGACCCGGGCAATGTGCACGGCGCGATCGCACTCGCCCGAGCACTCGAGGACACCCTTGAGCGCATGATCATCGACGGCGGCGTCCGCTCCCCGGTCACCACCCGTCGGGGTCTGACGGCCCGCATGAACTACCTCACCACCAGCCGCAACGGCGCCCAGGCCCTCACCGACGCCGGCATCACTGCCACCCCAGCCACGATCCGTGCTTGGACCCGCGGTCGGCAGCGCCCCCGCGCCGACAACCTCGAGATGATCGACACCGCCTACTGGAACCTGCGCGCCCGCAACGTCCTCGCAAGCCCAGGGGCGCTCAAACAGCACCTCAACCGAGGAGGCAGAGGCACCGCGATGGAGATCCACCCCGTCAACCAGCAGGTCGTCGACGAACACGCCCGCCGCAACAACCTCCGCCTGCGCAGGCTGCAGGTCCGCTACATCTGGGACACCGCCGTCGACGCCCTCGCCGCGGGCAGCCTCGACGCCCTGGAGGACGTGTGGGACGACGTCATCGCCGAACTCGACTCCGACTGGGGCGCCTACACCTACGTTTCCCATATCGGCCTCGGCGCCTGACGTGTGCCGCGTACCAGTTCCACAGCCGCGCCAGGGAGCACTGAGGAGTGCAGCAGGCGGATAGGGGTCATACGGCGGCAATGCGATGCTGAGCGAGTTTGGCCAGTACGACCTGGTTGGCTTCCCAGCCGTCGGGGAACTTGGCGGGGACGGACAGGTGGACCGGGTCGGTGGAGGGGTGGCTGTCGAGGAGGTCGGTGATGCCTTCACGGGCGACGACGATGCAGGCCTGCCGGTGGCGGGAGGTGAGGACGCACAGCCGTCCGGCCTCGAGGTAGAACGCGGTGGCGTCCCGGCGTCCCGACAGGGGGTGGACGACGATGACGATTTCGAACTCGCGGCCCTGGAGCCGGTTCGCGGTGTCGACGGCCACGTGATGCGCGCTGGGGTTGCCGGTGCGGGTGAGGGCGGCCCGGACGAGGTCGGCCTGGTCGCGGTGGGCGACGCCGATGGCGATGTCGCGGGCTTCCAGGGGGCGGCCGTTTCGGTGGCGTTCGCAGGTGGCGACCGCTCCTCGGTCCAGGAGTCTGCCTGCGAGGTTCGCGGCGGTCTGGATGGTTTCGGTGTCGGTGCGCGGGACGTGGCGGCGGGGGAGTTCGTGCAGGGCCCAGCCGGTGCTGAACGCAGTTGCGAGGGTTTCGTCCAGGTCGGTGTTGCCGAAGGGGGCGGTGGTGAACTCCAGGGCGCGGATGCCGTCGGTTCCGGTGGTGAAGCCGGTGAAGGGATAGAAGGCCTGGGAGATGGTGGGGGCGGCAGAGGGTGGGAGGCGCCAGGACACCGGCAGTCGGTGCACGGGAATGCCGGGGTTGTGGTCCAGCATCACGGTCACGCCGTTCTGGGTCGGGTCGTGTGGCAGGCCGATCCATCGTTCGGTGCCGACGACCGTGAACGGGTCCAGTTGGCCGGGGTCGCCGACGAACAGGCCGCGGTCGAAGCGTTCGACGATCTGCAGGAGCATGTCCGAGCGCATCTGGTAGGACTCGTCGAGGATCGCCCACCCGAAGGTGTCGTTGCGGACGGTGGCCCACTTGGCGGCGGTGCCGACGATGATCTGGCAGCCGGTCAGGTCGGCCAGCGTGCTGCCGACGCTCGTGTTCGCCGGCGTGTTCACCGCGGGCGGCGCCACGTAGGTGCTCGCGCTGAGGCGGCCGATGACCAGGTGGGGGTGCTGCGAGGCCAGCGCGATGACGAGATCGTCGACCTGGTTGTTGGTCTGGGCGACGATGATCGGGCGTTCGCCGCCCGCAGTGAGCTCGGCGGCGGCGCGGACCACCAGGGTGCTCTTGCCAGCCCCGGGCGGGGAGTCGACGACGACGCCCCGGTGCCGGGTACTGTTCAGGTCGGCCAGGATTGCGGTGACGGCCGCGTCGGCGGCCGCGGCAGGGTTAGGCGTCCAACTGTCAGTCATGGCCCCACTCCTCGGCGGCGTCATCGGATTCGGCGTTGTCGGGGTCCGGCTGGTCGGGCGGGGCGATGTGAGTCCACGGCATGCTGTCGGCGTCCGGGAACACCGGAGTCGGGCGCCATCCCGGGTCGGGAAGGTAGGCGATTCGATCACCCCCCTCGGGCACGGTTCCCGGGGTCGGGACGCGGGCGCGCCCCATGCCGCTGGTGATCTCGACCGTCACCAGTGTCGCCGCGCCGTCGGGGACGGTGGCCACGATCCTGGCCCTGTGGTTGGCGGGCACGGTCGGGCTGGGGCTGATCAGTGCGGTGTCGGGAGCCAGGCGCAGGGGGTCCTCGGTGCGGACAACGATCCGCGGCCGCGGCACCCGCCTGTTCTTGTCCGTGGTGACCACCCGGCCGGGCTCGGCCTCCACAACAGTTCCCGCGAACGCCTCGCCGACGCTGCGCCGGTCGGCCAGGACGAACGGATCGTCGAATGCCATGTCGGCTTCGTAGTCGGCCAGTGCCCGCTCTTGGCGGCCAAGGCGCCGGGCAGCGCCGACCGCGGCGTCGCGCTTGCGCTGAGGGAGAGGGCCGCTGTCCTGGTAGTCGGAGTAGTTGGTGAAGGAGACGCAGTCGCGTTCGAAGCGCCGGGCGGCCCGGGGCGCCTCGGGGACGGTCCGCATCAGAGCGACGGCGTTCCACAGCATGCGCCAGGTGGGCTGGACCTGTTCCGCGACTAGGTCTCGTAGGTCGGACTCCGCGTCGGCCAGTGCCTGCGGGTCACCCAGGCGGTTGGCGGTGTCGAATCGTCTGATCGCTGGTGCCAGGTCGCGGTTGTCGAACTGCGGCGACGTCGTTGGGCCTGCCGGCGGGCAGACGTCCGGGTTCTCCGCGTCGGCCAGGGCCTGCTCGACGCTGACACCGGACGGGGGATCGATCCAGGCCATAAGCGAGGCCAGGTTCTGGTTCTCCAGGGTGCTCTGGCCGGTGGCCCAGTGCTCGGCGAGCATCCCGGTGATCGGCAGCAGCATCGAGGTGCCGGCCTCCTCGGCCGCGTCGACCAGGAATGTCAGCCACATGCCGAACTCGGGCACCACCTCTGCCACGGCATAGGGGCCGGTGGTCTGGCGGAACCGGCACATGCGTCCCAGGTCGGCGAGGGCTTTGATGCCGCCAGGGTTCGGGACCAGAATCTGCGGCGCGTCGGTGTACCGGGAGCGGTCCCCGTCACCGCGGCGGTCCTGGCGGAAGGAGTTGATGTAGTCCATCACGATCTGCCCGAGGGCGGCGGCGAACGCGAACCGCTGGTCCCGGTTGCGAGGCTGGTCCACGACCAGCAGGGTTCGTTGCCTGCGGGCGGAGCCCACCATCGCGGCCAGAGGCGCGCCGGCCTCCCCGGCCATCGTGAGCGGGATGATCACCAGTGGCCGGGCAGACAGGCGCCGGTGGCGGAACTCGGTCAGCGGTATTGCCTGCCAGGACTCCATTGCTTCCAGGTGTGCCAGGGCCGACAGCATGCTCACGCCGCACCTCCTAGTTCGGCGCGCAGGCGGGCGGCGTGCCGCAGCGCGGTGGTCATCTCTCTTTGGTCGTCGGCCGGGACCAGCTGTCCGCGAGCGAGCCCCAGAGCCATGGTCGTGGTGTCGATTCCGCCGAGCTGCTCGCGCACCGCCGGCCCGAGCACGTCGAGCGACATGTTCGCGCGGGCACGGGAGCGGCAGTAGAACGCCATCTCGCAGTGGTTGAGGCAGTCCGGGCGGTATGTCGTGTCCACCTGGTCCAGCGCCGAGGTCAGTTCTTCGGCCGGACGCCGGGGCCGGTCGTCGGAGTCGGGGTCGAGATCGAAGGTGAGCCCGTCGGACAGCAGCGCCACCAGGTCGCCGATGCGCGCGATCCGGTCCAACTGCCGCGTCAGCGTGGCGACCTGTTTGCGGGCGTCGACGAACGCGGCGGTGGGGCGGTTGGTGAAGTCCTTCGGTGCGACGAGGATGATCTGGTCGGACACGGCCTGCGGGCCGATGCCAGCCTGCGCGAGCATGGCCCGCAGCGCGATGACGTACGCGCACGCCTGT
>Ga0302311_10007969_pt1 | contig 10707 bp, 9 predicted proteins | sample III_Palsa_N1_3_FD_200449 | JGI IMG/M metagenome (GOLD analysis project Ga0302311, IMG submission 200449) | Peat permafrost microbial communities from Stordalen Mire near Abisko, Sweden - III_Palsa_N1_3 | ecosystem: Environmental > Terrestrial > Soil > Palsa > Peat permafrost | place: Sweden...
TGGCGGTGGTCACCGGGGCCAGCCGCGGGATCGGAGCCGCCACCGCTGGTGCGATCGCCGCAGCGGGGGCCCATGTCGTGCTCGCCGCCCGGGACCGCGAAGCCCTCGACGGCGTCGCCGGACGGATCCGCGACAACGGTGGCGAGGCGACGCCGGTCACGACCGACGTGAGCAGGCTCGATGACGTCGAGCACCTCTTCGGTACTGTCGAACGGATCGGGAGTGTCGCGGCTCTCGTGTGCGCGGCCGGCGTGCTGAGGTCGGCGCCGTTTGAGCAGATAACGCCGGCTACATGGGCAGAAACGCTTGATGTCAACCTCACCGGCTCGTTTCTCTGCTGTCGCGCAGCGTTCATCGCCATGCGTCGAGCGCGGGACGGACGGATCGTCAACATCGGCTCGCTGTCCGGCGTCTACGCGACGGAGAAGTTTCCCGGGCTGACGGCATACAACGTCTCCAAGTACGGAGTCATCGGTCTCACGGAGGCGATCGCAGTCGAGGGTAAAGCGCACGGCATCACCGCGATCTGCGTGAGTCCGGGGGCCGTCGACACTCAGATGCTGCGTCAGGCCAATCCCGCGCTGCGCCCCGGCCTCACACCCGGTGATGTCGCGGAGCTGATCGTCGCGTTGCTCGACAGCCCCCTCGCCGCAGCCAGCGGGGCGAACATCCCCCTGTTCTCAAACGCCTAAACCGGGCAACTCCGGTGGGTGATTGTGCGAGCGACGACAGTCAGCTCTTCGGCGCCACAATCAGGTCAGGCGGTTCGTGTGGTCAGCGCGCTCGGGGCAGCTAGGGCAATGCTGCTCTCGTGCCGATACTTGACTCGATAGCGCGCTCCGGGTTCTTTGGCTCTCGCGCTCAGTTCCTATGCGCCTGCTTGATTCCAAGCCTCGTCTCATCCTTGTCGCGTTCGGCGCGATGGGAGTCGGTGTCGCGTTCGAGGCGGCGCATGCGCTGCTCGGCGTTGGCGGCCACGGCCTGGATGCTTTCACCAACAATGGGGTCTACACCGCGGTAGAGCTGATCGCCGTGGCGCTGTGTGCGGCACGGGTGGTGATCAAGCGGGAGGACCGGGCGGCGTGGACGTTCATGACGCTCGCCTTGCTCTTCTGGACAGGCGGAGATCTGGTGTGGACATTGTGGTTGGACAACGTCGCCAACCCGCCGAGCCCTTCGGTCGCTGACGCTCTATACCTGACGATGTACCCCGCCATCTACGCGGCGATGATGCTGTTGATTCGCTCGCGGCTGCGTCATCAAGGCGCGGCGCAGTGGCTGGATGGAGGGGTCGTGGGGCTGGCGCTCGCAGCACTTGGCGCGGCGCTGGTCTTCTCGACCGTTTGGGACATGAACAAGGGTCGGTTCATCGAGGTGGCGGTCAACGTCGCCTATCCGCTGGGGGACTTCGCGCTGCTGATGTTCGTCGTCGTCGCGTTCTCGCTGTCGGGTTGGCGTCCGGCGCGGCTGTGGCTGGCGCTCGGCGCGGGCATCATCGTTACGGCGCTCGCGGACATCATCTACGTCTACGAGGTCGCGAAGGGCACCTACGTCTCCGGTGCGCTGCTGGACACGATGTGGCCGCTCTCGATGAGTCTGCTTGCCGCGGCGGCGTGGCAGCCCGCCCCGCCACGCTCCGCGCCGCGCCTCGCGGCGCCACACACGATCGTTCTCACCCTGCTCGCGGCCGGCGGCGCCCTGGCTCTGCTCGTGGTCGCGGCGTTTCGTCAGATAACCCCGCTTGCGGTAGGGCTCGCCGCCGGCGCGTTGCTCCTGGCGACGGTACGCGCGACATTGACCTATCTGGAGAACGTGCGGATGCTGCGCCGTAACGCTCACGAAGCAGTCACCGACGCCCTCAGCGGGCTCGGGAACAGGCGCAGGCTGATGGAAGACCTCGAAGACGCCGGCGAGGACACCCTCCGGGGGCACGCGTCGACGCTCGTGTTCTTCGATCTCAACGGCTTCAAGCGCTACAACGACAGCTTTGGGCACGCCGCAGGCGATTCCCTGCTCGGGCGCGTCGGAGCCGCCCTGAGCACGGCCATCGACTCCCGCGGGCGGGCCTATCGGCTCGGCGGTGACGAGTTCTGCGTGCTGCTGCAGGGACGGTTCGCCCGCCACGACCGGCTGCTCGCCAGCGCGGCGTCGGCGCTGACCGAACGAGGCACGGTGTTCACCGTCAGCGCCTCCTTCGGGCTGGCGGTCCTGCCCGATGACGCGCTCAACGCCAGCGCTGCGTTGCAGCTCGCCGACGAACGCATGTACGCCGACAAGGCAAGGTCAAACCGAAGTAGTCGCGCAGAGACGCGCGCAGTGCTTCTGGCGCTCCTAAACGAGCGCACACCCGACCTGAGCGAGCACGTCACCGGCGTGGGCGAACTCGCTAGTCAGCTCGGCCGCCGATTCTTGCTTGACTCCGACCAGCTCGACGAGCTGCAGCGCGCCGCCGAGCTCCACGACATCGGCAAGCTTGCGATTCCCGACGAGATCCTCCACAAGCGCGGACCCTTGACCGACGCCGAGACCCAGTTCATGCGCCAGCACCCGATCATCGGCGAGCGCATCCTCAACGCCGCACCCGCGCTGCAGCCAGTGGCCGCGCTCGTCCGCGCGAGCCACGAACGCTGGGACGGCGCCGGCTATCCAGACGGCCTCGCCGGATCCGCCATCCCCCTCGGCGCGCGGATCATCGCCGTGTGCGACGCGTACCACGCCATGACCTCCGAGCGCTGCTACCAGACCGCACGCGGCGAACCCGACGCGATCGCCGAGCTCCAACGCAACGCCGGCAGCCAGTTCGACCCCACAATCGTCACAGCGCTCTGCGACCAGCTAACAACTCCTCCAAGCATCACACAGCCACGCGAACGCGCCGAAAGCGACACAACCGTTCACGCCGCCGGGCGCCTGCATCACCTTCCGAGTCACAAGGCGACTGAGCTTCTCCGCACTTGTGAGGAGCCGACCGTCCGCCTACACGAGTGACCACAGGTTCACGCGCTCGTCAGCGAGCTGGCCGCTGGCGAGTCGGGCTCGCGCGCCGGCGAGGCGAGCGCATGCCGCGATCTCCGAGTCGGTGTCGAGCTCGGGGTCCCCTCCGCGATCGAGGCCGACGGCTGCCTGGATCACTCCGTCCAGCAGGTAGAAGCCGATCAGCTTGCCGTCCTCCATGCTCCCGCGGACGACGAGTTCGTCCCACTTCGCGGCGTGGCCGACATATTCGAGATTGTGCTCGTACTGATCGGACCAGAAGCTGTGGATGTAGTCAAAGGGGTCGGTTGAACCGAGCATCGAGTGCGCCGCTGCGCGGCCCTGCTTCTCGGCGTTGTTGTAGTGCTCGACACGAACGCGCCCGAAGATCGGGTGAAGATGGTTCGCGACGTCGCCCGCCGCGTAGACGTCGGCGGCACCAGCGCGCAACCGCTCATCCACGAGAACACCGTTCGCCTGCGCGATCGCCGGTGCGAACGCCGGCACGGTGGGCTCGATCCCGATCCCGAGGACCGCGAAGTCGCACGTGAGGCGATCGCCGCTACCGGTTACGACGGCCTCCAGCCGTTCGCTGCCCGCACAGGCGCTGATCTGAGTTTCGGGCAACAGCTCGACGCCGTTCGCGCGGTGAAACGCGCCGATCACCGCGCCCACCTCCTCGCCCAGCACCCGTGCGAGGGGAATCATGGGAACTCTCGGCTTATGTCCTCTCGGGCACGAAGTCTCCGCAGACAGCGTGATCGGGCCCGGATGAGGGGTACATAATCTAAGCGGCCTGGCCAAGATTGTGTCCGACGTGTAGATCGCCGGAGAGGAGATGGTCGAGATGGCTGAAGTGTCGGGAGTAGGAGTGCTGGGTCCGCTTGGGCCCTTCGTGGCCGGGTTCGCCGCGGAGTTGTCGCGGCAGGGATACAAGCGGCAGCCGGTCGGCAAGCAGCTCGGACTGCTGGCGGCGTTGAGCGGCTGGCTGGCGGCCGAGGGTGTGGCTGTGTCCGGGTTGTCGTCGGACGTGGCGGAGCGCTTCTGCGCGGCGCGCCGCGCGGCGGGGCACACCGATCGAGCGACGGTGAAGGCGCTCGATCCGCTGCTTGGGTACCTGCGCGCGCTCGGTGTCGCGGCGCCGGCGAGCAGCCCGGGACCCGCGGGTCCGGTCGAGGAGCTGCTTGCGAGCTTTCGGCGGTATCTGGAGCACGAGCGTGGCCTGGTGCCGGCGGCTGCCCGTGGCTATGTGGACAAGGTGCGCCCGTTCGTGGCGCGTTTTGACGGTCCGGACGGCCTTGAGCTGTGGCGCGTGGACGTCGTTGAGGTGCGTGGGTTCGTCGTCGAGGTGTGTCCGCGGCTGGGGCGCCGCGCCGCGCAGCTGACGGTGGTGGCGTTGCGGGCGCTGCTTCGCTTCTTGCATCTGGAGGGCGTGCTTGAGCGGTCACTGGCCGGTGCGGTCCCGTCGGTCGCGGGTTGGCGGCTCTCGGGGCTGCCGAAGCGTCTGGAGCCCGGCGCCGTCGACGCGCTGCTGGACTCGTGCGACCGGTCGACCGTGATCGGACTCAGGGATCTGGCGATCTTGACCGTGCTCGCGCGGCTGGGGCTGCGCGCCGGCGAGGTTGCCGCCCTCTCGTTGGGAGACATCGACTGGCGCGCCGGCGATCTGATCGTGCGCGGCAAGGGCGCGCGGTCTGAACGGCTGCCTTTGCCGCACGACGTCGGGCAGGCGATCGTCGGGTACCTGCGTGATGGGCGTCCCGCGACGGCAGGACCGTGCGGTGTTCGTGCGCGTCCGCGCGCCGCACCATCGCCTGTCGCCGGGCGGGGTCACCTTCGTCGTCAGAGCGGCCGCGCGCCGGGCGGGGCTCGGCCTGGTCCATGCGCACCGGCTGCGGCACACGGCGGCGTCGGAGATGCTGCGGTGCGGTGCGACGCTCCCGGAGGTCGGCCAGGTGCTGCGTCACCGCCACGCGGCGACCACCGCGATCTACGCCAAGGTCAACCGCGAGGCGCTCAGGCAAATCGCGCGCCCATGGCCAGGAGCGGTCCTGTGAGCACGTTGCGCCAATCCATGGCCGAGTACCTGGCGGTGCGCCGGGCGCTGGGCTACAAGCTCGAGCAGACCGAGCGCTTTCTCGGCCAGTTCCTGGACTACCTGGACGCCATCGGCGTTGACCGGATCACAGTCGAGCATGCGCTGACGTGGGCGACACTCCCGGGCCGCGGGCAGCACTGGCACGCGATGCGGCTCGGGGCGGTCCGCGGATTCGCGCGCTACGTACACGAAGTCGATCCGCGAGTCGAAGTGCCCACGGCGGACCTGCTACCCAGACAAGTCAGGCCGAGCGGTCCCCTACCTCTACACCGATGCGCAGATCCTGGCGTTGATCGCGGCGGCGAGCACGCTGCGCGTCGCGCACAAGACCGCGACGTTTCAGACGCTGTTCGGTCTGTTGGCCGCGACGGGGATGCGGATCGGGGAAGCCCTCGCGCTGGACCGCGCTGACTTCGACGTCGACGCCGGAACGTTGACCGTCCGCAACGCGAAGTTCGGGAAATCCCGCGAGCTGCCGCTGCACCCGACCACAACCAGCGCGCTGACGCGCTACCTGCGTCGCCGAGACCGCCCCCAACCGGTGGGTGCGACCGAAGCGCTGCTGCTCTCAAGCGTCGGCACCCGGGTGTTGGTCGCCGACGTGCAGACCTCATTCCGGGCGTTGCGCGCCCGCGCAGGGATCCTGCCGCGCTCGGCGGCGTGCCGGCCAACGCTGCACTCCCTGCGCCACAGCTTCGCGGTCCGCACACTGCTTGACGCCTACCGCACCGACGGCGATCCCGCCTCGCGCGTCGCGGCGCTGTCGACCTACCTCGGGCACGTCAATCCCGGCAAGACATATTGGTATCTGCACGCCGCGCCCGAACTGCTCGAGCTCGCCGGCGGACGCCTGGAACGCCACCTCGGAGACCGGCGATGAGCGCGCTCGCAACATCCCTGCAAGCTTGGTTAACCGACCGGCTGATCCGCGAGCGCAACGCCAGCCCGCACACGATCGCCTCCTACCGCGACACGATCAGGCTGCTGCTCACCTACGCATCCGGCACGCTCGGAGTCGAACCATCGCAGCTCGACCTCGGCCAGCTCGACGCGCGCCTGGTCGGCGCGTTCCTGGAGCACCTCGAGACCGACCGCGGGTGCAGCCCGCGGACGCGCAACACCCGGTTGGCCGCGATCCGCACCTTCTACCGCTACTGCCTGCTGCGCCACCCAGAGCACGCCGCGACGATCGAACGGGTCCTGCAGATCGGACCCAAACGCCACGAACGCGCGCTCGTCACCTACCTCACAGAACCCGAACTCGACGCGCTGATCGACGCCCCCGACCGCTCGAGCTGGACCGGCCGCCGTGACCACGCGATCATCACACTGCTCGCCCAGACCGGACTGCGCGCCTCAGAGCTCACCGGCCTTGCCTGCAGCGACATCCACCTCGGCACCGGCGCGCACGTCGCCACCACCGGCAAGGGCCGCAAGCAGCGCATCACCCCCCTGACCAAAGGCACCGTCGCGCTGCTGCGCGTTTGGCTCGACGAACGCGGCGGCCAGCCCGCCGAGCCGCTGTTTCCGACCAGCACCGGCAATCCACTCACCCGCAAAGCGCTCGCCCGCAGGATCGCGAAGCACGCCGCCTACGCCGCCGAGGGCTGCCCGTCGCTGACCGCAAAGGCGATCACGCCGCACGTCCTGCGTCACACAGCCGCGATGCGGCTGCTGCACGCCGGGGTCGACACGACCGTTATCGCGCTTTGGCTGGGCCATGAACAAGTCGAGACCACGCAGATGTATCTTCATGCCGACCTCGCGCTCAAAGAACGCGCGCTCGCCCGCACCAAGCCGCTAGATAGCAAGCCCGGCCGCTACCGCCCGCCGGACGCGCTCCTCGGATTCCTGGATGGACTATGACGAGACCGCAGCCGCCTCGGGCCTCGTCCGCGGGCTCGTGGAGCCTGGCAGCGGAGGTTCCAGCACCCTGCAAGGCTGCTCAAATCGTTCCGCAGTAGCAGCGTCGCCCCGGCTCGATTCAGCCGCCGAGACCGCTGCGTCACGCCTGAAGGGGGGTCACGTCCGCCTCGCTCCCGCTTCGGTCGGAGTTGGGCATTCCTCGCCCCGGGCCTGCCACGGGCGTGAAGTGCTTGCGCATGAACGGGTCGCGGCTACACCTCGGCTGGTTGCGCTTCTGGCGAACGGCGGCGCGGCGAGGGTTGGCCGGCAGAGACTTTCGTTCGCGCTCCTGGCGACAGCGCGTGAGCGTCGTCACCATGGCGCACGGCCAAATATCACGCAGCGTTCGACCTCTTGTTATTCAGGGGTAGCCTCCGGGTGGAAGGCCTGAGGCGCCGGGTATCAGGTGCCGGCATCCATCAATGTCAGTAGTGATCCGCGGCGAATTCTGGTTGATGCCGGGCATGTTCCGAGGGAAGCCAGGGAGCCCCCCGAGGTGCTGGTCGGGGACCGGGTCGGGCCAGTTCGACACCCCGTGCGAGCGCATGCACCGGGCGAAGTTCCGCATGCTGTTCATCAGCTGTTGTGCCTCGGCTTGAGTCGCCCCGCCGTTGTACGGGAGCAGGTGCTGGCAGGCTTGCCCGGCCGTCCGTACCTGGGAAGTGGTAACCCCGAGTTGCTGGGGGGTGAGCTCCGATTTGTCGAACGTTCCGCTGCTGGTGGGTCGGGCCAGTGCTGCACGCCGTGCGAGCGCATGCAGCGGGCGAAGTTGAGCGCCTGGGAGCTCGGTGATGCTTGCGCATTCGAGAAGCCGGCGGGGCTGGTCGATGATGGGCTGCCGCCGCATGCCGTTGCAAGCAGGGCTAGGCTGGCCGTGGCGATGATGGTGGCCGCGAGTCGCGCTACGGGCGGCCACGTCCGCCGTGGCCGGCGGGTGACGCGGGCGCTGATGCTCATCATGCCCTCGTCAGGGTTGGCTGATCGTGCTGGTCGCCAGCGTGAGCGTCGACGTTCGGCCTGGAGTGCGTGGTATCAGGTCAGCCTCCCAGCGGCGTCCTATTTTGGTGTGCTCGGCGCTGTGGGCGCCGAGCACGCTTCGTGTTGGAGAGCGTCTGTTGGACCGCCTGGAGCTGGGTCTGGGTGAACTCGCTGGGGTGAGCGTGTCCGTATCGATCTCCGGCCAGAATCTCGCGATCGACGATCTGCACCTCGGTCGCGGAGAAGGCGCTGGCTACTTCCCTCCACCGGGTCGGGTCCCACCCTTCCCTCCAGCGGGTCCGGGTTGACTGGCTGGCGTTGGCTTCCCTCCAGTGGGTCGCGTCCCGCCCTTCCCGTTCACCGGCGTGGTGTGGTGGTGCGTGGGGTGGTGGCGGTGTGGCCTGGCGTGCTGTGTGGCAGCTAGGGCGCCGGTGCCGGCGATCGCGCCGGCGGCGGCGAGCGCGACGAGTGCGCCCGTCGCTGTGTGGCGGACCCGGGCGTACCTGCCGTTTTGATCGTTCACCTTGGTCTCCTTTCTTCGTGGCCGCCTCGAGGCGGCGTCGTTTGGGGAAGGTCAGCCTCGTGCGGGAACCTGAGATCAAGCTGAAGCGCACCGGTTCTTCAGCTGATCTTCAGGCAGCGTCGAGGACAATCGCTCACGCGATGGGCGAGCCGATCGGTCGAGTGGTGGTGATCGAGGACGAGCAGCCGGTACGCGATGCGATCCTCGCCGCGCTTCGCGCTGAGCGGTTCACCGCCACCGGGTTCGAGGATCTCCCCCGTCCCGCAGATGTGCTCGCGCTCGCGCCCGATCTGGCGATCCTCGATGTGCTGTTGCCGAGCGGCAACGGCTTTGCGTTGGCAAGGTTGCTCCGGGAGCGGCGGGAGCTGCCAATCATCTTTCTCACAGCCCGCGACGCCGTGGCCGACCGGGTCGCCGGACTCGAACTGGGCGCCGACGATTATCTGGTGAAGCCGTTCGCGCTCGAGGAGCTGATGGCACGCGTGCGGGCCGTGCTACGTCGGCGAGGCGCGATCCCGCAGGTCCTGGAGGTCGAGCGGGTGCTCGTCGATGAAGAACACGGCTTCGCGGCCCGTGCCGGTCGGGAGCTCGCGCTCACCTCGACTGAGCTTCGACTGCTCGCATTTCTCATGCGGCATCGCGGACAGGCGCTATCCAAGGACCAGCTGCTCACCCAGGTGTGGGGCTATGACGCCTACGACCACAACCTTGTCGAGGTGCACATCAGCGCGCTGCGGCGAAAGCTCGAGACCAACGGCCCCCGCCTGATCCACACCGTCCGCGGGATCGGCTACCGGTTCTCACCGTGACCGGCCACCGATCCACGCGCAAGCGATTGATCGCCGCCTCCATAGTCGGGATCGTCGTCGCGCTCGCGGCGTTCGTCGTGATCATCACGGTGCGCTACCGCGATGGGCTCGACCAGCGCCTTCGCACAGACCTCACATCCGGGGCAAGCGCGCTGCGCGCGGCACGCACGCCGGCCGCGCTCAAGTCGGTGATCGACTCGCTCGCCGCGGAGGACATCTCGGTCGACCTCGCCGGGATAACCGCCAAGGGCGGGACCCTACAGAGCACCCCGGGCGCAGCGCTCCTGACGGTGCGCGAGCTGATACCGGTCGGCGGCAGCGATGTGCCGGCGACCCTGACCGGCAGCCGTGCCGGGATCGACCGCCAGGTCCGCAGCCTAGAGGTCACTGAAGCGATCGGCGGCGTGATCGCTCTGGCGCTCCTGGCGGCGCTCGCGCGCGCAATCGTGCTACTCGACCGTGCCGCCTCAGACGCGCGCGCATCCGAGGCGGCCATGCGAACGTTTCTGGCCGACGCCTCGCACGAGCTCCGCACCCCGGTCGCTGCGCTTCAGGCGACCGCCGAGCGGCTCTTGCGAGAACAGCCGCCGCGCCCGGCGCGCGACGCGATCGAAGCCCAGCTCGCGCGTGATAGCCGTCGTCTCGGGCACCTGATCGACGACCTTTTGAACCTCGCACGACTCGAGGCGCGTGAACAACCGCACCGGGAACCCCTGGACCTCGCCGACCTCGCCACGACTGCAGTCGCCGCCACACGTACCACCGACCCGGCCGCACGCGTCGAACTGGTCACCGCCGGTCCCGTTCCGGCCACCGGTGACCGCGACGCGCTACTACGCGCCGTTCGGAACCTGCTCGACAACGCGTTCGCGGTCGCGAACACGGTCGTGGTCGAAGTCACGCAGACGGCGAAGGGTCCAACCATGACGGTGACCGACAACGGGCCTGGAGTTCCCGCCGATCAGCGCGAGCGGATCTTCGAACCGTTCGTTCGCCTCCCCCGCAGCTCGCGCGCTGGCACGGGCCTCGGGCTCGCGATCGTCCGCCGCACGCTCGAATCACACGGCGGCACGATCACATGTGACCAATCCCCCACCGGCGGCGCCCGCTTCACGCTACGACTACCAGCCGACCCCTAAGGACCGGCACGACGCAAACCGACCCGCACCCCGCAGAACGGGCGCACGACCTCGCGAGTCCGACGCGGCTGGTCGCGGACGATGATCGGACCAGCGTTAGTCAGAGCACGGGTAGCAGCAAGCACGGACCGTGACCCAGACCGCGGCGGAGACGCTAGCGTCGACTGCCCGAGGCAGTCACGCTTTCGACCTCGCCAGGCGGGCATGATGCTGCCGATAGCGGACAAAATCAGCAGCTGGCTACTCGCTGCCGTTTTGGAGCGCAGCAGCCCTGCTGTCGTC
>Ga0302311_10007970_pt1 | contig 10707 bp, 5 predicted proteins | sample III_Palsa_N1_3_FD_200449 | JGI IMG/M metagenome (GOLD analysis project Ga0302311, IMG submission 200449) | Peat permafrost microbial communities from Stordalen Mire near Abisko, Sweden - III_Palsa_N1_3 | ecosystem: Environmental > Terrestrial > Soil > Palsa > Peat permafrost | place: Sweden...
CTTCTTTCTTGAAGCTCATTTCGCCGCAGGCTGGCGTGGCATCGCCGGGCTGAAACACCACGCTGTAGTCGCCGGTGGCCGTGGTTTTTGTCGCGAATGTGATATGAAACCCGCCCGCATCATCCAGCGGCGCCGGCAATTTCCATTCCTGCTTGTCGGGCCCCGTAATCACCACGCGCCCGGCGCTGCCGCCCGCGAAAGCCAGCGATCCTGCCTGGTAGCGCCGCACCATACCGGCAATGAACACTTTTTCTTCCGGCCGGTAGATCGGCCGTTCGGTAAACACATGGCAGAGCAACCGCGGTGCCTCCCGCCGCGCGGCCACGGCCCCGCGCGCCGCCCAGCCCAGCCAGGTCGCGCGCCCCGCGCCCCAGCCATTGGCGGTATATTGCTGCGGCCCGTGCTGCGGATCCATCACCAGCGTATCGCTGCCTTTGGTCACCACGATGCGGCTCAGATCCCCGCCCCATTCATCACGCGCCGTAACACCCGCAGGGCCCGCCGGAACGGTCCATACATAACTACCACCGGCACCCGTGGTGCCCCGCTCTATCGTTGCCAAAGCATTGCGGCGCACCTGCTGCAATTCCACCGCTGCCCCCGCCACCGGCCGCGCCGTCGCCAGCGAGGTCACCACGAAGCGCACCGAGCCCGCTTCCTCCACGGTCGTGAGGCTCAAATCCGTTACCTGCACGCGGATCCAGTGCCGGTCGCGCGCATCCACCGGCCGCATGCCCATCAGATACGCGCCCGGCTGCCCCGCACCGGCGATGCGGCTCAAGTAAGGCGCCACATCCAGGCCGAATTTCTGCTCCAGCGCACCCGGCGTCAGCGGCAAATCCACCAGCGCGGAGACGGACGGCGAGCCAAGGGCCGCGAGCCGTTCCGCCATATCATCGGGGCCAATCGGCCCCGGCTGGTCCCATGCCGCCGGCTCCTTACCCGGCAGCGGCGGCGCCGCGTCGTCGCGGGTAATCAGCCCCGTCTGCGGAAACGGCCAGAAATCGCGCGAGGCCGGATCAATCGGATGAATGCGCAAATCCGCCTGCGCATAACCCTGCCCGCGCATCGGCACCATTTGCGGCCCGAACCGTTCAACGATGCCCTGTGCCGCGTCCCAGCGCAGCCCAGGTGCCGCCGCGGCAAAGGCAAAGTGCTGCGGCGCCATGTCCGCAAGCTTGCGGCCGCGCGTATCATGCAGCGCGCCTGGCGCTACGGTCAGCGTATATTCCGTAGCCGGCTGGAAGGCGCCGTTAAGGCGCAGTGTCAGGCTATCCGACACCGCAATCAGCCCATCCACGTGCGGCGATATGCGCAGCACGTCGCGCGCCCGCACCACATCCAGCGCTTCCGGCGGCGCGGTAAAGCGCAACTCAAGGCTCCGCGCCGGATCACCCTGCTGGTAGCTGGATGGTGCGCAAACGCGCAACCCAGCCGACACGGAGGTTTCAAAACCCGAAGCGCAAAACGCGTCATCGAAGGCGAACGGCACTGGGCTATGCAGTGTGGTTTCGAAAATCGGCGCGTCCAGCCCAGGCACATCCGAAAGCCGCAGCCGTAGCACCACCACCTGCCCGTCCGGGACCGGCCGATGCAGCACCACCATATAGATTTGCGGATCGCTGCGGCCGGCGCGCGGCTCGGCGGAAATACCGAAATCCTGCGCCGTCAAAACCGTGGCGCCTACCGCCGAAATGCCGGGCTGCGGACGGATTTCAATCGTCAGCAGCCGCGCCAGCGCATCAGGGTCCACGGGATTGGGAAATGTGAGCGCTACACGGTCCAGTTCGGGAATGCCGCTGGGATCGTCGGCTGGGCCCGTTGAAATGGGCACCGGCAGCAGCGGCACCAGCATGGTGCCGTGGCCGCCCACCGTAACGGTCACCCGCCGCAACGGCGGCCAGGCCTCGGCCGGCCTGAATTGCAACACGCGCGCGCCCAGCCAATTCCAGGCACCCGGCGTTGAGGGAGTCATGGTTACGAGGCGCTGCGCGTTATCCTCGGGGCCGCCACGCTGTGGCCCGGTATCGCTACTGAAAAATACCGTGACCGGATCCCAGTCGCGCAAAAACCTATCCGGAATAACCCGAACGCCATCCGCCCGCATCGGCCCCGCCGCCAGTACGAATGCTGCTAGGACGGGTAAGCACAAACGGATAAAAGTTTTTGCTTCTTTTTTCAAAAAGAAGTTCTTTTTTGAAAAAAAGAACCAAAAAACTTTTATCCATTTCGCTGAGATCACCGCTTTGGTTTTAGTCACGGGGGTGATCCTTTGAAACTAGACCGGCCAAAGCGCGGTAATATTCTATGATATCGGGTGGGGGACCGTTGGGGCGGGGCACCAGGCCGATCAGAGCGGGTTGCAGCACTGTGGTAGGGGCGTCGGGCGGTATTTGCGCCAGCAACACATAATCACCCGCTGGCAGGTCGCGCAGCATGGCGGCGCCCGTGGCGAGCTCGTGGCCTTGCGCATCCAGCAGGCTCAGCTCGGCGCGATCGGGCTGCGCGCGCACGCCCACGCCGATGCGGGTGGGCTGACGCAGCGTGAAGCCGAACGCCACAGCGTCGCCGGGGGCCAGCGTGGCCGAGCGGCCAAGGCCTTCGACCGCGGCGCGTAACGGCGTTTCAGTCAGCTCAAGTGTGCCGGAAAGTGCCCCGTCCTGCGGCGCGACAACGCGCAATTGGGCATTGCCGGCCGGCAAATAAAAGCTTGCCGCCGCACCGACGGGAAACAGTTTTGGCGTGTCGCTGTTCAGCGCCAGGATCACCGGCGCGCTACTGCGCACCCGCAATAAACCGGCCTGCGCGGGCGCCAGGTTGAACTGCATCGCCGGTCCGGTAGGCGGCAGGGTCTGCGGCAAGGTGACTGCAACCGGTTTGGGCGAGGCCCAGGGTGCGGCCCCCGCCCCTTCCAGCCACATCGCCGCGAGGCCAATGCCATGCTCCAGTATCACGCGCCCAGCCCCCGGCAGCGTCAGCCGGGGTCCGCGCAATACCATGCCGTTATCGCCGACGAAGGTGGCGGACGCATCGCCGGCGGTGATGAGCGTTTGTCCGGCTTGCGCGGTCACCGGCAAATCCAGCGAGCCGTTGGCGCCGAAAAACCGTTTCACGGCCAGATCTGGACGAACGGCGGCGGGTGCCGTGGCCAAATCGTCCATGGCCAGGTTGATCGTGGCAGGAACGGCGTTTGTGTTGACCAGCACTATTTCGCGCCAGCCGCCCTCCAGCGTGCGGCTAACCGCTTCGCGGCCAGCCCACACCGTTGCCGCAGTGGGCGAAGACGCCACCGCGGCGGTGCCGGGCGGCAAATCCAGGCGAAATCGATGCTCGCCCACGGGCGGCCGGATCAATGTGGCGCTAAGCGCCGGCAGAGTCGTTTCGCCCGCGTCAAACGCATGCCGCTCGTTAAAGGCGAGCGCCACCGGCCGCGCGGTAACGCGCAGGGCATCGTCGTCCCCGGCATTCCACACGGTGACGGGCGTATCCACCGGCGGATCCATCATAGTCAGCGCCGAACCCGCGGCCACGCCCATGGCAATACCGCCGCTCAGCCCGGGCTGGCTGGGCGCCTCCGCGATCCAGGCCGTAAGCCGATCCTGGTGCGGCAGCACCGCCCGCGCACCCGCCGGCAAGGTGAGTGTTACCGGCACACCGGACGCCAGTGGCAGTAGCGAAACCTTCACTGCATGCGGTGCCACCAGCCAGAAATCCTGGGCCTGTGGCGCGATCATCCCATCACTGGGCGGGGTTGCCGCATGCTCCGGCCAATCTCCCGCCAGCACAGCGCCGGCATCGCCCGCCAACGCCAGCAACGCCCGTGATTTCATGGCGGCGTGTGCCGCCACCAAATCGTCAGCCACACCCGGCAAGCCGATTCTGGTAAACTGAACCGGTCCCGAGGCCGCCACTAAAGGCTGATCCACCAGCCGGGCCGCCACGCGGATCGGCGGCGCACCGCCATCCACCGGCCATACCGCCAGCCGCCACGCGCCACCCCCAGCCGCCGGCACGGCCACAATCGGCGCCAATCCCTGTGCCGTCGCGACGCTCTGCCATACCGTGCCCCGCAACCGTTCCAGCGACACCTCCAGCGCGGCCGTCGACGCGGCTCCCGCCAGGATAAGCTGTCCCGCTTTGGGCGCCGGCAGCGTCAGGCGATGCACGCCACCGCCAGGCAGCGCGATACTGCTGCCCGTAAATGCCACCACCGGCACTTCCTGCGGCAGCGACAAGGTCAATTCGGTGAGCGCGGTATTCGCTTCGTGCGCGTCACCGTTATCAACCGTTTCGCCGGTTTGCGCCTGGTACGGCTCTGGCTCGTTCTCGCCATTCCCTGCGCCGTCCTCATCGGCCGCACTTTCCGCCCGCATCCTGCGCGCGGGCGCATCGTTCTTATTGCGTGGAATACGGTGTTCACCGGGCGGCGCGGCACTGGCCAGATCCAGCGTGTAGGCGCCGGCCGGCAGCAGACGCGATATCGCAATGTTCCAATCATCGTCGCGCGCACCGAACCGGCCCAGCGTATGGCCGCTGGCATCGCGCAGCGTGGCGCGCACCGGCGTGGCGCCGAAACTGGTCAGGCTCACCACCTGGTCCCGCGCCAAGGCGAACGGCACCTGCGCCGGCAGTGTCACGCTACGCGGCGTATCCGGCTGCAACTGGGTGGCTGACAGGGACAGCGTGTAATCCAGCCGGTCATTGCGCCCCTGGCTGCGCGCCTCCACGCTGTAGGCCCCGGCCGCAAGCGAACCGTGAAACGGTGTGCCGCCAACGATATGGGCTTTTTGCTTCCCGTCCGCGGCCAGCAGCACCGCCTCCATGCCGTCCGTAATGGACAACGTAATGTCCGCCGGGCCGGCCAGCGTAAACCGCCAATCATCCGGCACCCGCGCATCGTCGCGCCCCGCCGGTTCCCGCCACGCAAGACTCTGGGGCGCATCAAACGGCAATGCGTGCGGGCCATGCCCCGCTAGCGTCACCGGCTTGGGCATCAACCGCAACCGGACCACGGCCCTGGCATCCACCGCCTCCGGCGACACCAGCAGCTTGTAACGCCCCGGCGCCAAATCCTGCGTCACCGAATCCATTTCACTGCTGGCGGCCAGTGGCCACCCCCCGGCATCCTCCAGCCGGGCGGTAAGCCTATGCGCCAGCCCTAGAAGATCCAGCTGGTACGAGCCTGGCACTGTGATATCGATCGGCACCGCCAACCCTGCGCCCGCCGCCAGCGAGGCGCGCACGCTGCCGCCGGGCAGCAGCGTGGCACTGGTCTGCAACGGCGCCGGCGCCGCCACCAACCCGGCATGGCCGGCGGAGTCCTCGGCGGTGACTGACACATGGTACTGCCCGGCGCGCAGCCAGCCTTGCAGCAGCATGTTTTGGCCGATGCCGTTAGCCTCGCCGCTCTCCAGCGCCGGAACGAAATCGGTGCCGATGGCGCCCTTCGTGCGCAGACGCCCCAGGGTTTCGACGCGGTAAAGCCCGCCCTGGTCCACGCGCAGCTCGAAGTCCCGCTCCTGGTCTTGACGAAGGTCAAAGAACCCCGGCACGCCCGCTTGCAGCAGGCCCGCTTGCAGCAGGCCCGCTTGCACCAGGATTGCCGGTGGCGGGACCGGCGGGGTCGCTTGCGGAAGTGCTGCGGAAACTGGCCAAGCGGTAGGCGCGCCTGCCGGGCTCGGCATCTCCAGGCCCGGCGGCAGGTCGCGGTACAGCGCCACCACCCGGTCATGATCCGGTGCCGGCAGCCTGGCCACGCCGAGATCCTGCACATAGGACACGGCAACCGGCCCGTGGCCAATTTCAACGGCAGCCAGTTTCCAGGGCGAGGCGCCCACCGGGATATCCAGCCCCTGCCCCGCCAGCTGGCTCACGCGCAGGGGGCTCCCGTTCAAATCCACGGGCAGCAACCGCGCATCCATGCCGATCTGCGCACCCGGCGCCGCGTTGCTGAACAGGGTGAGCGTCTGCACCGCATTGCCACGCCATTCCACGTGCTGAACGCCGAACGAAACTGTCGGCGCGGCCGGCCCCGCCTGGCCGATAGAAGCGGTAGCACCCGGCGCCCCAATGGTGAGATCCGCGACACCCGCGGCGTTGCCTTGCGGCGCCAGGCCCAGCGCATACCAGCCCGCCGGAATATTCCATGCCCCAGGCGCCTTTGGCGGCACCGTGGCTCCGGTATCAAGCGCCATCAGCCAAGGTGGCAACACCGGCAACCCAGCGACAAGCGCGGCGATTTCACCACCCTGCGGCGCATGAAATAATACGCTCACGGGACCGCCCAAACTGAACCGCCGGCGCCACGCAGCGCCCGCCCCGATTTCCGGCGCATTGGATGCGGCGACCTCGAGCCCCGCCCTACCCCGGCGTGCCAGGATTAGCGTTGCCGGCACCTCGTCACCGCCCATCCCGCTGGTATTGACCGTAACCCAGTAATCACCGGCCTGCGTCAACTGCGTGGTGCTGCCAACCATGGTGGCCTGCACCTGGTACGGCGCACCAGCCTGGCCCTGCACCTGCACCACATGATCCGCCTGCTGCGACACGGCTTGCAGGGTGGCGCGCGGCACGCGGTTATTGGCGGCGATAAACGCCATTTGGTCATCCACGGTCAGTGTGGCGGGCCCATCAGTGGACAGGGCGAAAAAGTCATCCGCGCCGGAGGCCGCGAAAACCTCGTTGCCGAACGGCCCGATGCTTCCGCCCACCCAGCCCGGCCGCAGCGCCGCCGACAGGCCGGTGCGCAGGTGGAATGGCATCGCGGCCGTGCCATCGGCCCATGGCAGCGCCGGCCCGCCATACGCTGTGACAAGATACCGCCCGGCCGGCAGACTGGTGCTGATGAGCAGATCCCGCAACGGATGGTTCTTTTCCGGCTCGATCATCCGCACATCAGGCATGGCGGCGACAAGCTGCCGCCCATTCCGCCACAGCCGCAGATCCGCCAGCGCACGCCCCGCCGCCTCCACGCGCACCGGTTGATCTTGGGCCACGTTCAGCCAGAAGGATTGCTGCTGCACATCGCCCAGCATTGCGTCGGCCTGGCCCACCAAAGGCAGCTCGGTGGTGGGGCCCGCCGCCAGAAACGGCAACACGTGCAACGCCACATCGCCGTGGGCGCCCGGTGCCGAGAACGCCCGCACTTTATAGGTGCCGGTATCGAGCAGCAGATCCAGCCGCCCATCTGCCGTGCCGGCATCGCCCACCCGGTCCGTCGGACCGGTTATCATGTCCACCAAATCCAGCGCGGCACCGCTACTACTATGGGCCGCGATCGAAAACCGCCCCGGCGCCATCACATGCAGCAGCGTTTCGCTTTGCGCCGCGGCCGCCACGTGCGCCGCGTCCAGCCGCGCCGCCGGCGGCAATTGCGCCTGGCCCAAGCTTGGGGCCAGCATGCCACACAGGCCAACGCCGCCCACCCAAACCCACCGCATCATGTCAACATTTCCTGGCCCATCGCACGACGCCGCGCCGTATCCGTCTCTATAGCGCATCGTTTGGCTGGCTACGAGGCGCCGCACGCAGGTGATCGCAATTTAAGGCGGCCGCGGCGGAAATGGGTGAAAGCGCTAGGCAAGGCCCGCCTCGTCCATTCAAGAAGTCGGTTTGATTAAACCAACCGCGTGAGAGGGGGGCCGCCCCCGGTGCGGGCCGCATCGAGCTGGGTTGATGAGCGTGGCCACATGGGGCGAACGATCACGATTTGCGGCGTAGCGGCCGCGCGAGGAAGGCGGAGTACGCCCGTTCCGTTTCTTCATCGGCAGGGAACATGCACACCAGACGAAGTTCCTGCACGGTAACTGTTCGCGGCGTTCCGGCGGTGGTCACATGAGAGAAAAAGCTGAGGCTGACGTAACATGTGTTAAAGTGCGCTGCTGACGCACGGCATGTATTTAAGTGCGCTGCTGACGCACTGCATGGCCGGCGCATCCAAATCGTGGCACGGGTAGATCGGCGCATAACCTGCCGCACGCGGCAGGTTGTTCTGCTCGCGCAGCGGAACGTCAAGCGTGCTCGCGAGTGATAAAAGCGTCTGGCGGCCCGGGACGCTCCTGCCGCTTTCGCAAGGGGGCGGTCCGCTCTTGAGCGCGCCGCCAGAGAGAGCAGATTGGCGGCGGAACCTGCTGGTTCTCCCATGCCATCCACACCTCGTGTGAAATAAGTTTGTCGCATAGTGTCAATGCGTGAGAAGCGCGTGGTTGCGCAGCACGCTTTGCAACTGATCATGCGGCAACTCCTGCACAGTCCATCCGTCCGCGCCGGTCATGGTCCGTGCCGCGACCAAGGCGTTGATGACGGCTTCCTCGGTCGATTGCACGACAGCGCTGAAAAGCGGGTTCATCTTCCAGCTTTGCACGCGGCTGACGGTGGCGTTAGGCGCGCTGCCGCCGGTGGTGCTGCTGTTGCCCTCGTCGGCACCTTTGTTGGCCGTGGAGAAGGCAAGAAAGATATCGCCGGAGCCGTCGCCCTCGATGGCGCCGAGACGGCCCAGGGCGACGGAGACGCGACGCGCGAGGCGTTTTAGCTGGTCCGGCGTTAGCGGCGCGTCCGTGGCCACGATGACGATGATGGAGCCTCGTTCGGGCAGGCGGGCGGCGGTATCGAGATCGCCTGCGGCGTGCTGACTGTTGCAGACGCGTGCGGGTTTGTTGTCATAATCGAGGATCGGCGGATCGTATTGTCGAACCACACAGGGTGGCTGAAGGTGCATTTCGCGCGCAACCGGAACGCCGGCAACGCGCAATTGTGAGCGCTGCCCATAATTACATTGGACCAGTACGCCGACAGTGTACCCACCGTCGGCGGCATCCAGCCGGCGCGAGGCGGTACCGGTGCCGCCCTTGAAGCCATTGCAGATCATGCCTGTGCCACCACCGACATTGCCTTCGGCGACGGGGCCGCCACGGGCACTGTCCAGCGCATCAAGCGCGTCCTGGGTGGTGACGTGCTGACCCAGGATATCGTTCAGCGGTGCGTCAGCCGTTTCGGCGGCGACGGGGTACCAGAACGGGCCCGGGTGTTTATGGCGCACCATCCAAGTAATCGCGGCGTCGCGCACCACGCCGACGCTTTCTGTGTTGGTGATGAGAATGGGCGCTTCGAGCACGCCACTTTCCTCGATCCAGTGCGTACCGGTCATGTCGCCATTCCCGTTGCCGGCGAAAAAGCCGGCAAACACGCTGGCGGTATCGGTGTGGCCGCGTGGCAGGATCGCTGTGACGCCGGTTCGAACGGGTCCCTTACCGATGGCAAGGCGGCCTTCGCCGGAGATCAGGGTTTTAAAGCCAACCTCGACGCCGGCGACGTCGGTAATGGCGTCAAGCGGGCCGGGTTTGCCATCAAATGGTATTCCAAGGCCGCGGGCGCGCGGGCCGGCCGGTTCAGCCGCGGTACCCGCAGCGAGCAGGGTGGTCAATGCAAGGCCCGCGAGAATGGCATGACGCATGGCAAATCCGCCTCGGATCATTGCACTATGAAATAGGCGCTCCGGTAATTTTGGTGTCAAGAATACCGCTCGGCGCGTTCGCCATTCTCTGCCGCCCGATCGTTGACGTGTTTGTCGTGCGAAGCGGATGGGCAGGTACTGGCCGTGTGTGGACGGCCCCCTGTTGGCAAGTGGTTTTCTGGAGCTGTTGCGTGTTCGCTGGTTGGTGCGGCCATGTGTTCGGCCTTTGATGCGGCTTTCACATGCGCCGCTGGCCATGATGCCTTTCGCGCGGATCAGGTCCCGACCAAAAGCACGCACTCGAGGTGCACCGGCCAAATGGGTTTTCCTGATCCGGCGGTCTCAACCGGCTTCGTGCATCAACTCCTGTCCGCCCTTCCCAACTTCGTCGACGCGGCTGCCCGCCGCACTTCGTCGACGCGGCTGCCCGTCACACTTCGTCGACGCGGCTGCCCGCCGCGGCTGATCTCTATGCCAGCGCCACCGCCGGTTCGCGGTAGCGCTCGCCGCTTGTCATTAGCGCCCAGACCATGCGAGCGGTCTTGTTCGCCAGCGCGACTGCAGCGACCTTCGCCGCGCGCCCCCGAGCCGCTCCTTGCCGCCGCTCGAGTGCTGCTTTGGCACGCGGCCGATCCAGGCAGCAAGATCGCGACCTGTCCTGAAGATGGTAGGGTCAGCCACGGTGGCAACGAAGGCGCTCGCGAGCAGCGGGCCGACGCCGGGGATTTCCATTAGACGGCGCCCGAGTTCGGTCTCTCGTGCACTTGCCAGGATACGACGATCATTGTTGAGAATCTGCTCTTTCACCACCATCAGTTGCACGGTCAGCATGTTCAGGCATGCGCGCGAATCGCGTTCGAAAGCTGAGTGCGTTGGCGGCTCAGCATCAGCCGCACCCGATGCAACATCATGACGCTCTGCTGCTCGGGGGTCTTCGCCGCCACGAAGCGCATGGTCGGCCGCGTCACCGCTTCGCAGATCGCTTCGGCGCCGGCAGCATCGCTCTTGCCCCGCTTCACATAGGGCTTCACGTACTGCGCCGGCATCAGCCGAACTTCGTGTCCCAGCGCAGTCAGCTCGCGCGCCCAGTAATGCGATGTATTATACCAATCGGCATTGAACCTGACTCACGTAAGGTAAAGGCAAGCAGTTCTTTTTGAGAAAAAGAACCAAAAAACTTTTGCTCATTGGGGTGCGCGTTGGATCGAACGGGCGCCTCAAATTGCAAAAGTTTTTGCTTCTTTTTTCAAAATGAA
>Ga0302311_10007972_pt1 | contig 10704 bp, 6 predicted proteins | sample III_Palsa_N1_3_FD_200449 | JGI IMG/M metagenome (GOLD analysis project Ga0302311, IMG submission 200449) | Peat permafrost microbial communities from Stordalen Mire near Abisko, Sweden - III_Palsa_N1_3 | ecosystem: Environmental > Terrestrial > Soil > Palsa > Peat permafrost | place: Sweden...
GCCGAGGAGTCCTGGGCGAGCAGCGCCGGCCGCATCCGCATCGACCTCACCGGCTTCAGCACCGGCCTCTCCCTGAGAGACGAGGACCTGCGCGACCAGTTCTTCCAGGTGGACAAGTACCCCGAGGCAACGCTCATCATCACCGGCATCGAGCGGGTGACGGTGTCGGCGTTGACGCTGGATGCCGACGCCCAGGCGGACGCGGTGGGCACGCTCTCCCTGCACGGGCAGACCAGGCCCGTCCGCATCCCCATCACCGTCCGCCTCAGCGAGTCCCGCGGCACACGGACGCTCCTGGTGCGGGGCAACTTCGACGTGACGATGGCCGACTACGGCATCAGCCGGCCGGCCCGACTCTTCCTGAAGCTGGGGACAGTGGCCCAAGTCAACTTCGAGGCAAGCTTCAGCGCGGCCTCGCCGTCCTCGGTGTCCCGGGCGGTGGCCGCCGTGGCGCCCGAGCCGACGACTGCGGCTCCGCCTCGGCCCCCGCCTCCTCCAGCCGTCTCCTTGAATGTGGTGGTCGCCCGGCGGACGAAGCCTCCGGCGCGTGCCCCGGCCTGGGATTTTGCCCTCACCTCGCCGGAGGGACGGGGGGAGCGACTCTTTCGCGACCCGTCGGTGGGAAGCGACCTCAACGCCAACAGCTGCTGGTCCTGCCACAACGTGCACGACGAGCGGACGGGCTTCTTCGATGCGGCTGGCCACGTGCGGTCCAACTCCACGCTCTGGGACAGCGGCCGGCGCTCCACCTACTGGCGCGGCTTCGCCGAGAACCTCGAGCAGGGCATCGACATCTGCGTCCGGAAGTTCATGCTCAAGCCGGCCGGCGCCAGCAAAGAAACGCTCGCCGACCTGGCGGCGTACCTGCGCCGCATCTCTCCCGACGTCCAGCCGCCCCTGGACTACGCGGCCCTGGTGCTGGGACGGACGACGGCCATCGACAGGCCCACCGGCGGAAACGCCGAGCGCGGGGCCCTCCTCGCCGAGCGCCACTGCAACTACTGCCATGCCGAGGGGGCGCTGCGGCCGCCGCTCACGCCAGGGCTGTACGAGGCGGACTACCTGGTGAAGCGCGTCCGGTGGATTGCTGGCCACGACGCCAAGCAGATGCCGCCCCTGGGCATGGACCGGCTGCGGGACAGCGAGCTACGGGACATCGTCACCTACCTGGTCGGCGACGACACCACCCGCATCTTCCACCGGAAGCCGAAGGGCGTCATCGCTCCGCGCTCCGAGGCGGCCCACCCGGCCACCCCCGTCGCAGCCCGGTAGACGGGTCCGAGGACGGCGAAGGCCTGTGCCTCCGAGCTGGCCGGACAACTGTGCATTGCCGCTCGCATAAGCCTCGGCCACAACGCTCCCGTTGAAAACCGGCGGGCCTCCCAAGGCTGGCTCAACGTCGGCACAATACTGTATGCCCGCAAGTGCCGGGGAGCCGCCGGACGCCCGAGGAGCCGCCGATGTCGCTGGACATCTCCATCACCCGGTCCAAAGAGGTGCGTCCGAGGCCGCCGGCGAGCGACCTCGGGTTTGGCCGCTTCTTCACCGACCACATGTTTCTCGCCGACTACGACGCCGGCACCTGGAGCCATGGCCGCGTCGTCCCCTATGGCCCCTTGCCGCTGGACCCGGCGGCCGCAGCGCTTCACTACGGGCAAACCCTCTTCGAAGGGATGAAGGCCTACCACTCGAAGACGGGCCGGGCGCTCGTCTTCCGTCCCGAGCTGCACGCGGCGCGCCTCAACGCCAGCGCGGAGCGGCTGTGCATGCCGACGCTGCCCGAGGCCGACTTCCATGCCTCCCTCCGCGCGCTCCTGGAGGTTGACCGGGGCTGGATTCCGGATACTCCCGGGACGGCGCTCTACATCCGCCCGACGATGATTGCCTCCGAGGCCTTCCTCGGGGTGAGACCCGCCCGCCGCTACACCTTCTTCATCATCGCCTCCCCGGTGGGAAACTACTGGGGGCCGAAACCCACTGCCTTGAGGCTGTGGGTCGAGACGGAGGCGGTGCGCGCGGCCAAGGGCGGCATCGGCGCCGCGAAAGCCGGCGCCAACTACGTCGCCAGCCTCGTCACCGCGGAGCGCGCCAAGGCCCAGGGCTACAGCCAGGTGCTGTGGCTCGACTCCACGCACACCCACGTCGAGGAGGTGGGGACGATGAATGTCTTCTTCCGCTTCGGGGACACGGTGGTGACGCCGCCCCTGGACGGCTCCTTCCTGGCCGGCATCACCCGGGACTCGGTGCTGACGTTGCTGCGGCGCTGGAAGGTCCCCGTGGAAGAGCGCCCGGTGGCGATGACCGAGGTGGTGGAGGCCTACGACAAGGGCCAGCTCAAGGAAGTGTTTGGCACCGGAACGGCAGCCGTCGTCTCGCCGGTGAGCGAGCTCACCTGGGGGAAGCGTTCCCTGAAGCTCGCCGACCAGCGCGGGGAAGTGGCCGAGCGCGCCTTCCGGGCCATCACCGAGCTCACCGGGCGCGGTGAGCCGGATGCCGAGGGCTGGCTGGTCGAGATGTGACTGCGCGGCGCACCGTCGACGTGGCCATCGTCGGGGGCGGCGCCAGCGGAACCCTGCTTGCCATTCAGCTACTGAGGAGAGCACCGGCCGGCTTCCGGCTGTTGCTACTGGACAGGTCCGGGGACTTCGCCCGCGGTGTCGCCTACCGCACCGAGGAGGCAAGCCACATCCTCAACGTCTCGGCGGCGCGGATGAGCGCCCTGGCCGACGAGGAGGGACACTTCCTCGCCTGGCTCCGAAGGCGCGACCCGAGCGCCGGGCCGGACACCTACGCCGCCCGGCACCTGTACGGCGACTACCTCGTCGAGCTCCTCACCGAGTCCGAGCGCCGCCCGGCCTCGGGCGTGGAGCTCGAGCGCCGTGTGGCCGAGGTCCGTGACGCGAAGCCGGTGGAGGGAGGCATCTCGCTTCGCTTCGCGTCCGGGGCCGATGTCCTGGCCCGGCACGCCGTGCTCGCGCTCGGAAACCCGCTTCCCGCTCCGCTGCCCGCCTCGGCCAGCGTCCACTCTCGCGTCTGGCAAGCGCCCTGGCCCCGCGAAGGCGTCTGGCCTTCACCGGAGGCGAGCGTCCTCCTGGCGGGAGCTGGCCTCACCGCCGTCGACTGGGTGCTGGCGCTCGCCGCGCACGGCCACAAGGGACGCCTCTACCTTCTCTCGCGGCACGGACTCTTGCCCAACGCGCACCTGTCGCCCACGGAGACGCCGCTCGAGCATCTGGAAATACCCCGGGGGAAGGTACGCCCGTTGCTGCGCGCGCTACGTGCGGCCGCCGACAAGGCCCACGGACACTGGCGGCCGGTGGTGGACGCCCTTCGCCCGCTGGCGCAGGAGCTGTGGCACTCCCTGGGCGAGCCCGAGCGCCGGCGCTTCTCCCGTCACGTCCGGACGCAGTGGGAGACGCACCGGCACCGCCTGGCCCCGGAAGCCGCCGTCCGGGTGGAGGCCCTGCGCGCCTCGGGCCAACTCGAGGTCCGCGCCGGGCACCTCGTCGGCCTCACCTCGACGCCATCCGGCGTCGAGGCCCGTTACCGTCCTCGCGGCGAGAGGCTCGAGCGAGGACTGGTGGTGGACCTGGCCATCAACTGCACCGGCCCCGAGGGCCATTCCTCGCACCCCGACGCCTTGGTGCGCGCTCTCTTGGAGAGGGGCCTGGCCCGTCCCGGCCCGCTGGCACTGGGACTCAGTAGCGACACCGAAGGCGGCCTTCTCGACGCGCACGGCCAGCGGCAGGGGCGACTCTGGACGCTGGGCCCGGTACGGCGCGGCGACCACTGGGAGTCCACTGCCGTCCCCGACATCCGCCTTCAGGCCGCCGCGTTGGCAGGGCTCCTCCTAAAGGACGGCGACGGGACGTCCGCCGGGCAAGCGCCCAGGTGACAGGGCGGCCTGGCGAGGAGACTGCTTCTTACGGGGAAGTCGCTGCGCCGCCTCCCGAGGCCGACGTCAGGGGCTCTCGGGTGCAGCGTCCGTCGCGTCCGGGGCCACGTGTCGTCCTGGCTCCTTGACGTCGGTGGCGCGGACGGCATGGACGGGGCCACGGCGAACCGTCTCGGGGAGCGCTCGAACCACGTCCCACGCCAGCGCGGTACTCACCGCGTCGAAGGCCAGCGCCAGCACCAGCGCCACCACCGTCAGCCGCAGGAGTGAAGGCTGCGCCAGCTGCGTCCTTGCAGTGGACTCCTCCGGGTATGTGCGTGCATTCGCCATACGTGAACCGCCTACCTACAAGACGCTCGAATGCGTCTCCTATTTACTGCTCGCGACTGAAAGGTCTCGCAAGCTCCAGGCCAGCCTTCTCCTTTCAATAACCCCGAGCCTTTCGGAAGGTTGGGCCCTGGGAAATGGAAGAAGCTTTCACTCCGGGCGTGAGAAACCCTCGAACTTTGGGCCAGTTTTCGGCGGCGTCAAAAACGTCCGCGGCCATCAGAGGCGCCCTCCCCGAGGCCCAAGGGTCGAGTGCGACTCGGCAAGCCCGCAAGAAATCCAGGGGCACATTTCGGCCTGAAAACCCTCCCCTGGAGCGGGCCTGGACGCCCGCCGCTCCGCGGCCGGAGGGCCTTCCTGCGACCCTCGTCCAGGGCTGAAGGGGAGCGTCCGCGTTCGGAGAATGCCCGGGTTCACCTTTTCTCGGGCATCCTCCGGCGGTCCAGCGGCGAGTGGACTTGCGCGCAAACGAGGGGTCAAAGGGCAAATGCGGGGACTTGCTGGCTCGACCCTCCTCCTGGCGTCGTGTCTCCTCTGCGCGCTTCCCGCCCGGGCTGCTGACGGGGTCGCCTTGCCCGGCGGCATCGTCCTTCACGGCGCGGTGGACGTGTACGGCGACGTGAATTTCAACTTCCCCGACGACCGCGACAACTGGTTTCCCGAGGTGGGCACCACCGCGAAGAAGGCCAACGAGTTCTCGCTCAACCTCGTGTCCATCGACTTGTCGAAGGACGCCGAGCCCGTGGGCTTCCATCTCTGGCTGGCCGCTGGGACGGGAGCCACCGTGGTGCACCAGGCGGAGCCGGCCGGCCCCATCGGCGGCGTCAACGTGTGGCAGTACGTCCAGGCGGCCAGCGTCTCGGCGAAGGTGCCCCTGGGAAAGGGGCTCCTCATCGAGGGCGGCATCATGCCCAGCTTCCTCGGCTTCGAGGGGCTGGCCTCGTGGACCAACTGGACTTACACCCGCAGCTACAGCTCCGAATTCTCGCCCTACTACGAGGCCGGCCTGCGGGCCGCCTATGCCTTCGACGAGCACCTGGCCGCCCAAATCCGCGTCCTCAACGGCTGGCAAAGCATCGGGGATGTGAACAACGCCAAGTCCTACGGTGCCCAGGTGGCGCTGACGTACGAGCGCTGGAGCCTCACCGTGAATGGCTACGCCGGACCGGACCTGCCCAACGACGATGTCGACTGGCGCTTCTTCGGCGACATCATCGCCACCGTCACCCCCTGGGCCCGCCTTCAATTCGTCGTGGAGATGAGTGGTGGCACCCAGCAGGAGCACGACGCCCCGCACGCGAAGTGGGCGGGGCTGGCACTCTACGGACGCTGGACCATCCTTCCGCAGCTTGCGGCGGTGCTGCGAGGCGAGGTGTACCGGGACGCGCAGGGCCTCTTGAGCGGAGCCCGACAGACGCTCGCCGAGTGCACGGCGACGCTGGCCTACACCCCGTGGCCGCCACTCGTGCTCAAGCTCGAGGGCCGCTACGACCATTCCACGGCCAACGTCTTCGACGGCACGCTGCTCCCGTCCGGCCAGGGTCCGCAGAAGCTGCCCACGCAGACGCTCATCCTTCTCGGAGCCGTGGCCCAGTTCTAGGCGTCGGCGCTTCGCTTCAGGGGCAATGAGGCGTGGGCAGAAGGCCGTGCAGGCGGCTCAAGTCGCATTGCGTCCTGCAATGAAATGGATGGGTGGGCCCGAGGAGTCGTGCCGCCGCAGGCACGGAGGGCCTTCTGGCACGGCACTTGCGATGCCCTCCGAGGACGCCTGCGCATGTGCAGGTCTTCTCTCTTCACAGTTTCCTCTCACCCAGGGCCTGGACCTCTCGATGCTCCCCACGACGCTCCTCACGATGCTTTTGTGCTCGGCCCCGGACGCACCCGCGCCCTCCGCCGAGCCAGCATCGGCTCCGCCGATGGCGAGCGACGCGGGAGTCGCAGCGCCGAGCGACGACGGCTTCTTCACCCGCTTCGGCAAGGCCTACTGGGGAGACTGGACGGGGACGCTTCCCAGCCAGCCGGAGGCACCGTCCCGCGGCTATCCGCCGGCGGTGAGCAACCCACCCTTCCCCTTCGACTACTGGCCGGTGGGAGGCACGCCCACCATCGGCGCCCCCAACGCCTCGTGGTCTCCGCTGATGGCCGCCATCTACGATGGGCCCGGCGGGGACGCGTGGAAGGCGAGCGGCATCCGCATCTACGGCTGGCTCAACGGCGGCTTCAACATCAGCAGCTCGCGGCAGAGCGGCTTTGCCAATGCGCCGGCGGCCTACTACGCCGTCTCCAACGCCTGGCAACTCGACCAGTTCACCCTGTACGTCGAGCGCAAGCCGGACACGGTGCAGACCGACCACTTCGACTGGGGGTTCCGCATCGCGAACCTCGTCGGTTACGACTACCGCTACACGACGATGAAGGGCGTCTTCAGTAACCAGCTGTTGGTCGACAACAACCGCATCGGCTACGACCCGGTGATGTTCTACCTGGACCTCTACTGGCCCCTGCTCGCCGGCTTCAACGTGCGCATCGGCCGCTACATCTCGGTCCCGGACATCGAAGCGCAGCTCGCTCCGGACAACTACACCTACAGCCACTCGCTCCTCTACACCTATGACGCCTATACGCAGCTGGGCGTCATGCTGACGCTGAAGCTGGACGACCACTGGCTCTTCCAGCTCGGACTGTCCTCGGGCAACGACATCGCCTTCTGGGTCAAGGGCGCGGGCGCGCAGCCGACGCTGACGGCATGCCTCTCGTACACGTGGACGGAAGGCAAGGACAACGTCTACCTCTGCGCCAACTCGGTCAACAACGGGCAGTACGGCTACAACAACGTGCAGGCGTACTACGCCACCTGGTACCACAAGTTCGGAAACGGCCCGTTCCACATGTCCACCGAGGCCTGGTACCAGTACGAGGAGAACGTCCCGAGCATCTTCGTGCCCAACAACCCGGCGCTCATCGCCGGTGCCAACGGTGCCTGGTGCGCCTCCGGCCAGACGAAGTGCTTTGCCCCGGAGTGGGCCGCCGTCAACTACCTCGAGCTCCGGCTGTCTGGCTCCGACGCCCTGCAGCTGCGCAACGAGTACTTCGACGACATCAAGGGCCAGCGGACGGGGTTTCAGAACCAGTACTTCGAGACGCTTCTCTCCTTCACCCACTGGATTGGAAACACCATCATCATGCGCCCCGAAATTCGTTACGAGCACGCCTTCGAGCGCGCGGCCTACGACAACGGGACGAAGCAGGACCAGGCCGTCTTCGCCTGCGACTTCATCGTCAAGTACTGAGAGCCGCTCGCGGCCCAGGGGCAGGGGCCTCCCGCGCCGAGGGAGGCTTCTTCGACGCCCGTGCAAATTGCACGAGCGCGCGAAGCACGCTCTTGCACTGCGCAATGGAGCACGCCTTCCGGGGCGCCCCTTCCGGGAGCCGTCCGTTGGCGCAGACCGTGCATCGAGACACCTTCCGAGGAGCACGCCCTTGCTGGATTTGATTTTCGTCGTCGCCACCGTTGCCTTCTTCGTCGCGGCCTTCGCCTACGTGCGGGCCTGCGACCGGGTGTGAGGAGCAAAGCCGTGACGTTCGACTACTGGGTTGGTGCAGCCGTTTCGGTGCTCCTCGTCGCCTACCTCCTCTACGCGTTGCTCCGGCCGGAGCGCTTCTAGGAAACCCCATGACGCCCGTCGGATGGATACAGGTGCTCGTCTTCGCCGCGGTGGTGCTCGCCGTCACCCGGCCCCTGGGCGCCTACCTCTTCCGCGTCTACGAGGGCCCGCAGCCGCTCCCCCGGGTGCTCGGCCCAGTGGAGCGCGGTCTCTACCGGCTGTCCGGCGTCGACGCGCGGCGCGAGCAGACCTGGGTCGAGTACGCATTCTCGCTCCTCGCCTTCAGCGCGCTGAGCCTCCTCGTCACCTACGCCCTCCTGAGGTTGCAGCACCGGTTGCCCCTCAACCCACAGAAGTTTCCGGCGGTGCCCGCCGACCTGGCCTTCAACACCGCGGTGAGCTTCACCACCAACACCAACTGGCAGGCCTACGGCGGCGAGTCGACGATGAGCTACCTCAGCCAGATGGCGGCTCTGGCCTGGCACAACTTCACCTCGGCCGCGGCGGGCATGGCCGTGGCCGTGGCGCTGGCCCGTGGCCTGACGCGGCGGCTCGCTGCCGGCGCGGCCAGGGTGCTCGGCAACTTCTGGGTCGACCTGTGGCGAAGCATCCTCTACGTGCTGCTCCCGCTCAGCCTCCTCGCGGCGCTGGTGCTGGTGAGCCAGGGCGTCATTCAAACCCTCGACGGCTACCGCGAGGTGACGACGCTGGAAGGGGGCAAGCAGGTGGTGGCGCTCGGGCCGGTGGCCTCCCAGGAAGCCATCAAGGAGCTCGGCACCAACGGCGGCGGCTTCTTCAACGCCAACAGCGCCCATCCCTTCGAGAACCCGACGCCCTTCACCAACTTCCTTCAGCTGGTCCTCATCTTCGCCATTCCGGCCGCGCTCACCTACACCTATGGCCGGATGGCGGGCAGCCAGCGGCAGGGCTGGGCCATCCTCGCGGCGATGGGGTTTCTCTTCCTCGTCGGCGTGACGTGCGCCTACTGGGCCGAGATGCGCCCCAACCCGGCCCTGTCCGGCCTCGGCGTCTCGCAGCGGGACGGAAACTTGGAGGGGAAGGAGATGCGCTTCGGCGTCGCCGCCTCGGCGCTCTTCGCCACCGTCACCACCGACGCCTCCTGTGGCGCAGTCAACGCCGCGCACGACAGCTTCACGGCGCTCGGGGGCCTCGTCCCCCTGGTGAACATCCAGCTCGGGGAAGTCATCTTCGGAGGCGTCGGCGCCGGGCTGTACGGGATGCTGGTCTTCGTCATCCTCAGCGTCTTCATCGCCGGGCTGATGGTGGGCCGCACGCCGGAGTACCTGGGCAAGAAAATCGAAGCGCGGGAGATGAAGCTGGCGATGCTGTACGTCCTCATCTTCCCGGCCGTCATCCTCGGCTTCTCGGCCTGGGCGGTGGTGTCCCCCTTGGGACTCTCCGCCCTCAGCAACGCCGGGCCGCACGGCCTGAGCGAGATTCTCTATGCCTTCACCAGCGGCGCCGGGAACAACGGTTCGGCCTTCGCTGGCCTCAATGCCAACACGCCGTTCTGGAACGTGACGCTGGCGGTGGTCATGCTTGCCGGCCGCTTCCTGATGCTCATCCCGGCGCTGGCCATCGCTGGCTCCATGGTGGGCAAGAAGGTGGTGCCGGCCGGGCCGGGCACCTTCCCCACCGACGGCGCGCTCTTCACCTTCCTGCTCATCTCGGTGGTCATCATCGTCGGCGCCCTCACCTTCTTCCCGGCGCTCAGCCTCGGACCCATCGTCGAGCACTTCCTGGCCGCCTCGGGAAAGGTGTTTTGATGTCCGCCCCCAACGCCAAGGCGCTCTCGCTCTTCGACCCCAGCATCGCCGGCCCAGCGGTGAAGGAGAGCTTCCGGAAGCTGGCCCCGCAGCTGGTGGCGAAGAATCCCGTCATGTTCGTGGTGGAGGTGGGCTCGGTGCTCACCACGCTGCTCTGGGCACGCGACGTCATCACCGGCCATCACGTCGCCCCGTTGTGGTTCACCGGGCTCACCACCCTCTGGCTGTGGTTCACGGTGCTCTTCGCCAACTTCGCCGAGGCCGTCGCCGAAGGACGCGGGAAGGCCCAGGCCGAGTCCCTGCGGAAGATGCGCAAGGAAACCTCGGCCCGGAAGCTCGTCGACGGCCAGGAGCAGCAGGTACCGGCCTCCTCCTTGAAGAAGGGGGACCTGGTGGTGGTGGAGGCCGGGCAATTCATCCCCGGCGACGGCGAGGTGGCCGAGGGCATCGCCTCCGTCGACGAGAGCGCCATCACCGGCGAGTCGGCTCCCGTCATCCGGGAGAGCGGCGGGGACCGCTCGGCCGTCACTGGGGGCACCAAGGTGCTGTCGGACAGGATTGTGGTCCGCATCACCGCCAACCCCGGCGAGTCCTTCCTGGACCGGATGATTGCGCTCGTGGAAGGGGCCTCCCGCCAGAAGACGCCCAACGAGATTGCGCTGCACATCCTCCTCGTCGGCCTGACGCTGATTTTTCTCTTCGCCTGCGTGACGCTCGTCCCCTTCGGGCTCTACAGCGGCGTCGCGCTGTCCACGACAACCATCGTCGCGCTCCTGGTGTGCCTCATCCCCACCACCATCGGCGGCCTCCTCTCGGCCATCGGCATCGCCGGGATGGACCGGCTCTTGCGAAAGAATGTCATCGCCATGAGCGGCCGCGCGGTGGAGGCGGCCGGTGACGTGGACACGCTGCTCCTGGACAAGACCGGCACCATCACGCTCGGAAACCGGATGGCCACGGAGTTACTGCCCCTGGCCGGCGTCCGCGTCGAGGACCTGGCCGATGCGGCCCAGCTCAGCAGCCTGGCCGACGAGACGCCGGAGGGACGCAGCATCGTGGTGCTGGCCAAGGAGCGCTACCGCCTCCGCGG
>Ga0302311_10007975_pt1 | contig 10703 bp, 7 predicted proteins | sample III_Palsa_N1_3_FD_200449 | JGI IMG/M metagenome (GOLD analysis project Ga0302311, IMG submission 200449) | Peat permafrost microbial communities from Stordalen Mire near Abisko, Sweden - III_Palsa_N1_3 | ecosystem: Environmental > Terrestrial > Soil > Palsa > Peat permafrost | place: Sweden...
GCGCCGGGCGACTTCCCAGCCGGCGAACCAGCCCGCGATCCGCTGGAATCGCGGCCACCACAGCGCGCGCGCTTCGGGCCGCTCCATCAACGGCGCGAAATATTTCTCGCCGATCAGGCGCAGCGCCTGCGCGGGGTTGTCCGGCAACGTCGTCGAATAGGTTTGCGTGAATTCGCCGAGCGCGTCGTGGATCGCGGATCCCCGATCGGCGGCCGACAGCGGCATGTCGACCGGATCGAGCGGTGCCAGCTTCAAGATATATTTCGCGTAGATCGTGTAGGGATCGCGCAGCCAATCCTCGATCGCGGTGACCGACAATTTTAGGGGACGTGCGGCGCGCGGCGGTTTGGGCGCGGGCTGCTTGACCGGTTTGATCTCGTCCGGGCGGTCGAGTTCGGCGGCAAAGCGCACATAGTGCTCGCCGGCCTTGATCGCGGCCTTCCAGCGCGCCTCGCCGGCGACCGCTTCCAGCCGGTGCAGGAAACGCGACGCCACCGCGGGCGCGCCGCCGACCTTGGCGGCGTGGCTGAGGATGACGTCTTTGGTGCCGAGCAATTGCGCGAAGTCATGCGCGGAGAGGCCGATGCGCCGCTCCGGCAGATCGAGGCCCAGCGCGTGCCGCATCGGCCGGCTCAGCCACGGATCGATCCGCGGCGCCGGCGGCCACACGCTTTCGACCAGGCCGCCGAGAATGACGCGATCGGTTTGCGTCAGCCGCGCCTCCAGCGGACCGTAAATCCGAAGCTGCGCATGCGCCACTTCCGGCCGCCGCACCACGCGGTCGCCGAACGCGGTCTGGAACACCTGCGGGTAATCGCCAAGCGACACCATCAGGCCGCTTGGGGTCGCTTCGCCGAGCAGATCGTCGAACGCCGACGCCAGCACCGCGCCCTGATGTCCCTCGAACACCAGCGCAACACCTTGCGCGTCGCGCGACAGCTCCATCAGGACATCGCGATGGCTTGTCGCAAGGTCGGCAAAATCATGCGGCTTTGACCCAGCCCAAGTTTCCAGCGGCTTGAGCGCGGACCGCAACAGCCCGATCAGCGCTTCGGCTTCCTCGAGTTCGCCATGGCCGAGTTGCGCGCGCGGCTCCGAGCGATGCAGCGATGAGGGCTCGTTCCGCTTCAGTTTTGTCAGTTCCTCGCGGAATGTCGCGAAGTCACGCACCAGCCCGCTGCTGCCGGCCTGTGGCCGTGTACCTCGCAACAAAGCCAGCTCCAGCGTCTCGATCGCGCGACGGAACGCGTCTTGTTCGCCGCCGAGCCGGCACAGCGGATGTTTGAGCAGCGCCAGCAAGGTCGCAGGCTCGAGCTGGTTGGCGACGGCTTCCGCCGCAAGCCGCGCGAAAACGCCGGCCGAGATGTCCATCAGCGAATCGCCGCCGGAATCGTCGAACAGCAAATTCCAGCGGCCCAATGCCGCCATCACCCGCCGCGCCAGCGCGCGGTCCGGCGTCACCAATGCTGCCGATTTGTCCAGATGCCGCGCCTCGCGCATCGCGACCGCGATCGCGAGGGCTTCCATTTCCGGATTGGCGGCTTCGATCACCGCGAGATGCTGCATGCCGAGCGCTATTCGCTCTGCTGTGTCGGGCTCCGTCAGCCGCTTATGCCAGTGCGCCGAGGCGTTCGAGGGCCGCATCGCCTCGGAGACCAGCACGTCGCGGCCGTGGTGCGCGGGCGTCCCCAAACTTTCGACATCGCCGCGCCTGATGCCGAAGCGCTGCAACAGCGCATGCATGGCGAATTGCGGGTGATTGGAAGCCGGCGGGGAAATCATCTGATCCCGCGCCCCGCGCACGCCGCCGATCAGCTGCCAGGCGTCGTCGTCCAGATCCGTATCGAGCCCCGGCAGCACCACCGCGCCCTGCGGCAGGCCGGCGACGGCGTGGAGGAATTTCGCGGTGACCGGCATCGAGCCGGTCGAGCCCGCCGCGATCACCGGGCCGTCATGATGCGCGGTCAACCGCGCGGCTTCCGCCTCGATCAACAGATCGCGCCGTGCCGCCGGTTCGATGCGGCCATAGGCGGCCAGGATAGTCGGCCAAGTGTCGCGGGCGATGGTGAGGAATTGCAATGTCAGTTGCCAATATTTGTCGAGCGCGTCCGGCACCAGGCTGTCGAGCTCGCGCCAATCGACCTTGCGCGTCACCATGTCGTCCATCAGCCGCGCCAGATCGTCGGCCAGCGCCAGCGTCGAGTCGGGGCCGCCGGTCACCAGCGGCGCCTGCAAGGGGTCGCCGGGCCGGATTTGTTTGGCCCATGCCGCGATCAGTTGCGCCAGCAGCAGCCGGCGGCGCAAGCCATCCATCGCCGGCTCGATTTCCAGCGCGCTGAGCCCCGGCGAGGCCGCCTGCGCGAAAGCCAGTTCGTCCTCGTCGATGTCGCCGAGCCCGATGATGCGCGGCAGCACCGCAGCATCCGTGTTCAATTCATCGAGAAAGATTTCCCGCGCCATCCGCCCGGCGCGCCGGGTCGGCAGATAGAGCGTCGCCTGCGCCAGCCGCTCCGGATGGGCGCGCGCCTCAAACCCGTCGACCAGCCTGCCATCGACCAATGCGGCGATAACGCTGCGCAAAAAGGGCGCTGAAACGGGGACGCTGAAAACACGCATGGGCTGCCTGATTCGGGGTTTTGCGCATCATGGCATGGATCGCGCCGCGGAGGTGTGTGGATAAATCGGGAGTGATCGTGCCCCTTTCGCATGTCGGCTTTGTCCCCGAAGGCAGACATCAATCGGGCAGCTCGGCATGTGCGCTTTGTGTCAATGTCGGCAGTGATGCTGACCGCACTTACCGCCTCCTGTTCCCCGCACGTACAAGTAGGCGCGAAGGCGGCCGTTGTTCGTGAGGGAACCGCAGACGCTACAATTAGTTGGTGCCCCGTGTGCGGCGAGCAAGGAGCATCCGATGATCGACCATACGGGCATCGGCGTATCTGATGTGGCACGATCTGCGATCTTTTACGACGCTGCGCTCAAGCCGCTGGGTCTGTCGCGTGTTGCCCAGTTGCCACCCGAAAGTGGAAAAGATGGCATCGGGTACGGACACAAGTATCCGATCTTCTGGATCGATCGGTTTCATCCCCACGGCGTCAAACAACACACCGCATTTGTTGCGATGAGCCGTTCCGAAGTGGATGCCTTTTATGACGCTGCTCTTAACGTCGGCGGACGGGACAATGGTCCGCCAGGCTTGCGGGGCCCGGAAGCTGGCTATCCTCCGGGGTATTATGCGGCGTTCGTTCTGGATCCTGATGACAACAATATTGAAGCCGTGTTTCGTAGCTAAGCGACCTTGGGTCGGCGCGCGGATTGGCGAGTTGGTAAGAGGTCTATTCCGGGTCCAGCGCCAAAGTTGCGGACCCGTTGGGCTATTCCACTCTGCGGGTCCTTAGTGTGCCGCTCTTACAAACCTCACGGCGAGCGGGATGCCCCGCGAATTCGCGTCTGGCCGTCCATCGATGAAATCAAAATTCCAATAAAGGTCGAGGCCATCCACCGCATTGCCCATGGCATTGGACGTCCAGTACTTTGCATGCCCCTCATCATCTGCACGAATGTCGGGGAATATCGACTGATCGACCACGGGAGTACCGCAACGGGTGTCTACCAGACTTTCGAGTTCGGGTCCTGAAGGCACGTGCCATCCATCAGCAGCTAAAGCCATCGCCTCGTTTAGGCCAAGATAGGCGACCTGCCCAACGCAGCCGCCCTTTCCCTCCCACTTCGTGCCAACCGAACAGCGCTTCCAGACAAGCCTGGTAAGCGTGTCCTCGACCTCACCCTCGTTCACCTTGAAGCGCGTTTGATGTCCCGAGACGCCACGATCATAACATCCAGCAATGCAGGGAAACGAGCCGGCAAGGCTTACAACGATGGCCATGACAAAGCGGTCAGCAAGACATCGTGACCAAACATCCAACGCGGTCATTTTATGAATTCGCTCGTCGATTAACTGAGAGTGCAACTATAGGGAACAGCATTGATGGAAGTCAAAATGCCCGTTGGGTCAAAAGCCGAAGTCGTTGCCCGCGGCAAGCGTCGGCTCGCACGGTGGGTTAGTTAGGCGTAGCCGTAACCCACCCTACGGGTCCTAGAAGCGGACATTGAGCGGGGCGCGCGATAAAGCGGTCCAAGTGGAACGTTAGGCCCGAGGCTCCAACTGGTCTCCGTTGAAAATATGGAGCATCCCTGCAAATCCCGGATGATCGGCCTCGACTACATAACGCACGGCACCGGCTCGCGTCGTAAAAGCTGAAACGATTATGCCGGGATACTCATAACCAGCACGCTTCCTGACTAGATCGCCGACCTCAAAAGACTGAGACATTTTTTCCTCCAAGCTGCGAGTGATTCTGCGATGATCGCTCGTCTCGGTTGCCATCATAGCTCGTATGGTGGGTTAGGCGCAGCCGTAACCCACCATCTTTCCACGGCAAGTGTCACTGCGATTTGTCGACCGTCTTTCCCAAGGTGATTTCCGGCCGGCGGAGGCCCATCGCGATCCAGGCGGCGATCAGCCTCAACATGGCCTTGCCGGAGTGGCGATCAAAATTCGGTAAATCATCGGCGAGCACGACACCATCTCGACGGTCGCGTGTCATGACCCGCATTTCAACGGGCGGCGCATCTGCCGGAAGGCGGTCCCGGTACATCGTCAGCCAATGTCCCCTCGTGAAGTCGAGGAACATCGCCGAATTGCAACAGGTGGCAATGACCCGCCGGGTCGGAGAATCCGGCTTGAGCCGGTGCTCTCTCAGATGCTCCGGCCCCGTCACGCATTGCACGCGATCCTTTCGATACAGCACGTAGTCCGTTCCACCATCGGGATTGCGCACGGGCGGCGCGGAAGCCAGTTGCTCGAAGCGACGTCCGGCTTGCTGGCAACTCGCGCAATAGCAGGAGGCGGCCAGAATCGGCCGGCCGACGGCCCGCAATTCCACCTTGCCGCAGCGGCATATCGCGGAGAGTTGTTTTTGCTGGTTCTGGTTCATTGGCGACCATCCGCTCGCGCGTCAATGTTGGCGCCGATGGCGTCTATATTCACTAAACCGGCGGCGGATTTCGATCGCTGAACGTACCGCGTTGATGCCAGTACGGGTAAGGCAACGTAACGTTGCTGGCTGCGTCCAGTCGATCAATCTGCTCTTTTGTCAATGACCAGCCGACCGCGCCAAGATTTTCTCGCAACTGCGCTTCGTTGCGTGCGCCAATGACCAGCGTTGAAACGGTGGGCCGTTGCAACAGCCAGTTCAACGCGATCTGCGACACGGTTTTTCCGTTTTCCCTGGCGACTTCATCGATCGCGTCGACCACGCGATAGACGTGCTCGTCCGGAACGGGCGGCCCAAAGTCGGCGGTCTGGGGCAGGCGGCTGACTTCGGGCTTCGGTTGACCGCGGCGAATTTTTCCGGTGAGGCGCCCCCAGCCCAGCGGCGACCACACCACGGCGCCAACGCCCTGATCGAGACCCAGCGGCATCAGTTCCCACTCGTAATCGCGACCGATCAACGAATAATAGGTTTGATTGGCAACGTAGCGCGGAAAGCCGTGTTTATCCGCAACGGCAAGCGACTTCATCAAGTGCCAGCCCGAGAAGTTGGAAACGCCGACGTAGCGAATCTTGCCGGCGCGCACGAGCGTATCGAGGGTCGCAAGCACCTCTTCAGGCGGCGTGAAGGCGTCGAATCCATGAAGCTGAAACAAGTCGATGTAGTCGGTGCCAAGCCGACCGAGTGCGCCATCGACGGCTGCGAGCAGATGTTGCCGGGATGAGCCCACATCGTTCGGCCCATCGCCAAAACGGAACGTCGCCTTGGTGGAGATCAAGACCTTGTCGCGGCGGCCCTTGATGGCCTGGCCTAGAACGCGCTCCGATTCACCCAGCGAATAGACGTCGGCGCTATCGAACATCGAGACGCCGGCATCGAGACAGATGTCGAGGAGGCGCCGCGCTTCGGTCGCGTCGGTGGTGCCCCACGCCGCCAAACGACCAACACCGCCAAAGGTGCCCGTTCCGAGGCTCAAAGCCGGCACCATCAGTCCCGACCGACCTAAACGTCGATATTCCATTGACAACCTCCGTGACCGCGCCTCGACGGTCGATCGCGAATTTGTAGGCATCGACGCACGACGCCGCAAGACTGCCGCTCGACTCCTAGCGGAGTTGTGACGAGGCTCTGTCAGGCGTGTTGTGATTCGATGCGTTTCATTCGGCTGTTCGCAGTCGCGCCGCACGCAACCTGTCGCGAGAAAAACGCTTGACAGCATTTTGGTGAGTTGCCCGTCGTGCCAATGTGTCGCAGCGGTTGCGCTTGATCGCGAAGGCAAATCACCTTCACTTCTATTGCTGTCCCACCCGACGAGAGGGGCGTTGCGCACGTCACGAAACGCGCGGTGGGATGCGATGGACGCGAAGGTGCCGCACGACGAACGGCACTGACGCGGACGGCAAAGTCGTGTGGTCCTGACGCCCCGATGGCTGGTGTCAAGTTCTTGGGAAGCTCACGCTTCCTGGGGATGACGGTGACAAGCAAGCTCTGGTCTCACCGGGGAGAGCACGAAATAAGCTGTAAAGCCATCGCGCAGGGAAGGCCGGACTGCTTCCGCTGAACCTGTATGCTCGTGTGCATTTTGCTCTGTGCATCTTGGCACATGAGACCGCGGGTGCAGCGCGCACCCGGTCTTCCCTGCGCCCTCTTTTTTCAGGGGCGAATGAATTTGCAAAACTCGGGCGCAGTGCGTCGCGAGAACGCGGAGGTATATTCAGTTGTCGTCCCCGCCTAGCGCGCAATTGCGCGTAAGGGGCGGGGACCCATACGGCGCGGATTCGCGGTTGCACGATGTAGCCGAGACCTTGCTTAGCAACACACGCCAGGGGTTGTGGGTCCCGGCGCAAGGCCGGGACGACGGCGGTGGATGGAGTATCGTCATCGCCGTCATTGCGAGGAGCACTTGCGACGAAGCAATCCAGCTCTTCGCTTGCTGCCCTGGATTGCTTCGCTATCGCTCGCAACGATGATGAAGCGGCATTTGAAAATCGAATCAGGCCACGCTTTCCAGAAACGCTTCCTCCGCGGCTTCGACCGCATCGGGGGTTCCGACATGCATCCAGACGCCGTCGAGTCGCAGGCCGAACAGCCGCTCCTGCTCATTGGCCTGGTCGAACATCTTCGTCAGCGAGAATTCACCCGCGGGGGCTGTTGCGAACAGGGACGGCGACATGATCGCGGCGCCGGCATAGACGAACGGGACGACCTGATGCTCCTTGCGCTTGCGCAAGGCGCCGTCGGGCAGCATCGCGTAGTCGCCGCGCCCGCCATAGCCGATGCTGCTGGTGGTCGGCGCCATCAGCAGCAGGATATCCATGCGCGCGGGGTCGAAAGCTTCCGCCAGCCGTGTCAGATTGGGCCGCACGCCGTCGATCCACAACGTATCCGCGTTGACATGGAAGAACGGCGCGTCGCCGAGCAGCGGCAGGGCCTTGACGACGCCGCCGCCGGTGCCGAGCACGATGTCGCGTTCATCCGAAATGATCACCCGTGGCCGCGTGCGTCCCGCGACGTGGTCGATAATCTGGTCGGGCAAATAATGCACATTGACCACCGCCTCGACGACGCCGGCGGCGCCGAGCTTGTCGAGCACGTGGTCGAGCAGCGGCTGGCCCGCCACGCGCACCAGCGGCTTCGGCATATGATCGGTCAACGGCCGCATGCGCACGCCAAGGCCGGCGGCGAGGACCATGGCTTTGGTGGGAGTGACGGACATCTTTCTCAAATCTTCTCGAATGATGGTTCCAGCAAGCGTTCTGCAAACACACGGCACATCATATCACGGTGATTCGCCTGCCGCATCGATGGTCACGCCATAGCCGCCCGACATGACGGTTGTGCGACCGGATCGGGGCAAATCAGGCTTCCACGGCTGGGCGCTTGCCGGCCTTTTTCTTTTTTTCGCCCTGCTTGAGAAAGGTGACGCCGATCTGGTCGCCATTGACCCAGGACAGCTCGCAGCGGCGATAGGCCAGTCCCGTGGACGACAGCAGCAGGAAGAATTCCTTCAGATGCAGCCCTTCGACGGAACCCTCGACGGTGAGTTTCGCACCGGTCTCCGAGACGTCTTCCATCTTGCAATCGCGCCGCCAGGTGCCGTCGATGCCCATCATGTGCGCAGCGAAGCCGCGCTCAAACGTGACGCGCTCGCCCTTGCGCCGCTCGGTCCCCATGATGTCGCTCCGCCCTCACGCAAGCCCGCCGCGCAGCCACGCGGATTCGGCGCAAGATTAACGGGACGATGGCTAACAAGCGGTAAATTATGGAACCGGCGGCGGCACGTGCGCCGCGTACCAGTCGCGGAACGCCGACAGCGCCGGATGCGCCAGCGAGCGGCTGAGATAGGTCCAGATCCGCGGCTGGTGGCGCAGATATTGCGGCTTGCCGTCGCGCCGGTTGAGGCGGGCAAAGATGCCGAGCAGCTTGGTGTTTCGCTGCGCGGACATGATGGCATAGAGCTCGGCGAAATGCGCCGGATCGAAAGCAGCATCCGCGGCGAGCCGCGCCTTGATGTAGCGGGTCAGCAGCACCAGTTCGAGCTGCTCGGGCACATCGATCCGCGCATCCTGCAACAGCGACGCCAGATCGTAGGCGGCCGGCGCCAGCACGGTATCCTGGAAGTCGATGATGCCGATTTTCGCGGTGTCGGTGCGGTCATCGAGCCAGATCAGATTCGGCGAATGATAGTCGCGCAGCGCCCAGGTGTTCGGCTCGGCGGTGGCCTTGTCGAGCAGATCGCGCCACATCGCGGCAAATTCCGCCTGCGCATTTTCGCTCAGCGCCGCACCGCGGTCGGGCAGATACCATTCCGGCATCAGTCCGATTTCAACCATCAGGGCATCGGTGTCGAAGGCCGGGATGGCGTAGCTGGTTTGAGGCGTCAGCGGCAGAATTTCGGGCAAGGCCTGGCCATGCAGCGCGGCCAGCACGTCGGTTGCGGCCTGATAGCGCTCGGCGATCGGGGCAGGCGGATCGCCCTCGACGACGGCCACGTTGCCGAAATCCTCGGTGATCAGGAATCCGGCCTCAAGATCAGCGTGGTGAATGGCGGGCGCGGAGAAGCCACGCGCGCGCAGGCCGTTGGCGATAGCAACGAACGGCCTGACATCCTCGGCCAGATGAGCGACCGCGCTATATGGTTTGCCGTGATAGATCGCCGGGCCGTCCGGCCGTCGCGGCGAGTTCATCAGGATGACGGCGTTGTCGTCGCGGAACAGCCGCGCATAGGACCGCGTCGAGGCGTCGCCGGCCATGCGCTGGCGCCGGGCGTCGAGATAGTCGGCGCCGGTCAGGAATTGCCGCAGCGCCTGCAGCCGTTCGACTTGGGCTGCGGCTTTGCCGTAGCCGGTGATCTCGGCGGCGCGCGCGGCCGATCCCAGCGCCGGGCGATGGCTGAGCGCGATGTCGATGCGGTCGGCGGGAAGCGAATCGGGGGCGCGCTCCGGCCATTCGATCAACGCCACCGTGCCTTCCGGCAGCGGCGACAGGCCGATCTCCTCCAGCTCGAGCGGATCGTTGACGCGGTAGAGATCGGCGTGAATCAGGGGAAAAGACGGCAGGTCGTAGGTTTGCGCCAGGGTGAAGGTCGGGCTCGGAACTTCAACCGTCTCGTCGCCGGCGAGATAGCGGATCATGGCGCGCGCCGCCGCGGTCTTTCCGGCGCCGAGGTCGCCGGAAAGCGTGATGACGTCGCCGGGGCCGATCAGAAGCGCGAGATCGGCCATCAGATGCGCAGTCGCGGCCTCATTCGGCAGCGCCAGCGAGAATGTGACGGGATCGCTCATTCCGCGGCGTTGCGATGCGCGGTCTGGTCGATCGGAAAGTCGCACGTGACCGTCGTGCCCTTGCCGACGATCGATCTCACGTCCACTTTGCCGCCGTGCAGCTCGACAAAGGACTTCACCAGCGACAGGCCGAGGCCGGCGCCGCGATGCCGCGAGCCGTTGGAATGGCTCTCGAACCAGTCGAACACCTTGTCCTTGACGTCGGGTGGAATGCCCGGCCCGGAATCGGTCACACTGAAGACGACGCTGTGCTCGGTGCGCCTGGCGCTGACGGTGATGGCCGAATCGTGCGGCGAGAACCCCACCGCGTTGGCCAACAGATTATACAGCACCTGCACCACGCGGCGTTCATCGCCGACGAAGTTGCCGATCGTGGGATCGACGTCGACCTTGAGTTCGATGCGGTCGGTGGCGAGCCGGTCCTGGATGCCTTCGGCGGCGGCTTCGATGGTCTTGCGGATATCGACCGAGCCGAGATTGAGCGACATCGCGCCGGCATCGATGGTGGCGAGATCGAGGATGTTGTTGATGATGGCGAGCAGGGCGTTGGTCGATGCGGTGATGTAGCCGAGATACTCGGCCTGTTTCGGCATCAGCGGACCGGTGACGGGGTCGCTGAGGAAATGCGAGAAGCCGATGATGGTGGTCAGCGGCGAACGCAGTTCATAGGACACGTGATGGACGAAATCGACCTTCATCTGGTCGGCGGTTTCCAGTGCCTCGTTGCGTTCGCGCAGTGCCCGCTCGACGTTTTCGGTATCGGTGATGTCCTGGAACGTCAGCATGGTGGCGCCGTCCGGCAGCGGCATGGTCATGCAGTCGAGCACGCTGCCGTCCTTGCGCTCCAGCTTCAGTCGCACCTCGA
>Ga0302311_10007976_pt1 | contig 10701 bp, 5 predicted proteins | sample III_Palsa_N1_3_FD_200449 | JGI IMG/M metagenome (GOLD analysis project Ga0302311, IMG submission 200449) | Peat permafrost microbial communities from Stordalen Mire near Abisko, Sweden - III_Palsa_N1_3 | ecosystem: Environmental > Terrestrial > Soil > Palsa > Peat permafrost | place: Sweden...
TCACCGCCAGCGTGCGCAGCTTGGCGCGGTCCAGCGGCAGCACGCCGCCCTGGTTCTTCAGCAGCACGATGCTCTCGCGCGCGGTTTCCAGCGCGGTGGCGCGGCCGCTCTGGCTGTAGCGCGGCAGTGTCAGGTCCTGCTGCTCGCGGTCGAGGAAGCCGAAGCGGATAGCGGTGCGCAGGATGCGGCGCACCTTGTCGTCCAGCGTCGCCATCGTCAGCTCCCCGCTCTTCAGCGCCGGCAGGAGGGTTTCCGGACTCATGGCCTTGCCCGCGGGCATCTCCAGATCGAGTCCGGCATTGGCCGCCTTGAGGCCGTCGTAGGTCGCGCCCCAGTCCGACATGAAGATGCCGTCGAAGCCCCACTCGTGCTTGAGAATGTCCTCGATCAGGTGATGGTTCTCGGCGGTGTAGTCGCCGTTGAGCAGGTTGTAACTGCTCATCACCGCGCCGCTATGCGCTTCCTTCACCGCCGCCTCGAACGCCGGCAGGTATAGCTCGCGCAGGGTGCGCTCGTCGATGATGGTATTGAGGTTGCGGCGGTCGTATTCGGAGTTGTTGGCGGCGAAGTGCTTGACGGTGGCGACCACGCCCCTGCTCTGCAGCCCCTCGATGAAGCCGACTACAGTCCGCGCCGCCAGATAAGGATCCTCGCCGTAGTACTCCATGTTGCGGCCGTTCATCGGCGCGCGGTACAGGTTCACGCCCGGACCGAGCAGGAAATGGATGTCGCGCGCCCGCGCGTCGTCGCCGAAGCCCGCGCCGGTGCGCTCGGCCAGTGCCGGATCCCAGGTGGCGGCCAGGGCGATGCCGGCGGCATAGGCGGTGTCCGGACCGTCGCCACGCACGCCGACCGGGCCGTCCGACATGCGCAGTGCCGGCAGGCCGATTTCCGGAACGGCGCGCACGTAGAAGCCTTCGCTGCCGCCGATCAGATCGACCTTCTGCTCGGTGGTCAGCCTGGCCAGCAGGCTGTCGACGCGCTGCTCGATTGCCGCGCTGTCCGGCGCCTGCGCCTGTGCCGTTGCAAAAACCAGCAGCGCCGCCAGGCCGGACATCAATGTCTGTCGCTTCATCGGATTCCTAGATTGATTCCTGCCGCGCTCAATAGGACGCGAACTTCACGCGCAGCACCTGCGGCACAGAGGTGAAATTGAGACCCCAATCGGTCTGATCGCCGTTCCACAGCCGCACGAACTTCCATTCGCCATGGTCGTAATAACCTTCCTCGACCCGCGCCATCATCCAGTTCCTGCGGCCGTCGGCCGGCTGGAACTCGACGCGGACGTGGTAGCCGGTAACCAGGTACTCGTCCGGCGCCAGTTCCGCGATCAGCGCGCCGCCCTGGGGCAGCGCGTTGCCGGGCGGCGGCTTGTCGTTGCCGTTGAATTGCGGCATGCCGTAGGACAGCGTGGCTTTCCACGGGCCGAGCTCGAGCATCTGCCGGTGCTCCTGATCGGGCTCGGCCGCGCCCCACAGCTTGCCCTTGAAGCCGAACTCGGCGATTTCGCCCACCATCGGGGCCACCAGCTGGTAGTTCATGGCAAAAGCCTCGATCGCGGCGGGATCGACCTTGGCTGAGCCCAGCGGATAGTTGACGTAGCCGGTGTAGTCCATGCCGAACGGCGAGTAACCGATGGCGCCGCGGCCGATGATCTGGAAGAAAAAGCGCGTGTTCTCGACCCGGTTGGCGGTCTCCGGCACGAACAGGGCATTGTCCGGCCGCTTGTACTGGTCCAGCGTGCGGGTGATGCTGGCCGGGTCATTCATATAGATATCCGGCCCGATCACGTCGATCGACGGCGTCGCCGCCTTCCAGATGTCGAGCACATTCCAGGTCGGGCCGCCGCTGGAGTAAGTGTTGGGGTCCTGGTAGTTGAACGGATCGCGCAGCGCCGCATTGACGTACATCGGCAGTGCGTATTCGGCCTTGCCGGCCGCCGCGACCTGGTCGATGAAGTGCGCCACCTGCCAGGCGTGGAAAGACTCGTCGGCATCCTGGCCGAAGACCTGGCGCCAGGTCCCCGGCTGCTTGTGCAGGGCCTTGAGCAGATCCGCCGGCACCGCCGCCTCGAATGCCTTCTGCGCGGTCGGCGAGTAATCGCGCACCGCGCCGTAGGTGCCGCTCTCGTTCTCCACCTGCACCAGGATCACGGTGTGCTGCGCGTCGGCCTGCTTGAGATGCCGCAGCAGCGCGGCGAAGGCGGTCCGGTCGGCATCCAGCGTCGTCTTGAACAGCGGCGACAGCGAGCCCTTCACTTCACCCTTGGCATTGATCACGCGGGGAAAGCGCCGGTTGTCGAGCTTGACCCACTGCGGCGCATAGTTGGGGCCGTTGTTTTTCCAGGTGCCGAACCACAGCAGCACCAGGCGCACCTGGTGCTCGCGCGCCTGCTGCAGCAAGGTGTCGAGGAAGGAAAAATCGAACTGGCCTTCCTGTGCCTCGATCTGCTCCCAGGCGATCGGCACCTCCACGGTATTGGCGTGCATCTGCTCGATCGCCGGCCACACTTTCGGCAGCATCGCCGGCCAGTTGCTGGAGTTGTTGACCTGCGCGCCCAGCATCAGGAACGGCTTGCCGTCCACCAGCAGTTCGTGGCGGCCATCCTGCTGCAGGATGCGCGGCATCTCCACCGTGTTATCGGCAGCGGCCCCGCCCGCGAACAGGCACAACAGCAGCGCCGCCAGGACGTTGCAGTACGCTTTCCATTCGACACTATCATTCACCGGATGATCCTCACCAGCTGCTGGGCCGCGTGTGCCTGATCGCCGCTGGTGTCGAGCCGCCCCGACTGATCGCTCCAGCGCAGCAGCGTGGTTTTACCGCCGCCCTTTTCGTATTGGTAGGACAGGCCGTCGTCGTCGTAGAGCGCGAATTCGGCATCGCGCCCCGGATAGACGCGGATTTCCTTGAGCGCCTGCGCGGTGGCGGTGCTGGGAATGTCCACGCCCATCGGCACGATCGAGCCGGCGCGCACGAATAGCGGGATGGTGTCGATCGGCGCAGCCACGGTGACGGTCTGGCCACCGGCGAGCTTCTCGTTGGTCCAGTAGTTGTACCAGTCGCTGCCGGCCGGCAGGTAGACCTGGCGGCTTTCCACACCCTGCTCGGTGACGGGCGCGACCAGGAAGGCGGGACCGAACATGTACTCGTCGCCCAGGTTGAGGACCTTGGGGTCGTTGGGGAAGTCCATGAACAGCGCGCGCATGAACGGCACACCGCTGTCGTAGGTATGCCGGCCGAGCGAATACAGATAGGGCATCAGGGTGTAGCGCAGCTTGAGGTACTTGCTGATGACCGCTTCCGCCTGCTTGCCGTAGGACCACACCTCGGTGTCCTTGCGCGAGCCGTGGGCGCGCATGGTCGGGGTGAAGGTGGCGTACTCGTACCAGCGGGTGATCAGCTCGGGGTAATCATCGTTGTGGCCGACGACCTCGCGCGCATCGGAAGGATCGAGCAGCGGCTTGCGCTCGGGCGTGTGCTGCTGCGGCAGCCATTGCCAGCCGCCGATGTCGTTGCCCCAGTAGGCCAGGCCGCTGGCGGTGAAATCCAGGCCGGTGGGCACCTGGCGCTTGAGCGCTTCCCAGGTCGGGTTGATGTCGGAGGACCAGAACAGACTGCCGGTGCGCTGCGAGCCGAGGTAGGCGGCGCGCGCCAGAATCAGGTTGCGGAAGTCCGGCCGGTCGCGGCGCGAACCTTGCGCCACGCCCTCGGTGTGCAGCAGCGGAAACAGGTTGTGATAACGGTCACCGGAACCGATGCTGTAGAAGAAGCCGTCGGGTATCAGGTCCGGCTCGGTCTCGTCCAGCCAGAACCAGTCGAATCCCTGCGACGCGATGTTGTCGCGGATGTGGTCCCAGTACCACTCGCGCGCCTGCGGATTGGTGCTGTCGATCAGGGCACCGGCGCGGTCGCTGCGGAACACCAGGCCATCCACCGGCTTGCCGTCGGCGTCCTTGAGCAGCCAGCCTTTGGCGGCCAGTTCGTTGAAGTAGCGCGATTCCCGCTCGAACCGCGGCCACACGCTGATGATGCTGCGCACGCCCTCGGCGTGCAGCGCGCGGTTCATCGCCGCCGGGTCCGGGAATTCGACCGGGTTGATGTCGAGCTGCCCCATCCGCGTCCAGTAGAACCAGTCGACCACCATGATGTCGAGCGGATAGCCGCGCTGGCGATAGCCCGCCGCGACGTCGAGCACCTGCTGCTGGCTCTCATAGCGCGCCTTGCTCTGGATGTAGCCGAACGCCGCCTTGGGCGGCAGCGGCGTGACGCCGGTGAGCTGCCGGTAGCCGGCGTAGATCGCATCGGTGGTATCTCCGGCGATGACGAAGTACGAAACGCGCTCGCCGACATTGGAGTGCCACGCCGTGCTGCCGTGCAGGCCCGGCGAGACGCGGGTGGCGGAGGGGTTGTCCCACACCACGCCATAACCTTTGTTGGTGACCAGGAACGGCACGCACACGGTCTCGCCGGCCGGGGCGTCGTATTCGTGCTTGCACTCGATGGTGCGGCCGCGGTAATCCAGCGTGCCCTCCTGGTTCTGGCCCAGGCCGTAATAGTGCTCGTCGGCCGGGGCGGCGAAGCTGGCGCCGACGCGGAAGGTCTTTTCGCCGCTGACGGTGTGCGGCGCCATCTCCCAGCCATTCATCCGCAGCAGCGTCGCGCCGCCGGGTTTGCGCACGCTCAAGCTCACCGGCGGCAGGGACGGAGCGAAGTAGCGGTCCATCTGGGTCGGCGGGCCGGGCCGGGGCTGGGCCGGGACCTCCACGCTCAAGGCGCCGGACTCGAACACGTCGGCGGCGGCATTGGCCCGGTGGCTCCAGCCCTTACCGTCCGCGGCGCCATTGATGCCATAGCCCGGTGGCGCCAGGGCAAGATTCTTGTCCTGGCTGAGGGTCACCCGCACGATATTCGGCGCATAGGCCTCGATCGAGACATAACTGCCATTGCGGTCGAGCAGGGCCAGCGGCTCGGCCACGGCCGGGCCGCTGATCGCGGCCAGCAGCAGTACGGCACCAAGACTCCGGCGCGACGCTGGTACAAACGATTCAGGCAGGATCCGCACTCTCGCTCCAAATTGCCCCGGATGATTTTCTATGGCGTTCCGACCAGACGCCGGCGGGGCTGCCGACACCTTAGTCAAATAAGCAATATGCTTCTAATGAAAAATAGATGCTTTTCAATATACAAAAAATGATCTGTTTTTCACTGTCCGCCTGCCCGTGCATTGATTTATATTCAATCCCGCGCCAAGGCCTCAACCGGATCAAGGCGGGAAGCGTTGCGCGCCGGCAGGAAGCCGAACGTCACCCCGATCAAAGTGGAAACCCCAAAGGCAGCGGCCACCGCCGAGGTGGAAAACACCATTCTCAGCGTTCCCTGTGGGTTTGAAAATATCCAGCCGATGCCCAGTGCCAGGATGATGCCCAGCGTACCGCCAATGAGGCAGACCAGAACCGCCTCGATCAGAAACTGGGCCAGGATGTCGTTCCTGCGCGCGCAGACGGCAGTGCGGATGCCGATCTCCTGGGTGCGTTCGATCACCGATACGAGCATGATGTTCATCACCCCGATGCCACCAACCAGCAGCGTGATGGCGGCGATCGCCGAGACCAGCAACTCAAGAGCGAGCGAGGTCGAGCGGATGGTTTTCAGCACCGCGTCTTCATTGAAAACGAAGAAATCCTTCCGTCCATGGCGCAGCTTCAACAGGCGTTCGATGACAGCTTGCGCCAGATCGGTAGGCGCACCATCGCTGATGCGCACCGAGATGCCGCCCAGGTATGACCGCCCCATGATCCGTTCGAGCACGGTGGTGTAGGGCAGGTATAGATTCAGGTTCTGATTATCGCCAAACGAGCGCACTGGCTTGGCCACGCCAATGATCCGGCACGGCACGGTGCCGACCATGACAACCTCGCCAACCGGGTCCACGCCCTCGGCAAACAATTTCTTGCGGGTGGCAATGTCGATCACGACAACCTGGGCCCGGGCGCGGACTTCCGCCGCGCCGAACGCGCGCCCCTGGATGATCTGCACTCCCTGTACACGGAAATACTGATCGCCAACGCCCGTCACCACCGCATTGGCCTCGGTGGCGCCATGGCGCAGCGTGAGCTGGGTGAATGCGCTCGGCGATACGCTGTCGACATAGCTCTGCTGCGCCAGCGCGTCGGCATCCCCGGCCGTCAGGGTGCGGATCCGCCAGGCGGTCACGTCGCCGAAGCCGCTGCCCGGATAGATGGCAACGGTATTGGTGCCCAGGCCGTTGATGCTGCTCAATACCTGCTGGCGCGTACCTTCGCCGAGCGCGACGACTGACGCCACCGAGGCGATGCCGATGATGATGCCGAGCATCGTCAGAAAGGTGCGCACCCGATGCGCCATCAGCGCCGCGAAGCCCATTCGCAGGGCTTCCGCCAATTCGTCCCGGTAGGCTTGCAGGGACCTGGACTTCTTCGTCACCACCTTGCCGGGATGGGACCGCCGCGAGGCCGCGCCGCCGTCTCGAACGATGCGGTCGGAAATGATCACGCCGTCGCTGAGTTCAACGATGCGATCGGCGTGGGCCGCCACCTGCAGATCGTGGGTGACCAGAACAATGGTATGGCCTTCGGCGTGCAGCTCCTTGAGAATGGCCAGCATTTCCGTTCCGCTCTGCCGGTCCAGGGCGCCGGTGGGCTCGTCGGCGAGTATGACCTCGCCGCCATTCATCAGAGCGCGTGCAATGCTCACCCGTTGCTGCTGGCCGCCGGAGAGCTGGGCCGGCCGGTGGTCGAGGCGCTCGCCCAAGCCCAGTTTGCGCAGCAAGGACCTGGCGCGTTCGCGCCTGAAGGTCCCATCCCGTCTGGCGTAGACGGCCGGCACCTCGACGTTGCCGAGCGCGCTCAGGTCGCCAATCAGGTGATAGCGCTGAAACACAAAGCCGAAATGTTCCCGCCGCAATTGCGCCAGCTCGCCGGAGGACAATGCCGCTACATCGCTCCCGGCAACACGATAACTGCCGGACGTCGGGCGATCGAGGCAGCCGAGGATGTTCATCAGCGTGGACTTGCCGGAGCCGGATTGGCCGACGATCGCCACCATTTCGCCGGCATGGATGACCAGATCGATGTCCTTGAGCGCGGTCACGGTCTGCTCGCCGATTGAAAATGTGCGGCGCAGCTGCCGCAGCTCGAGCAGAGGTTCGCTCATGACCCTGCTATTTCCCGGCAGCCTGGCCTGCGCCGGCGGCCGCTGCGTCCGGGGCACTGCCGATCACCACGCGTTCTCCCACTGCAATACCTTCCACAATCTGCGCGTTGACATCGTTATTGATGCCGACCCGCACGCGTCTCTTCTTTGCCTGCCCCGAGGGATCGACGACCTGCAGCGTAGCCCAGGTGTTGTTGATGGCAGCAGCGTCCTGATCCTCCGCTGCGGTCGTATTTGTCGACTCGGCTGGCGCCTGCTCATCGGGGCCGAGGGCTTCCGAGGGCACCATAACAGCCTGCTTGGTTTCGGCCAGCACCACATAGACCTGTACCGTCATCGAGGTGCGCAGCCGGTGATCGGGATTGGCCACCTCGAACAGAGCGTTGTAATAGACGGCGGGGTTCGAGCTGTTGCCGGAGGTAGCACTGGTGCCGGTGCCGGTGCCGGTGCCGGTATCGCTGGCGAACGTTTCGGTGGTCGGTTCTATTGCGCGCAGGCTGGCGTAGTAGCGGTGGACCGAGTCGCCGAGGATGGTGAAATAGACCTTTTGACCCGGCTCGACCTTGATCACGTCGGCCTCGGAAATCTGCGCTTTCACGGTCATCGTATCGAGATTGGCCACCTTGACGATGGTCGGCGTCGAGTACACCGAGTTCACCGTCTGGCCCGCTTTGACCAGAACCGCGATGACATCGCCGTCGATCGGCGAGCTGATTTTCGTATAGCCCAGATTGACCTTGGCGGTATCTACCGCGATGGCGGCCTGGGTGATCTGCGCCTGGAGTGCGTCAATGTTGGCACGCGCCGTATCGACCGCCGCCTGGGCAGTGTCGTAATCCGCCTGGGAAATCCCCTGCGCCGCCAGCATTTCCGCCTGACGCTTCAGGGTGAGTTGATCCTGCCGCAGCGCGACCTGCTGGGCGACGAGCTGGGCGCGATCCTGCGCCAGCGTCGCTTCGGCGGTGCGCAAGGTGTTCTCCTGCGGCACCGGATCGATCGTCGCAATCAGCCGGCCCTTGGCCAGCCTGTCGCCAAGCTGGACATTCAGGGACTTCACCTGCCCCGACACTTGCGCGCCAACGCTGACCAGCTCGATCGGCGCCAATGTGCCGCTGGCCAGGACGGTCTGTTCAATATCGCCCTGCTTGGCGACCGCCGTCAGATAGCGCGGCTTGGCGCCGGATGGAAGGACGAAATGCTTGATACCGACTGCCAAGCCCAGGACCGCGACCAGAATCAGGCTGTAACGCGCGCTGCGGGATTTGAGAAAGCTCATGCGATGCGCAATCAGGGCTCGAAGGCAGATACCAGGGATTACAAGCCAGCTTTTTTATAGCAAGCTGCCATGAACATCGCACAAACTTACCACTGGTAGATCGTACGATGGATACCGCACTGGCGAAACAGCATGGCATTCAAGATGCGATAACAATTGTGGCGGCGTCGATATACAAATACTTATCATTACGACTGTTCTGTAATCGACAGACCTGCCTGGTTAGTATTACGAAGCCGTGATCGGTCACACTTGGCCAGGAGCGCATTGATCAAACCCGCCTGGAACATGGCGGTCCGCATATGTCTTCAGTGTCTGGAGAAGCAATCGGTATGCTCCTGTCGGTATTCAGGCTCCTTCGCCGATTCCCGCGCAACCGGCATCGAATGTCGCCGCCAGCCGCCTGCTCATTGCTGATCGCTCGGCGCAGCCCGAGTCGGCGGCTGGGCGCGGCGGCATTGCTGCTGGCGGCAAGCTTCGATGTCCGGGCGCAAGTCGAGCAAGCAACAGCGTCCACGCCCGAAAATACTGCGACGCAATTGCCGGCAGTCACGGTCGAAGGGCAGCGCAATGCATTCACCAAATCCGACCGCAGGCTGAAAGGATTGATCGACAGCCTGCCGTGCAGCGGCTGCGACACCAAGAAGATCGAGCTGCATAAAAGCCTGACCGAACGCGCGCTTACCGCGGTCGCTGACCAGGTTCTGCCCGCCGCGGCGCCAGATGACAGCATAGACCGGGCCAATAGTTTCGATCGAAGGGGCCACACCGAACCGCGCGGAACAGGGCTGATGGGCTCTTTGAACTCCAACCCCTGACGATGCTCCGGTCCAGGGCCACATCCGCGCCGTCGATACTTCAGTGCATGGCTAGTTGCGCACCGTGACCGACGGGTCGAGCAGATGCAAGGCCTGCCCCGGATTGCTGGCCCCGGTGGCATTCAATTGCTCCGCGTTGTAGCTGCTGCCGAGGTTGCCGAAGCAGGCGCCCTTGCTGGGCGCCGTCGAAGTCCCCGGCGCCGGGGCACAACGGGATTTGTCCTGTCCGGCGGTTTGGGCTGCCGGCGCCGCAGCGGCGATCGGCGGCGACGTGGACGCGGACGCGGACGGCGCTGCTTGCGCTATCGCGGCATGTGCCTGCGCGGCGAGCAAAGCCGCGGGCAGGCTCATCAGCAGTGTTTGGTATCGCATGGACCAAGTCTCCATCGGCGCTGGATCATTTGGACTGACGCCACGCCCGCAAGTTCTGCCGCGGCGCCGGACGGCTACTCGTGGAACGGCGCCACCACTTCGCGGGCGCCGATCAGGAACGCATCCGCCACCAGCTGGAACGGCCGCGCATCGACCTCGCTGCGGCCGCCGGCGATGAGACTGGCGAAGCGCTCGTAGATGCTGGCGTACTCCGACTCCGGCGCCCGCATCGTGACGACGCCGTCGATTTCCATGCGAGCGCCGCCCAGGGACAGTTTCAGCACTGAGCCGGATTGCGTGTTCACCACGATATCCCAGGTCTGCGGCCCGGTCTGCAGGAAGTCGAACGAGGCCTGGATCTCCACGCCGCTGTCGGTGCCCAGGACCAGCTCGGCGGCGATCGGGGTGTGGCAGTTGGACGGGAAGAACAGCTGCGCCGAACGGACGTGACAAGCCTCCGGCACCAGCTCGGTCAGGATCGACAGGGCGTTGATGCCCGGATCGAATACGCCCAGTCCACCCGGCTGCCAGATCCAGGTCTGGCCGGGGTGCCAACGCCGCACGTCTTCCTTCCACTCGATGCGGATGCCGCGGATGCGCTGCCCCTCCAGCCATGCCCGGGCCGCGGCTACCGCCGCGGCGTGGCGGGAATGCCAGGTCTGGTACAGCGTGCGCTGCCGCCGGCGCGCCAGCTCGGCCAAGCTGGCCAGCTCGGTGGTGGTCAGGCACGGCGGCTTTTCCAGCAGCACATGCTTGCCGGCCAGCAGGGCCGCGCGCGCCGCCTGGTAGCGATGCTGCGGCGGCGTGCAGACGGCAACGGCGTCGAGTTCGGTCCCGGCCAGCATCTGCGTGGCGCTGGCATATCGGGCGACGCCCTCGATCCCGGAATGGGGGCTGGCCGTGGCGGTTACGACGAAGTCAGGGCGGCTGCGCAGCGCTGGCAGATGCTGATCGCACACGATCTTGCCGACGCCGACGATGCCCAGCCGGATGGCCGGCGCCTTCAGGTGATGCTGGTCGTAATGCACGGATTCTATTGGC
>Ga0302311_10007978_pt1 | contig 10700 bp, 9 predicted proteins | sample III_Palsa_N1_3_FD_200449 | JGI IMG/M metagenome (GOLD analysis project Ga0302311, IMG submission 200449) | Peat permafrost microbial communities from Stordalen Mire near Abisko, Sweden - III_Palsa_N1_3 | ecosystem: Environmental > Terrestrial > Soil > Palsa > Peat permafrost | place: Sweden...
TCCAAGAAAGCTCGCCGCGACGACGTGCTTTTGTTCGCTGGTCCAGCCCGTCAATGCTGCGATCGCCATATTAAGGGCCTCAAACGTTGTGAGAGGCAGCAATGTTTCACAAAATATGACGGGTGAATAGCGGGGGCCTGATCGCGACAGGCATTCTTGCTGCCCTGCAGCGATCAAAGCTGCCTCGCAGCGATCAAAAGAGTCTCGCTAAGGTAAAGGCGTCTTGCAGCGACAGATGCTCACCGGCGCGGTAAAATCCGCTTTGGCTCAGCCGGGCTTCTTGGTGCAGACGGTGAGGATTCCCGCGGTCCTGGTGCATTGCCATGGGCCGTTCAGCATCACGCTGGCAAACGGCCTTGGCCGGGTCAATTCGACCGAAGCAAATGCCGCGGCGCCGGCAAGGGCCAGCATGGCTATGGCGAGGAGGGTCGCTTTGCGGGTCCGCGAAGTATTCATCGGCTTCACCTCTCATGACGGTGCGCCGAGAATAAGAACGGGCGATTCATTGTTATGTGAACCATATCACAATTTCATGATCTTGATCGTATCGGGCCGCATCGGTTGGTGAAATTGTGATTGGATCGTGAAAGGCCGTGTTCATCAGCGCAGGCGCAGCGTCTGCTTTGGAGATGGACGCTTCCAACCGGGCGCTGCTAGTCTCATGCTTCTAATACCGATGCTTCCAATAAAGCCGTTTGTAAAACAGGGTTGGTGCGTTTGAACGACCTCACAGGATCGCGCGGAATCCCGCCACGCTGGACATCGAGCGCCAAGAGCGCGGTGGGTACCGCTGCGCGCGCGGAAAGCCGGGTCTGGTTCACCATCAGCCACGGCATCCTCAACGAGATCTACACGCCGCGGCTTGATAGCGCCTGCATCCGGGATTTCGGATTCATCGTCACCGCGCGCGGCTATTTTTCGGAAGAGAAGCGCGACACCCATCAAACGGTCGAGATGATCGAAGACGGCGTTCCCGCGTTTCGGCTGGTCAACACGGCGATCGACGGCCGCTACCGGATTTCCAAGACGGTGTTCTCCGATCCGTTGCGCGAAGTGGTGTTGCAGCAGATCCAGTTCGAGGCGCTGGCCGGGTCACTCTCCGATTATCAGGTTCATGCCATCGTTGCGCCGCATCTGGTCAACGCCGGTGCCGACAACACCGGCTGGTACGGCAATTTCAAGGGACAGCCGATGTTGTTCGCCGAGGGCAGGGGGACCTCGCTCGCGGTGGCATCCTCGGTGCCGTGGCTGGCGCGCTCGGCGGGTTATGTCGGAATTTCCGATGGCTGGCACAGCCTCTCGCAAGGCGAGGGCTTGCGTGAGGATTTGCAGCGCGCCGAAAACGGCAACGTCGCCATTTCAGGCACGCTCGATCTTTCGGCATCCGGCGGCCACGCCGTGCTTGCGATCGGCTTCGGCATGCTGCCGGAGGAAGCCGGATTGCGCGCGCAGCTCAGCGTGCAACAAGCGCTGGCGCCTGTGCTCGAACATTATTGCGAGGGCTGGCGGCAAAGGCAGGCCGATTTGCTGCCGCTCGATGACATCAGCGATCCGCAGCCGTTGAACAAGGGACTAAATCGGTACCGCGTCAGCACGGCGGTGCTGGCCACGCACCGCGATGAGGCCTCGGGCGCCATTATCGCCAGCCTGTCGATTCCCTGGGGGTATGCCAAGGGCGATGATGATCTCGGCGGCTATCATCTGGTGTGGCCGCGCGACCTGGTCGAAACCGCGGGCGGTCTGTTGGCTGCGGGAGCCACGGCGTCGGCGAAGTCGGTGCTCGATTATTTGGTCGCGATCCAGGAAGCGGACGGGCATTGGTCGCAAAACTCGTGGCTCGACGGCCGCCCCTATTGGGGCGGCATCCAGATCGACGAGACCGGCTTTCCGATCCTGCTGTATGACATGCTGCTGCGCGCCGGTGCTATTCCGCCGGCGGATCGCGCCCGCTACACCAGCATGATCCGCGGCGCCGCGGGCTATATGGTGCGCAACGGTCCCGCGACCCAGCAGGATCGCTGGGAAGAGGACGGCGGTTATTCCGCCTTCACCATCGCGGTCGAAATCTCGGCGCTGCTCGCCGCGGCCGAGGCGATGGCGGTTGCCGGCGAAAGCGCGATCGCGAAATATCTGACCGAAACCGCCGATAGCTGGAACGAACAGATCGACGATTGGGCCTATGCGCGGGATACCGAAATCTCGCGCCAGCTCGGCATCGACGGCTATTACATGCGCATCGGCTATTCCTCCGGCGACGCCCATGCGCGGTCGCATGGGCTGATCCCGATCAAGAACCGGGCGAACGGCAATGAAGCGATCGAAGCCGGGCTCCTGATCAGCCCCGACGCGCTGGCGTTGGTGCGATTTGGCCTGCGCGCCGCCGACGATCCGCGCATTCTCAATACGGTGAAAGCCATCGATGCGCTGCTGCGGCGCGATCTGCCGACGGGCTCCTACTGGTATCGCTACAATGACGACGGCTATGGCGAGCACGAAGACGGCGCGCCGTTCGATGGCGTGGGCATTGGCCGGTTGTGGCCGCTCCTGACCGGCGAGCGCGCGCATTATGAACTCGCCGCCGGCCGCCCCGACGAAGCGCGGCGGCTGCTCGCGGCGTTGGAGGCCTCCGCCAGTTCCGGCGGTCTGATCCCGGAGCAGATCTGGGACGGCGAGGATATCCCGCAGCGGGAATTATTTCTCGGCCGGCCCTCCGGCAGCGCGATGCCGCTGGTGTGGGCACATGCCGAACACATCAAGCTGCTGCGGTCGTTGCGCGACAACGCGGTGTTCGACATGCCGCCACAGACTTTCAACCGCTATATCAAGAACACGCCGCCGGCGGCGCACTTGATCTGGCAGCTCACCGCAACGATCGATGGCATCGCGCCGGGCCGCACGCTGCGGCTGGAATTCCCTGACGAGGCGCGGGTCCATTGGTCGACCGACAACTGGACCACGATCGCCGACAGCCCGACGATCGCGACCGGCCTTGGGATTCACGTCCTGGATCTGCCGACCGAACCTCTGGCCGCCGGAAGCGTTGTTCGTTTTACGATGTTCTGGCCCAGGCAAAACCGCTGGCAAGGCGCCGATTTCGAGGTCGCGATTGTCAAGGCGGTCTGATGCCAGGCTGGCACACGCTTGACCGGATGGATTGAACAGATGAGCAACAATCGGAACATAAAACTGCTGCTGGCGGACGTCGATGGCACGCTGGTGACCCAGGACAAGACGTTGACCGAGCAGGCGGTGGCCGCGGCGCGCGAATTGCGCGAGGCGGGCATCACGCTGGCACTGACCAGCGGCCGGCCGCCGCGCGGCATGAGCATGCTGATCGCGCCGCTCAAGCTCGAAGGCGCGATCGCGGGCTTTAACGGCGGCGTGTTCGTCAATCCCGATTTGTCGGTGATCGAAAGCCATCTGCTCGATGCGGCGGTCGCCCGCGAGACCCTGGAACTGATCCTCGATCAGGGCCTCGACGCCTGGCTCTACACCGAAACCGAATGGCTGATCCGCGACGCCAAGGCGCCGCATGTGGCGCGCGAGGCGTGGACGGTGAAATTCGACGCCAGGGTCGTGAGCGAGTTCACGGCGGCGGATCTGAAAGACGCGGTCAAGATCGTCGGCGTCTCGGATGACCTCGATAAGGTCGCGTCGTGCGAGAAACTGGCGCAGCAAAAACTGGGCGAGCGGGCCAGCGCCGCGCGCTCGCAGCCTTATTATCTCGACGTCACCCACCCCAACGCCAACAAGGGCGCGGTGGTGCTGACGCTGGCCAAGCTGGACAACATTGCTCCGGACGAGATCGCGACCATCGGCGACATGCCCAATGACGTCCTGATGTTCCGCAAAAGCGGTTTCTCGATCGCCATGGGCAACGCCAGCGATGAGGTCAAGTCGCAGGCATCAGCGGTGACCGACAGCAATCAGGACGAAGGCTTCGCCAAGGCGGTGCGGAAATTCATTCTGAAGGCCGGCTAAGCGAGATTTCCGCGGGGACGGATCGCAGACGATCCTGACAAATCCTGTTCGCGGCCGGTCCGGGATGCTACCAAGCGAACCATGTCAGACTTCGCCGCTCCCCGGTCATCCAGCAGATTTCTGCCGCGCATCGAATCCCTGCGTGGCGTCGCAGCACTTACCGTCGTGGGCTATCACGTCGCGCCGGTGATGTCGGCGAGCGCGCCCGATGGCTGGATCGACCGTGTCGTCTACGAGATCTTTTCCGCCGCCGCCAATGGCACCGGCGCCGTGGTGGCCTTCTTCGTCATCAGCGGCTTTGTGCTGGCGCGCTCGCTGGACGCCAACCCCGATCCGTTTCGGTTTGTCCGCAACCGCGTCTTCCGGCTGTTTCCAGCCGCGGTCGCCGTCGTCACTCTGTTGGCGTTTCTGCACTGGAAGTTCGGAATTTACGTCGGCAACGAAGGGGATTTCGCGCCCGGCAACGTGATCCTCAACATGCTGATGATCAAATCCGACATCAACGTGCCGATGTGGTCGATGACGGTCGAATGCGCGGCGACGCCGTTGATCCTGCTTAGCGTGTGGCTGTTCAAGAACCGTGGCGAACAGACGCTGTGGGCGCTGATCGCGGTGCTGTTCGTGCTTTCTTTCTTTGGGCAATATGTGCATCTGCTCGGCGGCTTCACCAACCTGACGCCGATGCACGCCTTCGTCGTCGGTTGTCTGGTTCATTTTCGCGGCGAGCGCGTGGCGTCGGCGATCGGTCGAAACTGGACGACGCCGGTCGCGGCGTTGTCCGTGATCGTCTTCTGCATTTGCGGATCGAGACACCCGTCGTCGATCGTCGCACTGCTGGAGTGCCTCGCCGCGGCGACCTTTGTCATATTGGTGGTCTGGCAACCGGCCGCGCCGCTGTTCAGGATTCTCGACACCCGGCTGGCGAGGTTCTTCGGTGCGATTTCCTACAGCTTCTATCTGCTGCATCTGTTGGGCGTCAGCTTCGCCATCCGGCTTCTGCATCCGTTCGAGCTGTATGCCGCGGGAATGCCGGTTTCGGCCGTCACTGTACTCACCACCCTGGTGGCTATTCTGCTGACGGCGCCGGCCGCCTGGCTATCGTGGCGCCTGATCGAAGTGCGGGCGATCGAATGGGGTAAGCGGCTGAACAGGCAAGCCGCGCCGGCTTCTGAGCCTGTTCGATCCTCACGGTAGTTCGCCTCGCGCCGCCCCTGGTCGGGCTACGCGCGTCAGCCCAACCGTCCGGGCATTTAAAAAGCCCGGACGCGTTGACGGATCGGAAATCCAGGCTCAGTAACCGCAGCCGCCGCAACGCGGCCGCACCGGGGCGTAGTAGCTGTAGCCGGGGGACACCATCTCGACATGCTGCTGCGTCGCGTATTGCGGCGGCACTTCTTCGTAGGCAACGCCTTCGGGCGCAACCATCACCGTCTTCGGGACCATCACGGTCTGATATTGCGCCGGCGTGCGGTGCGCGATCGTGCGGCCGGGAGACACCATCACGGTCTGCTCGACGGCGCGGTATTGCGGGCGAACGTACTGTTCCTGATAGCAGGTGCCGCACGGCTGCGGCGGCACGTAGCAGCTATAGCAGCCGGCGGAAGCGGCGGTCGGGATCGCGGCGGCGACGAGGGTGGTGGCGATAAGCGCGGCAATAACGCGGGACATGAATATACCTGCTGGCTCGAGTGGGCTTCGAGGCTGCTACGCAGCCCCGCTGCGGTAATCATCTAACCCGGGGCCGGCAGGCGTCAACTTGAGTCGGCTGTTTACCTTGACGAACATCGCTAACGGGCGTTGACGCGACACCCTCGTATCGTCGCGAGTGCGTTAACCCGGGGCGCATTTTTCCCGGATAGCCGCAAAACTGAATCGGATGTTAACGATTCGCGTCCTAGTTTAGCGCGTTACCACACATTGCCCGGACGGCGCCCTCGGCGCCGCGCACTGGACGGATCCCGATGTCAAAGCTGCTCAACCTGTTTTCGAACCGCTCGATCGCGGCGAAGCTCGCCGCCCTGACCATTGTCGGCGCCATCTGCATGGCGCTGGTCGCGGCTTCCGTGCTGCTGGTTGCGCGCAACCAATTGATATCGGAGCGCACCGAGAAGGCGCAGGCGATCGTCGACGCGGTCTGGCAGATCGCCGACGGCTTTCAGCAGGCGGCTGCCGCGGGCAAGATGACGGAGGAGGAGGCCAAGACGCGGTTCTACGCGGTCGCCAGTTCGCTCTGGTACGAAGGGCACACCAATTACGTCTTCATCTACGACACCGAGACCGGCATCTGCGTCGCCAATCCCGGCGTTCCGACCTTGTTGGGCAAGGACATGCGTCCGGTCAAGGACGCCAACGGGCTGCCCTTTGCCTCCATGCTGATGGATATCGCCCGCCAGGGCGGGGCCGGCTCCAGCATTCGCTACACGTTCCTGCGCAGCAGCACCGATCCGACGCCGCTCGACAAGGTGGCATGGGGGCGGGGTTTCGCACCGTGGCACCTGATGATCGGGACGGCGCAGTATATATCGGCGATCGATACCTCGTTCTGGTCGATGGTGCGGACCGCTTCCGTCGTCATTGCGCTCCTGATGCTGCTGTCGATCGCGATCGCCTGGGCGATCACGCGCAGCGTGGTGAAGCCGCTGACCGGCCTTAGGGATCGCATGGCCTCGCTGAGCGCGGGCGAACTCGATGCGCCCGTCGCCGATGCGGATCGCTCCGACGAGATCGGCCAGATGGCGCGCACGGTCGGCGTGTTCCGCGACGCCATGATCGAAACCAGTCGGCTGCGCGAGGAGCAAATGGTGGTCGAGAGCCGCCAGGCGCAGCAGCGCAAGACCGACATGAATCAACTCGCCAACCAGTTTGAAAGCGAGGTCGGCGAGATCATCACGCTGGTGTCGACGGCGGCGAACCAGCTCGAAGCATCGGCCGGTACCCTGAGCAAAACCGCCGATACCGTGCAAAAAGTCAGTCATCGCGCCGCCAGCGCGTCGAGCGATGCGTCCGCGAGCGTGCACTCGGTGGCCGCGGCCAGCGAGGAACTGGCGTCGTCGGTGGTCGAGATCAGCCGCCAGGTCGACGCCTCCGCGCGCATTGCCAGCGAGGCGGTCGAACAGGCGCAAAAGACCGATGCACGCATCAGCCAGTTGTCGCAGGCGGCGGCGAGGATCGGCGATGTGGTCGATCTCATCAAGACCATCGCGGGGCAAACCAATCTGCTGGCGCTCAATGCGACCATCGAGGCGGCCCGCGCCGGCGAGGCCGGCCGCGGCTTTGCCGTGGTCGCCGCGGAGGTGAAAACGCTGGCCGAGCAGACCGCGAAAGCCACCGGCGAGATCGGCCAGCAAATCGCCGATATCCAGTCGGCGACCGAGGATTCAGTGGTCGCGATCAAGGAAATCGGGGCGACCATCGGCCGGATCTCGGAAATTTCCTCGACGATCGCATCCGCCGTCGAAGAACAGGGCGCCGCCACCCAGGAAATCTCACGCAACGTGCAGCGTGCCGCGGAAGGCACCTCGCAAGGGGCAGCGGATCTCACCGACGTTCAGCGCGGGGTTTCCGAAACCGGAGCCGCATCATCGCAGGTGCTCTCCGCCGCGCAGTCGCTTTCGAAGGAAAGCAGCCGGCTGAAGCGCGAAGTCGGCAAGTTCATGGACACCGTCCGCGCCGCGTGAGGCGCGACGGCGCGTCGTTGCGGTCCAAACAAAAAGCCGCCCCGGGTTACGGGGCGGCTTTATAGCGTTTTCGAGCGAAGTGGGCACCGGTTCGCGTGAAGAAAGCGCGTAAAAATAAAAAACTGAAGCCCCGTTCCGATTCAATCGGAACGGGGCTTCAGCTTTATGGATGGAGCGAATTTCAGGTCTGATAATTGACCAGCAAGGCGCTGAGTGAACTCTGCGCTGCCGCCGTGCCGGCCGCGCCGTAGCCGGAGCTCGACGACTGAGCATCCTGCAGCAGTTTCAAAAAGTCCTGAAGCACATTGCTCGTCGAGCTGTCGCTGCTCGAGGACGAGCTGTCGGTCGATGACGAACTGCTGGTCGAAGAGGAAGAACTTGCTTCAGAGAGCAGGTCGCTGATGGAAAACCCGGTGCCGGTCGATGACGAGCCGTCCGCCGACGACGCTCCGCCGGAAGGCGGAGGGCCGGGCGGTGGTCCGGGAGGCGGTCCGCCCGCGCCACCGGGGCCACCTTGACCGCCAGCGAATGTATTGGCGAAAAGGTTTTGCAGCTCGGTCGCCTGGTCGCTGGTCAATGCACCGCTGGAAACCTGGGCCGAGATCAGATCGTCGATCTTGGATTTGATGTCGCCCGGTCCGGAGCTGCTGTCGCTGGTCGAACTGGAGCTGTCGCTGGACGAAGAGGATTGCTGGCCGGCGGAAAGCGAGCTGTTGATGCTGGTCAGCGCGGACGACAGCGCGGTCGCGTCGCTTGAGCTTACCGTGCCGGCCGACACTTCCGATTGGAGTTCGGACTGAAGTAATTGAAGAGGGCTGTATGAATTAGATCCAACACCCGAGATCGACGTCATGAAGTGGCTCCCAGTCCGCCAGAAAAGATGAACTGGTTGTAATGTGGTATGGTTAATCAGTTCTTGATCGAATGTTGCATATTTGTTTCTCGATATGTCTGCAGCCGCTGCCGATACGTTACCTAACATATCCAGCGTCATCCCGAGCAGCGGCCTCGACGCCGCGTCTCGAAGGATGGCGCAGCCGATGCTTGCTACGCGACGACGCCGTCAATGGCGTCGTACACCGCGTCGAGTTCAGGGTCGCTGCTGCAATAAGGCGGCATGAGATAGATCGTATTGCCGAGCGGTCGGATCAGCACATCCCGCGCCAGGAAATCCCTATAAAGCTGTGGCCCGATGGTGGCGAGATAGCCGGCATCCGACGTCACGATGTCGAGCGCCGCGATGGTCCCGATCTGGCGGACATTGGCAAAGCGCCGGTCGTCGCGAAACCGATCCAGCCGCCTGGCGTGCGTGGCGGCGATGCGGTCGATGCGCGCCTTCACCGGCTCGCGCTGCCAGATTTCCAGGTTGGCGACCGCCGCGGCACAGGCGACGGGATTGGCGGTATACGAACTGGAATGAAAGAAGGTCCGGCTACGGTCGGTGGAAAAATGCGCCTCGAAAATATCGGCGCGGCAGAGCGTCACCGCCAGAGGCAGCGAACCGCCGGTGAGCCCCTTGGAGTAGCAGGCGATATCGGGTGTGACGTCGGCCTGCTCGCACGCGAACAGCGTGCCGGTGCGGCCCCATCCGGTCATCACCTCGTCGGCGATGAACAGCACATTGTGGGCCTGACAGATCTGCTTCATTTCCGCGAGAACCCAGGGCGGATAGATCAGCATGCCGCCGGCGCCGAGAATCAAGGGCTCGACAATCAGGGCTGCGATCCCGCCGCTCCGGCATGCGGCTTTCAACGCTTCGAGCGTCGCCTGCTCCGATCCGGGGTGCGGAAATGGCAGTCGCTCGACATCGAACAGCAGGGAATCATAGGGCGCATTGAACACGCCACGTTCGCCGACCGACATGCCGCCGATGGTATCGCCGTGGTAGGCGCCTTGCAGCGCCAGAATACGGCTGCGATTTTCGCCGCGATGGCGCCAGAAGCCAAGCGCCATTTTCAGCGCTACCTCGACCGAGGTCGATCCGCTGTCCGAGAAGAAGACATATTCAAGTTCCGGTGGCGTGATCGCGACGAGCAGCCTTGCCAGGGTTTCCGCCGGCGGATGCGTGAAGCCGGCGAAGATCACCTGATCGAGACGATCGATCTGGTTCTTGATCGCCTGCACGATGTGCGGATGACGATGGCCATGGGTCACCACCCACCACGACGACACCGCGTCGAAGATGCGGCGACCATCCGGCGCGTGCAGCCAGGCGCCCTCGGCTCCGTCGATGAGTATCGCCTCGGGTTGTACCGCATGTTGCGTAAAGGGATGCCATACCGCGGATTTGGAATTCACGACGCGTCGTCCTTCAGAAAATCAGTGACGCTGAAGTGGCTGATGAAGGCGTCTCGCAGCGCGGCGCGGGTCAGGGGTGTAAGATGCGGTAGACGTCCGAGCCGCCTGGTTCGTCCCATGTCGACGATGATGCGCTCGGATTCGACGTTCTCGTCACCGATGAAAGCGACACCGACGAGCGCGATGCCGTGGGCGCGCAGCGCCTCGATCGACAGCAAGGAATGGTTGATCGTGCCAAGCGTGGTCCGGGCGCACAGCACCACCGGAATATTCCAGCGCGCGATGATGTCGATATAGGTGATCTCGCGCGTCAGCGGCACCAGCAGGCCGCCGGCGCCTTCGACGATCAGCGGCTGATCGCACTCCGGCAGAACCAGCATCTCAGGATCGATCGTGATGCCGTCGATCTCGGCGGCGAGATGCGGCGACGCAGGCGTCTTCAGCCGATAGGCCTCCGGCAATATTTGTTGGGGCGTAAGGCCCGAGAGCCGCCGCACGGTGTCAGCGTCGGTTTGGTCCAGGTCTCCGGCCTGCACGGGCTTCCAATAGACGCCATCCAGCGCTCCCGCGAGCGCCGCGGCGAAGGTTGTTTTTCCGACACCGGTATCGGTACCGACGACAGCGAGGACCTGGTTCATGCCGCCGCCCGCATGTCCTCGGCGAGCGCTTCGAACAAATCGGCCACTGTTGCCTGATCGACCGCCGTCGTCAGCGCGATACGCAGCCGCGCCGTTCCGTCCGGCA
>Ga0302311_10007980_pt1 | contig 10698 bp, 11 predicted proteins | sample III_Palsa_N1_3_FD_200449 | JGI IMG/M metagenome (GOLD analysis project Ga0302311, IMG submission 200449) | Peat permafrost microbial communities from Stordalen Mire near Abisko, Sweden - III_Palsa_N1_3 | ecosystem: Environmental > Terrestrial > Soil > Palsa > Peat permafrost | place: Sweden...
GGATGCTCCCTAAGCCCAAGCTCTCGGAGCATCCGCCATCCACCGGCCCAGGCGGACATCTGTACTTAGCCAGAAGCGGACTTCTCTACTTAGCCTCTATAAAAATCTCTGGCATATGCTCCGTTATGCGACGAATGCCCGCAGGAATCACAATGCCAAACTCAGCCAGAAGCCCTCGGATCTGATTGACTTGTGCGGTGCGAGCTCCGACAAAGCCTTGTCGCGCTCGGTGCAATGCGAGCAACGCCTGCTGTTCGGCGTTCTTGATCGGTACAAAGCGCATGTTCTCTCGACCCACTGCTTCGCAGATCGCCTCAGCATCGGCCGCATCGTTCTTATTGGTCTTCACGTAAGGCTTCACGAACTGGGGGGCCATCAGCTTGACCGTGTGCCCCAACTCCGTAAACTTTCGGGCCCAGAAGTGAGCGCTGCCGCACGCCTCCATCCCAATCAGACACCGCGGTAGGTTCGCAAAAAAGCCCATGACCTGGGAGCGCTTGAGCTGCTTACGTAGCCCCACCTTACCCCGCTCATCCACTCCGTGGACTTGGAATACGCTTTTTGCCAAATCAATGCCGACCGTCGTAATGTTCACCTCGGACGCTCCTGCCTGTTGTAGTGGTAACTCAGCACTTCCACTTTGGCACACACGATGCCGCGCAGAGTGGGGGCGTCCATACCATTGTGCGCCAGGCTAACTGGCATCGAAGCTAGGAGTGAAAGTCTCTTGCAGATAAGGTGTAGCGAACCAGTCTGGCCCCGAGTCATGCGCGGCGGCGCGCAAGTGCCGACGTGAAGCGTTGACAGGGGAAGATGTGGGCCGGGTATTGAGTCGTGTAACGGACAGTTTCGGGATGCCGACGTCTTAATGGGTACGGAAGGCAAGATGGGTGATGGCGTTAAACGCGAGTCGTCGCTCAGTCCCGCGCGATCTGAGACCCCGAGCACGCATCGAAGCTTCATGCACGGGACCTGGGAGATCCCACTTCAGTCCAGCGCCGAGCGGCTGGACCTATCAGGGAAGGCCACTGGCAATGAGCCTGATGGGAATCGGGGTGGGAAGTCGGACGACGGCGTATTACCAAAGAAGCAACCGAACGCCGCGCAAGCGGCGGAGGCTGTGGAGGGAAGGCCGTCGACCAAGAGGAACACGGTGCGGGCTGCCGCGGTCCGGACTCAGAGCCGGGTTGCCGCGTCGTCGGATCTGCAACGTGTGCGCGAAGCAGCGAGGAGGGATAAGAAGGCACGCTTCACAGCGCTTCTGCATCACATCACTGTGCAACGGCTACGGGAGAGCTTCTACGCGCTCAAACGCGATGCGGCGCCCGGGGTCGACGGCGTGGTGTGGAAGGAGTATTTGCAGCTCGATAGCAGGTTGCGCGCGCTACATACCGCGGTACACCGCGGCAGCTACCGAGCACAGCCGGTGCGACGAACCTATATCCCGAAGACCGATGGAACCGAGAGGCCGCTCGGCGTTGCCTCGCTGGAAGACAAAATCATCCAGCACGCCGTCGTCACGGTGCTCAATGCCATCTATGAGAGCGACTTTGTCGGCATCTCGTATGGTTTTCGTCCAGGGCGCAGTCAGCATGATGCGCTGGATGCGGTTGCAGTCGCAATCGAGAAGCGCAAGATCAATTGGGTCGTTGATGCGGATTTCCGCAAATTCTTCGACACGATTGATCCGCGATGGCTACAACGATTTGTGGCCCATCGCATCGGGGATCAGCGTCTTCTGAGGCTGATCGACAAGTGGCTCACCGCGGGTGTTATGGAAGACGGTCAGGTGACTCAGCCGGAGAGGGGGACGCCACAGGGGTCGGTAATTTCACCCCTGTTGGCGAACATTTATCTCCACTTTGTCTTCGATCTGTGGGCTCTGCAATGGCGCAGCCGCACAGCGCGGGGTGACATGGTGATGGTTCGTTATGCTGACGATACGTTCTTGGGGTTCGAACATCGCGAGGAAGCCGAAAGCTTTCTCGTGGAACTTCATGAGCGGGTCGCACAGTTTGGACTGTCACTTCATCCTGAGAAGACCCGACTGATCGCGTTCGGTCGTCATGCCAATGCGTGGTGTCGCCGCCAAGGACACCGTCGCGCGCAGACGTTTGATTTCTTGGGCTTTACGCATATCTGTGGCATCACACGCGGCAAGGGCTGGTTCCAGCTCCGGCGCGTGACGATGGCCAAGCGGATGCATGCCAAGCTCGCAGAGATCAAGCAGCAGTTGCGTCGGCGTCTTCACGGACGAATGCGTGAGATCGGCGCTTGGTTGCATAAGGTTCTGCAGGGGTTCTATAACTACCATGCGGTGCCCGGCAATCTGCGACGATTGTGGTCAATGCGATATCGGTTGTTGCACGCGTGGTGGCGCATTCTCGGCCGCCGCAGTCAGCTCCGCATGTCGTGGGACCGCTACTTTTCACGTGTTCGGACGTGGTTGCCCGAACCCCGAGTGCTCCATCCCTATCCCGACGCGCGTTTTCGCGCCACACACTCAAGGTAGGAGCCGTATGCGGGTAATCTGCAAGTACGGATCTGTGCGGGGGGCGACGGGTTAACCGTCGTCCCTACCGCGACAGTAGTCCGCAACGCAACAAGCTGTATGAGCTGCAGGTGGCCAGCCGCTCAACGGCCGCCGCACGCGGCCAGGCCGCATGTTGATGATGCCATTCACGCGGGGCGACCATTTGATGGAGAATGGCGGCGCCTGCAAAGAAGAAAGGGGTGATTCCAATGAGTACTGCAGCTCGCGAGAGATTCCTGCGCTATGCGCTGATCGTCGTCGGTCTCATATTTCTGCTAGGCGTCTATCCACTGACGATCGTCTGGCCGTCGGGCTGGGCGTGGCATCACACCGGCCAATCCATGTACCTGCAGATGATTCTGGGCATCTACGCGACGCTGGGAGTTTTTCTGCTGCTGGCATCGCGAGACCCGCTCGCGAATCGCAGCCTTATCTGGTTTACCGTCTGGTCGAGTGTCGTGCACGGCGGAATCATGGCTGCACAGGCGATCGGATATCCGGAACATCGTGGACATCTTCTGGGAGATGTTCCGGCGCTGTTCATCGTCGCGATCGCCTTGGGGTTGCTGATGCCGCGCCGACTCCCGGTTGCGTGAGCCGGTAGGCACTTATGTGCGGCCGCTATGTCAATCCAGCCACGGCCGAAGCCGAGCGGTACTTCGCAGTTCAACTGATCCATTGGAGGTTCGACCGCAGCTACAACATCGCCCCCGCTCAACAGGTGCCAGTCGTGCGCCTTACCGATGGCCAGCGCGAGGGGCTGATGATGCGCTGGGGCCTGGTGCCGTTCTTTGCCAAGGGCGTGCCGCCCAAGTATTCGACCATCAACGCCACTATCGAGAAGCTCACCGACGGCCCCACCTGGCGCGGCCCGTGGAAGCGTGGACAGCGCTGCATCCTGCCAGCTGCAGGCTTCTACGAGTGGCACATGAACGAGGACGGCAGCAAGACACCGTTCTACATCACCATGGCCGATCAACCCGTGTTCGGCTTCGCCGGATTGTGGGATCGCTCAGTCAGCGCTGAAGGCAATGCCATCGAGAGCTGCACCATCATTACCATGCCGCCCAATGCGCTCATGGCAGAGATCCACAATGTTAAGCAGCGCATGCCAGCGATATTGGCTGCCGGCGACATCGAGGCGTGGCTGACGGGATCGGCGGATGACGCGCGAGGGGCACTCAAGCAGTACCCAGCGGACTCGATGGTCGCGTGGCCGGTAAACCGGCGAGTCAATACCCCCAAGAACAATCATGAAAGCTTGATAGAGCCTGAGATCGCGGCGCCGAAACACGCCGGCGACATACCCCGGCCCACGCCACTCGACCCCGGAAGGTTCATCCTCGAATAGTACTGATCGGGCCCCCGGCGCCGACAACACACTTGCTTGATCGCCGGGGAACATGCCGCGGCGCGGCCTTGTAGGCGAGTCTCCAATCCGGACAAACCGTGATGCGAGTCACCGCAGTCCGCTTGATAGAGGACTAGATTCTGCCTGGACATTGATTCTTCCCCTAGTGATTGAGCCCCGCCAAGCGGGTGAGCCCCGCCAAGCGGGGCATTTTTCGTGTCCACCTGGGCCGCCGACATCAGCTGTAATATCTGATAGGTAGCACCACTACCTCATCAAGCAGCTAATCTTCCGCAAAGCGCTATGTGCGCTAGCAAACAGACGGGCGTCGAACCGCAGATTACCTACGCCCTATGCCGAGCGTTGTACCATTGGACGAGGCGGCCGAGTGCAATCGATTGTTCGATGCGTTGCCCATCGCAATCATGCGCGCCCGCGGCCTCCTCCAGCAGTCATCGGTCCACGATCCCACATACCGGGAAGCCGATACCGAGGTTTCGAAAATCCTCGCTCGAGTAAGTGAGTTGTTGAACCGAACTCACTCTGATGCCGATGATAAAGACCAAATGAACGCGCATCTATGATGCCAAGTGCGGGGCTGTCTTACTTTTAGGGTCCGGGACAACGCGTCGGCCTCTGCTGACAACATCGGTCCGCAGCATAATTTATAATTGGCCATGCGCTCAGGGAGGAGTCGTGCACTGGCACCAGGTACAGCTAACCGCGGCGGATATTTCGCGCGGATGGCACGCGACAATTCTCGAACAGTTTGAGACCGTGTTCGTTGCCGTGAAGTCGCCGAAGGACATGGCAATGTTCGCGACCGATTTCACTGACCTGACTGCTTATCTCTACTTCTCGCCGGCTACGGCAGTGCACGCGACTGGATTTTTGCGGCTCGTTCGAGCGATCCCGTGCAAGGCACCGAGCGAACGCGTCACCCTACTGGCCGGTGATCCGGATAGTTATAACCAGATACCCTCTCCGTGAATGCCGCCGTGCGCGGTGCAGCAAGCTAATCCCGAGAATAAGGCGCAACGTACGGTAGCGCACATACAGGAGATGTGCCGCAGGTTATATTTAGGGGATAGCGAAAGAAAAATGCAGTCAGACCCTCTACGCGACGACGAACACGAGCAAGCCCTTCTCAAGCGCGAGCTGGATGCGTTCGAGCGTCGGCAGCGCGCCCTAATTTCCATTACCGCCAATCACCAGATCTACGGGAACGGCGGAGGGCAGCCAGGCGCCGGCATCTCGCTACCCCTCGCAGCGCTCGATGAGTTCAGGGCCGCCGATGCCGAATGGCGGGCGGCACGGGACGAGTGCGAGCGCGTCGTCGATGAGATTGGTCTCGCAATCTGAACTGAGTAGCGGCAGGAGATTCGAGCGATTATCAAGTATGGCATTGGTGCCCGCGCGTCACGTGACGAAGCCGGTGGATAAAGACTCATCGCCCGCGGTGCCAGATCTCGTTCACTCTGGGTCAGACTCTGATCGAATCCGGAGCCTGCTGGTGGCGAGTGGATTAACCGCATCCGAGGCCGCCAGCGCGCCAAAGGAAGCCCCCAGCTGCCGCCGCGTCATGTCCATGCTGCTACCCCACTCGCCTCGCAGGCGTCGTTGCTATTGATCTGCCGTCGCCGGATCCCGGCGGACGCTACAACGTCGATCAGCGCAGATAGCGTCGCACGATCTGTCCGACTTCGATCAGGTCGCGTTCACGCTGATTGACGGACCCGGCTTGCGGCCCCAGGTGCTCGCGCAGGTGCTCCTCGAGCACATCCGACATCAGGCCATTGGCCGCGCCGCGAACCGCGGCAATCTGCTGCAACACGGCAGTGCATTCCTGATCCTGGCTGAGGGCGCGTTCGAGCGCCTCGGTCTGGCCGCGCATACGCCGCACCCGTGCCAGCAGGCGAGCCTTGTTTCTGAGAATGTGAGCCATGGATACTCTCCCGGGGCGCCTAAAATACCATACTCTGGTACAGTATACACATGCGCCACAACCACGAATTCAATGACGTCAACCCGCTGGCCGAGCAGCGCACGCGGCTGGTCGTGTTGCTGACCGTCATGATGATGGTGCTGGAGATCGGGGCCGGGTGGCTTTACAAGTCGATGGCGCTGCTCGCCGATGGCTGGCACATGAGCTCCCATGCCATCGCGCTGGGGCTCTCGGCTGCGGCGTACACGTTGGCGCGGCGTCTGCAGCGCGATGAGCGCTTTGCCTTCGGCACCTGGAAGATCGAGATCCTGGGTGGTTATACCAGCGCCATCTTCCTGGTGGGTGTCGTGGTCTACATGGGCTATGAGTCCGTCAGCCGCCTCATGAACCCCGCGCCGATCGCCTTCAATGAGGCCATCGGCATTGCCTGCCTGGGCTTGCTGGTGAATCTGGCGTCCGCATGGCTGCTGGCAGGGGCGGGTGGGGCGGGCCATGGCCATTCGCACGGACACGCTCATTCTCATGCTCACGATCATGGGCACGAGCACAACCACTCGCACCACGCGCATGCAGCTGCACCCACACGCGCGAAAACCGATCACGCCCATCATCACGATCTGAACCTGCGCTCGGCCTACGTGCATGTCGCGGCCGATGCCGTCACTTCACTGCTGGCGATTGGCGCGCTGGCTGGCGGCAAATTCCTGGGGGCTGTGTGGCTGGACCCGGTCATGGGCATCATTGGCAGCGTCATCGTGGCGGCATGGGCCTTTACCCTGTTGCGCGATACGGGTCGCATACTGCTCGATGCGGAGATGGACTCTCCCGTGGTGGCCGAGATCCGCGATGCGCTCTGCCGCTGCAGCGTGCCGGCGACCATCGAGGATCTGCACGTGTGGCGTGTGGGCCGCGGCAAGTTTGCCTGTGTACTGAGCGTGGAGGCGGAGGGTGCAGTCTCGCCCGATGAGATCCGGCTACTGCTGGCGCAGCACGAGGAACTCACCCACGTTACCGTCGAAGTGAATCAGCGCGGGTGAGCAGCCTGAGTCAGTATTCCAGGTGAAAGCGCACGCCCCAGACATGCACCGGACCGCGATCGCGGTTGTAGCCCGGGTTTTGGATGTACTGGAAATCGGGGCTTAATTGCCAGTGAATCGGGCCGGGGCGCTGCGGCCAGGTGTATTCGATTCGGTAGTAGGCCTCGAGGATCTGCTCGTGCCCATAGTTGAGCCGTCCATCGCCGAGCAGAAATCCATTGCCGCCTTCGGCGAGGTATTGCTCGTGCGGCGCATCCAGGCTCTCGCTGGCGACGGCCAGCCCAAAGCGATCATCCGGCCGGCGCCAGTGAACGCCTGAGAGCTGACCGCCGAAACTCACGAGTTCGTCGACTTCGGTGAAGGCAAAGCTTTCCTCGTTGCCGTCATTCCATCCCCAGCGCAGGAAGGCGCCAGTCTCGCCTTGATCCGCGATAGGTTGCTCGAGGTTGAGCCCATAGCCGTGCTTCTGGCGCCCGGGCTTGTCGTCCGCGACGATGTTCGGGATCGTGTGATCGGCCGCGGCGGTCTCGAGCGCCTGGCGATACAGACCCATGCTTGCCGTATTAAAGAATCCGAGCAGCCGTACGATTGTGCCCGTCGGCAGATCCGACAGCGTGAGCTGCAAGTTCTGGCCGTTGGCGCGTGTCAGTGAACTCACCAGCTGCTGACCATTGGCATAGACGGGCATCTTGTAGATGCCGTACTTGAGCGACCACGCGGAACTCACGAACCCGACGACGATGCCATCGGTGTAGCCGCGCGTGTTGGCGGCATAGTCCCAGGCTGTGTTAGCCCAGAGTGACCAGTTCAGAAATTCCCCGCGCGGATCCCCGGCATAGCGGTTGTTGTCGAAATCGTCATTGACGGCCATGCGGCCGACTTTCATCTCCAGGCGGGTCGAGGCTTCGCCACCGGCGATCTGGTCCTTGGCGCGATCTACGGCAGTGACGGCGTCGCCGAGGGGCAGCATGAAACGCAGGAAGTCGCGCGCGAAATAGAACTCCTTCTTGAGCCCGGCGGCCCCTTCTCGCACCACATCGCCGTTAGTCAGTCCGGCGAGACCGGTGGCGTTGCTGACGCCGGCGCCGACGAAGCGCTCGACATCGACATACGCCTGCAGCCAGTTGAGTGGCGCCCAGCCCATATAGAGACCTACCGTATTGGTGGGCTGAGTATCTCCCTTGGGATCGAGGCTCAGGTGCTCGGCATACGGAGAGGTGAGGGCGCTCTGGTCCTGCAGAATGAAGGTGTACTGGGCGCCCACAACCTGAGGCAGGCGGGAGCTGGGCCCCAGCGAGGTCGGTGCGTCGGAGGTCCCGGACGCATCTGTCACTGATTGGGCCGGGACGGGCGGTGCCACCGCGGCTGAGACAGAAAGCACAGGGTAGAGCCAGCCACGAAGGCGGAAGCGGACATGTACGGAGTTGAAGGCCGATCGCTGCAGCATGAATCACAATCACCGTACGGCAGGCATACGAAGGGCGTCTATGGAGGACATATACTATACCCCACTAGTGTATCAGTGCCCAAGTGTATGTTTTCCAGATCTCCACGCGTGGGATCAGAGAAGTTCGACTAATCCTCTTTCGCTTCTCGCACCACTACTTCCCGACCTATGCGATACGATTTTTTCAATGCCGAAGGGGAAAGCTTCGCGCGCGGTAGGGTCCCGACCAGACGACACGTGGCCCCAAATGTGCGCACAACTTCGATCGCGTCATCTCTCGGTGATGACTTAGGAGTCCTCTATCCAGCAAGTCCGTTCAGAGGGGGTTCCGCCCAATTTACCCCGGTTAACTGAGGCGCGATCGCGCTGCAGCATTCCGACGCGGTTGCTCGCACGCGCTTCCCCGATAGACGCTACAAATCAAGCCGGTTGCCCAGCCGGAGCTGCGCCAAAAGCTTTCAGAGCGCCTTGAGGGCGGTTGAGGTGCTGGCGCACGCACGACTGGGGGGGCGCTAGCCCGCTGCTGGCCGCGTTGACAGAGCTTGCTCTGGCAGATATTGTCAAACAATATTAAATAGATACGCGACTCAAGTCGCTTGACGAGCAGGTAGGGCTGTGACGGCAACTGATCACGAAGCTTCCGAGCGCGGTGCGTTTCTGGACGCAATTGAGGAGCTGTTGCGACCTCTCATGCCCGTAGTTCTCAGTTACGGCGTCACTCCTAATGATGTGGGTCAGGTTCTCAAGACTCTATATTTAGAGACGCTTTCTTCACGTTTACGAGAACAAGGCCGACCCCCAAGCGCCGCACGCCTCGCGCTAATGGCCGGGTTGCCTCGTGGCGAAGTTGACGCGTTGTTGGCGAGACAGGCGCAACGCCATCAACAAAGAAATCGTAGTACGCGCAAGTTGGATCAATTGTCTGGCTTGCTCGCGATGTGGCATGACGATTCCCGATTTGGAACGCCATACGGCGCACCGCTGGATCTGTCTCTGCAGCCGGAGCGAAATTTCAAAACGTTTAAAGAGCTTGTTGATGCGAGCGTGCCAGGTAGCGATTCGAGTCTGGTCCTAGATGAGCTTCTCGCATCGGGTTGTGTTGAGGTTCACGCAAATAAGTTCGTCCGCTGCATCAGCCGAACTTACGTCCCATCTGGCGTCGACGTTTCGCGCATCGCTCGACTTGGCCGATATGTGGGTGCGCTTAACTCCAATTTTGCGCACAACTTGTTGCGTAAGCCGGATCAGCCCGCATATTTCGAGCGCGTGTTGACAACAGTCGAGCCTGTTGCTCCCTCCTTTCGCGAACGCGTCTTGAGTCATTTGCATACAACGGCATTGCCATTTCTTGAGCAAATGGATCGTTGGTTGGAGGCTGAGGAAGCAGACGCGAGTGATCCCGCAGGAATGCGATGTGGAGTATGTATGTTCTTTTTTGAAGAGAGACCAGCATCCAACAATGAAAACGCGGTGACGATAGCGAACGCGAGTTGAGTTCAAGGCTCGAATTGAGCCTTACGTAGTAAATCAAAAATATCTAAGTGCGAAAGAATTGATGGGAGTGTGGAAGATGTCGAAGTTCAATTCTCTAGGCGTCGCGATCGCCGCGATTGTCGTGAACGCGTCCGCAGCACACGGTTTCGAGGGGAGAGAACTACTTCTCTCGGCTCCCATTCAGCATGTTGGGGCCGGTATCGTCACGGTGCTCGGCAAGGACTTTGAGACTTCGACCGAAGGATTAGCCATTGGAGAAGTTGTAAATATCTACGGTGTGCTCTCGGCTGATGGCTCGATGACTGACACATACGTCGAGGGAACAACTGCCCTCGGTGGCAGTGGGGATCCGGTTTTTCTTAAGGGGATGGTATCGGACACGAATCCTGCGTTGGGGCGCATTCAAGTCGACGGGGCGACCGTCGACTATACCAATCAGCTAGCGAATTCAGAATTTGCTCTCCCCGCTCAAGGCGATGTAATTGCTATCGCAGGTTCGCAGCCCCTTGTAAAGGGCGTTGTACTTGCAACTGCGTTTGGTGACAACGCTTATACGGCCGTTATGACTGGCGGTGGATTTAAAGTTGCAGCAATGACGGGCGGGGGCCTCGGTAAAGCCGCCATGACCGGCGGAGGCATCAAATCTGCTGCCATGACAGGTGGCGGCGTGGGCACGACAGCTATGACCGGGGGCGGCGTTGGAACCACCGCCATGACAGGTGGCGGCGTGGGCACGACAGCTATGACCGGGGGTGGCGTTGGAACCACCGCCATGACAGGTGGCGGCGTGGGCACGACAGCTATGACCGGGGGTGGCGTTGGAACCACCGCTATGACAGGTGGCGGCGTGGGCACGACAGCTATGACCGGGGGTGGCGTTGGAACCGCGGC
>Ga0302311_10007982_pt1 | contig 10696 bp, 2 predicted proteins | sample III_Palsa_N1_3_FD_200449 | JGI IMG/M metagenome (GOLD analysis project Ga0302311, IMG submission 200449) | Peat permafrost microbial communities from Stordalen Mire near Abisko, Sweden - III_Palsa_N1_3 | ecosystem: Environmental > Terrestrial > Soil > Palsa > Peat permafrost | place: Sweden...
GGCCGCGCTGTTTGCCCATGTGTATCTGAACGAGGCATTGCCCAAGGAACTCGAAGGGCAGGACCTGGTCGTGGTCGGCACGGTCGATAGCCTGCCTTATCGATTCGATCAGGGCCAGCGCTTCAATTTCGCCATCGAACAAGCGCAATGGAATGGCACGGCGGTAACGCAGGTGCCACGCCGCGTCGCCCTGTCGTGGTATGCGCACCAGGGTGAAGATGAAACCGCACCCACCGTGGTGCAGCCGGGCGAGCGCTGGCGCTTGCGGCTGCGTCTGCAGCGTCCGCACGGCAACGCCAACCTCGGCGGCTTCGATTACGAAGCCTGGCTTCTGGAGCAGCGCGTGCGTGCCACCGGCTCCGTCCGTACTGATCGCACCGACCCGCAAGCGCAGAATGCGCGCCTCGATGAGTTTGTGTGGAGCGGGCACAATCTCGTGCAGCGCCTGCGCGCAACAATGCGTGAGCGCATCATGGCCGCCTTGCCGGAGGAACGCTATGCCGCCATGGTGGTGGCGCTGGTGATCGGCGACGAGCGCGGCGTCGGGCAATCGGACTGGAACGTGGTCAACCGCAGCGGCATTTCCCATCTTGTGGCCGTGTCGGGCTTGCACATCACGCTGATCGCCGGCATGTTTGCGCGGCTGGTGTACTGGGTGTGGTGCCGCTCGTTTTTCACGCGCGCGCAACTGCCCCTGCTGCTGCCGGCGCGCAAGGCGGCGGCGCTGGCCGGCGTGGGGCTCGGCTTCGTCTACGTTCTGCTGGCCGGCTTCGGCATTCCGGCGCAGCGCACGCTCTATATGCTGGCCGTCGTGGCCTGGGCGGTGTGGAGCGGGCGCATCGCCTCGGTTTCGCACATCGCGGCGCTGGCGCTGGCTGTGGTGCTGCTGGTCGATCCGTGGGCCGTCTTGTGGCCGGGGTTCTGGCTGTCGTTCGGCTGCGTGGCATTGATCCTCTATGTGACGACAGGGTGCGGCCGCGCCGTCGATCATGATCCGGGCAATCGGCGCCGGCGTTTCCTGGCCTGGTGCAAGACCGAGGGGCGCACGCAGTTGTCCCTGTGCGTGGGCTTGGTGCCGCTGACGGTCTTGTTGTTCGGCGACATCTCCATCGTCAGTCCGATCGCCAATGCGATTGCCATTCCCGTGCTCAGTTTCATCGTGACGCCGATGGCCCTGATCGGCAGTGTGCTACCGGCGCCGCTCTCGGCGCCGGTACTGCAATTGGCGCACGGTTTGATCGAATTGCTGATGCAGTTGTTGGGCTGGCTCTCCAGCCTGCCGGCCGCCGTCTGGGCCGCGCCGGTGACGCCCTTCTGGATTTTTGCTTGCGCCATGCTGGGCACGCTGTGGCTGTTGGCGCCACGCGGCTTGCCGTGGCGCTCGCTGGGCCTGGTGGGCTGGCTGCCGCTGCTATTGAGCGGCGCAACCCGTCCACCCGACGGCCGCATCTGGATCACGGCGTTCGACGTGGGGCAGGGCATGGCGGTGCTGATCGAAACCCCCAATCATCGCCTGCTGTACGACACCGGACCGGCCTATTCGCCCGAATCCGACGGCGGCAACCGCGTGATCCTGCCTTACCTGCACGCGCGCGGCATCTACCGGCTCGATGGCCTCGTCCTTTCGCACAACGACAGCGACCATTCCGGCGGCGCGCTTTCGATCATCCACGAGCTGCCGATAGGCTGGAGCGCCACCTCGCTGGCCTACGACAGCCCCATCGTGCAGGCCGCGCCGCAGCACCGCCGCTGCGTGGCGGGGCAGCATTGGGAATGGGATGGCGTGCGTTTCGACATGCTGCAGCCGGCCGCGTCGAGCTACGAAAGCACGAAGTACAAGCCGAATGCGCGCAGCTGCACGGTGAAGGTGACTGCCGGCGACCAATCGATGCTGCTGGCCGGCGACATCGAAGCGACGCAAGAGGACGAACTGGTCAACGGCATGCCCGACAAGCTCAAGGCAACGGTGCTATTGGCGCCGCACCACGGCAGCGGCACCTCATCCACGCTGCCTTTCCTCAAGGCGGTGCAGCCGCAGGTGGCGATTTTTCAAGTCGGCTATCGCAACCGCTTCCATCATCCCAAGCCCGAAGTGTTCGAACGTTACGGCGCGCTCGGCGTTTTGCGCCTGCGCAGCGATGAAGCCGGCGCAATTAAACTGGAGCTGGGCGGCGGCACGGCGATCGAAGAATATCGCCGTGCCGAACCGCGCTACTGGTACGGACGATAGTGTGGCTTCAATCAATCCGAAGCGGCGCAATGCCGTTTCGGATATCTCTCCGAGCTTAGCCCAGCAAATGCAATACGCCGTTGGCGCCTGTAGTGTGCGCGAAGGTATAGCCGGTCCCCGTCAATTCGACCAGGGTATCGGTCCCCGTCATCGTGCCCTGGTCGCTTGACTGGCCCGCCGTCGAATCGAGCAGGTAGGTATTGCCCTGGAACTGGAACCACGTGACGGTATGTGCCGTGCCGGTCACGTTGCTACCGGTTTTGCCGTCGGCCGCCGCCACCCAATCCGAGAGCAGGCTGGTGTCGCCGCCAGAGGCCGTGACGGCGCCGGCCGTGACCTGGGTAAAGCCCTGCAGCGTATTTTGATCACCGATGAAGGTGATGGTATCGGAACCGCTGTTGTTCAAGCCCGTAATCGTGGCGATATTGTTGATGTAAGAAGCCGAGATGCCCACCGTGATGGAATCGCCGCCGGTGTGGCTTGCTATCTGCACGGTGGAGGTCGAGTAACTGCCCAGGGTGAGCGAATCCACACCGCTGCCCAGCATGACACTGCCGCTGGCGTCGCTGGGAAGTTGAATCGAGCTGTTTGCATCGCCCACGGTGATGTTGTACACCGGCGCAAAATAAACCTGGATCGATTCCGTGCCGCCGGCCGCGCCGGTGGCGGAGATCGTGGTGGCGCCATGCGTTTCGTCGAGCACTGTGTTGTTGCCGGTGCCCAGCGTAATGTCGTGCGTCGATCCGGCCAGACCGGCGCCCAGCGTCACGTTGTCATTGCCGTTGCCGAGCGTGACGCTGTCGGTCGCGCCGCTTGCCGTTGCGCCGCTTGAGTGGAAAGTGACATTGGCGTCGTCGGTCGCGCCCGAAACGGTGATGCCGCTCGTGACCGCCACATTGCTGAAGTTGACCGACACGTAGCCGCTCAAAGTCAGGCTGGCCAGATTGTTTTCGCTTGCCGAGCCGATGGTTACGGCGTCGGCGGCGTCGGTGTAGGTGTTGGTGAAGCTGGCGCTGACCAGATCCGTGTCATTGAAATTGGTGATGGTGAGCGTGCCGGGCGCATAACCGCTCGTGGTGGCCGTGTGCGCGATCGTCAAATCGGACGAGGTGTCGTTGAAATTGGTGATGGCGCTGACCGACTTGCCTTCCTGTTCGTAGAACGTCAGGTTGGTCAGGGAGTTATCGGTGAAGTTGGTGATCGTCATGGTGGAGTATTGATCGGTCACCGTGAACGTGGTGGCATCCACGTCCAGCGTGCCGACAACAAGCGGTGCCCAACTGCTGCCGTTGATCTGCAGCGACGTCAGGTTGAAGTCGTTCAACGTGACAAGATCGATGCTCTGCAGATAGTTTTCATAGCCGATTGTCAGGTTGCTGACGCTGACGTAAGAGTTGCCATCCGGCGTGATTTCGCTGATGGTCGACGTGCCCGAACCGTAGTTTTGCAGGTTGACCGTTGCCGAGTCGCCCGACGATGCCTGCACCGTGATGTTGTGAGCGAAGCTTCCCTCCACGTCGAGCACGGGGCTACTGGGCGTATTGATAAATGAAATGTCGCTGCTGCCGGTATCGTTGTCGACGTCGAAGGTCGTGAATTCCGGCAACTGCGACACGTCCAGCGTGCCGTAGGTCGAGTTGGCCAGGCCCAGGATGGAGAAATGCGTCACGTTCGACAGCGCGGTCATGTCGGCCGGGGTGACATTGCCGAACGTGTTGAGCGAGAACTCGTTATTGCTGCCGCTGCCGCCATCCATCGAGGCCGTCGGTGCGGAGAAAACCGTCACGTAGCTCTGGCCGCTACCGCCGACGTAGGATTGCCCCGGCGCCAGCTCGATGTACACATAGGCCGTGCTGGCGCTGGCATTGATCGAGGCCGTCGCGTTTGCGTTGCCGAGGACGCCGAAGAAGTCCGCGCCGCCGCTGATGTTGAAGTGTGCAAGGCTGGCATCGAAGAAATTCGCCGTAAAGCCCACAGTCGTGCCGACGTTTCCTGTTGCGGCGATGCCGTCCCAGTTGATGGTCGTGGCGTCGGCGAAGTTGAATCCGGTATTGCTCAGGTTGAGCGGCGTTGCCGTGATGTCGACCGTGGTTGCGGTGGCGTCGAAAGCGCCGCCTACGTTGACATTTGTCATCGTGATGTTCAGCGTGCGCGTACCGGCGGCGGCCTGAACGTCGACATAGTCCGACGTACCGTTCATGGTCAGGCTGGTCAAGGCATCGCTGTAGACGTTGATGTTGGTGCCGCCGACCGTGGTTCCCCCGTCGCCTTCCAGCGTGACGCTGGTGATGGTGTTGGCGGTGGAGGTTCCATGATTCGCATCGCTGATCGCCACCGTGCTGCCGCCGTTGACGGTCACGCTGGTCGTGGCATTGCCGCCGGTCACCGTCACCGCATGATTGCTGTCGGTGGAAATGCTGACCGTGGAACCGCCCGTGGTCGCAATGGCGCCCGACGAGCCGGTATCGGTCAGGCTCAACGCTGTGCCGGTGCCCACCGTGATGCTGGCCGCGCCGCTCGAACTCGTGACGTTGAGGTGGCCCAAGCCGGTCCAGCCGCTGAAGTCCTGCGTGCCGATGCCTTCGCTCGAACTGATGTTCAGGGTCGTGATGCCCGTGATGGTCGCCGTGGGAAGCGCCATCGTGGAATTGAGTCCGTAGTCTGTAATGTTCAGCGTGCTCGACAAGCCGCCGCCGGTGATGCTGTCGCCGGTGGTGAGCGTGGCAGCCGGGCCGCTGTTGGCGAGGCCCGCGCTATTGTCCAGGATGCCGTTGAAGACGTTGTTGACGCCGCTCGTGCCGACGAGTGTGTCTTGCCCGGTCGTCAGGGTGAAGGTATCGCCCGGTGCCGGCGTGGGTGTCGGGGTCGGCGTGGGCGTCGGAGTAGGCGTCGGTGTTGGCGTTGGCGTCGGAGTTGGCGTCGGTGTTGGCGTTGGCGTCGGCGTCGGCGTGGGTGTCGGGGTAGGAGTAGGCGTTGGAGTCGGTGTGGGCGCAGGCGTCGAGCCAAGTGCAGCCACAGCCTGCTCCACCGCCGTCACATACGACGCCAGCACCGTGCTATTGGTCACGTCGGCCAGCAATGCGCGTGCGATGTCGGCCGCCGCGGCACCCTTGTATTCCAGCGCACCCACCGGGTCGGACACGTTGGCGGTGAATTCGCTGGCGATGGCAACCTTGTTGGCCACGGTGGTGGCGTCGAGCAGGCCCTGGGGCGTGGTATTGGTTTGCGTGCCGGAGGCAATGGCCAGCGCGGCGTCGCCCAGGCTCAGCGTGCCGTCGGCGATGGCGTTGGACCAGAAGGCCAGGCCCGGGGCCGCCGGCGCGCGGTTGAGCACGTGCTCGAATACCGATGTGACGAAATTCTCGATGCTCGTCAAACTGCTGCTGTCGACGGTGCCATACAAGGCAGCCGATTCGGCGCTGGTGCCGAAGGCGTCGATCAGGCTCTTGATGGCGGGATTGGTGCCGTAGGCGCTGGCCAGGCCGTTGATGTCGAGGGGCGCATTGAGCGCCGCCAATGCCGCTTCGAAGTTGCTCAAGCCCGTAGAGTCGGCGGGACGGCCGAAATAGGAAATGTACAGTTCCTGGACAACGGTGCTATAGCTGGAAGAAGACATGAATACGGTCCTTAATTGATGAAGGATAAAAGGGTAGTGGGTCGCAACATCTCAAAAGCAATCGGGCGCAAACAAACCTGCCGCCGGACAAAGCCGGGCGGCTGCGAGTGGAGGATTGATTTCGAAACGAAAAAATCGTGTCAGGCTGCCGCCTGGTGCAATCCAGGCATTGCCCGCTTCTTTATGATGCGCCCGGCCAATTGCTCAACAAGCGCGGGTCGATTTTGCTTTGAGAAATACCGCGAGTCAACTATTTTTGAGAATTCTTTTTGGGGATGCGATCTGGGGCGCAGAAAAAACCGCCGGCTCGCCCTCAATTCTTTAGCGGGCATTCTTACATTGTTAAATCGGCCTGAACCTGCAGGAAAGGTTCAGGCCGCTTCTCGACCTGATTATCGACCTGATTATCGATCTGCTACGCAAGCCGCTTCGGCCGGACGTCTAACCGAGCAAATGCAGCACGCCACCAGAGAACGTCGAGTGTGCGAAGGTGTAGCCGGTTCCCGTCAATTCCACCGTACCGTCGGTGACGAAGAACCTGCCGTTGTCGTTTGAGGTAGATGTTTCGACAAGATAGGTATTGCCGCCGAACTGGAACCATTCGAGCCCATGCGCCGTCTGCGGCACGACCCCGTCTTTGCCCAAGGCTGCCGCAAACCAGTCAGCCAACGTGGTGGCATTGCCGCCGCTGGCCGTGACATTGGCTGCCGTGATCTGGACGACGCTGGCGGCACTGCCGGCGCTGTCGCTGAAGGTGATGGTGTCGGTGCCGGCATTGTTGAGGCCCGAAACCGCAAGGATGCTGCCATAGTTGGTCAGGCCGCCGACCGCGCCGACCGACACGGTGTCCGTGCCCGAGTGTGCGCCGAACGAGACGCTGCCGCTTGCGCTGTCGCTGGTGGCGACGACGTTGCTGCCGCCGCCCAGCGTGATGGCCAGGATGTCGTGCTCGCCGGTGGCGGCAATCTGGTTGTTGGCGTCGCCCGCGGTGACGCTCAGCACGACATCGTTGCCGCTTGAAGTCACGGTGTCGGTATTGACGTTTTGCGCGGCGAAATTGACGGTGACGTTGCCGTCGCTGCTGGTGGCGACGGAATCGATGCCGGTGCCGAGCGTGACGTTTTGATTCGAGCCGATCTGGCCCTGGCCCAGCGCGACCTGATCGTTGCCGTTGCCAAGCGCAATGGTGTCGCTGGTGTTGACGGACGTGGCGCCGGAAGCACTGAACGTCACTGCGGCGCTGTCGCTTGCGCCGGCAAGATTGAAGCCCGAGGTGTAGGTGACGCCGCTGACGCTGATGCCGATGTGGCCGTTCAATGTCAGGCTTTGCAGATCGGGCAATTGCGAGGCGCCGATCGTGATCGTGTTGACGGTCGCCGTGGAGGTCGAGGTTTCGCCGATGACGGCGCTGGTGAGCTGATTGTCGACGATGCTGCCGATCGAAATCGCGCCGGCGCCGTTGCCAACCAGCGTGAAGCTCGCCGCGGAAGTCGAGATCGAACCCAGGGTCATGCTGTACGTATTGAGCGTCAGCGTGGCGAGCGCGTTGTCGCTCAATCCGGCGAAGGCCGAAGCGCCGCTGGCAATGCTGTCGCTGATCGTCAGCGCAGAAACGGAATCGACCAATGTGGATTCGATGGAAAGCGGCGCATTGCCGCTGACGTTGAAGGTGGCGAGGCTGTTGTCGGCCAGCGCGCCCAGCGCATTGACCTGGCCCGAGGTGGAATTGCTGGACAAGTCGACCGTGACGGCGCCTGCGCTGGCATAGCCGGTAATGGTCAGCCCGCCCACCGTGATGCCTGCCGTTGCAGTCGTCCCCAGCGTGACGTCTTGTACCGCGCCGCTGTTTTCGGCGCTGGAAAACGCCAGCGAAATCGTATGGGAATCGGAAGCAATCAGGCTGATCGGCACATCGGGGTGCATATCGGTGAAGGCGATGTTGCCGCCGCTGCCGTCGACCACCAGATTGTTGTAGGGGCCGGCGTATTTCATGTCCAGCGTGCCCGAGGTCGCGCCCGACATTTCCCAGGTCTGGAAGTTGGCAAAGCTTGCGAGATTGGTCGTCGTGGTAAACGTGACGCCGGAAAAGTCGATGCTGTTGGCGCCCGAACCGCCTCCGGTTATGGTGCTCGAGAGCGAATTGATCGTCACGTCGTCGGCGCCGCTGCCGCCGATGAAGCTTTGCGTACCGTTCAGGATCACGTTGACCGTGCCTGACGCGCCGCTGGCGTCGACGCTGGCATGGCTGCTGATCTCGCCCAGGTTGGCGCTGAAGTCGCCGCTGCCCTTGATGGTGACCGCGATGGCGCCCGGCGCGGTCAGGCTGGCCACGACGAGATTGGCGCTGTCGTCAAAGCTGAGCGCGCCGGCTTCGGGAACCGCCAGGGTGATGGCGGACGAATCGTCGTTGAGCGCCGCGACGTTCAAGCCCAGTGTGGTGGGCGCGCTGACCGTGATGGCGCTGTCGCCGTCGAGCGTCAGCGTCAGCGGCGCGGTCAGGGCCACCGAGGCGGCGACGGTGACGTTCTGGCCGTTGTCGTTGGCTACCGTCAGCGCGGTCAGGGCATTGCTCTCGACCTTGGCCGTGCCGGTGGGGTTGGCGATCGATGCGCTGGTGATGACGTTGGTGTTGCCGGTGTTGTAGTTGACGTCGGCGATCACGATATTGCTGCCACCATCGACGCTCACTGTCTTGGTCGCGCTGCCGCCATTGACCGTGACGGCGTGATTGACGTCGCTGTAGACCGCGACCGACGCGCCGCCGTTGGTCGTGACCGAACCCGTGGCGCCGGTGTCGCGCACCGTCAGCGCCGTGCCGGATGCCACCGTCACGTCGTCGGTGCCATGCGACAGGCCGATGTTCAGGGTTTGCAAACCGTTCCAGTTGCTGAAATCTGCCGTACCGATGGATTCGGCCGATTGCAGATTCAAGGTCGTGATGCCGCTGATGGTCGATTGCGGAATCGTCAGCGTCGCACCAAGACCGAAGTCGACGATGTTGAGGATGTTGTCGCCGCCGGTGGGGGTGATCGCATCACCCTGGTTCAGGGTTGCGGCCGGCAATCCGGCGGCGAGGCCGGCGGCGTTGTCGAGCACGGCATTGAAGGTATTGCTGCCCAAGGCGCCGCTCAAGGTGTCGGTGCCGGTGGTCAGGGTGTAGGTATTGTTGGTCGTCTCGGCGCCCAGCGTGGCGACCGCCTGCGCGACGTCGCCCGGGTAGGCGCTGGCCGGCGTGTTGCTGGTGACGCCGGCCAGGAGCGAGCGCGCCACCAGCGCCGCCGTCGGCCCGCTGTAGTCGGCAATGCCGCTGGTGCTGGAAACCGCCGTGGTGAATTGGCTGGCCACGGCAAGCTTGCTGGCAATCGTCGTGGCGTCGATCACGCCTTGCGTGGTCGAGTTGGTTTGCGCGGCGGCGGCAATCGAGAGCGCGGCGCTGCCCAGGCTGACGCTGCCCGAGGTGATGGCGTCGACCCAAAAACTCAGGCCCGCGGCAGCCGGCGCCCGGTTCAGCAGGTTTTCGAATACGGCCGTGACGAAGGAAGTGGCGCCGCTGGTGCTGGTGTCGATCTGGCCGTAAAGCAGCACCGATTCCGGGCTGGTGCCGAAGCTGTCGATCAGCGTGTGCACAGCGGTGTTCGTCGAATAGGCTGCGGTCAGGCCGATCACGTTGGTCGGCGCGCCGGCGGCGACCATGGCCGCTTCGAAATTCTGCAAGCCCTGGGCGTCGGCGGGACGGCCAAAGTAGGTCACATACAGTTCCTGCACAACGGTCTGGTAGCTGCTGGAAGAAGACATGAGAACGGCCTCGATGAATGAAAAAATTAGGGATGAATTGTAAGCAATGTGCTGAAACCGGGTTGCGTCGCTTGCGTCGATCAAGCAGGCGGGTTGGCCACCTTGTCCAGAAAATGCGCCATGCCATGCGTTGCGCCCCATTGTAGCGCGCCTTGTCGAGCCGCTTCGGCGTGGCGGGGATAATGCCTCCCCAGTTCCTGCACGGCTTGCACGATGCCGGCCGCCGAGTGCTCCAGGTAGCAGCGTACTGAGCCCAATGTACTGAAGCGCGCCGCCGCCAGCGTGCCGGCCGGCAGCACCAGGGGAATGCCGCACGCCACGGCATTGCAGGCGATACCGGACATGCGGTGCACGTACTGGTCGCGCTGCATGGGACAGACGACGACATCGCATTGCGCCATCTCGGTGCTCAGGTCGGGAACGAAATTGTCGAGGATACGCAGATTCGGATTGCCGTTGACGTTGATGAAGCGGCCGTTCGTGTCGTGCAACACCACACGATACCCGAGCGCAAGCAACTGTTCCGCCAGCGGCGCCACGACATCGAAGCCGCGCTCTTCGCGCTGCGAGCCGAAAAATCCGATCGTGGTCAGTTGGTCCGCGTAGTGCGTCTTGCCGGGACCGTCGAGTGCGATGGGAAAAACTTCCACCGGCATGCCGTCGAGGTAGCCGGCGAGAAAATCCGCAATGACCGGATCGATCGCGCCAATCCGCAAATTGATGCCGCGCCGGCGCGCCTGCTCACTGGCCGTGCGCCAGACCCGCGCCGCGATCGGACCCTGTTGAAACGGCTCCCCATGCGCGTAGCCCACGATGCCGCCAGCCAAATCGGAGAGCGAAACGCCATAGAATTCCAGCGGCTTGATCGCAGGGAACAGATTGAACTCGGCCGGGGCCACATGCGACAGCTCCGTAGCCATGGTGCGCGCGTGCTGCAGCAGGTCGGCCAGCAAATCGGCGCCCAGATTGAGCTTCCCGTAGGCGAAATGCGAAAACAGCGGCGTAAAGCCGCAACCGGCGGCGGCAAACGCTTCGGCCACGTTCGCTTCGGTGCA
>Ga0302311_10007983_pt1 | contig 10695 bp, 9 predicted proteins | sample III_Palsa_N1_3_FD_200449 | JGI IMG/M metagenome (GOLD analysis project Ga0302311, IMG submission 200449) | Peat permafrost microbial communities from Stordalen Mire near Abisko, Sweden - III_Palsa_N1_3 | ecosystem: Environmental > Terrestrial > Soil > Palsa > Peat permafrost | place: Sweden...
GAGCCACAGCCAGCCGAGCACACCCAGCACCGAGGGCGCGGCCAGGACGATGGCGTCGTCGGGGTGGCGCTTCAGCAGCCGCGGGAAGGGCGCGACCTCCTGTACGTAGTCGAGCCAGAACGGCTTCACGCGCGGATCGACATCGGCGAACGGGCCGCGGATGCAGTTGCGGTCGAGCCCCAGATAGACCAGGGCGGCGATCCCGCCGGCGACGCCGAAGGCGAGGAAGCGCACCAGGGGGTGGCGGCCGCGGGTCAGCCGCGCCACCAGCACCATGCCGGCGGCGGCGACCACGATGGCGGCGACCAGGTTGAAGGCGATGGCGTCGCAGGCGACCACACTCCAGCGCCAGGGCGGCGTCTGGATCAGGAAGGCCGCCACGGTCGAGGCCGCCAGGGCCGCGGCGTAGGTCCGGAGGCGCCGTTCCTCGTCGGAGGCGAACACGAACCTCAGCGCCAGCGCGGCGCCGATCAGCGCCTGGAACACCAGCGCCTCGAGACCGATGGCGAGGCCGAGGCCGGTGGCCGCGCCCGCCAGCGCCGGGCCCCACAGCCTGGGCCCCGTCTGCACGGCGCCGGCGAAGGCCAGCAGGAAGAAGGTCATCTGGGCGTTGTGGTGATCGATCCGCCCGGGATGGAACTGGTTGTAGAGCGGCTGGTGCAGCACCAGCACCACCGCGGCGACCAGCACCGTCCAGTTGCGCGAGGCGGTCTCCTCGCCGAGCTTGCGCGCCACCAGCAGGGTCGCGGCCACCGCCGGGAAGATCCACAGCAGCGGCCACAGGAACCGCGTCACGGTCTCCGCGTCGTTCCACGAAACGAACCAGGCCAGCACCCGCTGCATCAGGGCGATGCCGCCGTCGAGCAGCCGCGACCAGTGCAGGTAGACCCCCACCGGCGGCTGCAGGATCATCTCCTTCTGGTCCCACCAGCCACGGCCGTGCAGCAGCTGGCGCGCCAGCACCAGCCGCATGGCGTCGTCGGTGTCGCCATAGCCGAGGTTCATTCCCGGTCCGTCGCGGATGCCGAGATAGACGGAGACGATCACCGTCACCGCCAGTGCTGTCAGCAGCAACGGCCGGCGGCTGGCCAGGTCCGGAAGGTCGGGAATGCGGGGTAGGCGCATCGGGCGCGTCGGCTCCTTGGAGCCTCTGTCCCACGCCGGCTCGATTCCGGCCAGCCCGCGAAACGCGCTATCCCTTGGACACGAATTCGGGTTTACGGGGTTTGAAGCTTTAACGAGGAGGCTCTCGCTGCGCACTCCGCGCGCCGAAAGAGGCCGGATGTCCGATCTGAGTTCCGCGCTCCAGCGAGGCGCCGCGCGCCTGAGCGCGCCTTTGCCGACCGGGCTGGTCCGTTTCCTCGGCGTGGGTCTGACCGGCCTGGCGGTGCAGACCATGGTCTTCACCGTCCTGTTCCGGCTGGGAGCCGACAAGTCGCTGGCCTGGCTGGTCGGCATGGTGCTGGCGACCGGCGTGACCTGGGCGTTGAACCGCCGGTTCACCTTCGGCTCCAGCGGCCGGCGGCGGCGGCACGAGTTTCTGCGCTACATGCTGGTCACGGCGGTGGCGCAGAGCGTAAGCTTCGCCCTGTTCCATGGCTTCCTGGCCTTCGCTCCGATGATTCCTCCACCGATCGACGTGATCCTGGGCGCCGTGATCGCCACTGTCTTTTCCTATACCGGCCAGCGCTTCTTCACCTTCGCCCGCGCTGGCTCCGATCCCGAGTCCAAGAGCTAGATGTCCATCACGACCAAGACGCCCCTGCGCACCGATGTGCTGATCGTCGGCGCAGGACCGGCCGGCCTCACCGCCGCCTACCTGCTGGCCAAGGCCGGCAAAAGCGTGCGCGTGATCGAGAAGGACCCGGTCTACGTCGGCGGCATCAGCCGCACCGTGCGCTACAAGGGTTTCCACTTCGACATCGGCGGCCACCGGTTCTTCTCCAAGAGTCGTGAGGTGGTCGATCTGTGGAACGAGATTCTGCCGGACGACTTCATCGACCGGCCGCGCCTGTCGCGCATCTATTACGACCGCAAATACTACGCCTATCCGCTGAAGGCGTTCGAGGCGCTGCAGAACCTCGGCCTGTTCACCGCCGGCCTGTGCATGGCCTCCTACGCCATCGCCAAGGCCACGCCGATCGCGCCGGCCAGGACCTTCCACCAGTGGGTGCGCAATCAGTTCGGCGAGAAGCTGTTCTCGATCTTCTTCAAGACCTACACCGAGAAGGTGTGGGGGATGAGCTGCGACGACATCTCCGCCGACTGGGCGGCGCAGCGGATCAAAGGCCTGTCGCTGGGCGCGGCGGTGACCGACGCCCTGGTCCGCTCCTTCGGCCTGAAGAAAAAGCCGGCCGCCACCCTCGGCGAACAGGGTGGGGTCAAGAGCCTGCTGGAAAGCTTCCGCTACCCGCGCCAGGGCCCCGGCATGATGTGGGAGACCGCGCGCGACAAGGTGGTCGCCATGGGCGGCGAGGTGGTGATGGACCGCGCCCTGTCCTCGCTGACCCACGACGCGGCCAAGGGCCTGTGGACGGTGTCGGTGCGCTCGGGCGACGGCCTTGCCGAGAGCTTCACGGCCGAACAGGTGATCTCCTCGGCGCCGATCACCCAGCTGGTCTCGGCGCTGCAGCCGCGCCCGGTCTGCTACGATGCGGCGATGTCGCTGAAATACCGCGACTTCATCACCGTGGCCCTGATCGCTCCGACCTCGGCGGCGCGGGACTTCCCCGACAACTGGATTTACATCCACGACCCGTCGGTGAAGGTCGGCCGGATCCAGAACTTCCTGTCCTGGTCGCCCGAGATGGCCCCCGCGGGCTTCGCCTGCCTGGGCCTGGAATATTTCTGCTTCGAGGGCGACGGCCTGTGGACCTCTCGCGACGAGGACCTGATCGAACTGGCCAAGGCCGAGATCGGCAAGATCGGCCTGATCCCGGCCGACGCGGTGATCGACGCCGCCGTGGTGCGCCAGCCGAAGGCCTATCCGGTCTACGACGACGCCTATCAGCTGCATGTCGACGCCGTGCGCGACGAACTCGAAGCCGCCTATCCGACCCTGCACCTGGTCGGCCGCAACGGCATGCACAAGTACAACAACCAGGACCACGCCATGATGACCGCCATGCTGACGGTCGAGAACATCCTGGCCGGCGATCGCAAGTTCAACGTCTGGTCCGTGAACGAAGACGCCGAATACACCGAAGCCGGTTACTCGGGCGCCGAGAGCGCGCTCAAGTCCGAACGGCTGGTCCCTAAAAAGGCAGCGGCCTAGCTCTCCGCCGCGCAGCGGATTTCGCGCTCCACGGGGCGCGATGCGGGCCGGTCGAAGCGGGCGATCTCGACCGCTTCTTCGGTCACCACCACCCGGTCGTAACGCCGGCGGTCGACCAGGAGTTCGCGGGCGAAATCGAGCGCCGCCGCGCGGCTGTCGAACATCTCGATCTCGAACGCCGGGATCGCGTCGGGACCGTCATGCAGATAGAAGGTGTAGGTCTTCATGGGGCGACTCCACGTCCATCGATACGGCGGGAATGCGCAAACGCCCCTGCCCCCCAAGGGCGCTCGCTTGTTCCGGCGCCGGCGCCAATTCCACGCGCCGATGATCCTTCGCAAGCTAAACCAAAAAGGGCGCCCTGGCGATCGCAATTGTTAAGTTCACCACCATGTGTTCTCGATTCGTCGCCCGCGAGCCAAGGCGGTATCCTGTCCGCTCATACCCGCCCTGAGTCGTCCACAGCCTAATGCCGATCCGCCGTCTTCCCCCCGAAACCGTTAACCGCATCGCCGCCGGCGAGGTGGTCGAACGGCCGGCCGCGGCGGTGAAGGAGCTGGTCGAGAACGCCATCGACGCCGGGGCGACCCGCATCGAGGTGCAGGCCGACCAGGGCGGCCTGTCGCGGATCCTGGTGGCCGACGATGGCTGCGGTCTCGCGGCCGATGAGCTGGCCCTGGCGGTCGAGCGCCACGCCACCTCCAAGCTGCCGCCGGAAGACGACGGGGGCTGGGCCCTGCTCAACGTCTCAACCCTGGGTTTCCGCGGCGAGGCCCTGCCGTCGATCGGCTCGGTGTCACGCCTCGCCATCACCAGCCGCGCGCGGGGCGAGGCCGACGCCCACCTGATCGCCGTCGACGCCGGGGCCATGGCGCCGGTCGCGCCGGCCGGCTTCCCCGGGCCGCACGGCGCCCGGGTCGAGGTGCGCGACCTGTTCTTCGCCACCCCGGCGCGGCTGAAATTCATGAAGTCCGAACGGGCCGAGGCCCTGGCCATCACCGAAGAGCTGAAGCGCCAGGCCATGGCGCACGAGGCGGTCGGCTTCACCCTCGACCTCGACGGCCGCGCGGCCCTGCGCCTGCAGCCCGAACATCCGGGGCCGGAGGGGCGCCTGCGCCGGCTCGCCGCCGTGCTGGGCCGCGATTTCCACGAGAACGCGCTCGAGATCGACCAGCAGCGCGAGGGCGTGCGCCTGTCGGGCTTCGCTGGCCTGCCCACCTATTCGCGCGGCAACGCGGCGCACCAATACCTGTTCGTCAACGGCCGGCCGGTGAAGGACCGGCTGCTGGCCGGCGCCCTTCGCGCCGCCTACGCCGACTTCCTGGCCCGCGACCGGCATCCGGTGGCGGCCCTTTACGTGGAGCTCGAACCGGGCCTGGTGGACGTCAACGTGCACCCGGCCAAGGCGGAGGTGCGTTTCCGCGACCCGGCCCTGGTGCGCGGCCTGATCATCGGCGCCCTGCGCCACGCCCTGGCCGGCGCCGGCCATCGGGCCTCGACCACTACCGCGGGCCAGGCGCTGGCCGGGTTCGCGGCGGGGCAGGGGAGCTGGGGAGGAGCGCTCGGGACCTCGCCGTCCGCCTACGCCTGGAGCGGGTCGCGCGGCTATTCGGGCCCCTCGCCCCTGGCCCTCAGCGCCGCGGCGTCGCAAGGGCTCGCCATGGCCTTACCGGGGCTGCAGGAGGTCTCGGCGCGGGTCGAGCCCGATAGCGGCGACGCGCCGCCTGGCGCCCAGATCATCGACCTGATCGACTATCCGCTCGGGGCAGCCCGCGCCCAGCTGCATGAGACCTATATCATCAGCCAGACCCGCGACGGCCTGGTGATCGTCGACCAGCACGCGGCGCACGAGCGGCTGGTCTACGAGCGGATGAAGGCCGAAGCCGAGGGCGGCGGGGTGGCGCGCCAGGCCCTGCTGCTGCCCGAAGTGGTCGAACTCGATCCTGCCGAGGCCGAACGGGTCGCAGCGCGGGCCGACGAACTGGCGGCCCTGGGACTGATCGTCGAACCCTTCGGACCGGGCGCGGTGCTGGTGCGCGAGACGCCGGCGGCGCTCGGCGAGACCGACGTGCAGGGACTGGTGCGAGACATCGCCGACGACCTGGCCGAAAGCGGCGCGGCCCTGGCCCTGTCCGAGCGGCTGGCCGAGGTGGCCGGGACCATGGCCTGCCACGGCTCGGTCCGCGCCGGCCGCCGCCTCAGCGCGGCGGAGATGAACGCCCTGCTCCGCCAGATGGAGGCCACGCCCCACTCCGGCCAATGCAACCACGGCCGCCCCACCTACGTGGAGCTCAAGCTCGCCGATGTGGAGCGCTTGTTCGGGCGGCGGTGAGGGTGAAAGGGCGGTCGTCGTCGTCGGGTCTTGAGCATAACACCTGGTGTGATATATACATCTGAGGCCGGATGGCGCGCGTCTAAAAGAACGGATGGTTTCAGCGCTTCGCGCGGAAAGAGAAGATCAGCGACGCTTCGCTCTGCGACGCGGTCGAACGGGCGTCCAGAGACCTGATCGATGCCGATCTCGGCGGTGGTCTGATTAAGCAGCGTGTCGCCCGGCCGGGTTCTGGCAGATCCGGCGGATACCGCACCTTGGTGTTCTTCAGGGAAGGCGATCGAGCGATCTTTGCCTACGGCTTCGCCAAGAACAACCAGGACAATCTCGATGAGGACGACGAACGGGATTTGAAGAAGGCCGCGAAGCTCACGCTCGGTTTCACTCAGGCCGAGATCGACAAGCTGGTCGAGCGGGGGACTTTGGTAGAAGTGGATTGTGATGACGAAGACGACGCCGCGCAAAACCTACCGGAGTGAGGTCGCCGCGGCAGTCCACGAGATGGTCGAGGGCTTCGATGCCGCGGGCTTGATTGACAAACAGACCCTGCGTGAGTTCGACGACTCCTGCATCACCATTGCGGAGCCGCTGCTGCCGGAGGAGATAAGGGCGCTTCGCGAGCGGGAGCAGGTCTCCCAGCCGGTCTTCGCCCGCTATCTCAATGTCTCCAAAAACCTGGTGTCGGATTGGGAGCGGGGCGTCAAACGGCCCGGTGGTCCGGCGCTTCGACTGCTGACGGTCGTTCGGAAGAATGGTTTGCGCGCCATCGCCTGATCGGTTCAGCTGAGGCCGCCGGCCGCACGCACAAACCCGTCGATCTCGGCCAGCAGGTCGCGCCAGGCGGACTGGAGCTCCTCGGTCCAGTCGGGGCCCAGCACCTCCTTCACCGTCGCGGCGACCACGCCGAAGAAGGTGGCGAACACATCCCGTGGGATGTCGTAGCCCTCGTGGGTGATCATCTCCGTGCCGATCATATGGTCGGCGTAGCGGCGGGGCCCGACGAAATCGAGGATGGCGGCGAAGGTGCGGGCCAGCATCTCGCCCTTGATCGCGCCGGCGCCGTCGCGCCAGAAATGCGCCCGCATGTCCGGGTGCTCGGCGAACAGCCGGGCGTAGACCAGCGGCGTCGGGTCGTCGCAGCGCTCGGCCATCAGCTCCAGGCTTCGTTCGATGGCGGCGGCGGCCGGAAAGGCCGGAGCGTCGGCCATGGCGGGGCCTCCCGATCTCGCGCGCGGCTCAGTCGCGGCGGTAAAGCATAGCCGCATCCGGAGGACAGGCGAACCAGGGGCCGGAGCACGGTCGATCAAACGGCGGCCGTGGGGGATGGTCTATTTATTGGCGGGACACGAGGAGCCGATATGGACGCCGTCCGCAAAGCCGTATGGTTCATCGAGAGCCATTTCGCCGAGCCTATCGGCCTGGACGAGATCGCCGCCGCCGGCGGCCTGTCGCGGTTCCACTTCGCGCGGACCTTCGGCCAGGCGACCGGCCTGTCCGCGAGCGCCTATCTGCGTGGCCGGCGTCTGACCGAGGCGGCCCGCGCCCTCGCCGCCGGGGCGTCCGACATCCTGACCGTGGCCCTCGGCGTCGGCTACGGCTCCCACGAAGCCTTCACCCGGGCGTTTCGCGACGCCTTCGGGACCACGCCCGAGGCCGTCCGCGCCTCCGGCTGCGTCGATCACCTGACCCTCACGGAGCCCCTGACGATGACCGAGGCCGCCTATCCACCGCTCCCCGCGCCGACCCTCGTGGACAAGGGGCCGTTCCTGCTCGCCGGCCTCAGGGCCTATCGGCTGTTCACCGAGCGCGGCGGCATTCCGGGCCAATGGCAGGCGTTCGGCGCCCACCTCCACGACCTGCCGGGGCGGATCGGCGGCGACAGCTTCGGGGTCTGCCTGGCGCCGGCGAGCGGCGACGAAGGGTTCGACTATCTGTGCGCGGCGGCGGTGCGCTCGCTCGACGATCTTCCCGAGGGCCTCTCGGGCGTGCGGCTTTCCCGCCGGTGCTTCGCGGTATTTCCGCACGCCGGACATGTGGCCACGATCGGCGCCACCTGCGCGGCGATCTTCGAGACCTGGGCGCCGTCGTCGGGCATGGAACTCGAAACCGCGCCCTTATTCCTGCTCGAGCACTATACCGAGGCCTTCAATCCCGCGACCGGCGTCGGCGGCATCGAGCTCTGGGCGCCGCTGCAGGCCTCGCCAGGCTGAGACGGCCTGCGCGACCAGGACGGCGATCCAGAAGGTCTAGCTTCGGACACTTCCGTGAGGGCTCGATACGGCGGCTCCACATGCAAATGATAGTGCTTCGCAATTGCGTAACTGCATGCTATCCGCAGGCCGTTCACGGCTGACCGCCGTCCCTGTGATCAGGGATCGGACGGTCGGAACCGTGGGGGCGGCTTCAAAGCTAGTCGGGACGACGCATGCGCTCTTCATCCGGGTCTGATCAAAACGCTCCAGCCATGCGCGTGGCGCTCCACGCCCTTGGCGCCGTTGGCGCCGTTGGCGTCTGCGCCACGGGCCTAGGGTTCGAATCGCCGGCGCTGGCTCAGACCGGAACGTCGGATCCAGCCGCCGCGCCGAAATCCGCCAAGGCCGATGACGCCACCGCGGTGGTCGTCACCGGCGTGCGGCCGCTACTGGGCGACAAGATCCCGCTCAGCATCAAGGACACGCCCCAGTCGGTCAACGTGATCCCGCAGCAGCTTCTGCAGGAACAGGCGATCACCCGGCTGGAGGATGCGCTGAAGAACGTCCCGGGCGTGACGCTCAATGCCGGCGAGGGCGCTGCGCGGGGCGACACCATCAACATCCGCGGCTTCTCGGCCTTCAACGACTTCTTCCTCGACGGCATCCGCGATGCGGCGATTTATATCCGCGACCCGTTCAACCTGGACTCCATCGAGGTGCTCAAGGGGCCGTCGGCGACCCTGTTCGGGCGCGGCTCCACGGGCGGCGCGGTCAACCAGGTCAGCAAGGCCCCCGGCCTGACGCCGTCCGACACGATCACCGCCGATGTCGGCACCAATGACGAATACCGGGCCGTCCTCGATGTGGATCAGCCGGTGGGAACCGACGCGGCCTTCCGGCTGAGCGCCATGGGCGAATCCTCCAAGGTCGCCGACCGGGACGACGTCAGGAACCGGCATTGGGGCCTGGCCCCGGAGCTGGCGATCGGGATCGGCGAGCCCACCACGGTGACGCTCTCCTATCTGCATCTGCAGGAGAGGGATCGGCCCGACGTCGGCATCCCGTTCGTCAACGGCAAGCCGGCCCCAGTGGATCGCAGCAACGACTACGGCCTGGCCTCCGACCATGCCGACTCCGACGTCGACATCGGCACCCTCAGGATCAAGCACGACTTCAGCCCGAACCTCTCGGTCGCCAACTCGTTCCGCTATGCGGAGTACTCATTCAACTATCAGTTCGATGCGCCGAACTTCGGCAGCGTCGCCAGCGGCGGCCTGGGGCCGCCCGGCCCGGCCACGCCACTCTCCAGCATCCTGGTCGGCCGCGATTCCCCGAGCAGCTCGGGAACGCAGACCAACCTCACCGACCAGCTCGACGTGACGGCGCGGTTCGACACCGGCTTCCTGCACCACACCCTGGTCGCCGGGATCGAGCTGGCGCGCCAGACCAACGAGCTCAAGGGCTACAGCAACCCCTTCAACAGCAACAACAACTGGATTCCCGAGACACCGCTGCTGGATCCCAACCCCAACCAGGTCCGGCCGAACGAGCCGGTGACCAAGATCCAGCGCACCGACGCCAATTCCGAAGCCGCCTATGTGACCGATACGGTCAACATCGGGCCCTACGTCGACCTGATCGCCGGTGTGCGGGTGGACCGCTTCGCCGCCGACTACCACCAGACCACCCTCGCGACCGGCGTGGTCCTGCCGCTGTCCCACACCGACGTGGTCGCCAGCCCCCGGGTCGCCCTGGTCTACAAGCCGACGTCGTGGGAGAGCCTCTATGTGTCGTATGGCACCTCGTTCGATCCGTCGGCCGAAGCGCTGACCCTGACCACCGCGACGTCCAACCTCGGACCGGTCAAGGCCACCACCTACGAGGTCGGCTCCAAGTCGAACCTGTTCGCAGGCCATCTTCTGGTCACCGGCGCCCTGTTCCACACCGAGGTCGACAACGCCCAGGTCAACGATCCGGAGAACCCCACCCTCACCGTCCTGCAGGGCAATGAGCGGGTGCAGGGGCTCGAGCTCGGCGCCACGGGCCGCATCACCTCGAACCTCGAGATCGTCGCCGGCTATACCTACCTCGACGGCGTGACGTCCGGGACCGTGGGCAGGACCATCCCGGTCACCCGCTATACCGACGTCTTGATCCCCAATCTGGCGCGCAACGCGGTCAACGTGTGGGCCGAGTACCACATCACCAGGCCCTGGGAGGTCGGCCTGGGCGCCAACTATCTCGATCGCCGCATCGGCAACATCGTCACCACCGGTGTGACGCCGGCGTTCGCGCCGAGCTATCTGGTCTGGAGCGCGATGACCGCTTACCGGCTGAACCCGCAGCTGAAACTGCAGCTCAACATCATCAACCTGTTCGACAAGCTCTACTATGACAACATCTACTACACCTCGACGTCTGAGAACCACGTGATCCCGGGCGTCGGCCGGACGGTGAAGCTGACGGTCCGGGCGAACTTCTGATGCCGCTCGGGCTGTCGCTGCGGCCGGGACGCGGTCGCCGGCCCGGCCGCGCGGCCGAACCCCGGGCGGTTTCGACATCCCCCGTGGCCCAGGCCGCGATGGAGGCCGAGGCGCACCATCAGCGCATGTACCGCCTGCGCCAGATGGACCCGGTCGAGCTGCGCACCCTCTTGGCCGGCGATCCGGCCGAGGCCGCACCGTGGATCGAAAGCGCCGCCCGATACGGGGTGGTGGAGGCGCAGATGCGGCTCGGCCGGATGCGGCTCGACGGCGCCGGCGGGCCGCGCGACGAGGCCGATGCGCTGGCCTGGTTCACCCGCGCCGCGCGCAAGGGCTCTCCCGACGCCATGAACATGCTCGGACGCTTCCATGAAAATGGCTGGGGGACGCCGGTCGACCTGGCCGCGGCCGCGC
>Ga0302311_10007989_pt1 | contig 10692 bp, 9 predicted proteins | sample III_Palsa_N1_3_FD_200449 | JGI IMG/M metagenome (GOLD analysis project Ga0302311, IMG submission 200449) | Peat permafrost microbial communities from Stordalen Mire near Abisko, Sweden - III_Palsa_N1_3 | ecosystem: Environmental > Terrestrial > Soil > Palsa > Peat permafrost | place: Sweden...
CCCCCGGGCGGCTCATCGACTACTTCAAGCAGCATGTCTTCGAGCTGCGCCACGCGCAGGTGCTGGTGCTGGACGAAGCCGACCGCATGTTCGACCTGGGGTTCATCGCCGACATCCGCTTCCTGATGCGCCGCTTGCCGCCGCCGGAGCGTCGGCTGTCGATGCTGTTCTCGGCCACCCTGTCACAGCGGGTGCTGGAGCTGGCCTACGAGCACATGAACAATCCGGAGCTGGTGCGCATCGAGCCGGACAAGATGACCGTCGATCGTGTCCGGCAGATCATGTATTACCCCTCGATGGAGGAGAAGTTGCCCCTGCTGATCGCCCTGCTGCGGCAGGCCGATGCCCGGCGCACGATGATCTTCGTCAACACCAAGCGCATGGCCGAACGGCTCGAATCGCTGCTGAACGGCAATGGCTTCAACTCGCAGGCGATCTCCGGGGATGTGCCGCAGCCCAAGCGGCTGCGATTCCTGCGCGATTTCCACAACGGGGATCTGGCGGTGCTGATCGCGACCGACGTGGCCTCACGCGGCCTGCACATCCCGGATGTCAGCCACGTCTTCAATTTCGACCTGCCCCAGGATGCCCCGGACTATGTCCACCGCATCGGCCGCACGGCCCGCGCCGGCGCCGAGGGCGATGCCATCAGCTTTGCCTGCGAGGAGTTCGCGGTTTCGCTGCCGGAGATCGAGGCCTACATCGGCCACAAGGTGCCCTATGCGCCGATTCCCCAGGACTTGATCGCCGGTGTGCAGCTGCAGCCGGGCACGCCGCGCGAAGGCGGCCCGGTCAGTCATGGCGGCCGCCGTTCCGGAGGCGGACGCCCGCCGGCCACCCGCCACCGCCACAGTGGCTCGGGCGGCCCGAACCGGCGCCCCGGGCGCCGCTAAATCAGCCCGCAACCGGGTGCGGCCAGATCCGTGATCCGATCGACCGCGGGCCACCGGCCGTGGTCGCGCACGGTGCCCTGCGAGTCCGGGTGCCGCAGGCCGATCACCCAGCGTATCCCGGCCGCGCGCGCCGCCGCCAGCACCGCCGGACTGTCGTCCACGAACAGCGTGCGCTCGGGGTCGAAGGGCTCGGTCAGGCGCACGCTGTCCCAGAATCGCCCGTCCTCCTTGGGCCACAGGAACGTGTGCGAGCTGAACATGGCATCCAGATGGGCCGAAACGCCGGTGCGCTCGTCCTTGATGGCGAGCGCCGCCGGGTGGGCATTGGTGAGCAGCACCAGGCGCTTGCCGTTGCGGCGCAGAGTGGCGAGGAACTCCGGTACGCCGGCAAGCCACTGCACCTCGTGCATCGCGGCGCGTTTGAGCGCGGCGACATCGAGCCCCAGCTCGCGGCTCCAGTACTCCACGCTGTACCAGTCCAGGGTCCCCTCGCGTTCCCGGAAGCGTGGCACCAGGTGCTCGCGCGCCTGGTCCAGGGTGACGCCGCGCTCCTGCGCCCAGGCCGTGGGAATCACATGCCGCCAGAACCGGGTATCAAACGCCAGATCCAGCAGCGTGCCGTCAAGATCCAGCAGCACCGTGTCGATGGCGGACCAGTCAGGGAGTTCGGGTCGAGTCATTGCAGTGCGGAGCATATCGCCAATGGCGTCCGAACAGCGCCTCCGTTAAGCTTCGACCCGCTTATGGCGGATAACGAAGACAACGTCGACCGCGAACTGTTCCGCAATATTGAGAAACTGCGTGAACTGCGGATCGCGCATCGCGACCTGGACGATGTCATCCACCGCCTCTCGATGGACATGCACATCGATGAGCTGCAGTTGAAGCGGCTCAAGAAGCGCAAACTCATGCTCAAGGATCAGATCACGATCCTCGAGAGTCAGCTCATCCCCGATCTCAACGCCTGAGGGCGCGACGCACCCTTAAACCTAAGATGGACAGCGCCAGCAGCGGAATTCGGGATTTCTTCGCGCAGTTGGCTTCTGCCCAGGTGCTGACGGAAATCATCTCGATCGTCGTGGCCGCCGCGCTGGCGGTGGCCGGCGGCCGCTACGTGCGCTCGTGGCGGCAGCGCTCGGGCCGCACCGAGAGCGGCACCTGGCTGGGCGCGAGCCTCGAGGGCCTCGTGATCGCCGCGCCGATGTTCATCGGCATCGTGCTCCTGTTCCTGCTGCATCTGCTGCTGACGACGTTCGGCGCCCACGCCGATCTGCTCTACGTGGCGCTGCAGCTGACCCTGGCGCTGGCACTGGTGCGGCTGGGCACCTACGGCATGCGCCTGATGCTCGGCCGGCAGACGTGGTTCGACGCCTGGGAAGGCCGGATCGCAGTGGCGATCTGGATGGTCATCGCGCTGGAACTGGTTGGCTGGCTGGAGAAGATCCAGGCCACGCTCGAACATGTGCGCCTGGTTCCCGGACGCAACGTATTCACGCTGTGGGAGCTGGTCAAGGGCGTCGTGGTCGTCACGCTGTTCGTGTTCGTGACCACCCTGCTGGCGCGCACCGTGGAACGGCGCGTCATGCGGCTGGGTTCGATCGCCCTGTCCACGCGCATCGGCATTTCAAAGTTTACATATTTCGTCCTGCTCGGCATCGGCATCCTGCTGGGCATCAACGCCGCCGGCGTCGATGTCACCACGCTCAACGTGCTCACCGGTGGCATCGGCATCGGCCTGGGGTTCGGCCTGCAGACCATCGCCGGCAACTTCGTCAGCGGCTTCGTGCTGTTGATCGACAAGTCCATCAAGCCCGGCGATGTCATCAGCTTCACCGGACACACCGGCACCAGCACCGAGAACTTCGGCTGGGTGCAGGAGCTGCGCGGCCGCTACGTCGTCGTGCGCGACCGCGACGGCGTCGAGACCCTGGTCCCGAACCAGAATCTCATCACCAACTCCGTCATCAACTGGAGCTACTCCGACCAGCGCGTACGGCTGCGACTGCCGGTGATGATCAGCTACGACGATGATCCGGAGAAGGCCCTCGATGCGCTGCTGGAGGCGGTCGCCGATCATCCGCGGATCCTGCGCGAACCGGCGCCGGTCACGCGCCTGATGGCGTTCGAGGACTACGGTATGCGTCTTGAAGTGCGCTTCTGGATCGCTGATCCGATGAACGGCGTCAACAACGTGCGCTCGGACGTGAACCGCGCCATCTGGCGGGTGTTCAAGCAGTACGACATCCGCATCCCGGTGGCGCAGCGGGAGCTGCGCATGCTGCCCCCGGTCGAGGGTCGCACCTCGCCGGCCAGCGGGCCGCCGCCCGAGCTTTAGAACGACGTTTCACGCCATGCCGCTGATCATCTCCGAACGCCTGACCGTGCCCGACGCGGATCTCACCTTCAGCGCCATCCGCTCACCGGGCCCGGGAGGCCAGAACGTGAACAAGGTGGCCACCGCCGTGCAGCTGCGGTTCGACTTAGGCAACAGCCAGGCGCTGGATGGCGCGGTCAAGCAGCGCATTCGCGCCCGCGCCGGCCATCGGCTGAATGACGACGGGACGCTGCTGTTCGTGGCCCGCGCCCATCGCTCGCAGGAGCGTAACCGGGCCGACGCGCTCGAACGGCTGCGGCAGCTGATCATTGCATCCCTGGAGCCGCCGCGGCCGCGCAAGCCGACCCGTCCGACCAAGGCATCGAAGGAGCGCCGCCTGGACGGCAAGGCGCTCCAGCAGCGCCGCAAGGTGCTGCGCGGCCGCGTGCGCGGCGAGGATTGACTACGGCGTAGCCGGCTCGTCCCAGCCCGGACTCATGTGATAGGGCACCCCGAGCGTGAGCATCTGGATGCGACGGATGAGGTTACCTTCAATCCTGAATACCAGCATGGCCTCGGTGCTTGCCGGCTGCGCCAAGGCACGCTGCGACAGGGTATGGCCATCGGCAAGCCGCAGCTCGCGCGTGCCGGCCTGGTCAAGGTTCGCCAACACCACCACGGTGCCGTTGTCCGGATCGACGGCCACGACCCGCCGGTGGTGGATACGGGAAATGGACGCGTAGTAGCCGCTTTGCAGCTGCTGCCGACACCCCAGGGCCGCAAGATTGAAGCGGCCGTCACCGATCTGCACCCTGGGATTGCCGCTGACCCGTGTCCCATTCTCGACCCGGATGCAGTCGTCGCTGAGCGGCAGCGCGGCCTTGCCGTCGTAGTGGGCTAAGGCGTTCATCCAGCTCAGGGCAACGCCCGTCAGTTGCTCCCGCGTCGCCCGCAGCGCGGCGGGAACGGGCGTCAGCCAGGCTGAATCGGCGGTGCCGCGCGTGTTCGCGGCATCGATGCCGGCATCGCTCCATGTCGGGCCTGCGCCCTTTCGATAGAACAAGGTCTCCGCTTCGCTGATGCGCCGATCGTGCACCTTCAGCCGCATGGCCATCAGCACCACGTTGTCGAACTCGCGCATGGTGCCCAAATACGTGATCTGCTGCGTCTGGGGATCGGCATAGAACTGCTGGGCAGCACCGACACCGCTCGCCGTGCTCCAGAAACCATCCCCGGGCAGCAACTCCTGACCGTTCTCGGTGAACCGCACGTGTTCGTCCAGGGCGAGCAGTTTCGGATCGTGCGCCACCACCGCCTTCAGGTAACTGTCCGCCAGGGATTGCAGGCAGCTGCGATCGCACAGCAGCTGCGGATCCTGGGCCGACGGCGGCACGCTCGCCACCGCCTCGGGGCCGCTGGCGGCGCTCCGGGCGCGCACGGCGCTGCGATCGCGCGAGTGGGCGACCACAGCGCGGTCACGATCATCGTCCGTCGGATCGGCGCGCGCGTGCCGCGCAGCGCCCGGAATGAGCAGTGCGGCAGCCAGCGCGATCAGCGTCGTGCGTCCCTTCACCATAGCCCCTCTGCGGCGCAGCAGCGTGGCTCAAGAATACTAGGAATGGGTCACCTGAAGAATGCTGTGGCGAATCTCCTCGTTGAGCACCACCTGGGCATCGGCCGCGACATCCATCAGAACTTCATCGAATTCCAGTTTGCCGGCGCCCGTGGCCCGGATGACCTGCCGTCTGCGCAATAGGTCGATGAAGTTCTCGAACAGCGCCCGGTCGAAGAACTCCGGAGAGTTGAAGCCGTACAGCAGCGACATCCGCTGCGCCATCAGGTAGCAGCGCTCCTCGAGCTCGGACTGACTGATCTGGCCGCTGCCGGCCTGCAGCAGCAGCGAGATCGCCAGGTAGTACCGTTCGATGGTCTGGATGGTCGACTGCTGCAGCAACGACAGCTGCATCGCCTGCGGCGAAGTCGGTGCCGAGCGGCACCACTCCCCGGCCGCGTTGCGCTCGATCAGGCCCTGCGCCAGAAGCGTGGCCAGCATGGCATCGAGCGCCCCGGGCACCGCTTCCTCCGGCCAGATCAGGAACAGTTCGGAGGCGATGTAGGGATAGATCCGGCCGGTCAGTCGCAGCAGGTCGGCATGGTCCATCGCGGCATTGCCGGCGAAGGCACAGGCGATGAGCGAAGGCAGCGCGAACAGGTGCACGATATTGTTGCGGTAATAGGCCGCAAGCACCGCGGCCTCGTCGCTCATCTGCACCAGGTCACCCAGCGGATGGGCCCGTCGCGTGATGGCCTTCATCTCCTCCCCGTAGGCGATGATCTGCGGCGCCGACAGCCGCGTCACGGTAACGCGGTTGCTGTAGGGGCAGTCGGCGAGCAGCGCCTTCAACAGCGTCAGCTGGCGCAGCAGGTCTGCCTCGACCAGGGTCCGTCGGGGCGAAGCCAGCAGCGCCACGGCGAGCAGCCCGATGGGTGTCACGGCCGCGGCCGCATTGATGTTGCGCATCACCTGCGTGGCCAGATCCCCCACGGCGGCGTTCAACCAGGGCAGGCGGCCCTCCTCGGCCGTGAGCCGGGTGCGCCACTGGCTGTCATGCCGATCGAGCAGCGCATTCAGGTGGATCGGTTCGCCGATGTTGACCTGCGCCCTGCCGAACTTTTCCTTCAGCCGCGGCAGCGTGCGCAGCAGGCCGAAGACGCTCTCCTTCTCCTTGGCCTTGCCGGAGAGCTCGCCGATGTAGGTGTTGGCCTCCATGATCCGCTCGTAGGCGAAATACACCGGCAGGAAGACGATGGGACGCACCGGGGAGCGCAGGAATCCGCGCAACGTCATGGTCAGCATCCCGGTCTTCGGCTGCAGCAGCCGACCGGTGCGGCTGCGGCTGCCCTCGATGAAGTACTCGATGGAATGGCCGCGAGCCATGATCGCCGCCAGGTAGCTCATGAACACGACCGTGTACAGCGCGTTACCGCGCAGGCTGCGCCGGATGAAGAACGCGCCCCCCTTGCGCAGATAACGACCGACCACGGGCATGTTGAGATTCAAGCCCGCGGCGATATGCGGAATGGCGTAGCCGTTGCGATAGATCACGTACGAGAGCAGCAGGTAATCCATGTGACTGCGATGACAGGGCACATAGATGATTTCGTGGCCGTCGGCGACCTTGGCCAGAGTTTCGGCGTTGCCAAAATCCACGCCGTCGTAGATGCGCGTCCACAGCCAGCTGAACGCCCGTTCGAGAAACCGCACGAAGGCCGGTGAATAGTTGGCGGCGATTTCATAGGCGAGCTTGCGGGCGCGGATCAGGCCCTGGCGCCGGGTGATCTTCTTCTCCCGTACTTCCTGCGCGACCGCGGCGCGTACCGCGCGCATGCGCAGGATGCGGCCGACGATGGTCCGGCGGTGGGACAGGTCAGGTCCGATGCGCGCCGCGCGCTGCCGCGCGTAGCGCACCCGCAGGGCACGCGCGACCCGGCGGCATTGCACCACGGTCGGCGCATCACCGCCGAGCAGGCTGCGCAGCGAGATCGGCTCATCCAGCTCGAGCAGCGTGTTGCGGCCATTGAATATCACCTGGAAGAAGCGGCGCACCCGCGAGGTGATGACCCAGTCATCCACCAGCAGCAACCGGAACCATGACGCCTCGCGGTGCGGCGCGCGGCCCCAGAACACGGCCGCCGGCACCAGGTCCACATCCGCATCCGGATCGCCCCGCAGCTGATTCACCAGCCGCATCAGAATCGGCGGCGGCCGCCGGTCGAGCGGCCGGGCACCGCTGGCCCGGCGCGGATCGAGATAAAAGTAGGATATGTCGCCGCTGTGACCCGGCAGCCGCTTGCGTGGGCGCGGGAGCTTCAGTCGCACGCAGGCGCTTTGCAGGACGGCAAGATCGGTGACGCTGCGATGTTCCATGACGTAGCAGAGCGGTCGGCCGCGATCCAGCAGGCGCGATGCGGCATCGGCGGGCAGGGTGGTGAAGCGAACCCACAACGCGAGGATTCGTCGCAGCAGCCACGCCATGACCTATTCGCCCGAAGCCGGCATGTCCAATGAGATCAGGAAGTACTCGAACAGGTAGCGGATCAGGCCCATCTGACTGTGCAGACGGTGATCGTCGTGAAGCAGGTGCAGTGAGGCCCCGTAGTCGCGCGCGAAGCGGGCACTCTCCTCGTACGGCACGACATCGTCCTGCCAGCCGTGGACGACCATGGTCGGACAGTCGAGCACGCCCTTGCGCAGCGGCGGCAGCCCTTCGGTATAGATGGCCGGCGCCATCAGAAAAACACCGCGGGCATGCAGGTGCGAGGCGGCGGCCACCGACACGTAGGCGCCGTGACTGGAACCCACCAGCACCAGTTCGCCTTCCAGGTCCTTGCAGAAATCCATCAGGCGCGCGAGCCGGTCCTGCGGCGTATCAATGCCGCGATAGTCCACGGACTCCGGCTCGTACCCTTCCGCACGGGCGGTATCGGCGAGCACGGTGATCTTGCGACCCCAGGGGCCGCCTTCCTGTCCGTGCGAAAACACCACATATCGACTGGTCACAGGTCGATATCTTATACCGCCTACGCGTTGAGGATCGCGGTCTCGATTTCCCAATCGACACGTTGCGGCGTCGCCGCCTGTCGGTTGATGCTCACGGGACGAACCCGGGTTTGGGCCGGATGATGGGTCACCAGCCAGCACTGCAGGGTGCCGGGCTGCTGCAGCGCATAGCCGAACAGCAGATTGACAGCGCCCGTGGCGATCGTGCTCGGGCGGTTGACGCGTTCGTCCCAGACCACCAGACAGCAGTCCGCGAACTCGCCCTCGGCAAATGCTCCCTCCATGTGCAGCGACTCGAGGAACCGCTCGATCTGGCGACCGGCGCGCTCCCACGTCGTCGGTGAATTTGGTGCGGTGAGTACCCAGTGTGTGCCGCGTTCGACGCTGTTGGCGAGCTGCAGCCCAAGACGGTGCGCGGCGAGGTAGCGCCCCGCAGCGCTGGCGGAGACCCCCGACCACAGCGTGCAGCTGTGCGCGCGCGGCGCCGGCCCGGGCCGCAGTGGCGCAAGTGTGTTGATGCCCGCCTGCGCCAGCCGCTCACTGAGTTCGGCGTCCAGCGCAACTGCCGGCCGCAGCATCGGCCGCAGCGCCGCTTCGGGCTCCGGTAACTGCCGCCACGGACCGCGCGCGCAGTCGGAGCGCGCCAGCATGGCGGCCGCCGCCGCGCCGGGCGCGAAGGTCGCCGTGCGGTTGCGCAACCGGTCGAACGCCGTCAGCCGCGGGAAGAACATCGCCGCGTTGTCGCTGCGAAACGGCCACACGGCCATCCCATCGAGAGCCTCCTGGGCCTGCGTCCATGCCTGCGGCGGATCCACGATCTGCAAGGCACGGCGTTCCCGGCAGAAACGCGCGGCCACCAGCAGCGTGCTCATTCCGAGGTCCTGGTCGCGCGTCAGCGGCGGGATGTACAGCAGGTCGAACTGCGCATCCGCGCCCAGCGCGAAAATGCCGGTGCGCCGCGGTTGCGAACCGATGATGTCGTAGTCGGACAGCGGCCCGCCATCATCGCCATCGGCATTGGCAAAGACGTAGCCGATCACCGCCCCGGTCGGCCCGACGCCGGTAGGGTCCGGGCGCGCGGCCGGCACGCTACCGGTCACCCGCGCCAGCGCCGAGGTCTGCAGCACATCGGCGACGTAGCGGGCGCCGCCCGGCTCGACGGACAGGTTGCGCTGGATTTCCTGCTGCTGGACCTGCTCGGTGCCCGCGACGGCCAGCCGTTGCACGATGAGATTGAAGCGATCCTCCGCAGTGACGCCGTCGTAGTCGACCGCGGCGCGCAGATATTCGCGCGAGCCGGGATCCACGGCCATGAGCCGCAACGCGCCACGGCCGGCTGGCAGCCTCAGGGTCGCGCAGTTGGCGCCGTTGGTGGCGCGCACGATCAGCGCCTCACGGCCACCGTTGTCGAAGAACTGTTCGACGGCATAAGAGAGCATGGCAGGCTGCCAGAGGCCGCCGAAGATCTGCGTGAAGGCGGCAAAGCCGTGAATACGGACGGGTGTGGCGACAGGACCTTTGAGAGCGCGGCCGATGAAGGCGGTGACGCCGGCGGGAACACGCTCGATGGCGCGCCCGGGCCCCGGGAGAATCGTTGAATCTGCTTCGGAAACTCCGCGCACGGCCACTCGTACCTCAAGCGACCGGTGGCACTCTAACAGCTTTCGCCGCCCCTTAAGCGCACCTCGGCCGGGGCGGGCACAGCCGGCTCGGCAGGAGCCGGTTTGGATTCTGCGCTGCGCGCCTGGTTCTCAGCGGCGGCCCGCGACTCATCCTCGCCCTTGCGGGCCACCTCGCCGAGCATGATCTTCAGCCATTCGGACAACCCGGCCACTCAACCTCCCGACTTGTGGACAGCGGCGGCCGGCACCGCATGATCCTGCGGATCCGATTCACCCATGATCTGATCGAAGGTGTGTTCGTCCATCGGCAGATCCGACTTGCCGTCCCAGGAGGCGCCCTCGGGCAGCTGGTTCTCGACCTTGGTGGCACTCGCCAGCACCTTGTCGAGGCTGGCATCGGTGAGCGTCACCGGCACGATGAGGCCGCGCGGTGCGTGGGCCAGCTGTGTGACCAGGTCCCAATCCACGGTCTGACCGCGGCTCTTGAGTTCCTTTTGCGTGTTCTTGTTCAGTGAACGCGACAGCAGCGCCTGCTGCGCCTTCTGCCAGTCGCGCCGGTCATCTTCCAGCGATCCGAACGCCTGCATGACCAGCTGCCCGTTGTCCCAGCCAAACACGTAGGGCTGGTTGACCACGTGAACTTCGGTGCCGATCGGGACCTTGTCGAAGAGCTCCAGGATGTCCTCCGGGAACAAGCGGATGCAGCCATGGCTGGAACGCAGGCCGACCCCGGCCGGCTTGTTGGTGCCATGGATCAGGTAGCCCGGCCAGGTCAGATAGAACGCCCGGTTACCCAGCGGATTGTCCGGACCCGGTCCGACGACGGCAGGCAGCACGTCGCCGTTTTCCTTGTGCTCCTTGATCACCGAGATCGGCGGATGCCAGGTCGGATCCTTCTGCCGGCGCACGATTTTCGTGGTCCCCTCGGGTGTCGACCAGCCGACCTTGCCGATGCCGATGGGATGGGTGAACACGACCTGCGGTTCGCCCGCCTTGTGCGGCGGGAAATAGAACAGGCGCATGGCGGCGATGTTGATGACAACTCCGTCATGGGGCGCGTCGGGGAGCACGAAGCGGGTGGGCAGTACGACGGTGCGGCCGGCGCCCGGCAGCCACGGATCGACACCCGGGTTCGCACGCAGCAGTTCCTCGTAGCCCAGGTTGAAGCGACGCGCGATGTCGGTCAGCGTGTCGTCCTTCCCGACCGTGGTCTCCTGCAACGCGCCGATGACGGTCTGTCCGTCGGCCAGCTCGAAACGCGAGGTTTCCTGCGGTGCCGGCAGTGCCGGCGGGGGCGGCGGC